>WNEY01003460.1_pt1 | contig 11854 bp, 15 predicted proteins | sample 5400531 | NCBI WGS metagenome assembly WNEY01 (sample SAMN13153338, study PRJNA577476) | soil metagenome | isolation source: 200 cm saprolite under Douglas fir tree site 1 | place: USA:California | collected 2015-04-18
AGAAGGCGATCGCCAACTTCAACCTGCGCGAGGGCATGCCGGTCGGCTGCTCGGTGACGTTGCGCGCGGCGCGGATGTTCGAGTTTCTGGACCGGTTCATCACGATCGCGGTGCCGCGCATGCGCGACTTCCGCGGGCTGCCGACCGACAGCTTCGATGGCCGGGGCAACTACACGATCGGCATCAAGGAGCAGATGATCTTCCCGGAGATCGATTACGACAAAGTCGAGAAGATCCACGGGATGGATATCACGTTCGTGACCAGCGCCGGCCGGGACGACACGGCCCTGGCCCTGCTGCGCGAGCTGGGGATGCCCTTCCGGGGCGAAGCCCCCGTCGCGGTCGCTTAGGAGACAATCGGATGGCGAAGAAGGCGTGGATGGAAAAGGTCAAGCGGAAGCCGAAGTTCAAAGTGCGTGGCTACTACCGGTGCCAGCGCTGCGGCCGCAGCAGGGGCACGCTCCGCAAATTCCGGCTGTGCCGCATTTGTTTCCGCGAGCTCGCGCTGCGCGGGGAGATTCCCGGCGTGCGCAAAGCCAGTTGGTAAAAGGACGGAACACGAGATGAGTATGACTGATCCCGTTGCCGACATGCTGACCCGGGTGCGTAACGCCTGCCAGGCGGGGCACCGTCGGGTCGATATGCCGGTGTCGAAGCTGAAGGTCGAGATCGCGCGGCTGCTCCGCGACAACCACTACGTCCAGGACTTCAAGGTGCTGGACGATGGGCGTCACGGGCTGCTGCGCCTCTACCTCAAATATCACAACGACGCCCCGGTGATCCGCGAGCTGCAGCGCGTGTCCGCGCCGGGCCTGCGCCGCTACGTCAAGGCGCGCGAGATCCCCCGGGTCAAGAACGGCCTCGGGATGGCGATCCTCTCCACGCCGCAGGGGCTCATGACGGACCGCGAAGCGCGCACCGCCCGCATCGGCGGCGAGCTGCTCGCGCTGGTCTGGTAAGGAGGCGGCGGCCATGTCGCGTATCGGCAAAAAGCCGGTCCCGATCCCCAAGGGAGTGACCGCCCAGCTCGAGGGCCTGCGGATCACCGTGAAGGGCCCGAAGGGTGAGATCAGCCGGTTGCTCCACGCGGAGCTGGCCGTGGCGGTCGAGGGCGAGACCATCGTCGTGCGGCGGCCCTCCGATGAGAGCCGGCACAAGGCGCTCCACGGACTCACCCGCACGCTCGTCGCCAACATGGTGGACGGCGTCACCAAGGGATTTGCGAAGGCGCTCGAGATCCAAGGGGTGGGCTACAAGGCGGAGCCGAAGCCGTTCGGGGTGCAGCTGGTGGTCGGGTTCTCCCATCCGGTGCCGTATCACGCGCCGCAGGGGATCAAGATCTCGGTGGACAACAACGTGCTCGTGAAGATCGAGGGCGTGGACAAGGAGCTCGTGGGCCAGGTTGCGGCGGAGATCCGCGCGATCCGGCCGCCCGAGCCCTACAAAGGCAAAGGGATCCGCTACGTGGGCGAGCAGGTCCGGCGCAAGGCCGGCAAGACCGCCCAGGCGGCGAAATAGACCATGCGAACGATTCATAAAGTGCGGACGCAGGCCAACCGCCGTTACCGGCGGCACCTCCGGGTGCGCCGTAAAGTGGCGGGCAGCGCGGAGCGGCCGCGTTTGGTCGTGTTCCGCTCCTCGAAGCACATCTACGCGCAGATCGTGGACGACGGGCGTGGCGTCACCCTGGTCGGGGCCGCAGACACCTCCGAGGGCCTCCAGGTCGACGGCAAGGGCAAGACCGCCAAGAGCTTCGGGCTGGGACGCCTGCTCGCGGCCAAGGCCAAGGAAAAGGGGATCACCAAGGTCGTGTTTGACCGCGGCGGCTACCAGTATCACGGGCGTGTGAAGGCCGTGGCCGACGGCGCCCGCAAAGGTGGATTGGAGCTCTAATGACCAACGAACAACCGCTCGGGCCCTCAGGGCCCGGGACCATCGAGCCGGCGGAGACGGCGCACGCGGGTGGCGAGCCGGTGCACGAGGAGCGCCCCGCCGGCGCTCCGGGTGGTGGAGGTGGTGGCGGTGGTGGGGGGGGTGGGGGCGGTGGCGGTGGGGGTGGAGGCGGTGGCGGAGGGCGCGGTCGCGGTCGGGGCGGCCGGGGTCGGGGGCGTGGAGGAGAACGGCGCGACTCGAGCGACCGGCAGCGCGAGGGCGACGGACTCGTCGAGAACGTGATCTCTATCAACCGTGTCGCGAAAGTAGTGAAGGGCGGCCGGCGCTTCGGCTTCAATGCGCTGGTCGCGGTAGGCGACGGGCAGGGCCGGGTCGGGATCGCCACCGGCAAGGCGAACGAGGTGAGCGAGGCGGTGCGCAAGGCGGTCGAAGCCGCCCGCCGCCGCCTGGTAGAGATCCCGCTCGCGGGCACGACCATCCCGCACGAAATCATCGGCCATCACGGCGCCGGGCGCGTGCTCCTGAAGCCCGCCGCGTCCGGGACCGGCGTCATTGCCGGCGGCCCGGTGCGCGCGGTGCTCGAGTGCGCCGGCGTGCGCGACATCCTCACCAAGAGCCTCGGCTCCACCAACCCGCACAACATGGTGCGGGCCACGCTGGACGGGCTGCAGCATCTCACGACCGCGCGGCGCGTCGCCAAGGAGCGCGGTGTCGAGCTCGAGGCCATCCCGTACCGGGCGCGCCAGGAAGTGGCTCATGGCTAGGCTGCCCCCCACTCGGAAATACCGCAAGCGCAAGCCGGGCCGCGACCGGCCCCTGCCGCCGCCCGGCAAGGGTGAGCTGCGGATCCGGCAGGTTCGTTCCGGAATCGGGCGGCCCGCGTTCGAGCGGCGGACGCTCGAAGCGCTGGGGTTGAAGCACCACCAGGCGGAAGTCGTGAAACAAGATCGCCCGTCCATCCGGGGTATGCTGTATCAGGTGCGCCACCTGGTCGAGGTGACGCCCGCGAAGGCAAAGGCAGGGGAATAGGCATGGCGAAGCCGAAGTCGAAGACGAGACCGAAGGCGAGAACGAAGGCCAAGGCGAAGCCACGGGCGAAGGCGGCCAGGCCCGAGCTCCCGCACCTCACGCTGTCGAGCCTGCGGAGACCGCCCGGATCGCATCGCGCGCGCATCCGCAAGGGGCGCGGCCCGGGCTCGGGGATCGGCAAGACGGCGGGGCGGGGCGGCAAGGGCCAGACCGCGCGCTCGGGCGGGCAGACGCGCCCCGGCTTCGAGGGCGGCCAGATGCCGCTCATCCGCCGCATCCCGAAGCGCGGCTTCACGAACCCGTTCAAGCAGCCGGCACAGGTGGTCAACGTCCGGCATCTGGGCCAGCTCGCCGAGGGGGCCGAGGTCACACCGGAGACGCTGTTCGGCGCCGGGCTGGTGCGCCGGCCGGACCGCCCCATCAAGCTGCTCGGCATGGGTGACGTGCAGCGCAAGTTCAGCGTGAAGGGCGTGACGGTGTCGGCCTCGGCCCGCTCGAAGATCGAGCAGGCGGGCGGCACCATCGCGAGCTGAGCCCGTGACCGCGCCGAGACTGCCCAACCTGTTCAAAGTTCCGGAGCTGAAGGAGAAGATTCTCTTCACGCTCCTGTGTCTGGTGGTGTACCGCGTGGGGGCGCACATCGCCACCCCCGGCGTGAACGTCCAGGCCCTCGCCGATTTCCTGCGGAATCAGGGCCAGGGCACACTGTTCAGCCTGTACGACCTGTTCGCAGGCGGAAGCTTCGGCCGGGCGACGGTGTTTGCGCTCGGCATCATGCCGTACATCTCGGCGAGCATCGTGTTTCAGCTGGCCGCGCCGGTGTTCCCCGTCGTCGAGAAGATGCAGCGCGACGAGGAGGGCCGGAAAAAGCTCACGCAGTGGACGCGCTACCTCACCGTCGTGTTGTGCCTGTTCCAGGCGTACGGGTACGGGCTCTTCACCGAGCAGATCCCGGGCGCCGTGGCCGGTCCCGGATTCTTCTTCCGCCTGACCACGGTGCTCACGCTCACCACCGGCGGCGTGTTCGTCATGTGGCTGGGCGAGCAGATCACGGAGCGCGGCATCGGCAACGGGGCGAGCCTCCTCATCTTCTTCTCGATCGTGGAGCGGATCTGGCCCGAGACGATCCGCACTATCGACGCGCTCCAGGCGGGCAGCCTCACGTTCCCGAAGCTCATCATCGTGCTCGCGGTCATGGTGCTGGTGGTCGCCGGCACGGTGGCGGTCACGGTCGCGGCGCGGCGCATCCCCATTCAGATACCACGCAAAGTGATGGGGCGAGGGCGGATCCGTGAGGGCCAGAAGACATTTATCCCGTTGCGGCTCAACACGGCGAACGTGATGCCCATCATCTTCGCCCAGTCCCTCATCATCGTGCCCGGGACGATCGCCGCCTTCAGCGGCAATCAGACCTTGAAGCATCTCGCCGAGTACTTCAGCGTCACGTCGCCGGTGTATCTGATCACGAGCGCGCTGCTGATCATTTTCTTCGCGTACTTCTACACGTCGATCATCTTCAACCCCGTGGACCTGGCCGAGAACCTGAAGAAGCAGGGCGGCTTCATCCCGGGCGTGAAGCCCGGCGCGCCCACGGCGGATTACATCGACGACGTCCTGTCCCGCATCACGTTCCCGGGTGCGATCTTCCTCACGATCGTAGCCATGCTGCCGATCGTCGTGTCGAACACGTTCAACATGCCGTTCGGTTTCGGCGGCACCGCGCTGCTCATTGTCGTGGGTGTCGCGCTCGACACCGTCACGCAGGTGCAGCAGCACCTGCTGTTGCGACACTATGACGGGTTCATGAAGGAAGGGCGCGTCAAGTTCCGCGGCCGCCAGCAGCGGTACATGTAGGCGTGCGGTGTTCATCCTCCTCTTAGGCGCGCCGGGCTCGGGGAAGGGCACACAGGGCAAGATCCTCGCGGAGCGGCTCGGGCTGCCGAAGATCACGACGGGCGACATCCTCCGCGCCGCGGTCGCTGCCGGCACACCGCTGGGACGCGAGGCCAAGAAGTTCATGGACGATGGGAAACTCGTCCCCGATGCCGTCATTCTCTCGCTGATCAAGGAAGAGCTCGCGAAGCCCGAGGCTCAGCAAGGGGCGGTGCTCGACGGCTTTCCCCGCACTGCCGCTCAGGCCGAGCTGGTCGATCGCACCCTGGCGGAGCGCGGCCAGCGCTTGAACTCCATCCTGTTGCTCGATGTACCCGAGGAAGAGCTGGTCCGCCGGCTGCTCGCCCGGGCCGCGCAGGAGAGTCGGTCGGACGACACGGCGGAGGCGGTCAACACCCGCCTGCAGGTGTACCAGCGCGATACGGCCCCGCTCATCGCTCACTTCGCCCAACGCGGCATTGTGCGCCGCGTGCCGGGAACCGGCGCCGTGAACGAGATCGCGACCGAGATCCAGCGCATCATCGGGCGATGATCACCATCAAGTCGCCGCGCGAGATCGAGACCATGGCCGCCGCCGGCCGCATCGTGGCGGAAACGCTGGCGCTGGTCGCGCGCCAGGTGCGCCCCGGCGTGTCGACCGAGCAGCTCGATCGCGCCGCCGAGGAGTTCATCCGCTCGCACCCCGGCGCTCGCCCGTCTTTCAAGGGACTGTACGACTTCCCCGCCACGCTGTGCACCTCGATCAACCAGGAGGTCGTCCACGGCATCCCGTCGGCCCGCCGCGTGCTCAAGGAAGGGGACCTCTTGAGCGTGGACGTCGGGGCTTGGCTCGACGGCCTGCACGCGGACTCGGCCGCGACCTTCCCGGTCGGGAAAGTGACGTCACAGGCGGAGCGGCTGCTCGCGGTCACCCAGGAAGCGCTGGCGGCGGGCGTCGCCCAGGCGCGGGCCGGCAACCACGTGGGCGACATCGGCCATGCGGTGCAGGAGGTGGCGGAAGGCGCGGGCTACTCGGTGGTGCGGGAGCTGGTGGGACACGGGATCGGCTCGGCGTTCCACGAGGACCCGCAGGTGCCGAATTACGGCAAGCCGAAGCGCGGTCCCCGGCTCATGCCCGGCATGACGCTCGCCATCGAGCCCATGGTGAACGTCGGCGGCGCGGACATCCGTACCCTGGACGACAAGTGGACGGTCGTGACGGAGGATGGGTCGCTCTCCGCGCACTTCGAGCATACCGTCGCCATTCTCGAGAGCGGCGGCCCACCGCGGGTGCTCACGACGGCGGACTGACGGTCCGCTCCAACCGTATCGCCTCCTCCAGCAGCGACTTGCCGAGCCCGGGCTCCGAGAGCGACTGCACGTTCACTTTGACGTTTTCCACCGCCCCGGCGAGCGCCGCGCGGGCCAGCGCCTCGGCCACCAAGGCATCGGAGTGTGCGTTCCGGTTGCCGATCGTTCCGATCTCCTTCGAGAGCGCGACCAGCCGGGCGGCACCGCGTGCCATCGCGAGCGGCGTCTGCGCCGCCCCGACGAGCGCCTCGTCGGCCGCGCGCGTGCGGCGCGGGTCGTCCTTGGGGAGCCGATAGGCCGCGCTGACCTTCGCATAGGCGGCAGCGTCATCGTCCACCAGACGGCGTAGCTGAGCACGCAGGGCGTCCGCCTCGGCCAGGATCTCCGCCGCCCGGCCCTGCACGCTGGCATAGGCCTTCCGTCCCACCGTGAGCCGTGCCACCATGGCCACCAGCGCGCCGGCGAGCGCGCCCGCCAGTGCGGCGGCGCTCCCGCCCCCGGGGACCGGCGTCCCTCCCGCCAACTCGCCGAGCCAGCCGTCGAGCGTCGGTCCCTCGGCCGCCCGGATCTTCCGCTCGAGCAGGTGGGCCTCGGGGTCGGGGAGTTTGAGAGAGGCCGCCCCCGCGCCCAGCACGGCGCGCTCCGGGATCAGGCCCACCACCTCGCTCTTCAGGATGGCGACGCCGCGCTGCCGGGCCGCCGATTCGACGGCGGCGAACACAGTCGCTGGGGACGTCACGTCGATATCGAGCAGGTTCATCGATACCTGAGCTTTCCGCGCTACCTCGAAACCCGAGGCCTGCACCGCCGGGAGCCCGCCGCTCGAAGTGCGGATCCCCCTTGCAGTCTCCTTGGCAATCGTCACGTCGTCCGTATCGAGGTAGATGTTGAACGCGACCAGGAACGGCCGTGCGCCGATTGCCGTCGCCCCGGCGGTGGGGTGGATCCGCTTAGGTCCGAAATCGGGATTGGCGGCCGGATCCTTCCCGATCCGGTCACGTAAGCCTTCGAACTCGCCTTTCCGGATGTCAGGCAGCCGCTGCCGCTCGGCGCGGGTGGCCGCCTTGGCGTAGAGATAGATCGGGATCTGGAGCTCGGCGGCGGCGCGTTCGGCGAGGCGGCGGGCAAGGGCGACGCAGTCGTCCATGGTCACGTCGCGCACCGGCACGAATGGCACGACGTCGGTCGCGCCCATGCGCGGATGCTCGCCCGTGTGCCGCGTGAGATCGATCCGCGCGGTCGCGACCCGCATGGCGGCGAGCGCGGCTTCGACGCTCGCGTCGGGCGGCGCCACGAACGTGAACACGGAGCGGTTGTGGGCCGCGTCCGCTTGGACGTCGAGGAGTCTGACACCGGCCACGCTCGTGAGCGCGGTGCGGAGTGCCTCAATGGTCGCGGCGTTCCGGCCCTCAGAAAAGTTTGGCACGCATTCGACGAGGGGGGATGGCATCAGGCGGCCCTCACGAGATCCAACAGCCATTTGTGCAGCGTCGGATTGCCGGCGACCAGGGAGCCGTGCTGCAATACGTCGGACGAGCCGTCGAGCGTCGTCACCACGCCACCCGCCTCACGGACCAGCATCACGCCGGCGGCCACGTCCCACGGGGCGAGAGTAAGCTCCCAGAAGCAATCGAGCCGGCCGGCGGCCACGTCCACGAGATCGAGCGCCGCGGCGCCCGCGCGCCGGATACCGCTGGTGGCTCCCATGACGGCGGCGAATTGATCGAGGTAGCGCCGCAGCAGCGGGAGATTCTTGAACGGGAACCCCGTACCGACCAGGGCCTGCCGCGGCTCGGTAAGGGCCGAGACGTGGAGCGGCCGCTCTCCCTCCCACGCGCCCAGTCCACTGGCGCTCCAATACGCGCGATCGCGTGGCACATCGTGCACCACGCCGACGCTCAGCGCGCCTCCGACCAGCGCCCCGATCGACACGGCGTACTGCGGATACCCGTGCAGGAAGTTGGTCGTGCCATCGAGCGGATCCACGATCCACACCACCTCACCCGATCTGACCGCCGCCGGTGACAGCTCTTCTCCCACCACACGCGACTCCGGCACTGCGCGCAGCAGTATGTCGGCGATCAGGGCCTCGGCCTGCCGGTCCGCTTGGGTGACGAAGTCGTGGCGCCCTTTTTCGATCCAGTCGCGACTGTTCGCGGGTGTGGTGCTTCTCAGGAGGCGCGCGGCGCGCTCCGCGGCCTCTGTGGCGACATGGACTAAGTCTTTGAGTTCTCGCACCTTGCGGCGCCGACCTCCACCGTCGTAGGTTGTGAGCCCATGGCGCGCGTCTTCTCCGGTATCCAGCCCTCCGGCGAGCTGCACATCGGCAATTACCTCGGCGCCGTGCAGAACTGGGTCAACCTGCAACACCAACACGACTGCCTGTTCTGCGTCGTGGACTTGCACGCCATCACGCAGCCCTACGACGCGGCCACCCTGGCTCAGCGTACGATCGACATGGCCATCGGGTTGTTCGCCGCTGGCATCGATCCGGCGCGGGCCATCGTCTTCGTGCAGTCGCACGTCCCCGAGCACACGGAGCTTTACTGGGTCCTGAACACCGTCACGCCGCTAGGCGAGCTCGAGCGCCAGACGGCATTCAAGGACAAGGCGCAGCGTCAGGAGAGCGTGCCGGCGGGGCTCCTGAACTATCCCGTCCTCCAGGCGGCCGACGTGCTGCTGTATGAAGCAACACTCGTGCCGGTCGGTGAAGACCAACTTCAGCACCTCGAGCTGATGCGGGAAATCGCGCGCCGCTGGAACACCCGGTTCGCGAACGGGTTCTCGCTCCCCGAGCCACAGGCGCTGCTCTCGACCACGAAACGCGTCCTCGGGCTCGACGGCCAGGCCAAGATGTCCAAGAGCCTCGGCAACACGATCGCCATCCTCGATTCGCCCGAGACCATCTGGGAAAAGCTCAAGCCCGCGGCCACCGACCCGGCGCGCGTCACCCGGAAGGACCCGGGTAACCCCGACATCTGCAACATCTTCACCATTCACCAGGGTTTCTCGCCACCGGACACGCTCAAGCTGGTGGCGCACAACTGCCGCACCGCAGGATGGGGTTGCCTCGACTGCAAGCGGGTGCTCGCGGACAATATGATAGCCGCGCTCGCCCCCATCCGCGAGCGGGCACAGGCGCTTCAAGCCGAGCCGCGCACGGTGAGGGACCTGCTCCGAGCCGGCGCGGCCAAAGCACGCGCCATCGCGCGCCGCACCATGAGCCAGGTGCGCCGCCGGATGGGGTTCCTGGATGGCGCGGAGGGAGAGGGAGCCTGATGCAACACTTCCTGGAGCAGATGGTCGATGTGTTCCGGCTGGAGCTGTTTCTCCAGTTGTGTCTCGCGACTCTGTTCGGCGGCGCCATCGGCCTCGAGCGCGAGCTGGGCGGCAAGCCAGCCGGTCTCCGGACCAACATCCTCATCTGCATCGGCTCGGTGCTGTACACCAAGCTCTCGTTCACCATGGCGGCCGGGAACGCCGACCCGACGCGCATCGCCGCGCAGATCGTGACGGGCGTTGGGTTCATCGGCGCGGGCACGATCTTGCACGCGCGCGGCGCGGTGGTCGGCCTCACGAGCGCGGCCACGATCTGGGTGGTCGCGGCCATCGGGGTCGCGCTGGGCGCGACGTTCTACTCGGAAGCGGCCGTTACGACGCTGCTCGTCCTGGTCGTCCTGCGGGGACTCGGGAGCGTCGAGCGCCTGGTAGCGCGGCAATCCACGCGGAGCACCTTGTCGGTGCATGCCCACCCCAGCCCCACCGTCCTGGACGAGTTGGAAGCGATTGTCCGCCGGACGGGGCTCGAGATCGAACGGCAGGCGAGCCGTCGCGAGAACGTGGACCTCGTGATCGACTTCACGCTGCGCGGGCCCAAGCGGCTGCACGACGAGGTCATGCTGGCGCTGCTCCATCAACCCGGCGTCCGGACCGTGTCCACGGGCGAGTGACGCCCCGCCGGCGGATCGTCGTCGATCTCGCGTCCCCGCGCGCTGCCTGGCGGATTCCGCTCGCCGCGGTGGAGACGATCCGCGCGACGCTCGGTCCGGGTTGGGAGGTCATTGACGTTCCGGCACCCGCCACGTCGGACGGGGACGGCGGCTCGGGGACTCCGGAGGCGGTGGCGGCCGCGCGCGGGGCGGAGATCTATGTTGGGTACGGCGTGCCGTCGGGCGTCGCCGCAGCCGCGCGGGGCACCCTGCGCTGGGTGCATACCGCCACGGCGGGCGTGTGGATGAGCCTGCCGAACCTCGCCGGGACAGGGATCGTACTCACGAACAGCGCCGCGGTGCACGCCGACCCGATCGCCGATTGGACGATCGCCGCCCTCGCTTATTTCGTCCGCAGCCTGGACCGGATGCGCGCCTTCCAGGCGGAGGTGCATTGGGCGAGCGCGGAGCTCACGGCAGTCCCGGTCCCGGTCCGCGAGTTCGCCGAGCTGCGCCTCGGCGTGTTCGGCCTGGGCGGCATCGGCGGGGCGATCGCGCGGCGCGGTGTCGCGCTCGGGATGAGCGTGGCGGGCGTGCGGCGGCGGCCCGCGCGAGGCGGACCGGCCGGCGTCCGCTGGGTAGGCGGCCTCGGCGACCTGCCGCGGCTCGCCGCCGAGAGCGATTGCTTCGTGATTGCGGCCCCGCACACGGACCAGACGCGCGGAGCCGTGAATCGGCACGTGCTCGAGCGCCTACCCCCCGAAGCGATCGTCCTGAACGTGTCCCGCGGGGAGCTGTTGGATGAAACCGCTTTGCTCGACCTGCTGGACGCTTCTCGTTTGAGAGGTGCGGCGCTGGATGTCTTCACCGAAGAACCCTTGCCTGCGAGCCATCCCTTCTGGCGCCACCCACGCGTGCTGGTGAGTCCCCATGTCGCCGCCGTGACGACCCGCTTCTGGGAGCGCGAGACGGGGCTGATCGTCGAGAACATCCGGCGCTATCTTGCAGGGTCCCCACTCGCCAACACGGTCGACCCGGAGGCAGGCTACTAGTGGAGGAAAAAGCTAAGAGTGCCCGTGCCGGCACGGCTGCCGCGCAGCAGCGCGGGATCGAGCAGATCATCAAGGCGGCGATCGACCGCAGCGCGTCCGACCTCCACATCAAGGCCGGGGACGTGTTCCGTGCCCGCATCGACGGCAAGCTCGTCCCGTTCACCAAGCAGCGCCTCACCCCCGAGCAGACCAGGGCCATCGCCCAGCATCTCATCGCCAACGACGAGGACCGTGCCCGGCTGGACAAGCTTCGGGACTACGACTGCTCCTGGGGCATGCCCGGCGTCGGGCGGTTCCGCGTGAACATCCTGCGGCAACGCTCGTCGTTCATGATCGTCATGCGCGTCATCCCGTTCGACGTCCCCACGTTCGACACGCTCAAGCTACCCGCGATTCTCACCACCGTGGCGGCGGTCGAGCGAGGCATGATCCTCGTGACCGGCGTGACGGGCTCGGGGAAGAGCTCGACCATGGCGGCGCTCGTCAACCACATTAATCAGACGCAGCAGAAGCACGTCGTGACGCTCGAGAACCCGATCGAATTCCTGCATCGCGACATCAACAGCTCCGTGACGCAGCGGGAGATCGGCGTGGACACCGATGATTTCAGCGCCGGCCTGCGCGCGGCGCTGCGCCAGGATCCCGACGTGCTGCTGATCGGGGAAATGCGCGATCCGGAGACCATCGGCACCGCGATGAAAGCGGCCGAAACGGGACACCTGGTGATCTCGACGCTGGACACGCCCGACGCCGTGACCACGGTGAACC
>WNEY01003461.1_pt1 | contig 11853 bp, 8 predicted proteins | sample 5400531 | NCBI WGS metagenome assembly WNEY01 (sample SAMN13153338, study PRJNA577476) | soil metagenome | isolation source: 200 cm saprolite under Douglas fir tree site 1 | place: USA:California | collected 2015-04-18
TTGGGCAACTCGATACCCGGGCCGGTGATTGTCACAGGCAAGAAGGGCGGCCTCGGCCAATCGGCAAACAATGGCCAACACGACGAGCGTCGCTTCGGCCAGTTCGCTTTGAGGGTGGTCTTCTAACTCTTAGCTCTGCGCACCCGCGCAAACAGCGAAGGGCGGTTCCAGGGTACCGGGCCGCCCTTCGCTGTTGTACGGCACAGTTTTCCTGTTGGGCGAGCTATAGCGACCCGAGGAACAGGTGGAGTAAGTGCCTCGGAGTAGGACCCAGCTGTTTGAACTTGAACACGGAGTTGGCGGCCTCATTTTTGTGCCGCTCAATCGCCTCAGCGAATGTCGCCGCGGACGCGTCATGCAGGAACTGCGTGCGAGTTCGAAGCCCCCACAACGGCATTGTGCGAACCTTGTCTTGTGTGTCCGCAGGACCGTTTTGCACGATTCCATCGCCCGTGCCGATGTCGTGCAACAGGAAGTCGCCGAACGGATGAAACTGCACCCCCACCAACCCAAAGGAAGCTGGCAGAGTGTAAGCGCCACTGTGAATCACGGTACCCGCCGGGGCAGTGGTCAATGTTTCGACGTGGCAGGTCGCGCAGCCAATCTGTTCGAAGATCTTTTGCCCTTGATTTACAGAGTCGGTGATAGGACCACGCGACGGAACCTTGAGCGCGCGCATGAATGTGGTGAATGTGTCGATATCTTGGTCATCGGTGGGCTTGATGGGATTGTTGGGAGTCGTGACGCCTGGCGGTTGACAGACGAGCGTCGATTCGGTCGGGAACAATCGGTTCGTGATGCCCATTTCGTTAACATATGCATCGGCCGCAAACGATAACAGGCTGGCGTGCTGCGTTTTCCACCCGAAGCGTCCCACTTCTTGTGTCCCTTTTGATTCCAGCACGTCGACCATAATCGCCTCGCCATGGTTGTGCCCGGCGATTGCCAGCAACTCGGCATCCGGCACAGCTTCAACGAAGGCATCCCCGAACAGACCTAGCGAGAGCCGCGTGGCGCGGACGTTGTCGACACCGGTCAAGTGTTCCTGCGCCTCAGGGCAAATCGCGCGTTGGTTGATGAGGGACCTGTTCGGGATCGGTGTGCCGTTCGCGGTGATAGCGGTTGCAGCGACAAACGTTCCAGTACTGCCGTTCGTGTCTCCTATGTGGCGTCTTTCCTGAAACCAGGAAGGTCTGCTGAAGTCATAGTGGCCGGCGCGAAATTCGAGAATCTGGCTCGCCCCACCCGTCGCCGGACTTTGATGGCAGCTAACGCACGATACGTCGTTGAAGACTGGGCCCAGACCGTTCGGCGCCGGAGCTTCGACCTCCTGGAACTGCATCGAAGCGGCGTCCATATCTGCCTGCAGCACGGAGCCGTTCGTCAGTCCGTCAAATCCGTCTGGCGCTTCCGGAAGAGAAACGGGCTGTTGGGCTGATATTGTGATAGTTACTGCAACAAAGGTAAATGCTACTATAACCGTAAACTTCGATACAAAGCGTTTCATGCGATCGCCCCCCACGGAGACTAGAGATTGGCCATATTCAGCGCGGTCTGATTCCCATCATGGTTTTTTGCGGCCATACCGGGCCGGGCATCGAAGAGCGCCCCGATTCCCACACGGTCCCTGTGAGGGGCTACCCAACGTGAGGAAAGCCTATCTTCCTGCTTGGTATGCAACAATTGGTCAGAAGTACAATTTTGGTACAGGCCCGGGGAGGACAGGTCACGATAGATGCCAAATTTAATTTATAGATTTACTTACGAGGTATTATATGGAGTAGTTTCAAGGCGACGTTGAAGGCGACCCAGGCCCAGACCTGGTCTGCGATCCGATACTATTACACAACTTGCAAACTGAAAGCGGAACCGTCAGCAACCCAGAAGAAACCGTGTCCAGAGCAGTGGAAGGCAGGTCTATTGGAGAATTCAGGCTGGGTAGGGGGGCGAAATGGCAAGCACAGTGCCACGTTTGAAACCGTGGTATAAAAGGAAGCGTGCGGCTGTAGCTCAGATGGATAGAGCGCGTGCCTCCGAAGCACGAGGTCGAGAGTTCGAATCTCCCCAGCCGCACCACTTTCCCGAGTAAAAGTAATAGGTCTTGTCAGGCTGGCTTTCCGGAACGTGACCCTTACTTATCCCCGAGAACGACTTCATGCCGCGCATGACAATTGGCCTGGGGATCGTATGGCACGATCTTGCTTTGCTCCCCGCGGGAGACCTTGAACTCGGCTGATCCCTTGATTTGTTCGGGCAGACCTTCGACGCGCGCTTTGCCCTCAAAGTTCGTGCCGACCGTGAGGTCCAGCTTGCGAAGGCCCATAAACCCGTACTTAATCTGGATGCCGATCTTGGCGTCGTAGACGCCCTTTCCCGATGAGTCACTTACCACGAAGTCGGATGTGCAGGATCCCGCCCCGCCTTTCAAAACAGGAACGTCCGCGCTGCCCGGCGCCTGCGGCCCAGGAAAAGAGCTATGTGCAACGGCCGAAATCGACGCAACAAGCAGGCCCGCCAGCCAAATTCGTTTATAGGTCCGCATAAGAACTCCCGTTGAACGGAGATTGTGGTCCAGATCCCGACGATGCTTTCGCTCGCTCTCGAGTGTATACCTGAATCAATCATTAGCCAGCGTGGTCAAAAATTCGGGGAGTGGGGTAGCTTGGCAGTAGCACAGCCACTCTTGGCTGTGCGCCACGTCACGTGCTCTACGAAAGGACTGCGCAGGCAAGAGTCCGAGTGAAGCCCACTTTTGAAGCCTATGAAGTCCATTGCCAAAACTCGCTTCGATCGAAGCGTCATGACGCGCGAGCAAGACTTTTGATCTGCCGGGCGAGTTTTTCAACTTCCTCGGCTTTGTGGACCAGCGAAAGTGACAGCACATTGGTTTGTTCCGTCTTGTCTGCCTCGTCCTTCAGTTCCTGGGCCAACTGGAGCAAACGATCCACATCACTTCTCAGATTTTTTTGATTCTCTTTCAACTGCTCCTTTGGATCGCGGGGTGGCAAGGCAGGACCTTCATCCCGTGATCCGTTGGACTCGCCCGCATCGGGAAGGTGAGGCACGCGGGGGCTCTGCCCCTTCGGCCCTGTTTGTCCTGCGAATAGGGCCCTCACTCCGACCAATGTTACCACCAAGGCCGGGAAAAACGACCTGCGTCCGGTTTTCATTGGACTCTCCTGTGGGCTGCGAGCCAGCCGCCACCCCTCGATTCCCTGGGGGCTGCTGATGCTATAATCGCACCCGAATAGTATGGCCCCAAACGTATTCAAATGGAGTGATTTGATGCTCGGCCGCGGCCTGCGGCTGACGAGCATCGTGCTGATTGCCTTCATTCTGAACCGTCTGTTACGCGCGTTGACACGCCGTTTGATCCCGGTTGCCGGCGCCGAAGGCCTCGGCCGGATCGCGCGAATGCGCGAGCAGCACGCCAAGACCTTGGCCGGTCTTCTCTATAGCGCCGGAACGGCCGTGATCATAGTAGGCGCGATCCTCATGGCGCTGCCTGAATTCGGGTTCAACATTACGCCCATTGCCGCGGTCGCGGGGCTGGCGAGCCTGGCCTTCGGTTTCGGCGCGCAACACCTCGTTCGCGATCTGATCAACGGCTTCTTCGTGATTGTGGAGGATCAATTCGTCGTGGGTGAAACAGTGCGGATCGGCGCGGTCGTCGGCCGCGTCGAACACCTCACCCTCCGCCGCACCGTGGTACGCGATATCCAAGGCGCGTTGGTGAGCATCCCCCATGGCGAGATCTCCCAGGTCGCGAATCTCAGCCGGGATTGGGGCCAGGTCTTTGTGGACATCGCCCTGCCTTCGAACGGCTCGTGCGACGCAGCGCTCGCGGCACTGGAACGCGTGTCCGGGGAACTCCGGACCGATCCCTCATGGTCGCCAGTTCTCGTCGATGGGCCGCGCGTACTCGGAATCGAATCGTTTGGGCTGAGCGGCGTCACGCTGCGCCTGCAGCTTCGCACGATTCCAGGCCGGCAGGATGATGCGGCCCGGGAGCTCCGCCGCCGAATTCAAAACCGCTTCGATCAGGAACAGATCCGCTGGAACGGAGTGCAGCGTGTGGAAATCATTGGGAGCGAGGCGCTGCAATATCCGCGGGAAAGATCGAATTCCGCAACCTAATTCGGGAGGATATAACTCTATGGGACAGGTCACGCATGAACAAGCAAACCTTCTTTTGCGTTTGTACGAATTGCGGCGCGAATCACGGATGCGGCAAGCACGCGCGTGGTTCCACGGCCAGTTTGAAGCCAACACGCCGCAGGAATTGTTGTCGAAATATCCGATGGGCAGCGAGGAGAACGCCAGCCTCCGAATGGTCCTATCGTATTGGGAAATGGCCGCCGGAATGGCGAACCGGGGGCTGATTGACGATGAGATGTTCTTTGAAAACTCGACGGAAGGCTGGGTCGCCTGGGAAAAAATGAAGGCTATCGTGCCCGCCCAGCGCGAGGCGATGAAGAACCCGGGCTATTTACTGCAACTCGAGAATTTTGCGAATCGCTTTGAGGCCTGGCGCGAGCGGACCGCTCCTGGATCGATCGAGGTATTTCGTCAAGCGCGAGTGAGCGCGCGTCGCGCGGTTGCGCGGTCGGCAAACTGACTTTCCCCCGCCGAAGATTGTCATTTTTCCTCCGGTCCATGGGACGAAAATTCGAGGGATGGCTGGTGCGCCTCCTCATGCTCTGCAGCGCCGGCCATCACAACGCGGTTCCGGCCTTCCTCCTTGGCGCGATAGAGCGCAGCGTCAGCCATTTGCAATACCTGATTTGCGTTGTCGTCCGGCCAATTCCCGGTGGCAACTCCGCCGAGGCTCATGGTGATCCTCAATGGCCCGGATGGCGTTTCGATGGGCGACTGAGAGATTGCCGTGCGGAGTTGCTCGGACTTATCCGCCGTCTCCGAGGCGTCACAACCTGGCAGAAGGACCAAAAACTCTTCGCCCCCGTAACGGCCTACCGCGTCATAAGGCCGCACCGAGGCCTGCATTCTTTTGGTGGCTTCCCGCAATACATCGTCCCCCGCGAGATGCCCGTAGGTGTCGTTGACTGACTTGAAGTGGTCCAAGTCACCGATAATTACACCCAACGACACACCTTCCCTCCGGGAGCGGCTGATCTCCCGGTCCAGCGTTTCCAGGATCGTGCCGCGGTTCCAGACCCCGGTCAACGCATCGTGTGTGGCCTTGAACCGCATCGCTTCGCGGGCCTGTACGAGCGTATCTTCAAGATTGAGCAAGCGAAGCCCGACGCGAAGTCTGGCCTTTAATTCCTGTGGATGAAACGGCTTGGTCAGGTAATCATCCGCGCCCGATTCCAGGCCCTCCACGACGCTCTCTTTGGCGTCCTTCGCGGTGAGCAGAAGGATGTACGTATAGGGTTCGGGCCGGTGCGCCCGCATTTCCCTGCACACATCGACGCCGTTCTGCCCAGGCATCATCCAATCGAGCAAGGCAATGCGAGGCGCGTCCGGTGCATTCAGCTGCTCCCAGGCGCCTTTGCCATCCTCTGCCGAGACAACGTCATAGCCCCATTTCGTAAGGAGTCCTTGCAGCATCCGGCGCGAGACGGGCTCGTCATCGGCGATCAGGATCTTCATTTCGAAACCTCCTGGCACAAATCCGCAAGTACTGGAAGCAAGCGTTCGACCGCGGCTTCGAGTGCCCCAAGATTTACTTTTGATGATTCCGCATCTCCCTTTTTCGCGCTTTGTTCCAGGCGTAAGGCGGAGTTCACCGTAACCTGCGCCGACATATTGCCGGCTGCGCCCTTCATGGAATGTGCGGACCGCTCCAGCAAAATCATGTCACCCTGCTGAAGCGCGCTCCGCATCGCCCCGAGCAATTGCGGCGCATCCGCCAGGAACAACTGGATCATTTCGGCCAGCAGCTCCCGATCGCCTTCCACTCGTTCCAAAAGCGAGGCCCGGTCCAGTTGTTCGCCGTGCTGCGTAGGATTTTCTGTCATTGTCGAGTTCCTTTCGATTCCTGCCAGGCATCTTTCAATTTCCGCCAAGAGGCCGCGTGAATTGATCGGTTTCGAGATATAGCCGTCCATTCCTCCGCCGAGGTATCGTTCCCGATCACCTCTCATGGCGTTCGCCGTCATCGCGATGATGGGCAGGTGTTCGCCCGAAGACTTTTCACCATCACGGATTGCAGCTGTGGCTTCCATTCCGTCCATCTCGGGCATTTGAATGTCCATGAGCGCCAGATCAAAGCCGGGGGGACGGACTCTGCCCAGCGCTTCGAGCAGTTCCCTGCCGTTGGCCGCCAGGACAACGTTATGGCCCGCTCTTTCGAGCAGCCTGATCGCCAGCTTCTGGTTCACTGGATTGTCTTCCGCAAGTAGAATGTTGAGATTGCGTCCTTTGGGCGTTTCCTTGATGAGCAGGGGGGCTTCGATTGCATGGCCTTCGACAGCACGTAGGCCCAGCGCCAGCAAAATAGCGTCAAGCAACTCAGACTGGCCGATGGGTTTAGTGAGGAACGCACTCACGCCCAACTCCCGAGCGCGCGCCTTGTCGGCCAAATTGCGCTCGGAGGAGAGCATCAATATCACGGAGCCGGCCAGCGCGGAATTGTCTTGAATCTTCTCCGCCAAGTCGAAACCGTCCATCCCCGGCATTTTTGCGTCGAGCAATACGATCGGGAAGGCATGGCCCGCGCCTTGTGCCGCTTCCATCGCTCTCAGCGCGCTCGCTCCGGTCTCCCACAATGCCGGACACATTTGCCAGTTGGCCAGCATCTCGGCGAGAATGCCCCGGTGGGCATCGTTATTGTCCACGACAAGAATAGGAAGTCCCTGGAGTGTCTGCCGCTCGAGCCAGGCTCGGTCGAATGCGGGTGTCACGGCATGCTTAAAGGGTGCGGTGAACTGAAATACGCTGCCGCGTCCGACTTCGCTCTCCACCCACATGCGTCCACCCATCATTTCCACGATTCGGCGAGAAATGGTCAAGCCCAGGCCCGTTCCGCCGAACCGGCGCGTGGTGGACCCGTCCGCCTGCGCGAAAGATTCGAAAATAGATTCCTGTTTTTCGCATGGTATTCCGATTCCCGTGTCCGAAACACGGATGTGCAGGTGAACACCCTCGCTGGACTCATTTTCGAGTTCCGCGTCAATGACGATGGTCCCTCTTTCGGTAAACTTGATGGCGTTCCCAACCAGGTTCACGATCACTTGCCTAAGGCGCGTCGGATCTCCTACGACTGTCTGCGGGACTGCCGCTGAGACGCGGGCTAAGAGCTCCAGTTGTTTCTTGCTCGCGCGGACGCCCAGCGTTTTGAGGGTATCGCTGAACAGATCGCGGATCTTGAATTCCGTCTCTTCCAATTCGAATTTCCCAGCTTCAATCTTCGAGAAGTCCAAAATGTCGTTGATCACGAGCAGGAGGCTGTCCGCCGACGACTTCACCAGGCTGAGATACTCCCGCTGTTCGCTGGTGAGGTCGGTATCGAGCGCCAAGTCCGTCATCCCGATAATGCCGTTCATCGGAGTGCGGATCTCGTGGCTCATGTTTGCCAGGAATTCACTCTTGGCACGGCTGCCCGCTTCGGCCGCCTCCTTGGATTTTCGCAGGGCCTCTTCAGCCCCCTTGCGCTCGGTGATGTCCAGGAACGTCACGACAGCGCCAACCACTTCGCCTTCCTTACGAATTGGATAGGCCCAGTATTCAACGGGGAAGTTCGTGCCGTCGCCGCGCCAAAAAACTTCTTCATCCGAGTGAATGCCTTGGCCCTTGCTCAGCGAGGCGGAAATAGTGCAATCCTCTTGCGCGTAAGGGGTTCCGTCGGCATGGGTATGGTGTATGACACTGTGCACCTTCTTGCCGAGAAGGTCTTCCGGCTTCTGATAGCCCAGCAGCCGAAGCGTCGCGGGATTGCAGAACGTGCACTGGCCGTCCCGATCGATTCCGTAAATCGCTTCCGCGGTCGAGTCCAACAGGAGACGAATTCGCGCTTCGCTCTCGTGAAATGCTTCCTGGGCGCGCTGGCGGTCGCCCACTTCCTGTTCCAATTCGAGGGTGCGTTCATCCACCCGGCGTTCCAGGTCGTCGCGCGCGCTGCTCAACTCGGCGTCACGAATTTGGATCTGGGCCAGCATTTCATTGAAGCCGTCGATCAGGACGCCGACCTCGTCCTCGGATTGTTTTCCAGCGCGGATGGAATAATCCCTGCTTCCAGTAACCATCTTGGCCGTCCAGGCCAATTGCAAAATCGGGTTGGAAATGGGGCGCTGCAGCCGCTCCGCCATTGCAAAGGCCCCCAATGAAACAGCCAGTACAATCAGCGCGAAAAAGAGAAGGTAGCCCTCCAGCAGTTGCCGGTATTCGACGGTGTCCCCCTCGAGAAATATGCTTCCGATTTTTTCTCCCTCCAGAGTGATCTCATGGAAAATCAACACGCGGTCCGCGGTAAATCGGCTGGATTCGTTTTCAACGGGCGGCGGATTGTAGGTTTCTTTGGAAGCCCCTCGATGATAGACAGCGAACGGCTGGCCATCCGGGCCGTAGATGGTCGCCGCAAGGATATGCGGCTTGGCCGATAACGCCTGCAGAACGTCCGTGGCGGATTTCTGATCCTTGAACGCCAGCGCCGCCGTGCTGTTGGTCCCCATGACGTTCGCCAGCGCGTTCAGGTCTTGCATCTGCAATTTCTTGAAGCGGTATACTCCGTACTCGGCGAACGCAATGCTGGCCACGCATAAAGCCGCAAACGTGTTAAGCATAATCACGTACGTGATCTTGCGGCGAAGCGAAAGTTTGCGTGACCATCGCATGTCAGTTGCTGCCTACCCGTTCCACTCCCGTGACCGTGCGAGCGAGAGAAAGCAATTTCGAGCTGACTTTCAGCCGCGCCCGGCCGGCCGCACCGACGTCAATGCCGAACCGCACGCGCTTTTCCTCCATCACGAACTGAATCATTCCGCCGGACTCGAGGAAATGCTCCATGTCCGCAACGGTCAAGGTGCTTGAACCGTTTAAGGCGGCCAACATGGACGGAAGGCGTTTCTTCTCGGAGGCGCTGATAAATAAGACATGGCAGGCGCGGAGATCCTCGCCGGCTTGAAATCGCCTTACCTGCAATTCGTGCCCTTGCACGGTCTTGCCCGATATAATTTGTGTCAACTCGTCACCGAAGGGGTTGTCCCCGACGATTCCGATGACCCAATGCCCGTGTGTATCCTCCTGCGGATCGCCGGGCCACTCCACGAATTTCAAAAAGTTGAACAGGTACGCAGCCTTCAACTGATACTCCGTAGGGGCTTCCTGCGCGTGGATACTTCGGAAGGGAAACGGCGATGCCCAGGTCAACAGCAGGACAGCGCATGCAAATCGTGAGCCGATCCGCTTGGACCGGCACTGGGCCGCTTCGAATTCCGAATTGCGGTGAAAGGCCGCCGTAGACGAGACCTCTACGTGAAATGCCCATAGTTGTTGCGCCTCACCATAGGGACGATCTGCTGCTCCCGATGCAGTGCCCGTGCGTCCAAAAAAACGACGGACCTTGGTCCAAAGGTGCATCTCAAGAGCCACCTTCCTTTCTGTTGTGCCCGGCTAGTCGCGCCAAGCTCAACAACTTGGCTCGAATCGCCGCGTCCACGTTAACGGCGGACTGAGTTCGAACGCGAGCGGTTTCGGAGCGGTTACGGGTCTGCATGGCTCCCAAAACCTCCAGGTCATTTTTGTGTAGGCGGAGCGCTTGACCTGAGACGAATTCACACTAGTGGCTATATCGTTGGACTCAACGTGATGGTCTTGGAGCAAGTTTTGCCCGGCAACCCTTAGCTGCCAGCGTTCTCCGAGCCGCCAGCTCAGTTGCGTGTCGAGCCGCGTATAAGGAGGCACAAATTGAGCGGGGAGGCGGTCGACAAAGTAGAGGTTCGTATCCCACCCAAATCCCCGAAACATTTCCACATGAGACCGGAGCTGGGCCTGGTGGCGCGGGTTTGACCCCTCGAGGTCTGGGGCGGTCGTCGTGTCCAGACTCATCGTGTCGGGGTGCATATGCATTTGCAGAAGCGTGTAGCCAAGGCTCAGAGTCCAGCGATCTGTTACTTTCCAATGGACCGCCATTTCGACACCGTCCGTCGTCCCGTGTATCTGGTTTTCTAGCAACATCGGAAAATCTATATGAGGAACTGGGTTGGTTTCGGCAAATGGTACGCCCGGCTCTAAGCTCCTCAAATCGTGGTACTTGTTGAAAAACATCGATAGATCAATGGAAGCCCGGTCTAGCGGCTGGGTCCGGTAACCAGCTTCTACAGCCAGCAGACGTCCGGTCTTCTGATGCGGGCCTCCCAAAACAGTGAGTTCGGCCGTAGTTCCGTCTAGTAGTCGAAATACCGCGACATTAAATTCCCCATCCGCGTCGTTGCGGGCCGGAGTGCGGGCAGCCTCCGAGACAGCCGTCCAGAACGTCTGGCGATCACTCGGAGTCCAAGCCACGCGGGCACTCGGCTCAAGCTCAAAGCCAGTGAAATCGCTGTGCTCCAGCTTCGTACCAACCGTGATGAATATACGATTGGGTATGAGGGTGATTTCGTCCTGCACAAACGTGCTGTAGAGTTGGATCGTTCGAGTGGCTGGAACCCAGGCCTGGTCAATTGTGCCGATGGTTTGATCCGCGCTTCGGCGATAGCCCGCACCCCAGCTCAAGTCCTGCCGCCCGCCCCAGGCCATGCGATGCTGGAAATCAAGGTCGAAAGTGTTCCGGACCTCGTGAGACTCCGGACCCGACCTCGTGTACCGATCGAAATAGAACTGGAGCGTCGTGTCGGACCGGTCTGAAAAAATGTGATTCCAGCGGTTCAGGACATTTCCGCCGGAGAGATTCGCTCGTCTCGTTGCATTTTCATTGTCGGGAGGAGAGAACGAGACAATATGATCGATGCTTGCTCCCTCTCTTCCAGCGTACAGATCGCCCTGAACCGTCAGGGAATCCTTTGGGGAAGGGCTGCCATCTGCGCGGAACCCACCGTGCAGTAAATGCCAACCGCCGGCTGCGTCCTGCCCCGGCAAGCCTGAGAAATGATTGTGATCGAGGTATTTTGTGAAGACTCGATAGCTTGTATTTCCCTTGATGGCGCCACCGTATTGGACAGTGCCAAAGGCCTGATCCTGTGTCCCGCCACCGCCCGTCACCAGGGTACCCAGTGTGTCTCTGGCTTTTGTTGTCAGGATGTTGATAACGCCGTTCACAGCGTTGGCTCCCCATACAGTGGCGCCGGGTCCGCGAATTACTTCAATCCGGTCAATGTCCTCCAGCGGAACATCCTGGGTGTCCCAATAGGCGCCTCCGAAAATCGGCGTATAAACAGTCCGGCCATCTATCATGACGAGTAATTTGTCGGAAAACTGATGGTTGAAACCGCGCGCGGATATGGCCCAGGTATTGGCGTTGATCTGGGCCACGTCCACACCCGGCACCATCCGCAGTAGGTCCGGAAGATTCGTTGCCCCCGAGCGGCCGATATCCTCCTGGGTGATGACAAACATTGCCGTCGCCACCTGTGACATTTTCTGTTCCTTCTTTGAGACGGAAGTGACTTCAATGTTCATCAGGTCTTCGATGTTCATCGCGGCCAGGTCGGCCGTCTGGGCCACCCGCGCCTGGGGTTGTTGCGCGCCAACAACGCCGCATACAGCGCAGAACATCAACAAGCCGCCGATGAGCGCTATCGATCTTTTCATATGCGAGCGCGAAGTTCTCCACCCTAGCCGCTTCGGACTAAGGTCGCACCAGCCGATGAGGACATACCCTAGATTTGGTTCTCCCCTGGTGGTTGTGACGAACTTCTGGTACCCCCTAGATTCAGGTGCATAAGGTTCGCCAAA
>WNEY01003463.1_pt1 | contig 11846 bp, 15 predicted proteins | sample 5400531 | NCBI WGS metagenome assembly WNEY01 (sample SAMN13153338, study PRJNA577476) | soil metagenome | isolation source: 200 cm saprolite under Douglas fir tree site 1 | place: USA:California | collected 2015-04-18
GCCGGCGATGACCTGCACGCCCGCCCTGCGCAGCCGGCGCGCGCCGTGGCCGTCGACGAGCGGATTGGGATCGTCGCTCCCGTAGAAGACGCGCTTGACGCCGGCGGCGATGATGGCCTCGGTGCAGGGCGGCGTGCGGCCCTGGTGGTTGCAGGGCTCGAGCGTGACGTAGAGATCTGCGCCCCGCGCTTTGGCCCCGCGCAGGGCATTCACTTCCGCATGGGGCAGCCCGGCCTTCTCGTGATGTCCGCGGGCGAGGATGCGCCCCCCGCGCACCAGGAGCGCGCCCACCGCCGGATTGGGATGCGTGCGGCCGCGGCCCTTCTCCGCCTCGGCCAGCGCCAGGCGCATGAAATCTTCGGGGGTCACTTCTTCTGCGCTTTGCGCTCGCTGATGAGCTCCTTCAGCTCGCTCATGAACTCGCCCAGGTCCTTGAAGGAGCGATAGACGCTGGCGAAGCGCACGTAGGCCACTTCGTCGAGCCGCGCCAGCTCGCGCATCACCGATTCGCCGATCAGCGAGCTCGGGACTTCCTTGTCGCCCAATTCCTGAAGTCTTCGCTCGATGCCGTCGGCCACCTGCTCGAGCTGCTCCGCCGAGACGGGCCGCTTCTGGCAGGCGAGGCGCAGGCCCTCGAGGACTTTCTGCCGGTCGTAGCTCTCGCGGCGGCCGTCCTTCTTGACCACCATGGGGAGGATCTCTTCGACCCTCTCGTAGGTGGTGAACCGCCGCTGGCAGCCGAGGCACTCGCGCCGGCGACGGATGACCGCGCCCTGGTTGGAGAGGCGCGAATCGATGACTTTGTTCTCCAGCTCGGCGCAGAACGGGCACTTCATCAGGAGGGTATCTTAGTAGCACATCTTAAAATCTCACCGCGAAGACGCGAAGATCATTTTATCTGGTGCCAAATTGGGCACCGGTGCTCGATCCGGCACCAAAACCAAAAGATTTTCTTCGCGTCTTCGCGCCTTCGCGGTGAGATTTTAAGAGGTGGATCGCGAAAGCCTTTTTGCGTAGAGCGGAAATTGACGCGCCAGTTCGTGGACCTCGCCGCGGACTCGCTCCGCGTCGTCGGGATTGTCGAGGACGCGCACGATGAGCCGGGCGACCTGCTTCATGTCTTTGGGGCCCATGCCGCGGGTGGTGAGCGCCGGGGTGCCCAGGCGCAGGCCGCTGGTGACGAAGGGCTTCTCCGGATCGCCCGGGATCATGTTTTTGTTGGTGGTGATGTGCGCTTTCTGCAACGCTTGCTCGGCGATCTTGCCGGTGAGCTTCTTCGGGCGCAGATCGCAGAGCATCAAGTGGGTATCGGTGCCGCCCGCAACCAGCCGCAGCCCGCCTTCAAGCAGGCCCTGGGCCAGCGCCTGGGCGTTGTCGAGGATCTTCTGCTGGTAATCCTTGAACGAGGGCAGGAGCGCCTCGGCGAACGCCACCGCCTTGGCCGCGATGATGTGCTCGAGCGGCCCGCCCTGGATCCCGGGGAAGACATTGGAATCGATGGCCTTGGCGTGCTGCTGCTTGCTGAGGATCAGGCCGGAGCGGGGGCCGCGCAGCGTCTTGTGCGTGGTGGTGGTGACCGCGTCGCTGAGCGGCACGGGGCTGGGATGTAGCCCCACCGCCACCAGCCCGGCGATGTGCGCGATGTCGGCGATCATCATCGCGCCCACGTCCTCTGCAATCTCCCGCAGCCGGACGAAATCCAGCGTGCGCGGATAGGCGGAGGCGCCGCAGAGCACCGCGCGCGGCCTCACTTCGCGGGCCAGCTTGAGCGCCGCGGCGAAATCGATGGTCTCGGTCCTGGGATCGAGCCCGTAATGGTGAATCTCGAAAAGCTTCCCGGAAAAATTCACCGGCGAGCCGTGGCTGAGGTGGCCGCCCTGCGCCAGCGAGAGGGAAAGGATGCGGTCCCCGGGCCGCAGCAGCGCGAAGTAGGTGGCCATGTTGGCCTGCGACCCCGCGTGCGGCTGGACGTTGGCGTGCTCGGCGCCGAAGAGCGCCTTGGCGCGATCGATGGCCAGCTGCTCGACCTTGTCCACCACCTCGCAGCCGCCGTAGTAGCGCTTTCCGGGCAGGCCCTCGGCGTACTTGTTGGTCAGCGTGGAGCCCTGCGCCTCGAGCACCGCCTCGGAGACGAAATTCTCGCTGGCGATGAGCTCGAGCCCATCCGCCTGCCGCTCCGTCTCCTCGCGGACGAGGTGCGCGATCTCCGGGTCGACCTCGATCAGCGGCTTGTCCATCGTCGCCATGGAGCAGGGTTGATATCGCGCGCATGCGCCAGGGGCAAGGCGGTATGCTGGAGAGCGTGAAGGTCCGGCTGGAGAGCTGGCTCTGCGCCGCGCTGCTGGCCGCCCTCTCGCTGAGCGCGTTCTCGCCGGCGGCGAGCTTTTCTTTCGTGGGACTCGACGACGGCGATTACATCACCGGGAATCCGCACATCCAGCACGGGTTCACTCGCGCAAGCCTCGCCTGGGCATTCACCCGCTTTCATTTCTCCAGCTGGCATCCGCTCACCTGGATGTCGCACATGCTCGACTGGACGCTCTGGGGCCCCGCCGCATCCGGCCATCATCTGACCAGCGTCATGCTGCACGCCGCGAACGGAGTGCTGCTCTTCGTGTTCCTGCTGCAGGCCACGCGGCTTTTGCTGCCCAGCTTTTTCACCGCGGCGCTCTTCGCGGTGCACCCGCTCCGGGTCGAGTCGGTGGTCTGGATTTCCGAGCGGAAAGACGTTCTCTCCGCCTTCTTTTTCCTGTTCACGCTTCTCGCCTGGCTCGCCTGGGTGCGGCGGCCCGGCCTCTGGCGCTACCTGCTCGTCTTCGCGCTGCTTGCGGCAGGGCTCGCTTCCAAGCCGATGCTGGTGACGGCGCCCCTGGTGCTTCTCCTTCTCGATGTCTGGCCGCTGCGGCGCTTTCCCGGGTTGCCCTGGCGGCGGCTGGTCCTCGAGAAGATGCCGCTCTTCGGCCTCTCGCTCCTCTCGGGCCTCTTGACGCTCCAGGCGCAGGGCGCAGGAGGAGCAGTCAACCGGACCATCCCGCTCGCCGCCGGCATCCTCCACGCTCTCGATGGATGCGCGACATACTTGATGATGACCCTCTGGCCGGCTCGGCTCGCGGTCCACTACCCGCTCCAGAGCGAGCGCTGGCCGGTGCTGTTGGGATCGGCGGCGTTGCTCGCGGCCGCGACCGCGGTCTGTGTCTGGCAGCGGCGCGAGCGGCCGCAACTCCTCGTCGGCTGGCTGTGGTTCGTGGTGATGCTGCTCCCGGTCGTCGGCGTCATCCAGGTTGGATCGCAGTCGGTGGCCGATCGCTATACCTACCTGCCGCTGATCGGCCTTTTCTTCGCGCTGTCATTCAGCCTGCCGTGGGGCGCGGGGCGCCTCCTCCCCACGGGCGCGGCGGCGGTGATCGCGCTCCTCTACCTCCTGACGCTGCGGCAGGAGACCTTCTGGCGGGACACGCACGCGCTCTTTGCGCACGCGCTGGAGATCTCGCCGGGCGATCCGCTGGCGGAGCAGGCGCTCGCCAACGATCTGCTGGCGGCGGGCAAGCTCGACGAGGCCGAGGCCGGCTTCCGGGAGGTGCTGCGGCAATGGCCCCGCTCCGGGCGCGCGCTGAACGCGATGGGCCTGATCGCGCTCCGGCGCGGAGACCCGCAGGCGGCGCTGCGCTGGTTTCAGCTCGCGTTCGCGGTGGAGCCCGATCCCACGCTGGTCGCGCCGGCCATGGCCCAGACGCTCACGCGCCTCGGCCGGGCCACGGAAGCGGTGCAGCTGCTCGAGCCGCTCGATCCGGAATACCCGGTGCTGCAGCGGGAGCTGGGCATCGCGCTGGCGATCGTCGGCCGGCGGAAAGAAGCGGAGGAGCGCCTGCGGCACTCCGCGCAGCTCGAGCCGCGCGACGCGGCTACCCAGCTCAATCTCGGATCCCTCCTCGCTCGCGAAGGAAGGTTCGCCGAGGCGATCGGGCATTTCCAGTCTGCGCTGGAGATAGACCCCGCGCTGGAAAGCGCCCGGCAGCAGCTCGATCTCGCCCGGCGCGACGCTATTCGAACTTCTGAAACGCGATGACCGCGTTGGTGCCGCCGAAGCCGAAGGAATTGCTGATGGCGGCCTTGATGGGGACCTCGCGGGCCTTGTTGGGCACCACGTCGACGTCGCACTCGGGGTCCTGGTGCTCGACGTTGATGGTCGGAGGAACGATGCCGTGGTGCAGCGCCAGCACGGTGAGCGCCGCCTCCACGCCTCCAGCCGCCCCGAGCAGGTGGCCGGTCATGCTCTTGGTGGAGCTGACCATCAGGCCTTTCTTCGCCCAGTCGCCGAAGACGTTCTTGATGGCTTTCACCTCGGCGATGTCGCCCACCGGCGTGGAAGTTCCGTGCGCGTTGACGTACTGGACTTGCTCGGGCCGCAGCTCGGCGTCTTCGAGGCAGAGCTTCATGGCACGCTCGGCGCCGAGGCCCGAAGGCGCGGTGATGTGGAACGCGTCCGCGGTCGCGCCGTAGCCCGTCAGCTCGCAGTAGATGCGCGCACCGCGCCTGCGAGCGTGCTCCAGCTCCTCGACGATGAGGATGCCCGAGCCCTCTCCGGCGACGAATCCGTCGCGGTCGCGGTCGAACGGCCGCGAGGCTTTTTCGGGCGCGTCGTTGCGCTCACTCACCGCGCGCGCCGCGGTGAAGCCGGAGATGCCCAGCAGCGTGATGGTGGCCTCGGCGCCGCCGGTGATGATCAGGTCTACGTCGCCGTGCTGCAGATGGCGCAGTGACTCGCCGATGGCGTGATTGCCGGTGGCGCAGGCGGAGACCGGCGCGAAGTTCACGCCCGCCGCGCCGTAGCGGATGGAGATCTGCCCGCCCACGAGGTTGACGATGATGGAAGGGATGAAGAACGGATTCACCCTGCGGTGGCCCTTGCTCACCGCGGTGAGGTGCGTCTCCTCCAGCGTGGCGAGCCCGCCCATGCCCGACCCGACGATGACGCCGCAGCGCTCGCCGAGGGGCTCGTCGAGCGGCAGGCCGGCGTCCTTGAGCGCCAGCTGGGTGGCGGCGAGCCCGAACTGGATGAAGAGGTCGTTCCTGCGCGCCTCTTTCCTGTCCATGTAGAGCGCAGGGTCGAACCCCTTCACTTCGCCGGCGATCCGGCAGGGCAGGTCCTTGGCGTCGAAGCGCGTGATGGGCCCGACGCCGCTCTTGCCCGCCAGTGCTGCCTGCCAGGTAGCCCCGGTGCCGATCCCCAACGGCGTCACCAGACCGAGCCCGGTGACGACCACTCTGCGCTCTACTCTCTGCATCTACTACTTCTTGTGCTCGTTGATGAAGTTGATGGCGTCCTGCACGGTCTTGATGTGCTCGGCTTCCTCGTCGGGAATCTCCACCTCGAATTCTTCTTCCATCGCCATCACCAGCTCGACGATGTCGAGAGAGTCGGCGCCCAGATCCTCGATGAAGGCGCTCTCGGCCTTGATCTCGTCCTCTCCGACACCGAGCTGCTCTGCGATGATGCTCTTGACCTTCGCCTCGACGGACATGTGGCCGTATCCTTTCGCTTGCAGTCGCGAAAACTGGCCGCGGCTTGTAGCACGCGGAGCGGAAAAAATCCCCTTTAGCGTGTTGGCGTATCCTCGCCAACACGCAGCAAGAGCTAACCGCTAAGCGCCTTCGGCGCCGCGGTTATTGGCAGAGCCCGTTGATACAGCGGAAACCGAAGCCGCAGTCGAGATCGGTACGGCAGCGCATGGTCTCGGTGCGGGTGACGCACTGTCCGTAGAAGCAGGTGTCCGGCCAGGCGCAGTCGCGGTTGTCATAGCACTGGTTGAGCGCCCGGCCGCCTTTCTGGCAGATGCCGATCTTGCACACTTCGCCTTCCTTGCAGTCGATGGGGCCGGCGCACTGCACCGTGCAGTGGCTGTCGCGGCATTTCTGGCCGGAGAGGCATTGCGGCTGGCCGTTGGAGGCGATGCCGTCGCCTTCACAGTCGCCGAAGGACTTGTACTGACAGGTCTTGCCGGCGGGGGCCGGGCCGCCGTCGGCCAGCGCGGAGGCGTCCATGCACTCGAGGCCGTAGTAGCAGTCGAGGTTCTTGGTGCAGGCCTGGTCGCGCAATTTCTTGTTGATGCGCTGCTGGTCGGAGCAGGCGGCGGCGAGCAGGGCTGCGAGGAGAACGTACTTCACCGGAACACCTCCGCAAGAACTGCTTTGAGCCCGGCCGGATCTTCCACCGCGTACGCGCGCAAGCTCTTGTCGATGCGACGCACGAGGCCCGTCAGCACCTTGCCCGGCCCCAGCTCGATGACGGTGTCGACGCCGTTCAGGGCCATCCTGGCGATGGTCTCCACCCAGCGCACCGGCGAGGTCACCTGTGTGAGGAGCAGCGGGACGATCTTCCCCGGGTCGGTGTTGGGCTCCGCCGTGGCGTTGGCGATGACGGGCGCGTTGGGCTGCCTGAACTGCACCGTCCCGAGCACTTCCGCAAGTCGCGGCTGCACCGGCGACATCAGCGAGCAATGGAACGGCGCGCTCACCGGGAGCGGCAGCGCGCGCTTGGCGCCCTTCTCCTTGCAGATGACGATGGCCCGATCGACCGCCTGGGCGTGGCCGGCGATCACCGTCTGCTCGGGAGAATTGTAGTTCGCCGGCTCGACCACCTTGCCGGGCTCGGCGCGCTGCGCTTCGTGGCACGCTTCCTTCACCTTGGGCGGCTCGAGGCCGAGGATGGCCGCCATCGCGCCCTCTCCCACCGGCACCGCCTCCTGCATGAAAGTCCCGCGCGCGCGCACGGCGCGGATCCCGTCGCTCAGGCTGAGAGCGCCGGCTGCGACCAGGGCGGAGTACTCGCCCAGCGAATGGCCGGCGTAGAAGGCGGGGAACTGGAACTTCCCGCCCGCTTCCTTGACCAGCGCGCGGTGCGCGGCGGCGCTCACCGCCAGGATGGCGGGCTGCGTGTTGGCGGTCTTCTTCAGCTCATCGGCGGGCCCGTCGAACATCAGGCGCAAGAGCCCGCCGCCGAGAGCGGCGTCGGCCTCGTCCAGCGCCGCGCGCGCCTCGGGAAATGCATCGGCGAGCGCCTTGCCCATGCCGACGTCCTGCGACCCCTGCCCGGGGAAAACGAACGCGAGCTTCATCCCGCCTCCGTCACCAGCGCACCAGCGCGCTGCCCCAGGCCATGCCGCCGCCGATGGCCATCATCAGGATCAGATCGCCATCCTTGAGCGCCCCTTTGCGGTTCGCCTGATCGAGCGTCAGCGGCACCGACGCCGAGGAGGTGTTGCCCACCTCCTCGATGTTGAGATGGCACTTCTCGAGGGGAATCTCCAGCCGCTTCATCACCGCGTCGAGAATGCGCAGGTTGGCCTGGTGCGCGATGACGTGGGTCACGTCCTGGGAGCGCACGCCGTTGCGCTCCAGCGCCTCGCGCGAGCACTGCTCCAGCACCCGCACCGCCGTCTTGTAGACCTCGCGGCCGTTCATCTTCACGTACTGCTCGCGCTTGTCGAGCGTATCGTGGGTGAGCGGCTTCTTGCTCCCGCCCCCGGGGATGTAGAGGATGTCCCACTGCGTGCCGTCGGTGTGCAGATGGGTGGAGAGAAGGCCGTGCCCCTCGCGCGTCTCGGGCACGAGGACCATCGCGCCGGCGGCGTCGCCGAAGAGCACGCAGGTGTTGCGATCCTTCCAGTCGGTGATGCGGGTGAGCAACTCCGCGCCGATCACCAGCACCGACTTCACCGACCCGCTCTTGATGAACGAGTCGGCGATGGCCAGCGCATAGAGCGATCCGGCGCAGGCCGCGCTGACGTCGAAGCAGGCGGCGTGTTTCGCGCCCAGGTTGGCCTGCACCAGCACCGCCGCCGCGGGGAACGGCATGTCCGGCGTCACCGTCCCGCAGATGATCATGTCCAGATCCTCGGCCCGGATGCCGGCCATCTTGAGCGCCTTCTTCGACGCGGCCGTGGCCATGTCGCTGGTCGCTTCACCGGGCGCGGCGATGCGCCGCGCGCCGATGCCGGTGCGCTCGCGGATCCACGCGTCGCTGGTCTCCACCCCGTACTGCTTCACCAGATCGTCGTTGGTGACGATCTTCTCGGGGAGATACGTGCCGGTGCCGATGATGCGTGAGCGTTGCATGGTTACTCCAACACGCGGGGAGGACACGAATCGCGGCTACGCCGCTCATCATGTCCCCCGAAGTTGCGGCGGAGTATAGCCATCAGGGCGAAAAGAGGGCGCTGGCGCGCTTTGCCGCCGCGCTGAGCTCGTCCCCCAGGCACTGGAGAGCGAACGCTTCCGCCCCCGAGAGCGCATTGAGGATGGCGCGGTGCGTGGAGCGGCCGTGCGCGATGAGCCCGACGCCTTTGATACCGAGCAGCGGAGCGCCTCCCACCTCCTCGTAATCGACCCGTTTTCTCACCTGCTCGAGCGAGGATCTCATCAGCAGGGCTCCGGCGCTGGCCACCGGCGAGATCTGCACTTGCCGCTTGAGCAACTGCCCGAAAGCCCACACCGCTCCCTCCGCCGTCTTGAGCAGGACGTTGCCGGTGAAGCCGTCGGTGGCGATGACGTCGAATTCGCCGCCGAAGACGTCCTTGCCCTCGACGTAGCCGCGGAATTCGACGCCGCTCTCCGGCTTGCGCAGAGCGGCCGCCGCTGCGCGGGTGAGATCCGTACCCTTTCCCTCTTCCTCCCCATTGGCGACGACGCCCACGCGCGGCTTATTCACGCCCAGCACCCGGCGGGCGTAGACCTCGCCCATCAGCGCGAATTGCACGATCTGCTCCGGCGTGCACTCGACGTTGGCGCCCATGTCCACCAGCACCGCGCGCCCGTGCCCGCTCAGAGTGGGAAGGTGCCCGCAGATGCAGGGACGATCGACGCCGTCGAGCCGCCCGAGGACGAAGAGCCCGCCGGCGAGCACGGCGCCGCTGTTGCCGGCGGAGACCATGCCAAGGGCCTGCCCCGACTTGCAGAGATCGAAGCAGACGCGGATGGAGCTGTCCTTCTTCTTCCGCAGCGCCTGGCCGGGGGACTCGTCCATCTCCACCACTTCGCTGGCGTGGTGGACGCGCAATTCGCTCTCGCCGGCGCCGAGGCGGTGCAGCTCGGTGTGGATCCGGGCCTCGTCGCCGACGAGCAGGACTTCCAGGCCGCGCTCGCGATGCGCCCGGAGTGCGCCCTCGACCGTGGCGGCCGGAGCGAGATCGCCCCCCATGGCATCAAGCGCTATCAGTCTTCCGAAGCCTTCTGCACGGCCCGGCCGCGGTACTCGCCGCACTTGGCGCAAGCGCGGTGCGGCAGCACCGGCTCGCCGCACTTGGGGCACTTGCCCACGTTGGGAGCGGTGGTCTTCCAGTTCTGGGCGCGCCGCTGGTCGCGCTTCTGCCGGCTGGTGCGCTTCTTCGGGACACCCATGTCTACTTCTCCTTCTTCTTTTCCAGCTGGATGCCTTTCAGGCCGGCCCAGCGCGGGTCCAGGACGGCGCGGTCGCAGCCGCACTCGCCTTCATTCAAGTCGTTGCCGCACCTCGGGCAGAGGCCCTTGCACTCGTCGCGGCACAGCGGCGGGGGCGGCACCGAGAGCAGGATCTGCTCGCGGATGGCGGGAGTCAGATCGATCTCCTTGCCCTTGTAGCCTTCCTCGTCGGTGGCCTCGGGATCGAAGCTCGCCACCGCGCCGGCCGGCTTCTTGGACTCGAGCTGACCGACAGGCACGTAGGTGCGCGTGAGATCGACCGGCTCGTCGAGCGCGACGTTGCACAGGCACCGCCTGCACTGCCCCCTGAGCGGCACGGTGAACTTCGCCTGCACCAGGACCTTGCGGCCCATTTTAGTGGCGCGCCCGCGCAGGTGCGAGGCGCCCGCGGAAACGAACTCCGTGGGCGGCTCGGCGCGGAGCACTTCGTCGAGGAAGTCGCGCGGCAAGTCGGCCTCGAAGGGCTGGTTCGCCTCTTCGAGGGCGTCGACGTTGAGGATGAGATCGTTCACTGGGTGCTCGGGAAAGCGGCGCAAAGTAAGGGTAGGCCCGAGCGAAGTCAAGGCGAAGTCCCCGTGAGCACGAGCGAAGTGCCCAGCGGCACGCGGCGGATGTCGCGCAGGCCGGAGGCGGACATCCAGGAGGCGAGCGCCTGCGGGTCGTGGACGTCGCCCTCGGCGGTGAAGAGGGCCATGTTGAGGGCGAAAAAGACGCCTTCCGCCGGGCCGGATCGGTCGGGCTCCACGAGGAGATCCTTGACGATGACCAGCTTTCCCGCGGCGGCCGCCTTGCGCAGCAGCTCCCGGCAGTCCTGCTCGCCGAAGAGATGGAGGACGTTCGCGAGCAGCACCGAGCCTGCCGCCGGGAATGAGGCGGTATTCAGTATATCAAGCCTCAGCAGCTGCGCTCCCGGGACGTTGGCGAGCTTCAGCACCTCGGGCTGATCGGCGAGGATCGCTTCTTCGCCCGGATGCGCCTCGAGAAACGCCGCAGTGTAGGCGCCGGTGCCGCCGCCGAGATCGAGCAAGGGTCCCAGGGCGGGGACTTTCTGCCAGAGTTCCCGGGCCGGACTTGCACCGGCGCTTTGCAGATAGCCGTGGAACCGGCGCAGCGCATCCTCCGCCTCGGGGGTCTCGAGGGGCTTGCCAGAGCGAATGACGCTCGCGAGCTCTCCCCAGGCGCCGCCGACATTCTCGTAAGGCTGGGAGTGGAAGTGGAAGATCTCGCCCGCGCGCCGAGCGAGGCCGAGCACCGCGAGCACGTCGAGCAGCCGCCGCAGCCGGCGCGCGCCGGGCAACTCGAGTTTGCGCGCGGCTTCTGCCGCGCTGCCGGGGAGCGCTTCTTCCAGGCGAAGCTCGTGCGCCGCGCGCAGCGCCGCCGCGCGCAGATACGCGCGCTGCTCGAGGGCGATGGTGCCGAAGAGATCCATCACCCGCGCATGCTAGCGGCTCCCGCCAAAGGCGGGTACGCCGCTGCGCAGTTGCTGTATCTTGCGCGCATGAGACGCGTCTCCATCTCCGCCCTGGTCTGCGCGCTGCTCTTCGGCATCCTCTCCTCCTGGCTTGGGCCGAAGATGATCGCCTACTGGTATGCGCCGCCCGTCCCCTCCGGCGCGGCGTCCGCGTTCAACTGCACCGACGCGGTGGCCTGGGCGATGAACAAGCTGGTGTTGACGCAGATCATCGGCTCACTGGGCGGGGCGGTGATCGGCGTCGTCATCGGCATCCTGCTCGCCCGCCGCAAGGCCGCGCCGCCCGCGCCGGCGCCGGCGCCCGCGGCTCCGGAAAAGCCGCCTGCAGCAGGCAAGTGACGTCGAGCAGCGGGTCGCGGCCAGCCAGGCCGCGTCGCCGACCTCGAGACGGAGGAGATCGCCACGCTGAAGGATTTCGTGGTCGGGCGGCGGCACGACGACCTGCAGCTCGCGGTACCTGTGGTCGAGGCGAGTCACCTCGATTCCGATGATCTCGAATGCACGGTTCGGATGCTGCGACTGCGCTGCACCCGGATGCCGCCGTAGCCGAGCAGCGGATCGCTCTCGAGCGCGCTGCGCAGCAGTCCCGCCGAGGAACGCACAGGGAATGAGAGCCCGTCCCGATCGACTGCCAGTACCGTCACCGTCACGGCAGGCGGGCTCCCGTCCGCGGCGAGCACCGCCTCGGGCGGGTCGGCGCGGACGCCGAGGATCTGCAGGCCCGACACTTCGGTGCGCGGCGGAAGGCAGGGATCGAAGGTCGGCTCGCACACGGCCCAGGAGGCGACCAGCGCAATCAGCCATTTCACCGCGCCAGACTAGGCGCCGCTCCACAATCGCGCCATCAGCTGCGCGCGGCTCTCGCATTCCGCCTTGTCGAGGAGCGCGCCGACGTGCAGCTCCACCGTGCTCCCGGCGC
>WNEY01003465.1_pt1 | contig 11845 bp, 10 predicted proteins | sample 5400531 | NCBI WGS metagenome assembly WNEY01 (sample SAMN13153338, study PRJNA577476) | soil metagenome | isolation source: 200 cm saprolite under Douglas fir tree site 1 | place: USA:California | collected 2015-04-18
TTCGGAGTACTTCTCGGGCGTCTCCAAGCAAAAGCCCGCACTCCCGGCTGGCGAAGACGGAGGATACCACGTCCGACGTAATCACGGTCAGACCCATACCCTTTTGCAGCCGCGAGACGCGCATCTAGCCACGTCCGTAGATCATGCTTTGCTTCCCCGTCTCCGGGCGACGCCTCGTTTCTGCAACCAGTTGCGGATGGTACTTGTCGAGCAGCCGACTCGGCTTCTTCGCCGAGCTGAGCACGGCGCGAAGACACTCGGATTCCATCCGATCCTCGAGGCGTGGGCTGCCTGGACCCGAAGGTCGATGAATCTCCGCAGGTCCATGCAAGGTCCAATGCCGCTGAAGAACTGTTGGCCGACCGTCCGCGGGAGTCCTAGTGTTCAAGGAGCCGACGACGGTTTGATTCTCTTATGTGGCTTCGAACTCCGCTATGGGCATTTCGATGGTGGTCCGTGCCATGCTATAGCGCTTAGTTTTTTCCTCCTTCAGAACCTGGGGGGTTCTCCGTTCGATCGCGAGAGGGACCGCCCGCATCACTTCGCGAGTGGTCCGGTGGGCCTCGGTTTCGCTTCTTTCAGATGGGGCCGCATGTTCTTCACGATTCCCCGAAACGCCTTGGTCGCTTCGGAATCCGGGTGCTCGATGACGAACGGCTTTCCCGCATCCCCGCCGATCACGATCCGCGGGTCGAGTGGAATCCGACCCAGAAAAGGCAGTCCGAGTTCCTTCGCGGCCGCCTCGCCCCCTCCGATCTTGAAGATGTCCGTCTGCTTGCCGCAATGAGGACAGACGAAGCCGCTCATGTTCTCGATCACGCCGAGGATGTCCATCTTCACGGCTTTCGCGAAGGCGATCGACTTGCGAACGTCGAGGAGGGAGACCTCTTGGGGCGTCGTTACGACGACAGCGCCGTCTGCGTCCGGGATCTCTTGCGCAACGCTCAGTGGCTCGTCGCTCGTCCCCGGTGGCAGGTCAATCACGAGGTAGTCGAGGTCTCCCCACTCCACGTCGGAGAGCATCTGCTTCAGGGCTTTGATCTTCAGTGGTCCCCGCCAGACGACCGCGGTATCGCGGTCAATCATCTGAGCCATGGAGATCACCCGAACATCGGCCGGGCCTCTCGTCGGCTCAAGGCCCGTCTCGGTCGCCTTCACCTGGGCGTCTTCGACGCCCATGAGCTTCGCGATGTCCGGACCCGTCACGTCCGCGTCGACGAGGCCGGCCGTGCCGGTCTCCGCGAGGACGCAGGCAAGGTTCGCGGACACGGTCGACTTGCCCACGCCGCCTTTTCCTGACATCACGACAATCTTGTGCTTGATCCGGGACATGCGCTGCGCCATCTTCATGCGCTCTCGCATCGCCGCCATGATGTGGGGCGGAATCTGCGCCGTCTCGAGTTCCTCTGCCATGATGTGCCTCAGATGATAACGCTGTCACAAGGCTTGCAGTATAAAATGTTACGGGAACTACGTGGTCGAAGCCTTCGTCATTGTCGCAGCGAGCCGCTTCACCTCGGCGATGAAGCCGTCGGGGGACGGATTCTCTGGCAGTTTCGAGTAGAACTCTACGAGGGCATCCACGGCTTGGAAGCCGGCCTCACGATCGAACGCCCGTCCGCGCTCCCACAGCTTGTCATCGGACGTGATGAGGTCATGGCGGATCAGAGTCCCGATCGCGAAGCCGTTGCTCGCGGCAAGTCCAAGGTTCTGCCATCGGTTCTTGCCCCGCATGGTCGCGTTGTTCTCGACCCAACCCGCGAAGAATTCGTAGGCTCGGCGGCCATCGGCCCCCGCGAACACAGGGAACGCGAGGTCGTCCGCATAGATGTCCTGCACGTGATTGAACGCTTGGCCGAACGCCGCCTCAGCCGCGCGGGGAATGCGGACCTCCTTGGTGATCAATCGGAACACCTCCGCGCTGTGGGACGGATGTCCTCCTTCCGTGCGCAGCATGTGCCCCACCTCGTGAGCGATCAAGCCATCGAGCAATCCCGATTCGACCGCTCGCACCGATACGTACAGGGTATGGCGATCCTTCAGGGACTTGGACGCCCCCATGATCGGGATGGCGACGATTTCGGCAGATACCGGCCGTTGCAAGGTGTGACCCAACTCGGCGTACCGCGTCTCGACGGATTCGAACGCGGCCTTCACTCTCCGAGTTCCACCGCGACCGGCCCGGTCTACGACCGCGACGAGCACGCGAGACGGACACGAGGGAGGCAGAAAAACGTTTGCGCATGTTCGACGAACGCCTGAGATGCGAACGAACCTCCGGCGTCCCTTCGCAAGGCAGACCAAAACCGTCCACAGCCGTCGGGACAGGTGACAGGATGGCTCCGCCAATCGAACACGGAGCAAAGCTTTAAGCGAGATTTCTCTCCTCATCCGGCAATCCGATTTCTGGTGTCCGGATGGTTGCCACAAAGAAGCGTGCGGATCGGAAGCCCGTGAAAACCCCAACCGCCAAGGAAATCGAAGAGAACCTGAAGCGAGCGAACCTGCCCAAGGAGCAGTCCGCGAAGTACCATCCGTACTACCGGGGCAAGATCGAGGTGGTCCCGCGGGTCCCCGTGCGGAGTTTCAACGACTTCGCGATCTGGTACACGCCGGGGGTCGCTCAACCGTGTCTCGACATCAAGGCGGACCCGCAATTGGTATGGAGCCTCACGAACAAGTGGAACCAGGTCGCCGTCGTCACCGATGGCACTCGGGTCCTCGGCCTCGGCGACATCGGTCCCGAGGCAGGGCTGCCCGTCATGGAGGGCAAGTGCCTCCTGTTCAAGTACCTCGGCGGGGTCGACGCGTTCCCGGTGCCGCTCGCGACAAAGGATCCGGAGAAGATCATCGAGACGGTCAAGATCATCACGCCCTCGTTCGGCGGCGTGAACCTGGAGGACATCGCGCAGCCGAAGTGTTTCGGCATCCTCGACCGGCTCCGGAAGGAATGCGACATCGCGGTATGGCATGACGACCAACAGGGGACCGCGACGATCAACGTGGCGGGTGTGATCAACGCCCTGAAGGTCGTCAGCAAGAAGTTGCCCGAAGTCCTCATCACCTTGATCGGCGCCGGCGCGTCGAACATCCGGACCGCGAAACTGCTCATCGAGGCGGGCGCAAAACCGGCGCACCTGATCCTGGTCGACTCGAAAGGCATCGTGGGTCGGCATCGGAAGGACGTCGAGGCCGCGCGGAACGAGTTTGCGGAGAAGTGGGAGCTCGCCCAGCTAACGAACGGAGAAGGCCGGGTGGGCGGAATCCCGGAGGCGATGGACGGCGTCGACGTCGTCATCGCGGCCTCGAAGCCGGGGCCCGGCGTCATCCAGAAGGATTGGGTCGCAACCATGGCGGACGACGCCGTCCTGTTCGTGATCGCAAATCCGGTCCCGGAAATTTGGCCTTGGGAGGCGGCCGAAGCCGGGGCCCGCGTCATCGCGACCGGGCGTTCGGACTTCCCCAACCAGGTGAACAACTCCCTCGGATTCCCCGGGATCTTCCGCGGCACACTCGACGTGAGAGCTCGGACGATCACGGACGAGATGTGTATCGCCGCCGCCCAAGAGCTCGCCCTCGTCGCGGAAGAGAAGGGGCTGGACGAGGAGCACATCGTACCGACGATGGACGAGATCGACGTGTTTGCCCGAGAGGCTGCCGCGGTCGGGATGAAGGCAATCGAGCAGGGCATTGCCCGCGTCCGAAAGACCCGGAACGAGCTCTACGACAACGCCATCGCCCTCATCCGTCGGGCTCGTGAGCAGACGCAGCTCCTCATGCAAGACGGGTTCATCCGGCCACCGCCTCCGTGATTCGCGGTCCGGGCCGGTCAGGCCCGCGGTGGGTTTATCGCATTCGGGCGGCATGGACATCCGTGGCCTCGGTGTCGGATGTGAAACGGCGTCACGAATCCCGCCTGATGAAGATGCGCGGCGTCGTTGGCGTCGGGATCGGTCAGAAGGACGGCAAGGAGTGCATCTGCATCTACGTGGAGCAGGACAGTCCGAAGCTCCGTAGCGCCCTCCCGCAATCTCTCGATGAAGTCCCGGTCGAAGTGGTCGTGGCGGGGACTTTCAAAGCTCTTTGATGGAAGCACGTGGATGGCGCACCGCGAGAACCCGGAGTCCTCGGCCGGGGTTGCTGGGACCTAGCACCAGAAACCCGAAACAACACTTTTTCGCCCTGCCCTCTCGCACGAAGGTCGTAGTCCTGTGTGGCCGAGTGCCTCGCGGTTAGGTCCTCGACACCGTTGACCATTTCGACAACGTCGTTTGCGGAGCCACCCGCTCTTGTAGGTTGGAGAGCCGTACGCCGATGAGGCGGACCTTCCGGCCCGGCGCGAGAATCTCCCGCAGCAAGGTCTGGCCAAGGATCAGGATCGGCTCAAGGTCCGTCGTGTGAATCTTGAGGCTCCGGGAGCGCGTGTGGATTTCGAAATTCGAGTACTTGGCCTTCAGGGTCACCGTGCGGAAACCGTACTTCTCCTGCCGTAACTGCTCATGCAGGGATTTCACCAACACTTCGAGTTCCGGCCAGAGAGATTCGTAACCCGCAAGGTCATGCTCAAACGTCGTCTCCGTGCTGATGGACTCGGGCGGACCGCTCGGCTCCACGACCTCTCCTGTGTCGCCCCCCATCGCCACGTCGTGCACGTACTCGCCGAAGGCTCCCAAGAGTTCCACGAGGTCCTGCCGATTGTAGTGCTGCACGTCGCCGATTGTCTCCAAGCCGAGGTCCTTGAATCGGTCGGCGGTCTTCGGTCCAACCCCCAAGATCTTTCGCACGGAAAAAGGGGCGAGGAACTCGACGATGTGGTCCGGCTCTACGACCGTGAGGCCATCGGGCTTCTCGAAATCGGAAGCGATCTTCGCGGCCGCCTTCGTCGGGGCGATGCCGACCGAGCAAGTGAGTCGCTGTTCCTTCCGGACCGCGGCCTTGACTTGCAGGGCGAGTTCACGGGCCCGGACGTAGTTGCCGCCGCAACGGGTGGTCACGTCCAGATAGCCCTCCTCGATCCCGGTGGGCTGTAGGTGGTCGGCGAAGCCTCGTAGGAGTTCCATGATCTCGCTGCTCACGCGACCGTAGAGCTCGAAGTGCGGGGGGACGAAGACCGCATCGGGACACAGGCGGATTGCTTGCACGCATGACATCGCGGACCGGACACCGAATTTCCTCGCTTCGTAGCTCGCGGTGAGGACGACCCCGCGGGGATGCTTGTGTGGATCGGCGCCGACGACGACGAGCTTCCCTTCGAGCTCCGGATTCTCGCGGATCTCCAGCGCGGCATAGAAGGCGTCCATGTCTACATGGAACAGCACCCGGGAAGCCCGTCGCGAGGCCATCGGGGTCCCCACCTCCGGACGACGGCTAAAAGCCTTCGCCCGGACCCCGGTGAACGGACCGCGTCAGAAGCCGAAGAAACCCCGAGCGGCGTCGTTCAGGTATCCGAGGAAGAACGCGGCGAGGACCGCCGTGAGCATGACGATCGCGAGGGCAATGAACACGGACGCCTCAATCGCGCGAGGCACACCCTCCTTCTTCACCCCACCCTCCGGCTCGAGGATGTACATGTACCAGACGACCCGGGCGTAGTAGTACAAGGAGAGGGCACTGTTCAGGACGCCCGATACGGCGAGCGCGAGGAACCAACCGTTGAAGGACGCGGCGTTCACCGCACTGGAGAACAACACGAACTTCGAGAAGAAGCCGCCGAGGGGCGGAATCCCCGCGAGGCTCAGGAGGAAGATGGTCATCGAGAACGCGAGGAAGGGCATGCGCCGGCTCAGGCCCTTGTAGGCCTCCATGTCGTCCGGAATGCCTCGGGCCTCCGTGCCCGCGACAACAAGGAACGCTCCCGCCTTCATCGCGGCGTAGACGAACACATGGAGCATCCCACCGACCAAACCCGCCACCGCGACCCGCGCGGCGTTGTCGTTCGGCGACGTCGACTGGAGGGCGACCGCTCCGACCGGGATCGCAATCAGGATGTACCCGGCCTGGGCGATGCTCGAATACGCGAGCATCCGCTTCACGGACCGTTGCGGAATCGCGACGATGTTGCCCACGGTCTGCGTCGCAATCGCGAGGACCGCCAGGGCGGCAATCCAGTCTACCTGGACGTTCAAGAGGCCGATCAGGAAGACGCGGAACAAGGCGACGATCCCGAGGTTCTTCGACGCTGCGGTGAGGAGCACGCTAATCGTCGTCGGCGAGCCCTGGTACACGTCCGGGGCCCACATGTGGAACGGCACGACCGCGACCTTGAACCCGAATCCCGCGATCAGGAGCACGAGCGCGACGATGAGCGGCGGTTCAATCTCCGAATGACCGGCGAGGGTGAGTCCCGGCGGACCACGGAGGAGCAGGAGGTCCGTCGTCGTCCCGATCGACGAGGTCCCCGCGATTCCGTAGATGAGGGAGATGCCGAACAAGACGATTCCCGAGCTCACAGAGCCGATGATGAAGAACTTCGTGGAGGCCTCCGTCGCCTGCTTGTCGCGTTTGCGGTAGGCCACGAGGGCGAAGGTGCTCAAGCTGGACGTCTCGAAAGCGAGGAACAGGACGAACAGGTCGGTCGCGGCCGCGGTGAACATCATCCCGACGACCGCCAGGAGCATAAGCGCGTAGTACTCCCCCTGGTGCGGTTCCTCCGGGCGGATGAACCCGCGAGAGGCCAGGATCACGAGGAACGCGACGAACTCGAACATGACCTGGAAGAACAGGGCGAACGAGTCCACGTTCATCTTCAGCTCCGCGGTAAAGTTGCCGCGCGTTCCAACCGGCGAGGGCCAGAGAGAGAGGTGGAGGGCGTTCGTGATCCCGAGGCCCATCATGTCGATCGTCACGAACGTCGCGAGGCCGGTTCCCGCAAGGGCGAAGGCCCACAGGAGGTCCGGGCGCTTCCGCCAGGCGAAGCCGAGGACGGCGGAGGCGAGCGCCGTGATGACGAGGATCGTCTCCGGAAGGAAGACCGTGTAGTCGGACAGGTCAGAGTCCTCCTAGGATCCCCTGCGACCACGCCGAAATCAGGTTGAAGATCAGGATCGGCAGGATGCCGAACACGGCGAACGCGATGCTCAGGACCGCGAGGGGCGCGACTTCGAAGCGGCGGAGGTCGGGCATGTTCTCCCATCGCGGGTTCGGGGGCCCGAAGATCGCTCGCTGCATCGCCCAGATGTAGTACGCCGCGGTGAGGATGACCGTGAGAACCGGCACGAAGACCAGGAGGCCGAAGGCCGCGTACACGCCGACGAAGACGCTGAACTCCGCGACGAACCCGACCAGACCGGGGAGGCCGAGGGACGCGAGGAAGGCCACCATCATGAAGGTCGCGACCCGCGGCGCGCGTTTCGCGATCCCGCCGAGCTCCGAGATGTTCCGGGTCCCGATCATGTGGCCGAGGGATCCGGCGATCATGAAGAGGGCCGCGGACACGAGGCCGTGGGCGAACATCTGGAAGATCGCGCCCGAGAAGCCGAGGACCGCGCCGCGGCCGTACCCACCGCCCGCGCTGAAGCCGTAGACGCCCGCCGCGATCCCGAGGGTCACGAACCCCATGTGACTCACGCTGGAAAACGCGACGAGGCGCTTCAGGTCGTCCTGGGCGATGCAGACGAAGGCGCCGTACACGATCGAGATGATCCCGACGAGGGCGAGAAGCCAGTACAGATGGAGCGCTGCCGTCGGGAGCATCTGGACGTTGAAGCGGATCAGGCCATATCCGCCGAGTTTGAGCAGGACGCCAGCGAGGATCACGGAGGCGCCGGTCGGCGCCTCCACATGGGCGTCCGGCAACCAGGTGTGGAGCGGCCACGTCGGCAGCTTCGTCCCGAAGGCGATGAGGAGTCCGACGAACGCCAGGTCGGCGAGCGGCCCGGGTGGAATCGGCAGGGTCGAGATGATCACGGTCATGTCGAACGTGTGCGGGCTCGAGTACAGATAGAACGCGAAGACGGCCACCAGAAGTGGCAATGAGGCGAGGAACGTGTACAGGAAGAACTTGAACGCCGCGTACCTCCGTCGCGGGCCGCCCCAGACCGCGATCAGGAAGTACATCGGGACGAGGCCGACCTCCCAGAAGACGAGGAACTGGAACAGGTCGAGGGACAGGAACACGCCGCTGATCGTCGTCTCCATGAAGAGGAACATCGCGAAGAACTCGGGCACCCGCGTGTGCTCGTCCCAGGAGATCGCGAGGGCCAGGGGGGTAAGCAGGGCGTTCAGGAAGACGAGGACGACGGACAGCTCGTCCGCTCCGAGGAAGTAATTCACGTTGAGGGTCGGCACCCAAGGGGACTTCTCGACCGCGTAGTAGGTGTGCGCCCCCGGCGTCACCATTTTCGGGAGGCTGATCGCATCCGGCCAGAGGAATCCCGCGAGTAGGAGGGATGCGAGGCCCAGGACGACGAGGGAGAAGGCGAGCGCCGTCCACCGCGCCGCCCGCGCCGAACCGGCCACGTAGGAGAGGAGGGCGCCGAGCGCCGGCAGGAACACGATCAGCGTCAGGATCGGATAATCGACCAACATCTCACAATCCTCCGAGCCACGGGAAGGAACCGCTCGTGTACGCATTGATCATGCCGAGGAACGGGAGCGGGAAAAAGCCGACCAGGAACACGAGCGCGACGAGGACGGCGTACGAGACGCGCTCCCACGGCAGCAGATCGTGGGCCTTCGCCAGTTTCTCCGGCGGATCGCCGAACAGGATGCGCTGCATCGTGTACAGATAATAAGCCGCGGTCACGACGATCGACAACAGGGGGATCAGAATCAGACGCCGGTTCGGATCGAGGTTCGGAGACCCGTACGCGCCAACGAAGACCATGAATTCGGACCAGAACGAGTTCAGGCCCGGCAGGCCGAGGGACGCGAAGAAGCCGATCGCGAGGATGAGGGAGAACTGCGGCATCACGCGCGCGAGCCCCTGCAGCTCCGGGATGTCCCGCGTCCCCGTACTGTGCTTCACCGAGCCCGCGAGCATGAACAAGATCGCGGTGATGATCCCATGGTTGAATAGTTGGAAGATCCCGCCCTGCACTCCGATCACGGTGAGGCTCGAAGCCCCGAGGAGCACGAAACCCATGTGGCCGACGGAGCTGTATGCGATGAGCCGCTTCAGGTCCGTCTGCGCGAGGCACACGAAGGCCGCATAGACCATCGAGACGGTCCCGAGGATCGCGAGGACCCACCAAAGGCTACGCGCGGCATCGGGCAGCATGCCCAGGTTGATCCGGAAGATCCCGTAGCCGCCCATCTTCAGGAGGACGCCCGCCAGAAGGACGGAACCGCCCGTCGGCGCCTCCACGTGGGCATCGGGCAGCCACGTGTGGAATGGTACCGAGGGCAACTTCACGATGAAACCGAATAGGAACGCAACGAAGATCGGGATCTGGGCCCCGAGGGTGAAGTACACAATTCCTGCACCGGTTTCGTGTCGTAGGGCGCCATGCAGGAACGCGGTCATGTCGAGAGTCGGGGCGTTGGTCCCGTACACAGCCGCGTTCACCGCGGGGCTGTAGAACCAATACAGGGAGAAGATGGAGAGGAGCATGATCACGAAGCCCACGTGCGTGAAGAGGAGGAACTTCAGGGCTGCATACCTCCGGTTCGGCCCGCCCCAAATCCCGATAAGGAAGAACATCGGCAGAAGCACGAGCTCCCAGAAAATCGCCAAGATGAAGAAGTCCAGGGCCATGAAGACCCCGACCAGCGCCATCTCGAGGAACAGGAACAGGCCGAAGAACGCCCGCGGGCGCTGCTCCTCGTCCCAGTGAAACACGATCGCGAGAGTTGTGAGCAGCGCGGTCAACCAAATCAACGGGACGCTGAGCCCGTCCACTCCGAGGATGAATGCGAACCCGTATTGGGGGATCCAAGGTATCCGCTCGACGTAGTACAGCGGGACGAACGGTCCCGGCGTCGGCGGCTGCGCCGCGGTCGGAGTCCCGAGGGCGAAGGCCCAGCCGGGATTGATGAAGGCGAGCAGGAGCCACGTGGCCAGGCCCATTTCGACGAGGCTGAATCCGAGCGCGATGATCTTCACCGTCCGCTGCGAGGTCCCGATGCCCCAGGCAATGAGCGAGCCGACGAAGGGGACGATCCAGAGGAGAGACAAAATGCCGACCATGCTAGGGTCCTCCGAGGAACCGCTCCACGAGCCGCTGGCCGTAGATGAGGAAGAACAGGACCACGACTCCTACCACGATGACCCAGGCGTAGCTCTGCACCCGACCCGTTTGCCGCTGGCGCAGGCGCCAACTTGTCCGGACCGTCTCGAGGCTGACGGCGTTCACGGCGCCGTCAATCACCCGCCGATCGAAGACGTCGCTCTGGACGGCCACGCGCATCCCGCCGCGGCCGACGGCGTTCACGACGCCGTCGATCACGGTCCGGTCGAACCAGTCCAAGCCTCGCGCGACGCCGTGGATGACGGTCCGACCGAACGCGTCGTACACGTCATCGATCCAGTACCGACGGCCGAGCATGCGATGGATGAACGCCCCGCCCCTCGAGGCGGTGAAGCGCTCCGCGGGAATCCGTTTCGTGGCGTAGATGGACCAGGCCAAGGCGATGCCGAGGACCGCGACGCCCATCGAGAAGGCCTCGAGCACGTAGTGCGACCAGGGGATGCCGACTAGCGGGAAGCCCGCATCCGCTCGCCCGAAGAACACCAGGTTCCCGAATCCCTGCATCGGGTACGCGAGGAGGCCCGACACGAGCGTGAAGCCGGCGAGGATCATGAGGGGCGTCGTCATGATCCGCGGCGATTCATGCGGATGTTCGTGGCCGCGGTATTCCCCGTGGAACGTCATGAACCAGAGGCGGAAGGCGTAGAACGCCGTGAGAAAAGCTGTGACCACGCCGAACGCGTAGAGCAAATAGAAGCCGGGATGGTCGGCGCCCGCGTCAAAGGTGACAGACAGAATCTCCCCTTTGCTGAAGAACCCGCTGAACGGCAAGATGCCTGCGAGGGCAAGGGAGCCGAACAGCATGACCTTCGACGTGACGGGCATCACCTTGGACAGGCCGCCCATCTCTCGCATGTCGTTCGTGTTGACCGCGTGGATCACGCTGCCTGCGGAGAGGAACAGGAGCGCTTTGAAGAACGCGTGATTGAACAGGTGGTACAGCGCGGCGCTGTATCCGGCGGAGTTTACTTCTGCCCCCCGGGACGCCTGAGTCGCCATGAGGAACGCGCCGGCGCCCAGGCCTAGGAACATGTACGCGAGCTGGGAAATCGTGGAGAACGCGAGGACCCTCTTGATGTCGTGGTTCACAACCGCCATCGTCGCGGCGAAGAGGGCCGTGAACCCGCCGATCCCGGCGATCACGAGAATCGCGGTGAAGGGCGGTTCGACGCCGGGGGCGAGGGGGACCAGGAAGATGAACGACCGGGCGGTCAGGTAGACGCCGGCTTTCACCATCGTGGCGGCGTGGATCAACGCGCTGACCGTCGTCGGACCCTCCATCGCATCGGGCAGCCAGGTGTGCAGCGGGAACTGGGCGGATTTCCCGACGGCCCCGCCGAACAGGAGGAGTGGAATCAGATTGAGCAATTGCGAGTTCAACAGACCGACACGCGGGGCGATCTCATTGAATCGGAACGTGCCGAACTCGTTCCAGATGATGAGGACCGCGACGAGGAAGAGGACGTCTCCGACGCGTGTCACCAGGAACGCTTTCTTCGCGGCGGCCGCCGCTTCCGGCTTGTGGTACCAAAATCCGATCAGGAGGTACGAACACAGGCCCATGATCTCCCAGAAGATCAGGAGTTGCAGGAAGTTGTCCGCGCTCACGGTCCCGAGCATCCCCGTCGCGAAGAGGCTCACCTCGGCGTAGTACCGCG
>WNEY01003466.1_pt1 | contig 11842 bp, 8 predicted proteins | sample 5400531 | NCBI WGS metagenome assembly WNEY01 (sample SAMN13153338, study PRJNA577476) | soil metagenome | isolation source: 200 cm saprolite under Douglas fir tree site 1 | place: USA:California | collected 2015-04-18
TCTTTGCCAATCGGCGAGGTGGCACTGCGCGACATCGATCAGGTAACGGGTATTGTTCAGCCGCTCATGAAGCACGGCAAGTTGGTTTTCGATCCTTTCGTGGCGCGCGGTCTCAGTTACTATACTGGAATCATTTTTGAAATTGCCGCTGAAGGCATTGGCAGCAGCATTGCATCGGGCGGGCGATACGACGACCTGGTCGGCATGTTTTCTTCCAATGAAGTACCGGCCTGCGGCGGGTCCCTCGGCATCGAACGTATTCTCATGCTCCTCGAGAACACTGAAGCTGCCCGTGAGCGGCAAAACGTACCCCAGGTTCTGGTGACAATTTGGGATGAAAACCTCCGCTCCGATGCGTTCCGGTTTGCGACCCATCTCCGCGACCACGGAGTCAGTACAGAAATCTACGTTGGCGAGGGCAAACTCTCACAGCAAATCGGCTACGCATCAAAAAAAGGAATACCCTATTGCGCGGTGATTGGCCCGGATGAGCAGGCCAAGAGCCAGGTGGCAATCAAGGATTTGCGCTCTCAGATTCAGGTGCTTGCAACCTGGGACGAAGCGTTACAGACACTCAAGGGAACTGCAAAAACACCGCTCCCATAATGAAACACTCTCCTGGCTTCGAGAGCTGAAAGGGCGCCCTTCTCTTATTTCCTGGTTGACAAGTTTTTCCTGTTTGTATATATAGTTGTCCGGCCCTGATTCTTGTTCCCGGTTTTCCGGCAGCTGACAGGAGATTTGGCCCAGAGAGTGCACCTCTCTGGGCCTTTTGTTTTTGGGCCAGGTTACGAACAAAAGGTTGCAGAGATCATGAGACGGATAAACGCTCCCCCCCAGCGCTTACCTGGCCGTGCGTGGCTATTGTTGTTGCTGGTCATGTTTACGAGCGCATTGCAAAGACTGCACGCGCAAGATGATGCCAGCAATCCTGGCCAATCCAGGTTTTCCGCGGAGGCAGCCACAACTTTCAACAAGCGCTGCACCGCTTGCCATACCTATGGAAAAGGAATCAAGGTTGGACCGGACCTGAAAGGGGTTACCGAGCGGCGCAAGCGGACATGGCTGCTCCGTTTCATTCATGGGTCGGCGGGCGTTATCAGCTCAGGCGATCCCATCGCCACCTCACTGTTCGCTCAGTTCAAGCAGCAGCGTATGCCGGACTGGACCGACCTGTCAGAAAAGCAGATCAATGACATTTTGGATTACCTGGCAATCGGCGGACCTGATATCAAGCCGTTGGATGAGCGCAATGCGGAACTGGCAACTGAGGCGGAGATTGAAACTGGGCGGCAGTTGTTCTTCAATCAGATGCCGTTCAAACGCGACGGCAAGCCATGCGCCACGTGTCACAGCGTTCAAGGTTCTGGGTTGCGCGGCGGCAGTCTCGGCCCAAACCTGGGCGACGTTTATTTCAAATACCAGGATGAAGCGCTCACCACATTCCTAAGACATCCTTGCTTTGGATGGGACGCGTCAATCTTATCCGGCAACTACCTCACAGCCAAAGAATCGTTTGCACTGAAGTCTTTTCTCCGCCAGGCAGCTCTGCAGCAATCGAAAAACACCGCCTCGTCTTCGATAGCGACCAGCTCTGCCGTCAACGGTGAAACAACGCAGCCGGGCAAGAGCAAAGGGGCGCAGCTCGGCCCCACGAGAAGCAACGAAGGAGGCAGCAGCCGATGAAGGCCGATTCCCTATTCCTTGAGTGGCCCTACATGGCGGTGGGCCTGTTCTGTCTGGGCATCCTGTTTCGCTACCTGCTGACGCGCGAGCAAATAGCATTCGTGAAAGTGAAGCTGCCGGAGTCACGAGCAGTATTTGGCGGCAGCGTACTGTGGCGAGTCAGCCTGGTCTTGCTGCTTCTGGGACATCTGGCTGGACTTATTTTTCCGCACGGAATTCTCTTATGGAATAGCAACCCAATGCGGCTGTATCTGCTGGAAGGTTTTGCTTTTGTGGTTGGCCTGGTAGCGCTGGGAAGTTGGGCTGTGCTGATGTGGCGGCACCTGGAGCGGCCTACCGGCTCCGCGCTCAACCAATTCGCGGACACAGTTTTTCTCGCACTCTTATTCGTGGGACTGGCTTCGGGCCTGCTCATGGCGATTGTGGACCGCTGGGGATCCTCGTGGGGAGTGATGACATTCACACCCTACGCTCTCTCCCTTCTTCAAGGTAAACCCAGCGCAGGCATTGTGGTGCAGATGCCTTTCCTGGCACGGCTCCATCTCTTTTCCTGGTTTGCAGCGATAGCCCTGGTTCCGATCACGCGTGTGGCACCGTTCTTGGTTCTGGGGCTCCATCGCTGCATTGAACTCATGCGCAAGCCGGCTTCCGCTGCCGGCCGCACGGCTGAGGCATGGATGGAGCGTCACAACGTAGCCGCATGGATCTGGCCGGAGGAGGACTGACGCTCTATGCGATTGCAGATGGTCCTCAGTAGCTTGATTGGCTTGGGCCTTATGAGCGGCGTCGGGGCCTGGCAACTCTCGCGTATTGGAATCCATCAGGGCTACTCTCCAGCGCAGCCAATCGCATTTCCTCACAAAGTGCACGCAGGTGACAACAAGATCGCGTGTTTGTACTGCCACTATGCGGCCCGCACCAGCCGCCACGCAGGAATTCCACCCGCCAGCGTCTGTATGAACTGCCACCTCATGCTGGAGAAGCAAACGGCCGCGATTGAAAAGCTCAAAGAAGCGGTGCAACAGCAGCGCCCGATCGTATGGGTCAAAGTCCATAATTTGCCGGATTTTGTCTATTTCAATCATAGCCAGCATGTGCTTTCCGGCGTTGCTTGCCAACGATGCCACGGGCCCGTGGAGACCATGGAGCGGATAGAGCAGGTTGCTCCGTTGACCATGGGCTGGTGTCTGCAATGTCATCGCGAGCACGCGGGCATACCAACAGGAGAATTTCAGAGGGCATCGCTGAGCCTCGCCCATAAGCAGAAACCCGTTGCGGGACTCGATTGTGCGAGTTGCCACTATTGAGCACGACCTCCGAGGAGTAAGACGCTCGGACCCAATTTGAAGAAGGAAACAGAGATGAACCAGAGCCATGAGGGCGGCGGGGCCAAGCGCTCCTGTAAGAGCGCGAAAGAAACATTGGTACAAATCGGTGAGACCGCGGCCCCAGCCTACTGGAAAAGCACAGACGAGTTGCACGACGGCCCCCACTTTACGGGCGAGTTTCCGGGAGGCCTCCCTCCAACTCTCTCCGGCTCGCCCGCGAGGGCCGAAACTACTCGACGTGATTTTCTTGCTCTCATGGGGTTCTCCGCCGCAGCCGTTGGCCTCGCCGGATGCCGCGCACCGGTGCAAAACGCCATCCCGCTGCTGGTGGGTTCAGACCAGATCGTTCCCGGCGTTTCCAACTGGTATGCCACAACGTGCCGAGGCTGCGCCTCTTCCTGCAGCTTGCTGGTTAAACAGCGAGACGGGCGGCCGATCAAGATTGAAGGCAACTCTCAATCAACTCTATTTGGCAGTGGGACGTGTGCCACCGGCCAAGCCACTGTGCTATCGCTCTATGACGACGCACGCCTCCGTTCGCCACTCTGGCACGGGCAACCAGTCACGTGGGCTGAGATGGATCGGCATGTGCTCGCGTCGTTGAGTGCATCACAGGCCAGCCGGCGCAAGATTGTTCTTCTCTCGGGGACGATTGCCAGCCCTTCGACGAAACAAATTATCGCCGAATGGGAAAAACGCTATTCCAACTTCCGCCATGTGGTCTATGACGCTGTCTCGCTGAGCGCACTGCGTGAGGCCAATGCACAGTCGTTTGGCCACGCCGTGGTCCCACATTACATGTTTGACAAAGCGCGTGTGATTGTTGGATTAGAAGCAGACTTTCTGGGTACGTGGCTTTCTCCGGTGGAATTTGCCCGCCAATACGCCACTAGCCGCAAGCCTGAAGGCACACCCTCGCTTCATATTCAATTTGAATCGGGATTGTCTGTCACCGGAAGTAATGCCGACGCACGCATCGCGATTGCTCCATCGGAGTTGGGAGCGGTGGCTGCAGGGCTGCTCAGACGCATTGCACGCAAAGCTGGAATTGCAGGTATACCCGAGGGTCCCGAGCCGGTCTTAAGTCTGGATCCGGACCCCCAGAAATTAGATGCTGTGGCACAGGAGTTATGGAAGCACCGTGGCAAAGGGCTTGTTGTTAGCGGTTCGAACGACATTTCAGTGCAGATAGCTGTAAACGCGCTGAACGCTTTTCTGGGCAACATCGGCGAGACGATCGACTTGGCTCGGCCCTCGCTGCAGCGCGACGGTGACGATGCTGCAATGGCCGGCCTGGTGGAAGAGATGAATCGCGGCGAGGTACATACGCTGCTTCTTTACGGCGTGAATCCCGCCTATGACTATGCCGATGCGCAGAAGTTCCTCAGCGGCCTGCAAAGAGTGGCGCTCTCGGTTTCATTTTCTGACCGGAGGGATGAAACCAGCTCGCATGTAGACGCCATTTCTCCCGACCATCATTTTCTTGAGGCGTGGGGCGACGCCGAGCCGGTGGAATCTCATTACAGTCTGGCTCAGCCCCTGATTGCTCCTTTGTTTGAAACGCGTGCGGCACAAGAAAGCCTGCTGCGATGGATTGGATACCCGAAGCCCGACTATTACACATATCTGCGGGAGCACTGGCGCAGAAACATATTCACACGGCAGAAGGCGGTTGCCGGCTTCGATGCTTTTTGGGACCGCTCCCTGCAGGATGGCATAGTCACACTTGCGGCCACGCAGTCCGCTCATATCGCTTTTCATGGTGACTGGAAGAACGCGGTGCGCCTCATCGCCGAGCAAAACCAGCAGATGCCCAGCACGCAGGGCGACGTTTACGAACTTCATTTCTACGAAAGCGTCGCGCTGCACGATGGCCGTCATGCCAACAATCCGTGGCTGCAGGAACTTCCCGACCCCATCAGCAAAGTCACCTGGGGAAACTATGCGGCAGTCGCCCCAACGTTGGCGGAGAAATTGGGCGTTGGGGATGGAGATATTATTTCACTTCAAACCGCAAAGGGCCGGATTGAGATTCCGGTATTCATCCAGCCGGGCCAGCACCAGAGGACGGTCTCCATAGCCGTCGGTTATGGGCGCCGACTTGCCGGCAAAGCTGGGGACAATGTAGGCGTCAATGCGTATCTGCTCACGCCGATGGTGCGCGGATTCCGCCAGTATTCGGTAACCAATGCAACGCTGGCGAAGACCGGACGCCGTGAAAAGGTCGCCAGCACGCAAAGCCATTTCTCCATGGAAGGCCGGCCCATTGTTCTGGAGACAACGCTCGAAGAACTCCGCAATGGAAGCGGAACGGGCGCAGAGACAGCGGCACTTCCCACGCTCTGGGCGGAGCGGCCCAGCGGCGAGCACGCCTGGGGCATGGCCATTGACATGAATGCGTGCACCGGCTGCTCAGCATGTGTGGTTGCCTGCCAGGCAGAGAACAATGTTCCCGTAGTGGGAAAGGATCAGGTCGAACGAAGCCGCATCATGCATTGGATCCGCATTGACCGTTATTACAGCGGTCCGCAAGAAAATCCGGTCAGCGTTCATCAACCCATGATGTGCCAGCACTGCCAGAATGCTCCGTGCGAGACCGTCTGCCCGGTCCTGGCTACCACTACGAGCTCGGAGGGCCTGAACCAGCAGGTCTATAACCGTTGCATTGGCACGCGTTATTGCGCCAACAACTGCCCGTACAAGGTGCGGCGCTTCAACTGGTACAACTACACCGAAAACCAGGAATTTGATTTCAACATGGCGAACCCCCTGGGCCGCATGGTGCTGAATCCAGATGTGGCGGTGCGCTCCCGGGGAGTGATGGAAAAGTGCAGCATGTGCGTGCAACGGATCCAGTTGGCCAAGAATGTTGCCCTGCAAGGAAAGCGTGATCTCGCCGATGGCGACATCCAAACTGCATGCCAGCAGGCATGCCCCACCCAAGCCATTGTCTTTGGCGACCTGAAAGACCCTAACAGCAGGGTTTCGCAACTGCAACGAAGCCAACGGCAGTATCAGGTGTTGGAAGAGTTGGGCGTGCGGCCCAACGTCAGCTATCTCAAGAAGGTCCGGAACCCATTGGAGACGGCATAAGGAGAGCGAATGAGCACTGCCACAATCACGAAAGGAATATTGACCGGAATCAATGAGGCACAGGTCCTTCCGCCGCCAAGATGGGTAGACGGAGACCCCTCGCTCGATCAGATCACTGATGACGTTGCCCGGCCGCTGGAAGGAAAAGCGGGAAGGGGCTGGTGGATTTGCCTGGGCGTTGCCGGTGCCGCGGTGTTGAATCTGGGAGCAATGGTCACCTGGCTCATCTCGCACGGCATCGGGGTCTGGGGACTCAACAACAGCGTTGGCTGGGCCTTTGACATCACAAATTTTGTCTTCTGGATTGGAATCGGCCATGCCGGCACGCTGATCTCGGCGATTCTGCTGCTGTTCCGCCAGCAATGGCGGACCTCGATCAACCGTTCGGCAGAAGCGATGACAATCTTCGCGGTCCTGTGTGCAGCCATGTTCCCCGGCATTCATATGGGCAGGCCCTGGCTGGCCTACTTTATCTTTCCCTACTTTCCCAACCAACGCGGCCCGTTGTGGGTCAATTTCCGCTCACCTCTGGTCTGGGACGTGGTCGCCATCAACACCTATCTGACCATCTCACTGGTCTTCTGGTATCTGGGAATGATGCCCGATCTGGCTACGCTTCGCGATCGTGCCATCGGTGGCATCAAGAAATTCATTTTCAGATTTCTCAGCCTGGGATGGAACGGCTCGCATCGGACATGGGCGCGCTATGAAGTCGTCTGCCTGGTTCTGGCCGGTCTGGCTACTCCGCTGGTCCTCTCCGTGCATTCCATCGTGAGCATGGACTTTGCCACGTCGGTCGTGCCCGGATGGCACACTACTATCTTTCCTCCGTACTTTGTGGCGGGGGCGATTTACTCCGGCTTTGGCATGGTGTTGACACTGCTCATCATCACGCGGCAAACCATGCATCTGGAGCGCTACATCACTCTGCGCCACCTGGACAAGATGGCCAAGGTCACCATGTTCACCGGCATGATCGTAAGTTATGCCTACGCCACGGAGTTCTTCAGCGCCTGGTACAGCGGCAACCTCTACGAGCGGTACCACTTCATTAACCGCGCTGCAGGACCTTATGCCTGGTGCTTTGCTCTCATGGTGCTGTGCAACGTTATCACTCCTCATTTGCTCTGGACCAGGAAAGCCCGGACTAACGTCGCTCTCCTTTTTATTGTCTCTATCCTGGTGAACATAGGAATGTGGTTTGAGCGCTTTGTGATCATCGTGGTTTCACTGCATCGCGCCTTCCTGCCGTCGGGCTGGGGAATGTTTTATCCGACAGTCTTTGACGTCGGAATTCTTGTCGGCAGCTTCGGACTCTTCTTTACCTGCTTCCTGGTGTTCATCCGTTTCTTGCCCATGATTGCGATGTGGGAAATCAAAGGAGTGGTTGCGCATGGGGCGCACAAGATGGCCCTTAGCAGCGAAGGGGTCGAAGATCAGCGGGTGGTGGCCAATGCCTAAAAGCTTTCTGGTTGCGACTTTTTCTGATGCCGAGGAACTGCTGCAGGCGGTCCATGCCGTTCGTGAGGCAGACTTCCGCATCTACGACGTTTTTGCGCCTTATCCCATCCACGGATTGGACCAGGCAATGGGTATTCGCCGGACTCGGTTGCCCTGGGTCACACTTGTCGCCGGAAGCTGCGCATTGCTGTTCGCAGTTTTATTCCAGTTCTACACCACGGTTTTGGATTGGCCGTTGAATGTCGGTGGCAAGCCCGACAATTCGGCGCTCGCGTTTATTCCCATTACCTTCGAACTCACTGTGCTTCTCGGAGGATTGTCTACAGTCGCCGCGCTCTTCGTACGCACGCGGCTGTATCCCGGGAAAAAAGAGCAACTGATTGCCGAAGGGATAACCAATGACAGCTTCGCTCTGGTGCTGCGAAAGCGCGATGCCTTTTTCAACAGCGAACTGGCCTGCGAACTTCTGGAGCAGTGTGGCGCCTGTGAGATCGAGGAAAAGGAGGCCGAGTTGTGACCCGCATTTTATACGGGATCGCGTTGCTGACCATGCTGGCCGGGCTGGCCGCATGTGGCGCCAACTCGCAGCAGCGTGCCTTCGAATATATGCCCGACATGGCGCGCGGTCCGGCATACAAGGCTTTTGCTCCTAATTCTGTGACTCGTGACGGCCTGACACTGCAACGTCCGGTACCCGGGACCATACCGCGCGGCTATCACGCCTTCCATTATGGAGCTGGCGAAGAAGAAGCGGCCCGCGCCGGACGTGACCTGCAGAATCCCTACCGTGCAACAGCGCAGACACTCGAAGAAGGCAAAGCTCTCTACCAGGCTTATTGTATGGTCTGCCACGGAGAGCACGGCAAAGGGGATGGGCCCATCGCGGGGAAAATTCCTCCACCTCCATCGTATGTCTCAGACCGTCTCATGCAATTCCCCGCGGGGCGGATCTTCCATGTAGTCACCATGGGTGCGAACAAGATGCCCTCTTACGCGGCGCAGCTCAGCGTTGACGAGCGCTGGAAAATCGTGACTTACGTGCACACCTCGCTGCAAGGGCTTGGAGTCCGCGCCAGCGCCAAACAAGGAGCAAGACCTTGATCAACACCCCGCGATTTGCGATCTCTCCACGCAGCCGGAGCCGGGCCCAAGGGTTGGTGTTTGTGGCAACGATGGTCGCCATCTTTGGCGTGTGCTATGCCCCGGAGCGCGCCTGGCCCAATCTGCTGCTGAATGGTTTTTACATTACGTCACTTGCGGTTTCCGCCGTTTTCTTCCTGGCCGCGCAGCGGCTCGCTGGCGCACGCTGGTCCGCCGGACTCCGCAGAATTCCGGAAGCTTTCATGCTGGCGATGCCCGTGGCTGCCGCACTGATGCTGGTCCTTTTCTTCGGCCGGCACACGCTTTATTCATGGAGCCTGCCTGGCGCATTTGCCGGCGCACCCGCCATTGCCGGCCGCACACACTACCTGCAATTTTCGTGGATGTTTACCCGAGCCATTGGGATTCTGGCGTTGTGGTGGATCTTTGCCTCGCTCTTTCGTAGAACCTCGCTGCAGCAGGACAGAAATCCGCGGCAAAGCCTGGTCCTGCATCGGCGCCTCAACCGCTATGCTGCGTTCTTTATTCCGGTGTTCGCGGTGACATTCTCGTTGAGCGCCTTCGACTGGTTGATCTCCCTCGACAGTCAGTGGTTCAGCACCATGTTCGCCGTCTACGCATTCGCCGGCACATTTGTTCAGGGCATCGCCGCCGTGACGCTGGCGACGATTTTACTGAAAGAGCACGGCTTTCTTGCCAACGCTGCAAGTGAGCACCATATCCACGATCTGGGGAAGATGCTTTTTGCCTTCTCCACTTTTTGGGCCTACATCTGGACCTGCCAGTATCTGTTGATCTGGTACGGCAACATTCCAGAAGAGGTGACGCACTACGCGAAGCGCACGACCGGAGCGTGGCTTTACTTGTTCGCTCTGAATCTCATCATGAACTGGGTGGTCCCTTTTGTCGTGCTGCTGTCGGTGCGGGCCAAGCGTACTCCGCGCGTGCTTAAGACAATCTGTGTGCTGCTCTTATGCGGGCACTGGCTGGACCTGTATCTGTTAATCATGCCCGCGGTGTGGGCCACGCCGAAGATCGGGCCTTTTGAAGTCGCGCTTGCCGCGGGCTACATTGCGCTTCTATATCTGCTCTTCGTACGAAATCTCTCTCGAGCACCCTTGGTGCCGGTGAATGATCCCATTCTCGCCTCGGAGAGACCTGCGCTTGTTCATCGCAGCATTCATACCATCGTGAGATTGTTGGGAGCGGAGTAATGATGAACGGAAAACTCGTCAAACTCGTGGTACTCGCGGCAACCACGCTGGTCACGAGCGCTGTGGTTTACTACCAGCCGCAGCCCAGCGAATTGAATGACATTCCGAACCGAATTCCAGAAGCGGCCCCGTATGTTCTTGCCGAGGCGCAGGCTTTCCCGCCCCCTTACCATAACCATTGGGAGCAAGAGGACAGTCCCGCACAATGCAAGACCTGCCACCAGAAAATCTTTGATGAGTGGAATGGGTCTATGATGTCGAACGCCTGGCGTGATCCAGTCTGGCGCGCGGCTTTTCTGGCACTGGCCCGTGGAACATCGCTGAATGGCGAATGCGATACGCCTGAGCCTCCGGATGGCACACACAAGGCCACACACAATCCTTTCGCCAACCATGGTGAATGCTCATCTACTTTTGATCTAGGCACTGGGAAATACACCGTCTCCCGGCAGGGTTCGCTTTTAGATTTCTTCTGCTCCCGTTGCCACATGCCTACAGACTACGTCGATAACATTCCACTGAAGAACGTCAAAGTTGATGCAAAAACGCACATCGAGTCTGCCGTGGGCGATCCCCATTTCAATCCGACCTCAGATAATGGAACGGGCATTGCATTCGCCACACTTGAGCCCCAATACCGCAACACCGAATCCGGCAAGAGCGGGGTCATCTGCGCTGTGTGCCACACCTATGTAGAGACTCGCGATACTCCATTCCACAACTACGAGGCGAGCGCCGGCCAGTACACACCTGCTCCCGGAAGAGAGGCCCGATCTCAACTGCTTGCCGCGAACCAACAAGACAGGTTCCAGGTGGCGGACCAAACCAAAACCAACCTGGGATACAGCATCGGCGCTGGGTCATATCGTTTATCGCCACACGCAATTGGGTTCCCCGAGCGCTTTGGTCCGCTCGCAGCCAACAATCCGCCTGGCCCCACCGACCTTAATACCAGCACCGTCTTTGGCCAGAACATTCCTTATCAGCACATGGATCCGGCAAAACACAAGGGGTACTACCAGGCAATGACCGTCCGCGCTGAAATGTGCGCGGCCTGTCACGACGTGACCAACGCACTCCCGATTAAGAACCCATTGGGGAAATGGGTGGGTGGGTTTCCCATTGAGCGCACCTACACCGAATGGGCGAGCAGCGCCTATGCCGATCGCCCCGGCAACAAGAATTTCGATCCGAGTTTTAAGCGTGAGTGCCAAAGCTGTCACATGCAGCAAGACTACGGACAGCCAGGCACGGCTCAGACCTTATATAAAGATGGCCACCCGCTTCCGCCACCCCTCGATCGCGTAGCCAATGAAGGAGGTGGGCCGCATCCTTTCTTCACCCATCACTTTGTCGGTGGCAATGCTTACGTCACCGGGCTGGTCGGAAAAGATGTTGACCAAAGCGGTAATGTGGCGCCCTACCCTGAACTCTCGACCTTCAGCTTCTCTTCCGCCGACGAGAAGAGTGTCTACTCCAGAGGTTATTGGATGCACCCGGAAAGGCGCGGAGCCTATTCGCAGCAAACCCGGCTCGCCTGGGACCGCCTGCGCCACGTGCTCACCATGGATCTCAGTGGACCCAACACTGCACCGGCAAATACGACGGTGCCGGTCTCGGTTACGATTGCCAACACCGGCAGCGGACACAACTTCCCCACCGGCTTTCCCGAGGGGCGCACGGCGTGGCTGGCGATCCATGCGTATGATCTGGCCACTGGTCAAGAGTTGCCTATCCATGACAGCGTGTGGAAGCGTACTTCCATCGGGGTGGGAAATCTCACAACAGAAGACCTGGTCGATCCTAATTTTCCTGGTTGTAACTGGAAAATCCCGGCGGGTTCGGCCGATCCTTACTCTATGCAGTTCAAGGCAGTGGCATCGCTGGGCGATCACTGCCCGACGCTCGACCTGCCCTATGCCACGCCGCTTAATCTGGTGACGAACAAAGATGGCCTTC
>WNEY01013031.1_pt1 | contig 11839 bp, 8 predicted proteins | sample 5400531 | NCBI WGS metagenome assembly WNEY01 (sample SAMN13153338, study PRJNA577476) | soil metagenome | isolation source: 200 cm saprolite under Douglas fir tree site 1 | place: USA:California | collected 2015-04-18
GAGCCAGGAGCACGACAGCGTCGAGCGCATCAACCTGGAGCGCGAGCTCGTCACCGCACTCGCCGGCAATTGCCGAAAAGTCGTCGCCGGCTATACCGTGAAGCGACAATATTTCAGCGTCGAATTCACCGATGGCGTCGAGAATATCGGCTTCGATTCCATCGCCGGACTCAATTCGCCGATGTTTCTGCGCACGGTCAAGCTCAAGGATTTTCCCTGGAACGGCTCGCTCACGCTGGGCATCGACAAAGCTCCGCAGGCGGCATGGAATCCGATCGCCGGCTTCGACGACCCGTTCGGGCATTTGCTGTGGTCCGCGGTCGGCGATCCCGCGCTGCTGCCGCAGCCCTATGATTCGGGCTGGATGCTCAACCGCATCTCCGATGTCCAGCCGAATTCCGGCCGATAGCAGGCGAGGCGACCCGTGACCCGCGCGCCGTTCATGCTCGCCCGATCCGTGCTGGCGCTGTTCCTGATCGCGGTCAGCGCCGTTGTTCCCGCCATGGCCGCGCAGCTGACCTTCGATCTCAACATCGAACGCGGCCGCGTCGCGGAAAACATGCGGCTGATCCGGGTCAAGCAGGGCGACGCCGTAACATTGCGGTGGACGAGCGATCAGCCGCTCGCCCTGCACCTGCACGGCTACGACATCGAGAAGCGCGTCGCGCCGGGCCCCGCCACCGAGATGACGTTCACCGCTTATGCGACCGGACGATTTCCGATCCACGTGCACATGCAAGGGGCCGGCGGTCGCGCGCACGAGGAAGCACCGCTCGTCAATGTCGAAGTCTACCCGCGGTAGGGTCACAGTGCGGCAGGGCAGAGTCTTCGGGATAAGTTGCCTGGCGGTCGCCATCATCGGCGCTTGCACGCTCACAACCCCGGCGCAGGCGCATGGCTTCGGCCAGCGCTACGACCTGCCCTTGCCGCTCTCGCTCTATCTGTTCGGCACCGCGGCCGCCGTCGTTCTGTCGTTCGTCATCGTCGGGCTGTTCGCCCGCCACACGCCCGGCGCGCAGGGCTATCCGCGGCTCGATGTGAGCGCGTATCCGCTCGGGCGATGGATCGCGCATCCGGCTGTCGCGCTCGTTCTCAGGCTGATCGCCGTCGCTCTGTTGATATTGATCATGCTCGCGGGATTCGTCGGCAGTCAGAACCCGTATCAGAACCTCGCACCGACGCTGGTCTGGATCATCTTTTGGGTCGGGCTTGCCGTGTTCTCGGCGTTCGCCGGCGATCTTTGGGCGCTCGTCAATCCGTGGCGGACGCTGTTCGATTGGACCGATCGGCTCTGTCAAACGATCGCCGGCCGCGGCCTCGCGCTGCGCCTGCCCTATCCCGAAACGCTCGGGGCATGGCCGGCGGTCGTGCTGCTGCTGGCGGTCTCCTGGACCGAGCTCGTGTTTCCGAGCCCGGCCGTGCCCGCCAACATCGCCTGGCTCGCAATCCTGTATTCCCTCATCACCTGGACCGGCATGATGCTGTTCGGCAGCGCCACCTGGGCGCGGCACGGCGAAGTCTTCGGCGTCTTCTTCGGCGTGTTTGCGCGTTTCGCGCCGACCGAGACGAGCGTCCGCGATGCTTCCGGCGCATGCGGATTGGCGCTGCGGCCGTTCGGGGCCGGTCTGCTTGCAAACGAGCCCGCCTCCGCCTCAATGGTCGCCTTCGTGCTGCTCGTGCTCGCGACCGTGCTCTACGACGGCCTGCTGACCACGCCGGAATGGGCCGAGCTCGAGCGCGCGCTCGTCGGCGTGCTGCCGGGCGCCGACGAACTCGCTGCCATCCTGGTCAGGACCGCCGGGCTCGTCGGGTTCTGGGGCTTGTTTCTCGGCGCCTATGTCGCGGTGAGCGCCGTGATGAGCCTGGTCGCCGGGAGCCGCTCGGCGGGAGAGATGGCGCGGAGCTTCGTCTTCACCCTCGTCCCGATCGCGATCGCCTATCACCTCGCGCATTATCTCGTGTATCTGCTCACGCAGGGCCAATACATCATTCCGCTGGCGTCCGATCCGTTCGGCTACGGCTGGAATCTGTTCGGCACGGCGGGCCATCGCGTCGACATCGCATTGGTCGGCGCGCGGTTTGCCTGGTATGCGGCGGTGAGCTCGATCGTGCTCGGGCACATCGCCGCCGTCTATCTCGCCGACGTGCGGGCGCACCAGGTTCTCCCCGTGCGCCGCGCCGCGCTGCGCTCGCAGGTGCCGCTCACGGCCCTGATGGTGCTCTACACCTTCGTCAGTCTGTCGATTCTTGCCGAGCCGATCGTTGAGCGCCGCGCGCCCGCGCAGCCAAGCACGGCGGCGATCGAGGTCCAGAGCATTCCCGAGGACGCCCTCGTTCCCGAGCTTTCGGCCGGCCGTTTGCAGCCGGTCGGGCCGGGGCGTTCCGCGAGGTTGAAATTGACCTATCGGGTGATGGGCTCGGCTTTTCACGACGGCACGCGCACGACCGCCGCCGACCTGCTCTATGCCTATATGTTCGCCTACCGCTGGGCCGGCCGCGGCGAAGCGGATTCCCATTACGATCCGGTCGTGGCCGCCGCGACCGCGCCGTTGCGGCAGCGGCTCGCCGCGGTGCGGATCTCCGGCATCGACACGGCGTCGAAATCGTTCCGGGTCGGCGACGTCAATTTCATCCGCGAGCTGTTCGTCGTCGACGTCTATCTCGACGTTCCGCCAGAGGATCCCGAGCAGGATGCGGTGTTCGCGCCGCCCTGGAGCGCGCTGCCCTGGCACGTGCTCGTGCTGATGGAAGCAGCGGTTGCCCGCGGCTGGGCGGCGTTCTCCAAGAGCGAAGCCGCGCGCCGCGGCGTCGCTTGGCTCGATCTCGTCCGCGCCGAGGACATCAAGGTGCGGCTCGCCGCGCTGGTCGACCAATTCGAACGGGAGGCATATCGGCCCGAGATCCTGCAGCCGTTCGTGAGCACCGAGGATGCGCGCAAGCGCTGGGCCGCGCTAGCGGCATTCTACCGCGAGCACGATCATTGGCTGGTGACCAACGGGCCCTATCGGCTCAAGAACTGGTCCGCCGGGCGCGCGACGCTCGAGGCCTTCCGGGATCTGAGCTATCCGCTGGGGGTGGGTTCCTACGATGTGTATGCGATTCCGCGCCGGGGCTATGTGGTCAAGGCCGAGCGCGAAAAAAACGGCGGATTGCGCATCTCGGCCGAGATCGAGATACTGATGAAATTCATGCGCGATTACCGCATCGTGCGGCAGCCGATGGCGTCGGTCGATCCGATCCTGGTCAAGCGCGCAGCGCCGGAATGCCGTTACGTGGTGATCGATGCCGAAGGTCGCGTCGCGCTCGCCGGCCTCGCGCGCCCGCAGGAGGACCTCACGTTTGCGGTCCCGCTCGAAGGCGGGCTGCCGGCCGGGAATTACACGGTTTTGGCCGAGATCCTGGTCAACAACAACGCGATGAACGCGCAGATAGAGCGCATTCCGGTGATAATCGGCGGCGGGCGTTAGATCGGCCGCCAGGTTCTTGCAAGGTCCTCGGTTCGATACGTTCCTGGCAAAACGCAATTCGCTTGGCGCACCGTCAGCTCCCCCGCTCGCGCGCATTGCCGAGCTGCCACATCTCATAGGCCGCCAGCGCGATCACCAAGAGCCCGACCACGACGAAATCCGTGGTCGCCGCCGGCCCGACCCCGCGCAGCACCCAGGGCGAGACGAGAAGCCAGGCTCCGAGCGCGACGTTGATCCATTCCTCCCAGACCTGAAACGCCGAAAGCGTCACGACTTCGGAACTGGCCCAATCCTCCCACTGCCGGGGAGGCGTGAACGTGATGCTCGCCATGTGCTGCCTCGCGCTTGGTGGCCTGCAAGTGCGCCAGAATAGGCCGCCGCGTCGTGGACGCAAACGCACATCCGGGCGAAATCCACGTGCCGCGGTCGCCAGCCGTACAGCGGAACCCGGAACCTCGACCGACGTTGCTCCGGGTGCCTGGCGCAGGTCCGGGGACCGGGACGAGGCTTCACGAAGCGATGCTTTCAACTCGGGTGCGCAGAGCCGCAGTTGCGCGAAGCCTGGCAGGGGCGCTCTTGCTTGCCGGTTCGGCCCTCTGCCAGCCGGCCTACGCCCAGTACCGCGGCTTCGGGTTCCCGTTTTTCGGCAATCCCTGGTTCTCCGACCGACCCGCGCCCGAGCCGTGGGTGCCCCGTCACCGCCAGCCGCGGGAACGCGAGCCCGCGAATATCCCGGCCCCACCGCCCCCGCAGAAATCCGAGATTACCCCGGCGAAGACCGGGATCGTGATCGGCGATTCCATGGCCGAATGGCTCGCCTATGGGCTGGAGCAGGCCTATGCCGAATCCGCCGAAATAGGGGTCGTCCGCAAGGTGCGGTCATCGACCGGCTTGATCGATCCGTGCAAGGGCGAGCTGCGCAAATGGCTGGAGCAAAGCCTTGCCAACGAGAGACCGGCTTTCGTCGCCATCATGATCGGCGTCAACGACCGGCGCTCGATGCCGGCGTGCGGGCCGTCCGGCAAAAGCGACGGGGCAAAGGCGGGCCCTTACGCCTTTCGATCCAAGGAGTGGGCCGAGGCCTATGGCAAGGAGGTCGACGAGGCGATCGCACTGCTCAAGAGCAAGGGCGTTCCGGTGTTCTGGGTGGGGCTGCCGTCCGCCAAGAATATCCGCGCCGCGGACATCGGTTTCCTCAATGATCTCTTTCGCGAGCATGCGGACAAGGACGGGATCGGGTATATCGACGTTTGGGATGCTTTCGTCGATGAGGACGGGGATTTTGCCATGCGCGGACCCGACGTGAATGGACAGACGCGCCTGCTGCGTGCCGCCGACGGGCTGAATTTCACCAAGCCCGGCGCGCGCAAGCTTGCGCTTTATCTGGAGCGCGAGATTGGCCGGACGGTGCTGCATCCCGCGCCTGCCGAACCCCCGGTCGCCGCGCGAGGAACCATTCCCCCGCCGGGCAAGCCCGATGAACGGCCCGTTGCGGGGCCGGTGGTGCCGCTGACCGAGGTGCCGCCGTCCGTCAAAGGCGACGCGCTCCTGGGAGCGGCAAAGCCCGCGCAGGCTCCGTCCAACCCGCGCCTTCTCGGCGGCGAGCCGGCAGCGCCGGCCCGCGGCCGGGCCGACGATTTCAGCTGGCCCCGCGCCCAGCAAGCTCCCGGCGCGGCGCAGGAAAGCTCTGGCCGCGCCCAGGAAGGCTCGGGCCGTGCGCAGGAGGGCTCCGACGTGGCGCCCGGGTCCGGCAAGCCCAGGCCGCGAGGCGCGAGCCGCAAGTCGGGAGAGAATGCGCGCTGAAGCCGGCCATGCGCCTGCCCGGTTGGACCTCCCCGCTACTCGCCCTGTGCCTCGCCGCCAGCGCGCCGAGTGCTTCCGGCGCGGGGGAGCAGAGTCCCGGACCGCCTTCCGACCCCGGACCGCGACCGGGCATCACCCAATCTGCGGCGCCGGATGCGAGCCGATCGTCGGAAAAATCCGAGACTGCCGCACCGAGCGAAGGCGCCGCCAGACCGCGAATGCCCGCTCCGGGCGAGCCGCCAAGCCGGGAATCGATCTGCTTGGCGGTGCAATCCGCGGCGGCCGCCAACGAGCTGCCGATCGAGTTCTTCACGCGCTTGATCTGGCAGGAGAGCAGGTTCGATCCGCGCGCGGTGAGCCGCAAGGGAGCCCAGGGCGTCGCTCAGTTCATGCCGAAGACTGCGATCTGGCGCGGCTTGGCGGACCCGTTCGATCCGATCCAGGCGTTGCCGCAATCGGCCGCCTTCCTGCGGGAGCTGCGAGCCCAATTCGGCAATCTCGGACTTGCCGCCGCCGCCTATAATGCCGGTCCCGGCCGCGTTCAGGCCTGGCTCGCCGGACATGCGAGCTTGCCGGGCGAGACCCGGGCCTATGTGATGGCGATCACCGGCCATTCGGCCGAAACTTGGCGCGCTGGCGAGCCACGGGAGGCGGCGCCGCTTCCCGCGTTGCCTTGCACGCAGGTTGCCAAGCTGTTCACCCCGTCCAGGCCGATTGCCCCGGCGCAGCCGAACCCGCCGGCCTGGGGTGTCCAGCTGGCCGGGAACTGGTCGGAAGCGCGCGCACTCGCGAGCTACGACTCGCTGAAGCAGCAATACCCTGCCATTCTCGGCGCCCGCCAACCCCTGCTGATCCACAGCAAGATCGCAGGTCGCGGGCCTGCGGTCTGGACTCGCATCCGGATCGGGGCCGACACTCGGGAGAGCGCCGAAAAACTGTGCTCGAATTTGAAATCGGCGGGCGGCAGCTGCATTGTGCTGCGGAATTGAAAGGCGAGTAAGCTTTCGTCGCGCACGGGGGGTAGGGAGACGGGGATGCGCAGGGCTGCAACGAGTCTCGGTGTGCTTATCGTGTCCCTCACCGCCGCGATGGCCGCGACCACCGCCCAACAAAAGCATCCGGCGCCTCCCGCTGTGCACGCCCATGCGACCACGGCGCCGAGCGCCGCCGCTCGGCGATCTGTAGCTTCGCCTGGCCTCGCCAAAGCGCACAGCAGTAAGAATAAGGCTGCCCCGAAGCACGCGTCCGGTCACCCCAAAGGGTCTCACGCGAAACAGGCCCGTTCGCGCACCGTCCAGGCGCATGTCCGACCCAAAGCCGATGATGCTGGGCACCCTCGCCCCGCGCTGCAGTTCCATGGGGGCGCGGCCGGATTGTTCGCCGGCTGGCCCTTTACGCGGCCGGGATCGCCCGGACGGTTCGGCGGCGATCACGCCAAGCATCAATATGGCGGATTCATCGGATGGTTCGGGCCGGTGTTCTGGCCCTATGCCTATGATGACATGTTCGCCTACGTGTTTTGGCCCCTCGACTCTTTCGACTATGGTGAAGCATTCTGGGCATTCGCGTATGACGATCTGTTCGAGGGGATTTTCTGGGCGGATGCCGAGCCCGAGCCCGAGCCCGGAAACGTCATCGCCACCGCCGAGGCGGATATTCCCAGTTTCGGGGACCGAAGTCGGGCAGGGGTGCTCGGGCTCGAAGGACAATCGCGCGAATTCGCGCAGATCTGCGGCGACCGAACGCCGGGCCTGAGCCAATGGCCGATTCTGCGGATTGCGCAGAGCGTTGGGCTCATGCGCGAGCAGCGCACCGCGCTCAAGGATCTCCAGACCGCCGCCGCCGAAGCCGCGCGCGCGCTCAAATCCGCTTGCCCCGTCGAAACGCCGAAAACACCCGCAGGGCGGCTCGATGCGATGCAGGAGCGCGTGCAGGCGATGTTGCGCGCGATCGATCTCGTTCGCCCCGCGCTCGAGAAATTTTACGCCCCGCTGAGCGATGCGCAAAAGGCGCGGTTCCACGCGACGGCATCGCAGACCTCCGGCGGGGACGAGGCGGTCGGCTCGGCAAGCGGAGAGAACGAGCTCGTCCCGCAGATCTGCACCGATCATCCCGGCGGCCTCTCGGTGCAAACGGTGGACCGGCTCGAGAACGTGGTGCGGCCGACGGCTGCCCAACGCGGCGCGCTCGACGAGCTCAGAACGGCGGCGGCGCGGGCGGCGCAAATTCTGCGCGACGCCTGCCCGGTCGGCACGCCCGGCAACCCGCCCGAACGGCTCGCCGCCATGCAACAGCGGCTCGGCGCGATGCTCGATGCTGCAAGCATGCTGCGTCCGGCGCTGCAAAACTTCTATGCCTCGCTGACGGACGTGCAGAAGGCGCGGTTCAATGCGATCGGCAAGCAGGCCGGCCGGGTCGCTAACTGAGGTCTTCGGAGGAACTGCGCGTTCCGACCCTTGGCTCGGGCGCGCCGGACAGCCAGCCATAAGCCAAGATCTCGCCGGCAGCTTCGCGGGTCGGCTGGGCGCACGGCGCAGTCCGGCGCGGCCCTCGACGCCGCCGCGTGAGTTCTGCTAGGGGTCGCGGCGGCCCTCGCTTGGCCGTGGGCCCCGGCCGAGGTCCAAGAGTCAAAAAACGTCCATCGGGGAATGAAATGCTCAAGCCGCTGCGCGCCGTGGGGCGGCCGTTCGCAAAATGGATCGGCTGGAACCGGGTCGGGGTTGCGCTGAGCATCACCATCATCGCGGTCGCGGCGATCGTGCTCTATCGCATGCTCCACGACATCGACGTGAGAGAGGTCATGCGGGCGGTGCGAAGGACGCCGCTGCGCGACCTGTTCCTGGCCGGGCTGTTCGTTGCGGCCGGCTATTTCACGCTGACGTTCTATGATCTGTTCGCGCTGCGCACGATCGGGTGGAATACCGTGCCCTATCGGGTCGCCGCGCTTGCCGGCTTCACCAGCTATTCGATCGGCCACAACGTCGGGGCGAGCGTGTTCACCGGTGCGGCGGTCCGCTACCGCGTCTATTCGGTCTGGGGACTCACCGCGATCGACGTGGCGAAGATCTGCTTCGTCGCCGGCCTGACCTTCTGGCTCGGCAACGCGACGGTGCTCGGCCTGGGCATTGCCTACGATCCGAGCGCGGCAAGCGCCATCGACCAGCTGCCGGTTTGGCTCAATCGGTCGCTGGCAGCGGGGATTCTGCTGGTGCTTGCGGTCTATGTCGGCTGGGTGTGGATGGCGCCGAGACAAATCGGCCGCAGCAATTGGCAGGTGACGCTTCCGGGCGGTCCGTTGACCCTGCTGCAGATCCTGATCGGCATCGTCGATCTCGGCTGCTGCGCGCTCGCCATGTTCGTGCTGATGCCGAGCGAACCGCACATCCCTTTCGTGACGCTTGCGGTCATCTTCGTGATGGCGACGCTGCTCGGCTTTGCCAGCACCTCGCCCGGCGGGCTCGGCGTATTCGACGCGGCAATGTTCATCGGGCTGTGGCAGTTCGACAAGGAGGATCTGCTCGCGGGCCTGCTGCTGTTCCGGCTGTTCTATTACGTGGTGCCGTTCGCGGTCACGCTGGCCGTGCTCGGCGTCCGCGAGCTGTGGCTCGACGTGCGCGAGTTTGCGCCGCACGAGCAGGAACCGACGGTTGCCGATCGGAGCTCGATTCCCGTCGGAACGCCCTGCCAGGGATCGGAGGCGAGAGAATCGACGTCGGCGTTCGACAGCAAGAAGCAAGCCAGCTCCGATCGCTGATTGCTCGCTCAGTCTGATTCCTGATATCTGACCTCGATGTCTGATCCGCGCAGCCGATTTCCGGGTGGGCCGCCGCTGCGGGAACGGCTTCTTGCCGCGCGTGGCGTGTTGGTCGCCGCCGGGCTGCTGCTGTTGGGGTTTGCGGCGTTCAACCTGCTCTCGGTGTTCTACGCATTGCTCGGATTGGCCGTGATCGCCGCGGCAGCCGTCGTCGGCCGCGGCGCCTCCGTCCCGCCGCGTACCGGCCGCGCGCCCGAGAATCCCGGGCCGGGAATCGGCAGCCCCTGGATCGAGACTCTGATCGGCAAGCTTCCGGACCCGGTAATCGTGCTGGACCGCGACGGCCGGGTCGTCGCCTTCAACGCGCAGGCGAGCGCGATGGCTCCGGCACTGAGCCGAGGCGAGGCGGTCTCGCTGGCGTTGCGCGTACCGGAGGTCGTCGACGCGATTCGGCAGGCTGGCGCGGGCGCGGGCGCGCAACGTGTCGAATTCTCCGAGCGCGTTCCGGTCGACCGCTGGCTGGCCGCGCACGTTGCCCCGCTCGAGCTTGCCGACGCTTCGGGCGTTATTCGTCGCCTCCTGCTCATGACGTTTCACGATCTCACTCCCTTGCGCCGCGTCGAGGAGATGCGCGCCGACTTCGTCGCCAATGCCAGCCACGAGCTGCGCACGCCGCTGGCGTCGCTGTCGGGATTCATCGATACGCTGCAAGGCCCCGCTCGCGACGATCCGCAGGCGCGCGAGCGCTTTCTTGTCATCATGAAGGCGCAGGCCCATCGCATGGCGCGGCTGATCGATGATCTGTTGTCGCTGTCGCGGGTCGAGCTCAATGCACACGTGCGACCCGAGACGCCGGTCGAGCTCGCCGCCATCGTTCGCCAGGTCGCCGACGCCCTGCAGATGCTCGCACGCGAGCGCGGCGTGACGATTGCGCTCGCCGTTTGCGCCGAACCGCTGCTCGTGCTGGGCGACCGCGACGAGCTCACCCGCGTGTTCGAGAATCTCGTCGAGAATGCATTGAAATACGGCGCTTCGGGCAAGCGCGTCGACGTCTCCGTCGAGCGTGCCCAGGCCGCGGACGGCGCCGGCGAGGCGATCGTCCGCGTTCGCGATTACGGGCCGGGCATTGCGGCGGAGCATCTGCCGCGGCTGACCGAGCGGTTCTATCGGATCGACGTCGGCCAGAGCCGCGCCGAGGGCGGCACCGGGCTCGGGCTTTCGCTGGTCAAGCACGTGCTCAATCGCCACCGCGGCCGGCTCGGCATCGAAAGCAGGCTCGGCGAAGGCGCGACGTTCACCGTGCGGCTGCAGCGCCGGCCGGCCGAATGGCCGGCGACGCTCGGCCGGCTCGGTTCGCTCGAGATTCGATTGGCCACGAGCGCCGCCGAGATACGTCGCGCGCAGCGACTGCGATACAAGATCTTCTACGAGGAGATGTCGGCTGCGGCCGGCCTTATCAGTCTTATCACGCAGCGAGACCTCGATGAATTCGATCCCGTCTGCGATCATCTGCTGGTATTCGACAAGACGTCCGCAGGAAGTCCGGCGAATGTCGCAGTCGCAACCTGCCGCCTGCTCCGGCAAGACGTTGCGGAACGTCGCGGCGGATTTTATACCGCCGGCGAATATAGCTTGGTGGAGCTGATCGATCGGCACCGCGCCCTGAGGTTTCTCGAGTTGGGCCGCTCCTGCGTGCTGCGTCCCTATCGCAGCAAGCGCACCGTCGAACTGCTGTGGCACGGAATTTGGAGTTACGCGGTGCGCCACGGCATCGACGTGCTGGTGGGATGCGCGAGCTTCGCGGGAACCGATCCGGATAGGCTCGCTTTGCCGCTTTCCTACCTGCACCATTACGCGTCGGCCCCGGACGCATGGCGGCTCGGCGCGCAAGCGTGCCGCTATATCGAGATGAACCGTTTGCCGACAAGGGCCGTCGATATCAAAGCCGCACTGGCGGAGCTGCCGCCGCTGATCAAAGGATATCTGCGGCTGGGCGCCTACGTCGGTCATGGCGCGGTGATCGACCGCAAGTTCGGTACCACGGACGTGGCAATCGTGTTGCCGGTATCGGCCATCAACACGCGCTATGTCCAGTACTTCGGTGCGACGGCCGAGCGCCACGCAGCCTGATGGTCGCATGCCGGGCAGAGCGGGCTAAAGAACGCCGCGCCGAGTACGAGTACGAGTCAGCCCGCGCCGTGGGTTCCGATTGAAGGCGGAAATTCCCTGCAAGTTCAATCGAGTGGTCCGTCATCAAACCGTCGTCTGTCCGTCATAGAACCATGGCATGCGGGGATTAGAAATTCCGCGGCTTCGGAACGGTCGGTGTGGGCGCGTCATTCGCCAACCGAAGCCGGCGTCGAACACAAACTGCGCGATACAGCAAACGGCTCGGACCTCTGGCGCGCGGATCAGCCTTCGCGTTGCCCGGGTGTTCGGCCTCAACAGCGGAGAGAGCCCGTGAAGCCCTTCAAGATTTTGACCGCGGTTGCCGTGCTTGCGGCGGCATCGATCGCACCCGCCAGCGCCGCCGATATTTCCGGCGCCGGCGCCACGTTTCCCTACCCGATCTATGCGAAATGGGCCGACGCCTACAAGAAAGCGACCGGCAACGGCCTGAACTATCAGTCGATCGGGTCCGGCGGCGGCATCAAGCAGATCAAGGCGAGGACCGTGACCTTCGGTGCCTCCGACATGCCGTTGAAGGCCGACGAGCTCGCCAAGGACGCTCTCGTGCAATTCCCCACCGTGATGGGCGGCGTGGTGCCGGTGATCAATCTCGAAGGCGTGGCGCCGGGCGCGCTCGTCCTCGATG
>WNEY01003467.1_pt1 | contig 11838 bp, 3 predicted proteins | sample 5400531 | NCBI WGS metagenome assembly WNEY01 (sample SAMN13153338, study PRJNA577476) | soil metagenome | isolation source: 200 cm saprolite under Douglas fir tree site 1 | place: USA:California | collected 2015-04-18
GCCTTTCCCGCCGTGCAGCTATTCGTCGAACGCGTCACAGCGATTGTCGAAGACTTCGCGCTGACTGATGCGAATGCCCAACCGGTCGTCGAGATTTGCCAGAGGCTCGACGGCTTGCCGCTCGCCATCGAGTTCGCCGCGCCGCGGGTCGAGGTGCTCGGGGTCGCGGGCCTTGCGGCCCGGTTGGACTACAGCCTACCGCGGTTGGGGACGCGGCGCCGCGCAACGACGGCGCGGCACCAAACCATGCGAGCCGTCGTCGATTGGAGCTACCGCCTGCTAGGCGAGGACGAGCAGCTGTTCCTCCGGGCTCTCGGCATCTTTGCCGGCGGCTTTACCGTCGAGGCGGCCGCAGCCGTGGCTATAGATACGGCAAGGACACGCATTGATGCCATAGACCGCCTGGCCGATCTCGTCGCGAAATCGTTGGTCGTCGCCGATGTCAGCGGTGCCAAACCGCGATTCCGGCTGCTCGACACGGTCCACGCCTACACGATCGAGAAGCTGGACGAGAGCGGCGAGCGCAAATGGCTGGCGCGCCGCCACGCCGAGTATTATCGCGACGTTTTCGAGCGCGCCGAGGGTGAGGCGACAGCGCGGCCCACGGTCGAATGGCTGGCTGATTATGCCCGGGAAATCGATAACGTTCGCGCAGCGCTCGACTGGGCCTTTGCGCCAGGCGGCGATGGGTCGATCGGGGCGACGCTGACCACCGCCGCAGTCCCCCTCTGGATGCATCTATCGCTGCTCGAAGAGCGTCGCAGTCGCGCAAAGCAGGCGCTTGGCGCCCTCGGAACCGGAGCGAACCCACGCCAGAAGATGCGACTGCATGACGCGCTCGGCAAATCGGCAGCCGAGGCTCCCGATATGGAAGCTGCGTTCACGGAGGAACTCGACATCGCGAAAAGCCTTGAGGACGCGGAGTATCAGCTGCGCGCTCTTCACGGTCTATATTTCTGTCACTCCGGGAGCGGTCGGTACCGCGCAGCGCTGGAATTTGCGCAGCGATTCCATGATCTGGCAATGCGTAAACCGGACGGAAACGCCCGGGTTTTGGGCGAGCGGATGATGGGCGCCGCCAAGCACTTTCTTGGCGATCAGATCAGCGCCCGCCGCCATCTCGAGCATGCGCTAACGCTCTATGAGCCTACCGATCACAGACGGGGCGTCACGCGCTTCGCGACTGACATGCGTGTAATTGTGCGTGTCTTTTATGCGCGGGTGTTGTGGTTGCAGGGGCACGCGGATGAGGCGGTGCACACAGCGGAAATGAGTGTTGGAGAAGCGCAGGAGATCGGTCACGCTATGTCGCTGTGCTACGCCCTGGCCCTGGCGGCATGCCCGATCGCGCTGTGGGTAGGAAACCTAACGGCCGCAGCACACCATACAGGAATGCTGGTGGACCAATCGAGAAAGCACGGCTTGTCGCTGTTGAGCACGTTTGCTTCTCGATTTCAAAGAGTTGTCGCACTCAAGGGTGGTGATCTCGCCACAGGATCGCGGCCACTGCGTATCAGCCCTAAAGAAATCGTCGATCCGAACGTCAGCTTTGGAATCTTGACTGGCCTAACTGAGCAAGCGGAAGCCTTGGGCCACGCTGGGCAGATCGGCGAGGGGCTCGCGTTGCTCGAAGCAGGAATCAAGCAGAGCGAGACAGGCTGGCTCACGCCGGAGTTGCTACGCCTCAAGGGCGAGCTCTTGCTATTGCAAAGCACGCCTGCAGCCGCGGAAACGGTAGAGGATCTTTTCCGGCAGGCGCTGGACGAGGCGAGACGGCAAGAGGCGCTGGCTTGGGAGTTGCGCGCCGCGACGAGCCTCGCCCGGCTTCTGTGCAATCGGGGCCGTCCTGCCGATGCCATCGCCTGCCTTCAGCCGGTCTACGACCGCTTCACGGAGGGTTTCGGCACTGCCGATCTGATTGCGGCGAAACAGCTACTGGACGACCTAGCCAGTGCCCGCCGCGACTGAGCCACAAGCAACCGCAGGCGACAGGCCTCCGATCTCGTTTGGTCCGTTCCGGCTCCTTCCGACGCACCGGCTGCTTCTTGAGGGCGACGCACCGGTGCGGCTCGGCGGCCGGGCCTTCGACATTCTGGCCGCTCTGGTCGAACGTGCCGGCGAGATTGTCGGCAAGGAAGAGCTGATGGCCCGAGCCTGGCCGCAAACGCTCGTCGAAGAAGCAAATCTAAAGATGCAGGTCAGCGCGTTGCGTCGCGCTCTCGGCGACGGACAAGGCGGCCATCGCTATGTGGTCACCGTTCCGGGGCGGGGCTACAATTTCGTTGCCCCGGTGCTCCATGAGGAGCCAGCGCGGGCCGCGCTCCCGCCGGCAGTCGCGGCGGCGTCGGTGCACAATCTGCCGCTCGCGATGACGCGAATGATCGGCCGCGAGGAAGCCGTGGCGGCGCTCGTGTCTCGACTGTCGCGCCAGCGTCTGGTGACGGTGGTCGGGCCGGGCGGTATCGGCAAGACCACGGTCGCCCTCGCCGTCGCCGAGCGCCTGATCGCCGATTACCAACACGGCGTGTGGCTGGTCGATCTGGCGTCGCTTGGCGACCCGCGCCTGGTGCCGAGCACCGTTGCCACCGTGCTCGGTCTGGAAGTTCACACCGAAAATCCGCTTCCCGGCATGGTCGCCGCCCTCAGGGACAGGCGAATGCTGCTGCTGCTCGACAATTGCGAGCATGTCATCGACGCGGTGGCCAGCCTGGCGGCGGCGGTTCTCACCGGAGTGCCGCGGGTCAACATTCTGGCGACCAGCCGGGAGCCGCTCGGGGTCGCGGGCGAGCGCGCGCACCGACTCGGGCCACTTGGCAGCCCACCGACCTCGTCCGGACTGACGGCCGCCGAGGCGGCGGCCTTTCCCGCCGTGCAGCTATTCGTCGAACGCCTCACCGCGATTGTCGAAGACTTCGCGCTGACCGATGCGAATGCCCGGCCGATCGTCGAGATTTGCCAGAGGCTCGACGGCTTGCCGCTCGCCATCGAGTTCGCCGCCCCTCGCGTCGCGGTGCTTGGGGTCGAAGGCCTTGCCGCCGGCCTGGACCACAGCTTACCGCTGTTGACGGCGCGGCGTCGCACGACGATGCCGCGGCATCGGACGATGCGGGCCGTCGTCGATTGGAGCTACGGCCTGCTGAGCGAGGACGAGCAGCGGTTCTTCCGGGCGCTCGGCACCTTCGCTGGCGGCTTTACGGTCGAGGCTGCCGCAGCCGGGGCCGTCGACCCAGTAGACGCACCGTGCGAGGCGATCGACCGGCTTGCGGATCTCGTAGCCAAATCGTTGGTCGTTGCCGATGTCAACGGCGCCAAACCGCGGTTCCGGCTGCTCGACACAACTCGCGCCTATGCAATCGAACAGCTTGACACGAACGGTGAGCGCGAACGGCTCGCCCGCCGCCACGCAGAATATTATCGCGATCTTTTCGAGCGCGCCGAAGCCGACGCGCGGGCGCGGTCCACGGACGAATGGCTAGCCGATTATGGCCCGGAAATCGACAACTTGCGCGCGGCACTTGACTGGGTCTTTTCGACAAGTGGCGATCGCTCGATCGGGGTGGCGCTGACCGCCGCAGCCTTTCCCCTCTGGATGCGCCTGTCTCTTCTTGAGGAGTGCCGCAGTCGCGCCAAACAAGCGTTGGGTGCCCTCGGGACCGGCGGGAGTCGAAACCCGCGCGAGGAGATGAGGCTCCATGCAGCGCTGGGCGCATCGACGTCGGAGGCCTCCGAGATGAGCGCGGCGTTTGCGAACGCGCTCGACATTGCCGAAAGCCTTGGCGACCGGGAATACCAGCTACGCTCCCTCTCAGGCCTCCAATACTACCACACCTGGAGCGGGCGATACCGCACCGCGCTGTCATTTGCGGAACGGTTCCATGATCTGGCCATAAGAGGCTCCGATCCGTACGACCGGCTATTCGGCGAGCGCACGCTTGGCGTGACTAAACATCATCTAGGCGAGCTGGTCAGCGCGCGACATCATCTGGAACAAGCCTTAGACAATTATTCCGCTGCCGATCATCGACTGGATTTTATTCGGTTTCGCTCTGAGCTGCGGATTTCGGCTCGAGTGTTTCTCGCGCGGGCTCTTTGGTTACTGGGGCTTTCGGATCAGGCGTTGCGCACCGCTGAGCAGAGCATCGGTGAGGCGCGTGCAACCGGCCACGCAAACTCTCTCTGTTTGGCTCTTGCTCTGGCAGCCTGCCCGGTTGCGCTGTGGGCGAGAAACCTGAGGGCCGCAGCAGGTTACGCACAAATGCTGCTTGATCATGCGAGAGAGCGCAGCTTGCCGCTGTGGGGCGCGTATGGGGCCGCGTTTCAAAGGGTGGTCCTGATTAAGCAGGGTGGTTACGAAGAGACCGCCGCACCCAACTTTAGATTTCAGTCTTGGAACGCCTTGACCGAGTTGGCGGAGGCCTTGGCCCAAACCGGGCGGACAGCCCAAGCCCTCGCTTTGGTCGAATCAAGACTAGGCCTGTCCGACGGTGACTGGGTAACGCCCGAACTGCTGCGTCTCAAAGGCGAACTTTTGCTATCGCAGAATAGGTCTGCGACGGCAGAAGCAGCGGAGGCTCTCTTCCGACAGGCGTTGGATGGAGCGCGGCGGCAAGAGGCGTTGTCCTGGGAGCTTCGTGCGGCCACAAGCCTCGCTCGCCTGCTGCGCAATCAGGGCCGCCCTGCCGATGCCATCGCCTGTCTCCAGCCGGTCTACGACCGCTTCACGGAGGGTTTCGGAACCGGCGATTTGATCGCGGCAAGACAGCTGCTGGACGAGTTGGGCGATGCCCATCACGACTGAGCCGTCAGCGACGGCGGGCGACCAGCCTGCGATCTCGTTTGAGCCGTTCCGGCTCCTTCCGGCGCAGCGACTGCTTCTTGAGGGTGACACACCGGTACGGCTCGGCAGCCGCGCTTTCGACATCCTTGCCGTCCTGGTCGAACGCGCCGGCGAGGTTGTCAGCAAGGATGAGCTTAAATCCCGAACCTGGCCGAAAACCTTCGTCGAAGACGCGAACCTGAAGATCCAGGTTAGCGCCTTGCGCCGCGCCCTGGGCGATGGCCAAGGCGGCCGTCGCTACATCGCCACCATTCCAGGACGGGGTTACAATTTCGTCGCCCCGGTACGCTTTGAAAAACCACCGCAGGCCCTGCTGCCCGCGAGGATCGCGTCGGCGGCAGCGCACAATCTGCCGCTCGCGGCGACTCGAATGATCGGCCGCGAGGAAGCCGTGGCGACGCTCGTCTCGCGCCTATCACGCGAGCGCCTGGTGACAATCGTCGGGCCCGGCGGTATCGGCAAGACCGCGGTGGCCCTCGCCGTCGCCGAGCACCTGATCGCCGATTATGAACACGGTGTCTGGCTGGTCGATCTGGCGCCGCTCAACGACCCGCGCCTGGTGCCGAGCGCGGTTGCGACGGTCCTCGGCCTGGAAGTCCGCACCGAAAATCCGCTTCCCGGCCTGGTCGTCGCCCTTAGAGACAGGCGAATGCTGCTGCTGCTCGACAATTGCGAGCATGTGATCGACGCGGCGGCCAGCCTGGCAGCGGCGGTTCTCACCGGAGTGCCTCGGGTCAACATCCTCGCGACCAGCCGGGAGCCGCTCGGGGTCGCGGGCGAGCGCGAGCACCGCCTCGGACCGCTCGGCAGCCCGCCGACCTCGTCTGGACTGACGGCCGCCGAGGCGACGGCATTCCCCGCGGTGCAGCTATTCGTCGAGCGCGTCACCGCGATTGTCGAAGACTTCGCGCTGACCGACGCGAATGCTCAGCCGGTCGTCGAGATTTGCCAGAGGCTCGACGGCCTGCCGCTGGCGATCGAGTTTGCCGCGCCGCGCGTCGAGGTGCTTGGGGTCGAAGGCCTTGCCGCCGGCCTGGACCACAGCTTACCGCTGTTGACGGCGCGGCGTCGCACAGCGATGCCGCGGCATCGGACGATGCGGACCGTCGTCGATTGGAGCTACGACCTGTTGAGCGAGGACGAGCAGCGGTTCTTCCGGGCGCTTGGCGTCTTTGCCGGCGGCTTTACTGTCGAGGCTGCCGCAGCGGTGACCTTCGATGCAGCAGACACACCGTGCGAAGCGATTGACCAGCTGGCCGATCTGGTGGCGAAATCCTTGGTCGTCGCGGATGTCAGCGGCGCCGAACCGCGGTTCCGGCTGCTCGACACGACCCGCGCCTACGCGATCGAGGAGCTCGATGAGAGCGGCGAGCGCGAACAGGTCGCGCACCGCCACGCCGAGCACTATCGCGACGTTTTCGGGCGCGCCGAAGGTGAAGCGATAGCGCGGCCCACGGACGAATGGCTAGCCGATTATGGCCGGGAAATCGACAATTTGCGCGTCGCACTTGACTGGGCGTTTTCGCCAGCTGGCGAGGGGTCGATTGGGGTAGCGCTGACGGCCGCTGCGGCCCCCCTATGGATGTGCTTGTCGCTGGTCGAGGAGTGCTGCAGTCGCAGCAATCAAGCGCTTGGCGTTCTCGGAACCGAAAAGATTCGGGATCCGCGCGACGAAATGAGGCTGCAAGCCGCGCTGGGTGTCTCGATGCCCGACCCTTCCAAGATCAGTGTGGCGTTCAGCAAGGCGCTGGATATTGCAGAGGGCCTTGGCGATACCGAGTACCAGCTCCGCGCGCTGCGCGGTCTCTACTTCCATCACATCACAAGCAGCAGATACGCCGCGGCGCTGCCATTTGCGCAGAAGTTTTATAATTTGGCGAGCAGCGGGTCGGACCTGACCGATCGGCTCTTCGGCGAACGTATAATGGGCAGCACAAAGCATCAGATGGGCGACCACAACGGTGCACGACGCCATCTGGAGCAATTACTGCTTCACCATATCGCTCCCGATCGCAGGCGGGACGTCGTTCGCTTCCAAGATGTGATTCGCTACGGGACGAACATGCGCGTGTCGGCGCGCGCGTACCTAGCAAAAATCCTATGGTTGCAGGGGGAAGCGGATCAGGCGGTGCGCGCGGCCGAAGCCAGTATTGAAGAGGCGCAGTTGACCGGCCATGAGTATTCGGTCTGCTACGCCCTCGCCTGCGCGGCATGCCCGATCGCCCTGTGGGCCGGGAATTTATCCGCTGCGGCACACTATACCGGGGTGCTGCTCGATCATGCGAGAAAGTATGGCTTCCCGCTCTGGGGCGCGTTTGGTTCCAGGTTTCAGATCGTTGTCGACCTCAAAGGCGGCGACATCGAGAGGGGATTGCGGCTGCTGCACACCGCCATTGCCGAGTCCAAACCCACCGTTCGGTTCTTGACCGGCCTGGACGAGTTGGCCGAAGCCTTGGGCCACGCCGGGCGGATCACCGAAGGGCTCGCATTGGTCGAAGCCGGGATCGTGCAGTCCGAGGTAGGCTGGCTGACGCCTGAGTTGTTGCGCCTCAAGGGGGAACTTCTCCTATTGCAGAGCCCTCCTGCAGTCGTGGAACGGCCGGAGGATCTTTTCCGGCAGGCGCTGGATGGAGCGCGGCGACATGAGGCGCTGTCGTGGGAGCTTCGCGGGGCGACGAGCCTCGCCCGGCTTCTACGAAATCAGGGCCGCCCTGCCGATGCCATCGCCTGTCTCCAGCCGGTTTACGACCGCTTCACGGAGGGTTTCGGCACCGGCGATTTGATCGCGGCGAAACAGCTGCTGGGCGAACTGGTCGATGCCCGCCACGACTGAGCCGTCAGCGACAACGGGCGGCGAGTACACCTTCGCGTTTGGCCCTCCGGCTCCCCTCGATTTCGCAAGGCCGGCACGCTGGCGCAACCGTGTTCTGCTTTCAGGCACAGCGCGAAAGTCTACTTTCGGCGCCGAGCTGCCGATGCAGCCCGGAACGCGGATAGGCAGGAGTTAACCCTAAGGAGACCCCGAGAGCCCCGCCCGACAGCGTTTCGCCGCACAAGTCCAAAGCACGGTTACGAGTCGGGTGTGGGTTGCTGCTGGTGGTCGTGGCTCAGCTCATTTAGAAGCTGTTTCGCGGTGATCAGATCGGCGGTGCCGAAACCCTCGGTAAAGCGGTCGGAGATCGGTTGGAGGCATGCGATGGCATTGGCAGACCGACCTTGATTGCGCAGCAAGCGGGCAAGGCTCGTCGCGGCGCGCAGTTCCCACGCTAGAGCCCCCTGACGCCGCGCCCAGTCGAGCGCTTGTCGAAAATGATCCTCGGCCACCCTCGCGACCTCGGGCGCGCCATCCAGCAGAAGCAACTCGCCTTTGACCCGCAGCAACTCGGGTGCGAGCCAGCCTCGTTGAGACCGCTCGATGCCTCTTTCGACCGTTGCTAGACCGTCGGCGATCCGCCCCGCTTGGCCCATGGCTTCCGCCAACTCTGTAAGGCCGGTCAGGAACCAGAGGCCGAAGTCAGGATCGTTGATCTCGTCGAGGCCGCGGCGCAGAAGTGTTGACCCGGTTTTGAGGTCTCCGGTCTTGACGAGTACAACTCCTTTGATACGAGAGGCGAAATCACCCCACGGCCCAAAGCCGTGCTTTCTCGAAAGATCGAGCAGCATTTCCGCGTAACTTTCTGCCGCGGCTAGGTTTCCCACCCACAGCGCGACGAGGCAGCTGCCGTGGGACAAGGCGTAACACAACGTGGATCGGTCGCCGAGCGCTTCCGCGTCGCCAACGGCGCTCTGCACAGTGCGGCATGCCTGGTCGGCGAGCCCCCGGAGCCAGAGAATCCGCGCCAGCACGACGCGGCCTGCGACCTTTTCATCGAACCAGAAACGAATGAGCGGGGAGCGTCGTTGGGGATCAACCTCGGCGCTCAGCATCCGCTCTATATACCGCCGCGCATTCGCTTGATCGCCGAGGTAATGATACGACGTCCCGATCATCCGATCTGCGATCGGCAGGGTCGCCTGGTCGGCATGCTGCAGCGCGAGGGCGTAAAATTTTTGGGCCGCGGCGAGCGCGGCGGCGTACTCGCCCGAATTATTGCGATGGACCCAAAGCTCCCACAACGCCCGCAACTGATATTCGGGATCGCCGAGCGATTCGGCAAGGCGGAGAGCCGCGGCGGAGGCCTGCCCAGCCTCAGGGGTTGCACCTTTAGTGTACAGCAGCGATGCGCTCAGCGCGGCTTGAAGCTTCATCTCACTGCGGCGATCGGTCGGCTCGGCGCGCGCCAGCGTGGCGAGTGCCTGTTCGACGCGTCCGCGGCATTCCTCCACCAGCGACAGGTGCATCCACAGTGGCACCGCGGCGGCCGTCAGCGCCACGCCGACCGACGCGTCGCCTTCAGGCGAAAAAGCCCAATCGAGTGCCAAGCGGATATTGTCAGCCCAGTAGCCGTAACCGAGCAACAGATCGTCGGTCGGCCGGCCCTCCAAGGTGGGCTGAGCCCGTTCGAGACGATCGCGGGCATATTCGGCGCCACGGCGCAGGAGCCGTTCGCGTTCGCCGCTTTCCGCGAGCTTTTCGAGGGCATAGGCGCGTGTCGTTTCACCCAAACGGAATCGCGGAATGGGGGTGTCGAGGTACACGGTGACCAGCGATTTTGCGACCAGATCGGAGAGGCGCTCGACGACATCCTCCGGCGGGAGATCTACGTCCGATGCAATGCTCGCCGCCGCTTTAATATCGAAAGCACTGGCAAAAACGCCGATCCGGCGGAACAGCAGCTTCTCGTCCTCGGTCAGCAGACCGTAGCTCCAGTCGAGGACTGCCCGAATGGTTTGGTGCCGCGGCAGCGCCCTGCGATGTCGCGCTCGCAACAGCTGCAAGCTGTTGTCGAGATGTGCGGCAAGCCCCCGAATCCCGAGCACCTCAATGCGGGCCGCCGCGAGTTCGATTGCGAGCGGCACGCCATCGAGCCTGCGGCAGATCTCGACGACGAGCGGGGCATCGGCATCGCTCAGCGCGAAATCGTCGATCACCGTCGAGACCCGCTCCAGGAACAGCTGCACAGCGGGGAATGACAGCGCGTCCGCGGCGGTGAGAACCGGCGACGGTGATGGGGTGGCGAGCGGCCGCAGCCGGTACTCGCGTTCACCGGCGACTGCCAGCGACTCGCGGCTGGTCGCCAGAATGCTGATGCCGGGGGTGCTCCTGAGCAGGATCGCCGCCAGCCCGGCGGCCGCCTCGATCACATGCTCGCAATTGTCGAGGATCACCAGCATCCGTTTGTCGGGCAGGCTGGCAACCAGGCCGGGCAGCGGGTCCTCGGCGTGGATCTCGAAGCCGAGCACCGTCGCAAGCGCTCTCGGCACCAGTCGCGGGTCGGTCAATCGCGCCAGGTCGATGAACCAGACACCATTTTCATAGGCCGACAGCAACGCCTCGGCGGCGGCGAGCGCCAGCGTTGTCTTACCAATCCCGCCCGGCCCCACGATCGTCACCAGTCGCGCGCCCGCCAGGCGCGAGATTAGCGACGCCACCGTTTCCTCCCGGCCGATCATCCGGGTTACCGCGACCGGCAGATTGTGGTTTCCGGCCTTTGTGACGACCGGCGGCGGCGCTGCCGGAGGCTCTTCGGTGCGCCTGACCGGAGCGACAAACTCATACCCGCGACCGGGCACTGTGACGATGTAGCGGGCGCTTCCCTGGCCATCGCCCACGGCACGGCGCAGCGCCGAGACCTGGATCTTGAGATTGCTCTCTTCGACGAAGATCCCCGGCCAGACTCGGGCGATCAGCTCTTCCTTCGGAACCACCCGGCCGGCGTTTTCGGCAAGAACGGCGAGAATGTCCAAGGCGCGGCTACCGAGGCGCACCGGCTGATCGCCTTCGAGCAGCAGTCGCTGGTTTGGCAACAGGCGGAACGAGCCAAACGAGATCGCGCTTTCGTCCATGAGCCCGCCAGATGCCCTTAACCGCTTTTTACCGAATTTTACCTTGCCCTGAAGCCTAGCCCCTCGGCCGGCTGGATGTCCACGTTGGGGTTGAATTCCCTGCTAGTGCCAGAGATCGCCAACAGGACGGCGCCTTGATCCGACAGCTAAGCCGACGCGAGCGAAATTCGGGCGTGGCGTCCCTAAGCAGGTGGCGGCCTCGGGTTGCCTCCAGCCTCGCGTCGGGCCGGAATCGGTGCTACCTCGCCGCTGGCGCGTGGATCGGCGAAGGACCGAAAACCACCCAACTGAGACGCTCCGGCCGCCATCATTAAAGGTCAGCTTCGGGGCAGAAAGACTAGGGCTGAATGCCCGCTATCTGTTCAGAAAGAAGACTGTCCGCGACGCTTTGTACAGGCGCGCCTCGTAGCAATGCGGCTCTTCATCAGATGAGCAGGATTCAATCCCGCGCGCGGCGGCGGAATTGCAGGCACAGCAATTCGGCACCGACAGGGCCTGAGGCGCCGGCAAAGGCGGGATCCTCCGGGCCGACGAAGATGCAGGAATTGGCCGGCAACGGATTGCCGCCATCGACCGCGGCCTCGCCCGTCAGCACCAGCCAGAATTGGCCACCGCCGGCGCTCGGCGCGCGTCCGTTAATAGCGGTGCAAGGCGGTATCCGGTGGCGCCAGCCCGCCAGTCCATCTTCTGCTTCGAGAACCGGGCGGCAGGAAATGGCCGTCGCCTCACACAGTTCGCCGAGGAGCGCCGACGGCATCGCCTCGGTGGTGAGTTCCCGGTGCTGGTGGCGGTCGCGGGCCGCATTAAGCACCTCCCGCTCGGCCGGCATATACCGGGCGCCGGGGTCCCAGCGGTTGCGCAGGGTGAACCACCAGATGCCCGACTTCCCGGCGACGATCGGTCCATAGGCCGAGTAGGCATCGGTGTAATGCACCGCGCCGTCGCTGAATTCATGGTCGCCGAGCATGCCGCGACCGGCAACGACCACCTGGAATTGGTCGGCTTGGTGGAAGTGCGGCCGGGTGACGGCGCCCGGACCCTTCTCGACCAGGAAG
>WNEY01008896.1_pt1 | contig 11838 bp, 13 predicted proteins | sample 5400531 | NCBI WGS metagenome assembly WNEY01 (sample SAMN13153338, study PRJNA577476) | soil metagenome | isolation source: 200 cm saprolite under Douglas fir tree site 1 | place: USA:California | collected 2015-04-18
AAGAAAAAATACAGTCATGTAAATGATTTTCTGATTCGTGGAACGGTCTTTACGGACAAAGCTCTTTCGTTTCCGGGCGTGCAGCTTCGCATCCGGAAGGCGGGAGAGAAGAAATTCCGCTGGGAAAGCTACACAAATTTCCGCGGCGAATTTGCGGTCCGTGTTCCTCAGGGCTCAGACTATGAGATAGTGGTCCGCGCAAAGGGTTTCGCGGAGCAGACGCGCACGATCGATGCGAAAACGGGCGGGAACGAGGAGAGCATGGTGTTCCGTATGCAGCCAGTTGCAGAAGGCAAGGGATGAACGTGCGAAAACGGATATGCGGTCTGGCAGTGGTTCTTTCGCTGTTTGCGGCCGTTGGCGTAGCCCAGGACAAGAAGCGCGAAGCTCAGCTCCGCACCGTGCGCGGAGTGGTCGCGGACAAGTCTGATAGCCCTCTTTCCGGCAGCGTTGTTTTTCTGAAAAACGTGCGCACCAATTCCGTCCGCAGCAGTTACACCGACGACACCGGCAGTTACCGTTTCAGCGGCTTGGATCCCAATGCCGATTACGAATTGCACGCGGAAAGGGAAGGCTCCAAATCACAGACCCGCACGGTCTCCAGCTTCGATGGTCGCAAGGACATCGTTCTGAATCTCAAGATCGACAAGAAAAAGAGCTGACTCTAATCTCCTGCCCACGGGCGAGCCGAGATTGCGATCTGCCCGTAAGTGCTTGCCCGTTGCCGAAACCACCCAGTGAATCGTGGTGAAATCTCTGCTTGTGGATGAAATCTGGGTAAAACCATTTCTTCGTGTGGCGAATCTAAGTCGGGACCTAGCATTGTGGAAACGGCGTCGTCCCTTTTGTTTCTGAAATGCATGTCGGCCGGGAGATACTAAGAGCTAGCTATGAACAGACAAAATGGGATGCAGCGTCGAATCGCGCTTTCACTTCTGATCGGACTATTGGTCGCTGTCGCCCCAGCGTGCACGCAGCAGCCGGAACCACAGCAGCCAACTCCGGCTCCTTCGGATCCACAACCGAAGAGCGCAAAAGATGTGAAAGCCGAACAGGACAAACAGGGCGGGACAGTTGGGAAGAGCAAGCTGGAAAAAGAAACAGGAACCGTTAACGATCGCATCTTCGAGGTCCTGCCAAACTACGGGACGGTCGAGAACGCCAAAGAGCTTCCGCCGCTCACATCCGGCCAAAAATTCAGGTTGGCGACCGCGGGGGTTTTCGATTGGGCAGCATATCCGTTTAACGGCGTTCTCTCAGCCATCGCCCAGGCAAAGAATGACCCAAAAGAGTGGGGACAGGGCTGGGGCGCCTACGGAAAACGTTTTGGCGCGTCCTTTGCGGACAACAGCATAGGCACCTATATGACGACGGCGGTCTTCCCCAGCCTGCTCCACGAAGATCCGCGCTACTACCAGCTAGGAAACGGGCGCTTTGTTCACCGCGCCTACCATGGCATCAACCGGCTCTTTGTCACTCGGACGGATTCGGGACATGATCACTTCAACTACTCGGAATCGGTTGGCAATGCCGTCGCCGCGGCTATTTCCAATGTCTACCATGTTCCGGCTGACCGCACGGCTTCTCGAAATGCCACAACATTTGCTTTTCTGATTTTGTACGACGGATTGTCCAACGAACTGAAGGAATTCTGGCCGGATATCCGCCGTAAAGTGTTCCACAAGAATACGCCGTAGCCCGTGAAGCCTGCCCTAGGCTAATATGCCCTAGCGCGGTGTGGGAGCCAGGACCTGCACGGCCCTGGGCACCAATTCGATTTCCACTGGCGTTGACCCCAGGATCTCGCCGTCTCCATGGAACACGCTGGGCGTGCGGGTCGTCAGACGCACCCTAGAAGCCTTCCAGCGCTGGACACGTGAAGTTCGAAGTTCTCCGCTCCTCAGCATCCGCGGCAGTAACCACAATACTTCGCCCATGCCGATATCTTCGATCAAGACAACGTGGAGAAACCCGTCGTCAATGGTCGCGCAGGGTGCCAGTTTCAGACCGGCGCCATAAGTCGGGGAATTCAAGACGGCTGCCAGCAAGGCTTTGGCTTCCCGAGGGACGAGATCGCTCCCCGGAAATTCGATGCGGACTTCGATGGGCACGTACCCCACAAGTGCTCGTAGCGCTGACGCGATATAACGCAATCGACCTGGAAGACGACGGTACGCGCCGGTCGCGTAGCGCGCCGCTTCGGCGTCAAGTCCGATACCTCCTCCTCCGGCATACAAGCGCGCTCGTCCCTCGGCTGTGCGAACTCTCACGAGATCCACAAAACGCGGGTTGCCCCGCAAGATGGATTCCGCCGCCTTCAGGGGATCGCCCGGCAACCCGAGCGCGGCGGCGAAATCATTTCCTCCTCCGACGGGGAGGACACCCAAGAGCACGTCGGCCCCGAATGCCGCATTCGCCAACGACTGAAATGTTCCGTCCCCACCCATCGCAAAAAGCGCACGCCGTCCCTGCGAAATGGCGTTTCGCGCGAACGACTCGAGTTCCGCCGCGCTGTTCGTCATTACAAATTGCGCGTGCACTTGGGCCGATTCGAATAGTTTCTGAATTTGTGCCAGATAAGAACGTGCCCGGCCTCCACCGGCTATGGAGTTGACGAATACGATCACAGCGGATTCACGCAGAATACTGCGAGCTTCCGCGCGATCATTCATGCTTCTGCTCCTCAGCTCCAGCCGATGGATTCATGTGGACTGCTTCTCAATGCACCTTTCCAGATTCCATTCGGGCATTTCGTTCGTCGGGATGCGAGTTGAGCATACTACCTCTGAACGCATACGGCCTGCAGTTGGATGAGAGGCGAATCGAACAACTTGCCCGGTCGTGCCCGTTGGCGCAGAACCGCCGCGGGGCTATTTTGGCACCATACGGACGGGGTACTCATGAGTGGTTTCCTCGGAGGAATGATTACGGGCAGCCTGATAGAGGTGGTCGTCACTCTCTTGGTGCTTATAATCGTTGCGGGTGCAAAAGGTCCGGAGAACGCCCCAGTTGGCCAGGTTCCGAATCGGAAGGTTTTCTGGCTGCCCTTGGGCTGCTGGCTATGCGCGCGGTTTGTTACACACTCGAGCTGGAAAAAAGCGCTCTGCTCGCGCTTTTGCTGATCGCGAAACTCGGGGGGCAAAGAGGGGCATGGCAGCTGCGGGCATCGCCGCCGTCATGCTTGCCTGGTTATTGCCCCCGAATGGCTCACTCACGGTCCCTGGCTTCGATAACCGACTGGCGCTGGCGCTTTCCGTCCTTGGGACGGTCGTGGGCAGCATGGTGGTGGAAGGGAATCAATCGCTCAATCGCTGGATTACGACCCCGGATCCGGATCGGTAAGCAGCTCGAAGATTGGTGCCGGCGGGGGGAATCGAACCCACGGCCTAGGGATTATGAGACCCTCGCTCTTCCACTGAGCTACGCCGGCATGACACAGTTCTTTATGCTACGGACTCGTCGGCGAATGTGTCAAGGCGTTGTATCCTGCGGACCGACTAACGGCATTTATCCGAGACGCTGACCAGCAGTCCAATCAAGATGAGTCGCGCGGGCTGGACACAGTGAGGTGAAGCGCGCTGGGCCGCATGCCCCGGGAAGCCCCCGCAGGCTTCCTATCTGACCTCGGAGCCACGCCAGTCCTATATTTTTTAGTACTACCGTACTGTTGACCCGTGCAGTCCCAAAACCTAACCTATGCGGGATCGGACACTGTCCCACCTATCAGGGTAGGCGAAAGCTTATCGAAACGATGGGACGGGATGGTGTGTATCGATTCGAAACAGGCTCATCGACTGAGTTGCTTGACATTGGTGTATTAAGAAATACACTGTCTCCTGGGTTGTTCCAAACCCCGGAGGCAAAATGTCACGCAAACTCAATTCGCTGTTGCTGGCCATGCTGGTGTTAACGGCAGCTATGGGCCTGAAGACCATTGTTACGGCGCACAGCAATACGCCAGTTGTAGTGGCCAACGCCGGTGGGCCAACGCCGCCCACGCCCTGGTAATAGCTAGTCAGACGCTGAGCACCTGACCGCCCTCTTGGAGGCCGGCGTGGTGTTGTGTGCGCTGAAGCGCCACTCTTTCCGTCGTTATCTGGCCTTGAATATTTACATGTTGGGATCGCTTGTTGTAACGATCCTTCGTTTCTGGGTATTTTCGCACTATGGTTTCAGTTCCGCGCAATATTTGTATTTCTACTTTTACTCCGACGCGCTGCTGACCGTTGGTCTCTACTTCGCGCTGATTACTCTTTATTCGTTTGTTCTAAGCGAACTACAGACAGGGCGCAACGTTCGCCTCGCGGCTATCGTGCTTCTGGCAGGCACGGCATTCTTTTCCTACCAGGTCATCCAGCAATCATCTGATCGCATGCTCACGCGCTTCGTCATCGAGTTGTCTCAAAACCTTTACTTTGTCGGCTTGGTGCTTACCTATCTGCTGTGGGGCGCCATTCTGAAGCTCCGTGAGACGCGAGCCCAGATCATACAGCTGGTGCTTTCTCTTGGCCTTTATTTCAGCGCCTTTGCCGCAACTTATGCGCTGCGAAACCTTTACCCGGGTCTGCATCTGGTTTGGGGTCACCTGCCGCAGGTGATAGCTTTGTCTCTGCCTTTGGCGTGGGCCTACACCATCTGGCGAATCCCTGTGGAGGCGCGCCTTGCACCCGCTCGCCTTGCGGTGGTGTCGCGATGATGGCCGGCGTCATCTTCGTCTTCTCGGCAGCGGCGTTGCTGCAGTTCTTCATCTCTTATTGCCGCTCGCTCATCGCTGCGTCCTCGAAACAGGTTCTTTCAGCTGAGGTGAAGGACGTTACCGGCATCCAGAGATTCGCCTCCGGCGATGATTTCAAACGTGTCATGCAGTTGCTCCAACTCTGCCCGGAACGCCCGGAAGACCGCAATAGCGTCCAGGCAATTGGCGCCTATTTCAGCCTCTTGAATTTCCTGCGCTCGACGATTGCCCGGATTATTCCCTCACTGCGGGCCTGGACGGAATCTGAACGCGGACAGTGCGCCTATTTTGCCGCGGTTGCCCTGGGGCGCCGCATCTCCTTCAGCCGCGACATGCTCGCGCAGCAAATGGACGCCTGAAACTTCGTTCCTTGGGCTCCCCGCCGCTGACCTGCTGTCTCTTTCGTTACAATCCCTCTCCTTTGTGCGCTTGACTTTTCAGGTGTATGCTATTTTCGAAATGTTCCCTCCTCACCGGAGTGGAAGCGTCCGCAGCGCAAAACTAACCGGTGACAAAAACTTGCTTGCAATGTGGCGCCGTATTGCCGTCAAGCGTTCGCGCCTGTAATTTCTGTGATTCATCCTTTTCCGTCGGTCCTTCGATTTGGGAAGATCCCTCGGGCATTTCCGCGAGAGAGAATCTCGTCACGCACGCGAATTCTGTCTTTACCGGGACCGATCGTTCCAAGCAAAGCACCCTCGTCTCGCGTCCGATGGAGCAAGATGCCGCCTGGCAGGGCGAACTTGCTCAACGTCTCGATGCCTTTCGCACTCGGCGGCGAAAGCTTGCGCCAAACGCGGCTCAGTCCCAGTTTTCGTTCGATAGCCCTTCAGAAAAGATGCCGTCGCATACTCCGGTAGGAGTCGCGGAAACTCCGGCATCCGTCGAGGAAGATTTTTCCTTTACCATCGCGATCGGCCGCCCGTCCAAGAAACGGGTTCTCGAAGAATCGCGCATGGAGATCGACGTCTCCCTGCCGCCGGATTCAGAATCTAGCCCGCGAACGCAAGCGATGGAAGACGAAAGGAAGTCTCAGCCCGGACTTCATCCCGTGGCTTCCATCGACGATCGGCGCCTTGCCGCGGTGATCGATTTGTTTTGCTTGTTGTTCGCGTACGGCGGATTCCTGATGCTCTTCGGTTCGCTCGGCGGGCAATTTACGCTAAACAAATTGAGCGCCGCTGTCTACGCCGCGACTTTTGCCATCGTGTACTTGCAATACTTCGCGCTCTTCACCATATTCGGCGGCACAACCCCGGGCATGATGATGCGCGGTTTGCAGGTGGTCAGCTTTTCGGGCGAACCTCCCACACCCCGGCAAATGTTTCTGCGCAGCGCGGGCTACATCCTTTCCGCGGGAACTTTCTTCCTAGGTTTCCTCTGGGCCATGTGGGACGAAGACGAACTCACCTGGCACGACCGGCTCTCGCGCACCCATCTGAGCGCGGCGCAAACTTTTGCCGATCTTGAAAATTCAAACGTCGCGCACAGCCAGTAGTTTTTATTGGAAAATTCAGCGGAAGCCCTTTGACCTTGCGGAGGGTTACATCGCGCGGCATTCACCAGCGATGCGAATAATCGCCTCTAGACTGCGTTCCACATCCATCTCCGTAGTGGCCCAGGAAGACACGCTGATGCGCATCGCGGTCTTTCCTTGCCAAACTGTTCCGCCGCACCAGCAGGTTCCGTCCTCCTGTATGCGCCGGATCACTTCTCGTGTCACTTCGGCGCTGCCAAAGGAGACCAGTACCTGGTTGATCACGATATCGTTCAGCACTTCGAAGCCGCCCGCTCGCAGCCCATGGGCAAAACGCTGCGCATGGGCGCATGTTCGCTCGATCAGCGAGCACAACCCTGACTTCCCGAACGATTTCAACGTCGCCCACAACTCCACGCCCCGCGCACGCCTCGACGATTCAGGCGCATGATGCATGGGCTCGCGGCGCGAACCGGGCTCGAGGTACGCCGCCGTCATGCCCATCGACGCACGAAGCGCGGCACCATCTCTGACGATCGCCAAGCCGCTGTCGTAGCCGGCATTGGGCCACTTATGCGCGTCCGTGGCCCACGAATCAGCCAGTTCGAACCCTTGCGTCAGATGTTTGTACTTCGGCGAGATCCGGGTCCACAAACCGAACGCGCCGTCCACGTGCACCCAGGCGCCCTGTTCTCTTGCCGCTTTACAGATTTTCTCAGCGGGATCGAACGCTCCTGTATTTACGTTCCCCGCTTGAATGCACACAATCGTCCGTTCCGACAGGCGCGGCAACTTATCGGCACACATTCGTCCCTGGCCGTCTGCTTCCACGATAGTTACGCGTTTCCTTCCAAATCCCGCCAGACTCAACGCCTTCAGAATCGATGCGTGCACTTCCGCGCCGACGACTACTTCAATCGGCGGAGCGCCAAACATCCCGTCAGCTGTGACATCCCATCCCGCGCGTGCCAGAAGCGCATGACGTGCCGTGACGAGCGCCGTGAAATTCGCCATGGTGGCGCAGGTAACCAGGCCCCCCGCGCATCCCGGAGGTAATCCCAGTCCCTCACAAACCCAGCGAAGGACTACTTCCTCCAATTCCGCCGCGATGGGAGACATCACGCGAAGTGCCGCATTCTGGTTCCACGCCGCCGCAAGCCAATTAGCAGCCAGCGCCGCGGGAACCATGCCGCCGTTCACGAAACCGAAGTAACGCCCCCCGGTCGTCGCTACCGTGGCTGCGGAGCCAATTTGGTCGAGCCTCGCAATTACGTCACAGGGATCGCTCGGCAAGAGGGGGAAAGGTTCGTTGAGCTCCGGAAGCGCAGCCAAAGCGACTTCGGAAGGACTCACTCTTCGTTCAGCAACCTCTCGGAAGTATCGCCGCGCCTTATCTGCCGCAAGATTGAGAACGTGGCTGCTCTGAGATTGCACTCCTGCTACTGGGTCGGTTGCCATTCGGCTTTTCCTTTCCACTCCACCCGCGCTTCTCCGCGCTAAAAGAAACCCGTGGGCGATGAGCTTCTTTTTCCCCCACTTGGAAACGTTATTCAGTTTTCGATGGAATTAAAGAGCCGAATTGTCCGCTAGCTTCTTCGCGACGGCCTCATCGGAAGCGATCTTGCCGTCGCGGATAAAGATGATGCGGTGCGCGTGCTGCGCAATGTCATGCTCGTGAGTCACGAGAATGATCGTGTTTCCTTGACCGTGCAGGTTGGCGAAAAGCGCCATGATTTCTTCGCCCGTTTTCGAATCGAGGTTTCCGGTGGGCTCGTCCGCCAGCACGATCGATGGGGAATTGACCAGGGCTCGCGCAATCGCCACGCGCTGCCTCTGGCCGCCGGAAAGTTCATTCGGCTTGTGGTGCATCCGGTCCATCAGGTCCACGCGTTCGAGCGCCTTTTTCGCTTTCTCAATGCGCTCTTCGGACGGTGTACCGTTGTAAATCAGCGGCAATTCGACGTTGTGGAGCGCCGTCGCGCGTGGCAACAGGTTGAATGTCTGAAATACGAAGCCAATCTCTTTGTTCCGGATGTAAGCGAGTTCATCATCATCCAGGTCGCTCACCAGCCGCCCCGCCAGCCAGTACTTCCCGGCGCTCGGTGAATCCAGGCAGCCGATGAGATTCATCAACGTGGACTTTCCCGATCCGGACGGCCCCATGATAGCCACGTATTCGCCCTTGCGGATTTCCACGTCCACGCCACTCAGGGCGTGCACTTTCTCCGCGCCCATTTCGTAGACCTTGGTCAGCGCTTCGGTCTTGATCACTACGCCGGAGCTGACCAGGTCTTCCCGGTACGAATCTGTGGCTGGTGTCTCGACAGGCATGCGAATCTCCCTTGTCTTTGGCCGCGCGTCAGCTCTGCTGATCGTCCTGTTTTTTCGGCGCGCTGTTGTCCACCTTGATCTGCGACTCCGGCTTCAGCGTGCGCAGTGCCTTGTAGCTGCCCACGACGATCTCGTCACCGGGCTTCAAACCGTTCGTAATCTCGATGTCCGTGACACCCGCGATGCCCGTCTCAACGGCCCGGAACAATGCTTTATTTCCGTTGATCACGAACACGCCCTGGACTTCGTCCTTTTTCGGTTCGCCTGGGGCCGGAGGCGGCGGCGCTGCCAGCGTCACATTGGAACTGCCCTGTTTCTTTGCATTTTTGGCCGCTTCCTCCAAATCCTTGCGCGTCCGCACCGCCAGTGCTTGAATCGGAATAGCCACGACGTTTTTCCGTTCCGCCGTCTTGATCTTGGCTGTCGTGGATAGACCGGGCCGCAAATTCTCCGGCGGATTCGCCAGCGTCACAACGACCTTGAAATCCTTCGCTTCCTGCGTGCTTGTGGTGGTCTGCGTGGTGGTGAGTCCCGAACTGCGCAGCACGGCCTGCGATCCAATCTCCGTCACTTTGCCCTTGAAAATCTTTCCCGGCACCGCGTCGATCGTCACGTCAGCCTCCTGGCCCATTTTCACGTTGACGATGTCCGTCTCGTCGACCTTCACTTCCGCCGTCACCACCGACATGTCCGAGAGCGTCATCAGAAAGCTGCCGTTCGAATTCTGAATGCCTGGTACGACGTAATCTCCGACCCGCTCTGGCAGATAGCTCACGATCCCATTGATCGGAGATGTGTACGTAGTCTTCTGCAAAACATCCTTTAGGCGCATCCCCACCGCGCGGCCTTGATTCACCTGCGACCGCGTCTGATCCAATTGCGCTTTTAGAGACAGCACGCGCGAGCGCGCTGATTCGACCGCAGCCACTGCCCCATCATAGGTTGTTTTCCGTTGATCGAAATCCTGTTTGGGGATCAGACCATCTTTAAAAAGGCCCTGTCCACGGTCGTAGTCCAGCTTTGCCTTCTCCAGGTTGGCTTGTTGCGAGATCAGGTCCGATTGCGCGGCCTTGTAACTGGCCCCCGCGGCTTCCACGCCGGATTCCGCTGAATTGATGGCCGCCGACTGCGCCTGCACGTCCGCAGTGGCCTGCACATTTTCCTGCAAGAGCAACTTGTCACCCTTCTTGACGTGGTCGCCTTCCTTGACAAGGATGCCGGTGATTCTGCCGAATCCCTGGGCGGTCACGTTTGTATAAGTCGTCGGCTTGATTTCGCCTGAGGCCGTCACCAGCGATACCAAGTTCTCCTGATTGGCCACTTTGGCCGTTTGAACGGTTACCACGCCCTTGTTCGCCTGGTTCACGCTGAACAGAACAATTCCGCCAAGCACCACCACAGCGCCCGCGCCAATCGCCACTTTATGCCACGTCTTCATTCGATTCCCCTTCGACCTGCCACCCCGTCCTCGTACTTCCAAACCTCCCCCGCTGACCTTGCTTCACGCGATCCAGAAACGATCAATCCGGGGGGTACAGATGTCAGTCCAACTGCCTCTACCCTACATACGCCCATTCGGGTCGAAATGTTTCGCGGGAGGTTTGCTCCACTTTCGCGGTTCGGGCTTCAAAGCAGGGGACTTACTGGAACCGGTTTCTCCGCCGGCGTCAGCCGCACCCTCAATGGAGGTGTCGCCGGCCCCGGATGACATTCTATGTTCAAAACACCCGAAAGGAAAGAATTCCTGCCCCGCCACGGCGGGACCCTCGCTGACAACCGACCCACTTTCTTTGACGCAAAAAAAGTCAAATGGTCAGCCGGAAACAGGCATTCCTTGCAAAAACTGACACCGTGTACGGCTTCTGTTTAGTGATATACTCAATCCATTCGGCCGCTTTGCTTCGGCCGAACCGCCCGCGGAGAGGTGGCAGAGCGGCTGAATGCGGCGGTTTGCTAATTCTACCTGACCCGTTCGCACTGACCGATCTTACTTTGTTTTGTTTGCATTAGGCGCTGCTCAGTCGCAGCCCCATACCTTCATTTGCAGCCTATAGTTCAGCAAGAGTTCAGCACTTGCCATGCGTCTGCACAACATGCACGGCTTCGTGGTTTGTTTTTCGGCGACTAATCGGCGAGGCGTGAGCCGGTGGCCATTCAACTTCCCCCAAGACGACTTAAAGCGAATAATCGAAATCGTAATAATGCTTCCCACCCTCAATCTTGATAATCATCCTGCCTTCGAGTCCTGCCAGCTCGCCCGTCCCCGACTGCGGCACCACCGTGATGTTCTGCTGCTGCACGCCGCGATTCATGCTCGAGCTGTGCTGCAGGATGAAGCTCCCACTGCGCCCGCCCAGCTTTCCCGTGACGCGCTCCATTGCCACGTACGCGCCCGAACCTTTCGGCCCGCTCGGCGGCGGCCCTGACGCCAGCATCTCGCCCACGCTCGTGCCTTCGAGATCGCCCTGAAACTGCTTGTCAGACGTAAACCGCGGAAACGTCTTCCCATCCGTTCCCCCGCCCTCCGCCTTCATCTGGATCTCAAATGTTCCTGTCGCATGCATCGTCTTTCCCGCTCGCGCATTTGAATTCTGCTGCACCACTGCCAACGCAACCGCACCAACCGCCGCAATAGCTATGAACACCAATGTGAGGTGTCTCATTTTAGGCTCCTCTTGGGAAAACAGTGTGGCACAGCCGCCCTCGGCTGTGTAGGTGTGAGCACCGGCCTTCAGGCCGGTAAGTCAATCAGATTCAGGAACCCGAGCTTTTAGCCCTGGTTGGTCGAGGCCCCCGCGTCGCCATTACAATAAACTTAAATGAAGCCGCTGCCGCGGCGGACGCTACGCGTGGGCGTCTCCAGCCCCTCTTGCCGAAACAGCTGGTCTGGCAAACCCCAGTTTGACAGTGCCGTGGCAAGTTGCGGATACTACCCACAGCGTGCGACAGGGCACCACCGACCCGCGGCAAGGGAACAATCCCACCTGCTTCGATTGAGACAGCGTGCTTTGCACCTTCTTTCAGCCTGCATCAGCGGGTCACAGGCGCTCATGAAAGGAGGTCGTAATGACCACATCTAAGCTTCCTGCTCGTCCCTCCCTGGAATCCCTGCGCAAGCAAGCCAAGAAACTGGCGCGCGGCATCGTAGCCGGCCATGCAGGCGCCATCGCCCGGGCGCGGGCTCAGCTGCCGCAAGCCGAGCTGCCGTTGTCACAGCGTGATGCCCAGTTGGTGCTGGCGCGCGAATATGGGTTTCCAGGCTGGCAGGACCTGGTTAGAGAAGTAAAGCAACGCC
>WNEY01003469.1_pt1 | contig 11835 bp, 11 predicted proteins | sample 5400531 | NCBI WGS metagenome assembly WNEY01 (sample SAMN13153338, study PRJNA577476) | soil metagenome | isolation source: 200 cm saprolite under Douglas fir tree site 1 | place: USA:California | collected 2015-04-18
CAGGGGCGGTGCGCACTAGCCTGACAAAAGTCGGGTTAAAGCGCGGGCGTGTCGTCTGCGGTGGCGTGGTAGTGCGTGCCGGGGCGGCTCGTGACTGGGGCTGGCGTTACGGTTGGGGCGGGGGGCGCGGTTGCGGCGGTGCTGCGGCCGGGCCGGCCGGATGAGTATGCGCATTCACCTCCTGGATTCCAGATGGATATGCGGCCATCTGGAATGTCAAGGTGATCACGCAATGCTGTGTAGCTTAAGTTGATCTTGGATGATATTGAGCAGGCCCGGGCGACTCCGGCCGATCCGGGCACGTACCGGGGTGGTCGCGCGGGGCGGTCGCGCGGGGCGGGCGGTCCGGCACGGCTAAATCGCCGTGATCAGCGGACACGGAGCGGGTCGCCCCGCCGCCAGTCACCCAAGATCAACTTAACCTCAACGGCATCGGGTGATCACGTGGTGATCATGAAGGCGAATCGGGTGGCTGACGGTGCTGCCGGGGACTGCGTGACTGAAGTAACGCACCGGGGATCAGCGGCCGGTCCGCGCCGCTATCCGGGACCGGGCCAGGCGCCGGACCCCGCCTGAGCCCGCCTGCCGCTTACCTCGGCGGTGCTCCCCCGCTCGCCGAAGCGCTCGAACCGGTTGACCGTGTGACGGGCCGTATAGTCGTCGAAGCGACCGACGGAGGCGACCCGTTCATGCTGAGGCAGCAAGTCTGATGCGGCTGCTAGTCGTGGAGGACGCGCAGAAGATGTCCTCGGTGCTGCGGCAGGCGTTCCGAGAGGACGGCTACGCCGTGGACGTCGAGGAACTCGGCATCGAGGCTGTGTGGCGAGCCAGTGAGACCGAGTTCGACGCCATCATTCTCGATGTTGGCTTGCCCGACATCACCGGCTTCGAGGTGTGCAGGGAGCTGCGGCACCGCGGGCGGTGGATGCCGATCTTGATGCTCACCGCAAGGGACGCGGTGCATGACCTCGTCCAAGGCCTGGACTGTGGTGCCGACGACTATCTGACCAAGCCATTCGAACTCGACGAACTGCGGGCGCGGCTGCGGGCGCTCGTCCGCAGGGTCCCGGTCCCCAGGCCGACTACGCTCACAGCCGGGGATCTCGTGCTCGACCCCGCGACGAGGACCGTGCGGCGGGGAGACGCGAGCATTGACCTTTCAATGCGGGAGTTCTCGATCCTGCAGGTTCTCATGCGCCACGCTGGCCAGGTGATGTCAAGAACCCAGATTCTCGAGCACGTCTGGGATTCCGCCAGGGAAAGCGACTCGAACATCGTCGATGTTTACGTTCGCATGCTGCGCGAGAAGATAGACCGCCCGTTCGGCCGCAGCACTATCCAGACCATCCGCGGCGCTGGCTACCTGCTGAAACCATGAGCGACGTCGCTGGTCGAGTGATCCGGACGCTGAAACGGCCGCCGCTGAGGCTTCGGATCACCTTCGCCGCCACCGCCAGCATGGCTGTCATCCTGGTGACCCTCAGCCTGTTCGTGTACGGGCGCTTGCGCGTCGAACTCGTTCAGGCGCTCGATGGCGGGTTGCAGGCGAGGGCATCGGCGATCGCAGGCGAGGTTGGGCAGTCCGTGCCGATCGGCCAGGTGCTGGCCGATGGACCAGACGGGCGGCTCGCAATCTCGACGCAGATCATGACGCCCGCGGGACGCACACTAGCCAGTACGGGCCGAGCCCTGCCGCGCCTTCCTGCGGGGTTCGCGCGTGACCTGGCCAGCCCGAGGTTCACCCAGGCTTCCAGCGGAGGTGCGGCAGGACCGATTCGGCTGTACGCGCTGCCTATTAACGAGGGCCGGCCGCTTGTCGTAGTCGTCGCCACGAGGCTGGCAGGCGTGAACAGAACGCTCGGGAATCTTGAGCTTCTGCTTCTGGTCGGCGATGCGGCCGCGCTCGTACTCGCCAGCGTGGTCGCGTTCCTCATGACCGGCGCCGCGCTGCGCCCGATCGAGCGAATGAGGAGAGAAGCCGCCGCCATCCCGGTCACCGATCCGACCATGCGGCTGCCTGTGCCCGCCACCGGCGACGAGGTCGCGCGCCTTGGCGAGACCTTGAACTCGCTTCTTGACCGGCTGCAGGCAGCGCGTGACCGCGAGCGCCGCCTGCTCGACGATGCCAGCCATGAGCTGCGCACGCCGCTCAGCGCGCTGAAGGCCGAGCTCGATCTGGCGCTGTCGCGGGCAAGGCCGGCCGCGGAGCTCGAGCGGGCGTTGCGCAGCGCTTCCGATGAGACGAACAGACTTGCCCGGCTGGCGCAGGACTTGCTCGTGCTCTCCAGGTCGCGGGACGGCGGGCTGGCCATCCACCGCATGAGGGTACCGCTCGGTCAACTGCTCGACCGGGCCTGCGCCAGGCATCGGCCAAGAGCCGTTGAGGCTGGCTGCCAGATCGATTGCCGGGCGCCAGAGGCAGAGGTCCTGGTCGACCCGATGCGGCTCACTCAAGCCGTCGAGAACTTGCTGGACAACGCCATCAGGTACTCAAGCGGCGGCGGGGTTATCGACGTGCGCGCCGAGTTGAGCGCGGCCACCGTCACGATCGCGGTGACCAATCCTGGCCATGGTTTCCCGGCGGATGTCGTCGACAACGCCTTCGAGCCGTTCGTATCCGGCGGCTGGCCGGTGTCTGACGGCCAGCGCCGTTTGGCCGCCCAGCCAGGCACGGGTCTTGGGCTGGCCATCGTGCAAGCCGTAGCTCACGCTCACGGTGGCTCGGCAACGGCAGGTAACGGGCCGGACGGCGCCCGGGTCGTGATGACGCTCAGCTGTGGCGCGCGCAGGTCGGCCTCGGCCGAGCGGCGGGCGGTCCTCTAGCGCTAGCCCAGCCGCGGCATTTCATGGTCGTTTCATTTTCCGCTGCTACACCATCGGCATGGCGAATAACCGGACCATGCCACCGCGCGGCCAACTATCCCGAGCGATCGTCGCGACCGCCGCATCCGCCCTCGCCGCAGCCTTGGCTGGCTGCGCGAGCACCAGCTCGACAGGTACCCACCCAGCCACGACGCCCCCGGCGAAGAAGTCGTCGACTGCCCCCAGGCAACCGGCGAGCGTCAGCTCGCAGGCGCCAGTCTCGGCCGAGCACAACCCGCCAGGCGACATCCCTGACACCACGGTATTTGTGGCGTACCGAGCCCCGGCGATCCACGCGTTGATCAAGGTCCCAGAGGGCTGGGCTCGCCTGCGGACAGCCACAGGGGAAACCTTCTCAAGCAACCTGAATTCGATCACCATCGCGGCGGCGCCGATGAAGTCAGCGCCAACCGTGGTGACGGCGCGCGGCACCACCGTGCCCAGCCTGAGCCGGGCCAGCCTGGCCTTCCAACTTAAGTCGGTTCGCCTGGTGACGCTGAGCGGCGGTCCTGCGGTCGAGATCGTCTACCAGGTCAATAGCCAGCCAAACGCCGTCACAGGCCGCCAGTACCGTCTCGTTGTCGAGCGCTTTGAGTTCTACCGCGCCGGGCGCGGCGCGGTCCTGACCCTGTCGTCCGCTGTCGGTTCTGACAACGTCGATCCCTGGCGCGTCGTCTCGGAAAGCTTCCGGTGGGCCTGACCAGCACTGAGACAGCGGATGGCAGCCCGGCGGGTGGCGTGCCGCTGCTGCGAGCGCGAGAGCTCTATCGGTTCTTTCACGCGGGCGATGACGAGACGTTCGCGCTGCGCGGGGTGTCACTGGAGGTCAATGCCGGTGAAATGGTGGCCGTGGTCGGGCCTTCAGGCAGCGGCAAGTCCACGCTGCTCGCCTGCCTGGCCGGACTCGACGAGCCTGATGGCGGCCACGTGGTCGTGGCCGGCCAGCGCATCACCCGCCGCCCTGAAGCGGCTAGGGCGGCGCTGCGAGCCCGTTGGATCGGCATCTTGCTGCAGTCCAGCAACTTCATCGATCACCTCAGCGTGACCCAGAACATCCACGTCGTGCAGGCCCTGGTGAAGAACGGCACACCTCGCCAGGCGAGCACGCTGCTCGCTGAGATCGGACTCGCCGACCGAGCCCACGCCAGACCAAGCACCCTGTCCGGTGGCGAGGCGGCCCGGGCGGCACTCGCAGTCGCGCTCGCCAACGACCCGGCTGTGCTGCTGGCTGACGAGCCGACGGGCGAGGTCGACAGGCAAGCGCAGAGCCTGGTGCTCGACCTGCTGCGCGGGCGTGCCGCCGACCGCAAGGCCGTGCTGGTCGTGACGCATAGCCGCGACGTCGCAGCGGCGGCCGACCGGATCATCCACATCGTCGACGGCAAGGTGGCCGATGAATGACGCTATCGTGCGGGCCAAAGGAGTCACCAAGGTCTACGGCACCGTGACCGCGATCGCCGAGGCCAGCTTTGTGGTAGCCGATTGCGACCACATCGCATTGGTCGGGCCGTCGGGAAGCGGCAAGAGCACGCTGCTGCACCTGATCGCCGCCATCGACCAGCCGACGGAAGGCACCATCTGCTGGCCGGCGCTCGGCGAGCCACAGGCGCTGCGTCCAGGCAAGGTGGCCATCGCCTTTCAGGGGCCGAGCTTGCTGCCGCCGCTCACGGTGGCTGAAAACATCGCCTTGCCCGTGCTGCTCGCAGGCGGTAGCCAGGAGGTCGCGACCGCGGCCGCGGCGAGGTTGATCGAACGGCTCGGCCTCACGGAGGTGGCGGCAAAGCTGCCTGAGGAGATTTCCGGTGGCCAGGCGCAGCGCGCCGGGCTGGCCCGCGCCCTTTGCGGCGCGCCCCGGCTGATACTGGCCGACGAGCCGACCGGCCAGCTTGACCGGGCAACTGCCGCTGACCTGATGACGGCGCTGATAGAGCACGCCGACGACACCAAGGCAACCCTGATCGTCGCCACCCATGACCTCGCTATCGCGGGCAGGCTGCCGCTGCGCTGGCAGATGACTGACCGGCGCCTTGAGGCAGGAGCCGACCGGCCGTGCTGATCTGGACGTGGTTGAACGGGCTGGTCAGACACAGGGTCGTCCGGCTGGCAGGCACGGTTGTCGGCGTAGCCATGACCGTGGCGCTGCTCGGTTCTCTCGGTACTTTCTTCGCAGCTAGCAAGGCCCAGATGACCAGGCAGGCGGCCGCTGGCGTGATCGTCGACTGGCAGGTTCAGATCAACCAGGGCGCCAATCCGGCTGCGGCTGGCCGGACCGTACTCGGCGCGCCTGGCGTGGTCGCGAGCCTGCCAGTCAGTTACGCGGACACCACCGGCCTAACCGTTACGACCGCCGGCACGACTCAGGTGACAGGCCCTGGCCAGGTCCTTGGCCTGCCGCCTGGCTATTCCGCGGCGTTTCCCGGCGAGATCAGGTACCTGACCGGTGCGCACGGCGGAGTACTGCTCGCCCAGCAGACCGCCGCGAACTTGCACGCCTCCCTTGGGACAACGGTGCTGATCGGTCGACCTGGACTAGCTCCAGTTCCCGTTGTCGTGCAGGGAATCGTTGACCTGCCCGCGGCTGACTCGATGTTCCAGGCTGTCGGCGCCCCGCCGGGAGCCGTCCAGGCGCCACCGGACAACGTCGTGCTGCTATCGCGGTCGATGTGGCAGAGAGTATTCGCTCAGGTGGCAGCGCAGCGGCCGGCCGCCGTGCGCACCCAATACCACGTCAAGCTCTCCTCGGCCCTGCCGCCCGATCCGGCCTTGGCTTTCACCGACGTCACCGCGCGGGCCAAGAACCTGGAAAGCAAGCTTGCCGGGACTGGAACCGTAGGCAACAACCTGGCCGCTCAGCTCGACGCGGCCCGGAAGGACGCGCTGTACGCACAGTTGCTCTTCCTTTTCCTCGGACTGCCCGGTGCGCTGCTATCGGCCGTGCTGACGGCGGTCATCGCGGCGTCAGGAGCCGACCGCAGGCGACGTGAGCAGGCGCTGCTGCGAATCCGGGGCGCGAGCCCGCGCACGATCGTGCGGCTCGCCGCCTCCGAGGCGCTGCTCGTTGGCGTCCTTGGCGCGGCGCTGGGACTAGCCGGCGCGGTTCTGGCCGGCCGGATCGCGTTCGGCGTGACCAGGTTCGGCGCTACGACCGGGCAGGCTTTGCTCTGGGGATCGCTGGCCGTGTTTTCCGGGATGCTGCTTGCCCTGCTCACCGAACTTGGGCCGGCCGCCAGAGATGCCCGCACGATCTCGGTACGACAGGCACGCGAAGTGGTCGGCTCTGTGCGCCGACCGCTGTCAGCGCTGCTCTACCTTGACGTGCTGCTCCTCGCGGCCGCAGGACTGGTCTTCTGGCGGTCGGTGCAGAGCGGATACCAGGTCGTGCTCGCGCCCGAGGGGGTCGCCACGATCTCGGTGAGCTACTCAACCTTCGCCGCGCCCCTGCTGTTCTGGATCGGTGCGGCGCTGCTTGCCTGGCGGCTGTCCAACCTCATCTTGGGCCGGGGCCGGCCGGCGCTGGCCAGGGCGGCCAAGCCGCTGGCCGGCGGCCTGGCCGGCGTCGTGGCTGCCTCGATGTCCCGGCAGCGCCGCCTGCTATCTCGCGGTCTGCTGATCATGGCGCTCACCGCGTCGTTCGCGGTCTCGACCGCCGTGTTCAACCAAACCTACGAGGCGCAGTCACGTGTCGACGCGCAGCTGACCAACGGCTCGGACGTCACGGCGACAACGACGGCGGCCACCGGTCTTCCGGCGCACATCTTTACGGCGGTCAAGCAGATTCCTGGCGTCGTGGCCGTCCAGCCGATGATGCACAGGTTCGCTTACGTAGGAAATGATCTCCAGGACATGTTCGGGATCGACCCGCGCACGATCCAGCAAGGCACCACCATTTCTGACGCATTTTTCGCCGGCGGCAACGCCCGAGCCGTGCTCGCCGCGCTGGCTTCGCGCCCCGATGCTGTGCTTGTCTCCGACGAAACCGTACGCGATTATCAGCTTCAGCCCGGCGGCCTGATCCGGCTGCGCCTGCAGTTCGCCGACGACCACGCGTACCACCTCGTGCCTTTCCACTACGTAGGTATCGTCAGGGAGTTCCCGACCGCTCCGCGTGACTCGTTCTTTGTGGCGAACGCGTCCTACATAGCGCATGTCACCGGGTCACCGGCCTATCAGGTAATGCTGAGCAGGGTTAGCGGATCCCCGCCAGCCATAGCGACACGGGTCAGGCGACTGCTCGGCCTAGCCGGAGGCGCGACGGTACAGGACATCCAGACGCAGCTCAAGATCACCTTGTCCGGTCTGACAACCATCGACCTGTCCGGACTGACCAGGCTAGAGCTGAGCTTTGCGTTCTTGCTGGCAGTGGCCGCTTCGAGCCTGGTGCTCTTGCTCGGGCTGATCGAGCGGCGCCGGATGTTCGCGATCCTCTCTGCGCTGGGCGCTAAGACCAGTCAGCTGGCGTCCTTCGTGTGGACAGAAGCCCTTTTCGTGACTATCGGCGGCGCACTAATCGGGATCGCTTCCGGCTGGGCCTTGTCGTACGTGATCGTCAAGATCCTGACCGGCGTCTTCGACCCGCCACCACCACACCTGTTCATCCCGTGGGGTTACCTGGCGGCGTTGGTCGCCGTGACTGCCGGTGCGGTCGTTGGCGCCGGGGTCAGCGTGATCAGAACAGCACGCGAGCCGGCGATCGACGTCATCAGGGATCTCTGAGCTCGACGCAGGCGGTACTCGCCCCCTAGGGGATCGCCGCTCCCAGCTGACCCGTCTGACTCACCGTGCGGCTGGCATGGAACTCACAAAAAGATCATGCGGATTCCTCAGGACCACCCTGGATGGTGGATACGCGCTCTCACGCGGGCGTTGTCCCGGCTGCCGCTCAGTAGGCCAGGGCCGGACAGCGCCAACCCGCATCGGAGGATCTCCAGTGACACAACTTGGCTCTCCGGCCACGGCGAGCGGTTACGACGGTGACCGGCGGCAGGCGGTGCGCGGCACCCGGCTTACCCAAAGGCGGCGCGTGCTGCTCGGGGTCGGCCTCGCCGCGGCATTGCTCGCGGTCGGCGGGCTGATCGGCGCGTCCTTCGTGAAGTCCCCGCAGCAGCTGGCCGCCGACAGCGCGGCGCCGCCCGCTACGACCACGACCGCGAAGGTCGTCTCCCAGGTCCTGACCTCCTCGGTCCAGCTGCGGGGCGTGGTCTACCCGTCGACGCAATACGACGTCTACGCGAGCGCCCCGTCGTCGGATTCGTCGGGCGCCGCCCCCGGGTCAACCGGGACCGGGACCGGGACTACCTACATCTCCAAGCTGAAGGTGGCCGTCGGCGATGCGATCACCAACGGCGAGCAGCTCGCCGAGATCGACGGCGAGCCGCTGATCGTACTGACCGGTTCGGTACCCGCCTGGCGGGACCTGACTCCCGGCGAAAGCGGACCGGACGTGACCGAACTGCAGAAGGCCCTCGCCGTGTTCGGTTACTACTTCGACGGCGACCTGCCCGGGTATTTCGGATCGGCGACGCAGTACGCGGTGTCCCTGTACTACGAGCACCTCGGCTACACCGCGCCCACCGGCGGCGGCGTGCCGATGGCGGACGTGGTTCTCTTGCCGTCGCTGCCCGCGACCGTGGTGGCGGTCAACGGCGCGGTCGGCGAACAGCCAGGCCAGCCATTCCTCGAACTAGCGCCGCGCGGCTCGCTGGCACTCACTGGCGAGCTGCCGCCCGCCTACGCCGCTCAGGTGAAGTCGGGCCCCAAGGTGTCGATCTACGACGAGGTCACCGGAATCCATGCGACCGGCACCGTGACCGACCTGGGAACGGCGACCACGACCGCTCCGGTCGGCGTAGTGGTGAACATCGGCGGCAGCTCCGGCTCGGCCGGCACCAGCGGCTCCTCCGGCAGCGGCAACGGCTCCCGGCTCCGGCCCCGGCTCCACTGGCGCTAGCGGCACCTCCGGCAGCGGCAACGGCTCGGGTGCGACCCCGTTCGTACCGCTCATTGTGCAACCCGCCAAGCCATTTGCCCCGGCCCTCAACGGCGAGAATGTGCTGGTCACCGTGCAGACCGGGCGGACCGAGGGTCCGGTGCTGACGGTGCCGGTCGCCGCGATCGTCAGCACTGCCTCCGGCAAGAGCTACGTCACCGTAGTAGGCGCTCAAGGCCAGCGGACGCAGGTCCCGGTCACGCCCGGCATCTCCGAGAACGGCTACGTCCAGGTGATCCCGGCGGACAGCAAAAGGCTCGCATCCGGCGACCGCGTGGCGGTGAGCGGCTGATGACCGAGCCCGCCAAGGCCGTGGCCAGGCAAATCGCGGCGGCCGAACTGCCCACCGATCCAACCCGGCTGGTCGTGACATCCCCGCCCAATCCGCAGAGCCTGCAAAGCGAGGTGAACGCGGACCTCGAGGGCCTGTACCTGATCCTCGCGCTGATCAGCCTGCTGATCGGAGCGGTCGGGATCGCCAACACGACGCTGGTGGCCGTGCTCGAACGCACCGAAGAAATCGGCCTTCGCCGTGCCGTCGGCGCAAGACCGAGGCACATCGCCGCCCAGTTCCTGGCCGAGTCGGTGACGCTCGGCACGCTCGGCGGCTTGATCGGCACCTGCCTTGCCGTCGGCATCGTGGTGATCTTCGCGGCGACGAAGAACTGGACCGCCGTGCTGAACCCGGTCTACACCCTGCCCGCTCCGCTGCTCGGCAGCGCCGTCGGCCTGCTCGCCGGCGCCTACCCGGCCCTGCGCGCGGCCAGGACCAGCCCGCTGGCCGCCCTGCGGCACGCCTGAAAACGAGGGAAGCAAACATGCGCATCCGCACCGAAATAGCGCTGCTGGCGTGCTGCTCAGCGGCGATCACCGCGTGCACGGCCAGCGGACCCAAGTGCCCCGATTCGAACGTGACCGTCCCCGCGGTCGGCAAGCCACCCGCCCCGGCCTCCGCCCAGGCGGCTCTGTCGAGCGAGGCGTTCACGCCCTACGCTGGACTCGGTGCCGTATCGGACGACGGCTTGGCCCCGGGCGAGACGTACCAGGTGCTGCACACCGCCTCCATGAACGCCGCGGGCTACGGTCAGTACGCCACTGACGTGCCGTTCGGCATCCGGGCGAACCGCGGACTCGCGTTGCCGCAGCCGGCCGGCCCCTGGGGCTACGTCGACGTCGCACTGGCCCAGCAGTACGGCTTCGCGACGCCTGACAACGACAGACCCGGCCCGGGCCCAGCTCCGGACTCGATCGCCAGCCTGCCGATCGCGGTGCAAGAAGCCGGCAACAAGTGCTTCAACATCATCCTCGCCTTCAACAATCACGAGTTCGCCACCTCACTGGCCGGCATCGAGACGATGAACAACGAGATCAGCACCGACGTGATCCAGGACGCCGAGTTCAAGAAGGCGACAACGGCCTGGTCGAAATGCATGGCCAGGAACGGGTACAGCACCCCTGACCCCAACACGTTCGCGCAGTCGCAACAGCAAATCATCACCCCTGGATCGATTTCATCTCCGGCGGCCCCCAGTAAGACCCAGATCGCGATGGCCGTGACCGATGCCCAGTGCACGCTGAGCACCGACCTGGCCGGGATCTACTTCGCCGTCCAGGCCGACTACGAGCAGCAGTTCGTCACTGCCAACATCCAGGCGCTCAACGTCGCGGTCCGCGACTACAAGGCCGACTACGCCAACGAGCTAACGAAGCTCCCGGCGTTGCTGCGGACAGCCTCAAACCAGCTCACCTTCACCGGCCCCGCCAAGCGCGCTCCCGCCAAGCGCCAGTGAGGCACTAACTTAGTTTCGGGCAAGGCGCCCATGACGGTACCCGAAGCAGGGAGAACTGTGGACATCACCGAGCTGATCCTTGATGACCATCACGAGCAGCGGCGCCTGTTCGCGATCCTGGAGCAGATCGGCCAGGCGGACACCAAGTCGCTGGCTGCGGTCTGGGGCAGGCTCGGCGTCTTTCTCGAGCTCCACGCGGCGGCCGAGGAGGCGATCTTCTATCCGATGCTGCTGAAGGTCGGCCTGGTCGCCCGGCGGCAGACCGCCACCGAGGCGGAGACCCTGGACGCGATCAAGGATCACAACGAGATCAGGGACGCGGTGACCGAGGTCGCCAGGTACCAGGCCGGGGCAAGCGAATGGTTCGCGGCCGTGGGCGCGGCCAACCTGGCCAACAGCGACCATATGGCCGAGGAGGAGCGCGAGGGCCTGACCGATTTCCGGCGGCTCGCCAGCCTGCAGCAGCGACATGATCTGGCGGTCGCGTTCACCGCCTTCCAGGCGCGCAACTACAGCGGCGTGCCGGTGATCGATAAAGATCCGCAGGCCTATATCCGCGAGGCTGAGTCTGGGCTCCGCGATGGCTCGCGAGGCTCACTCAACATCGGCGGGCTGAAGGAACCCTAATGGCGCATTCGCGGCCATTCGCAGCGTCGGTTCGTGCCCGCAGGCCAGGCCTTCGGCGCGGCCGTGATCAGCATCAAGAACGCGGGCACCTACGACTGCCCGACCTGCTTCGGCCTTTCCGAGCGATCGTCAGCCAAGCCGGCGGCCGGGACTAAGATCCGCCGCCCTGCGGTTCACACCGCCGGATCGAGCTCGAGGTCGACGGCGAACACCTTCCGTCCCCTGGTCCGCGCCCTCTATGAGGCCCGGCGGACCGCGATCGACCGGATGGTTGCCGAATGCGTGGCGCTCGACGGGCACGGGGTAGTCGGCGTCCAGTTCGACGTCGAGCCGTTCCCGGCGGGCGGACTTGAGTTCAAGGCGCTCGGCACCGCGATCAAGGCTCCCGGCGGACCGCCGCTGCGGCGGCCCTTTACCTGCGAGCGATCCGGCCAGGATTTCGCCAAGCTGATGCTGGCGGGCTGGGTGCCGGTCGCCATCGTGGTGGGCATCTCCATCGGCGTGCGGCATGTGGACGACTGGACCGCCTACCAGTCTTCGACGGCGGCCAGAGGAAATGCCGAGGTGGGC
>WNEY01003470.1_pt1 | contig 11834 bp, 11 predicted proteins | sample 5400531 | NCBI WGS metagenome assembly WNEY01 (sample SAMN13153338, study PRJNA577476) | soil metagenome | isolation source: 200 cm saprolite under Douglas fir tree site 1 | place: USA:California | collected 2015-04-18
TAAGATTAAATTCCGCTAGGAGTTCCTCTGCACGCTCATACTTTTCCGCCCGGCAACAAGGCAGCGTTTCCAGAATGGCCAGAATATTCTCCTCGACAGTCATTTTGCGAAAGATAGACGCCTCCTGGGGTAAATACCCAATGCCGCGCCGAGCCCGTTGGTGCATTGGTATATGAGTAAGTACCACATCGTCCAGACACACCCTACCTTCGTTAGGCTGAATGAGGCCTACAACGATATAGAACGTGGTCGTTTTTCCCGCACCGTTCGGCCCGAGTAACCCAACAATTTCCCCCGACCTCACCTGAATACTAACATCCTGCACAACCACACGCCCCCTATACGTTTTCGACACGGTGTAGGTGGCTAATACCTCCGGCTGTGATACCATCGTCATGGTGTTTTGAGTGAGGTTTTACGTGGATGAAATAACACATGCGCCTGTTTTACAAACACTTTTTCTTCCTGCAGCATAACCACGATCTCTTCACCAGTAAGTTCATTACGCTCTTGCGTATCCCAAACACGCGGGTTCCCAGTTAGCACGAGTTTTTGCTCAGACTCAACATAATCGGCGCGCTCTGCGGTACCAGAGCGATTCCCCTGATCGAAATGTACGTTACCCGTAGCAATAATCCGGTCGACATTCTTATCGCTTGCATCGTTAAGAACCTGCAAACGGTCACAGAGAATAACCATTGTACAGCGTAGAACACGTACTTTTTCCTCAAAAATAAATGTACGCGTTTTGCTATCAAAAGTCATCCGTGTGGAAGACACATCCAATGTGGCCAGATTGCCTTCACAGCCTTTCTGTGGTGGGAGCTTCTCAATCGTGCCCTGCAGACCCTGGCCATAACTTCTCTCCCCGAGACCTATCAGGGCAATGACCATAACCACAGAAGTGATCCACCCAGGCGTTCTCTCGCAGCGTTTATCGTAGTTGGAAAGCAGCATGTACACCATCCTGCAGGACGAAGCGCTGCTGATCGACATTACCCTGTAGCCCTATCCCGGCAATGTGCACCAAAGCGCTGTTAATCTTTACTGCAGCAGCAGTCCACAAGAGACGACTGGCAGCATGCCACGAGAGCACGTCTGTTTCTATAATATACCCTTCCAGATACTGGAGCTGAACATTTCCTTGGACCGTCATGTTCCCCGTAGCACTGTCAATGTGACCGTTATCAGCCGTTATCTGTGCGGGTTGAGCTGCCTGCGAAAGCAGTTGGGCTCGCATCTGATGTACAACGACCAGCTGCTTTGCATCATAAAATTCCGCGTCGTGAGCCAGCAACTCCCATCCGTCCCCATCCTCCTCCTGCTGCTCAATCAAACGCACGTTTTGCACACGCATATCCGGTGGCTCTGCCTCGCTCTGCTGTGTCACAGACCTTGCCACACGGGTTCTCTCTGCCAGGAAGGTTCCTCCAACAACCGCTAATATAAGGACACTAGTAGCGATACTGACCCCTATCAATCCATACCATCTCATAGCCGAATACACGTGTCAGTCAGCATGGAGGAAATATCTGCCATAGAACATATCATAGGCCATCCACTGCACCCAGCGGCTGCCTGAGGCAGCGATACGTATATACACCTCTAAACGTTCTGCAGGCAAAAGCTGGGGAAATTTATCCGCCCACTCGACGATAACAACTCCCCTCGCATCGAGATACTCCTCAAAACCAATGTCTTGCACCTCAGTAAAACAAGAGAGTCTGTAAAAATCAAAATGGTACAAAGGAGTAAGGCCGTGATACATATGGACTAAGGCAAACGTTGGACTCCGCACATATTCGTTCGCTCCAACGCCGTAGCCCTCTGCAAAGCCCTGCACAAACGTTGTCTTGCCAGCCCCCAAGGCACCACAGCAGGCCACGAAGTCGCCGGCCCGCGCTCGCTGTCCTAAGCGTACCCCAAGGGCCCGCGTCTCGTCGGCCTGCGTAGTCAGCCAACGTTGCGTCACTAGGGGCTGCATGCCTCTCCCCTTGTGGTTGCCTGGAGAGCATATGGAAGTTCTTCAAGCACATCTGATGCGATGAGTCCACGATCACCAAGCCTGTCTCGTACGCGGTCCCCGGCAAGACCATGCACATAGACCCCACACTGGGCGGCCTGCAAGGGGTTGAGCCTCTGACAGAGTAGGGCCCCGATAATGCCCGCGAGCACATCTCCAGTCCCTGCCGTGGCCATGGCGGCATTGCCCGTCGGATTGACCCAGCGTTGACCGTTAGGAGCATAAATGACTGTGTAGGCTCCCTTCAGAACCACATAGACACCAAAATGCTGCGCAAAATGACAGGCAATGTCCAGGCGCTGCGCCTGCACCGTAGCAGTATCTGTTTCCAGCAAACGGGCCATTTCCCCTGGATGAGGTGTCAGAATAACTGGTACAGCACACTGCTGTAAGACGTCAAGATGACCCACGAGGCAGTTGAGCCCATCAGCATCGATCACCATCGGTATGGGCGCGTTGCGTACTAAGGCATGGACACACCTCACCGTTTCTGGATGTGTCCCCAAACCTGGACCAAGCACAAGAGCGTTCGCTCTCTGTAAAAATTGACACAACGCTGGTATAGCAGCTTCCGAGATGGCTCCAGTAGCACTCTCGGCGACTGGCAGTGTCATCACTTCCGTCAAGCGCGACGCCATCGCTGGCGCCAGACAGGTGGGTAAAGCCCACGTCACCAAACCAGCACCAGCCCGCAGTGCAGCTTGACTCGCCAGGATTCCCGCCCCAGATTTGCCCAGGGCTCCTGCGACGACAAGCAAGTGCCCATGGCTCCCCTTATGCGAGTCAGGACGACGCTGAGGCAGCATGGAGCGTATAATATTTTCCCCCAACAAAGCGACTTGAATGCCTTCCGCATCAATCGCCTGCGAGGGTATGCCGATATCGACGACGTGCAATTTTCCCACCGCCGCCGCCGCTGGATACAGCAGCATACCGCGCTTTGGCAAGGCAAAGGTCACTGTATGGGTTGCTTGCACATACACACCACGCAGATGCCCATCATCGGCCGAGAGACCTGATGGGATATCTACCGCCACCATAGGTTTCTGCAAGGCATTGAGCGTCTCGATAGCCTCGGCATAGAGCCCAGTTGGTGGCTTGTTCAACCCCGTCCCAAGTATAGCATCCACGACGACATCTGTGTCCTGTAGTGTGCGGCTCACGCGCCTCCAGGCTTGTGAGGTTGTACAGCGTACCATAGGCACCCCACACGCTTGGGCCATGGCATAGGCTCTGCGCGCGTCCCCGCGCAGGCTACGTCCCGCAGCCAGTAGTAATACGCGCGTTTTGATACCCAAATGCCAGAGGTGGCGCGCTAACACAAAGCCGTCCCCGCCGTTATTCCCTCGCCCCGTCACAATGGTCACATGGCACCGCTCTAGTCCAGGCATACACGTCTGCATGCAGCGCAACAACTGTAAGCCAGCATGTTCCATTAAGACCATACCAGGGACACGATAGAACTCAATGGTACGCTGGTCGATATGACGCATTTCAGATGCAGTGGCGATCTGCATGCCCCTTACCTCGTGGACGGGACAGAGCTTCCGTCTAAGATACGCCAAGTTCATTGGCGATCGCCTGTCCGATGCGGTGTGCTAGAGGTACAATAATGCCCTGGTCTGGACCCTCAACCATCACCCGAGCCACAGGTTCAGTCCCTGACAAACGCACTACCACACGGCCATCGCTACCCAGCACGCTCTCCGCTTCTTCTACCATCTGTTGCACTTGCACCAGACCAAGAGGAGCCCGACGCTCACGAATCTTCACATTCAATACTATCTGGGGCAATTTGTGTAAGACTTGCGCTAAGGCCGCCAGGGGAAGCTGCCTGGCGACCATGGCATTGAGGAGTTGGACAGCCGTCAGCAAACCATCTCCAGTTGTATGATGATTCAGAAAGACAATATGCCCCGATGGCTCTCCGCCGAGTACTGCGCCTGTCTGCCGCATCCCTTCGACAACATATTTGTCTCCCACTGGCGTGCGGTGCAACCCAATACCCATCTGGCGCAGAGCCTGATCCAGACCAAGGTTGGCCATGACGGTACTCACAACAATGCGCTGTGCTGGTTGGGTCTCTCCCAAAAATGCTTGTGCACACACTGCCAGCAGATAGTCTCCATCGAGGACACGGCCCGTATGGTCAATGGCAATAAGACGGTCGGCGTCGCCATCAAAAGCGAAACCTACATCCAGTTTTTCCTCAAGAACTTTCTGCTGCAAAAATTCAGGATATACTGCACCGCATTGCGCATTGATATTGAGCCCATTGGGCGCCGCATGCCAGACGTGCACTGCGGCGCCGAGCTGCCTAAACAACGCCGGAGCTACGGCCGATGCTGCACCATGTGCACAGTCGAGACCGATACGAAAATTTATAGGCGTCTCACATTGCAAGGTCTGTCTGAGAAAATTGATATAATGCTGTATACTACCCTCATAAAGGATCGGATGTCCAACAGCTTCCCCTGTCAGAGGCTGCGCCGCATCCGCGCTACCTATCCGAGTTTCAATTGCCTCCTCAAGCGTATCTTCCAGTTTTATCCCTGTAGCGGAGAAAAACTTGATGCCATTATCCATGTAGGGGTTATGAGACGCGGAGACCACTGCCCCTCCCACAGCGCCGGTATGGCGTATCAAATAAGCTACCCCAGGCGTTGGGAGCACCCCTACAGCAAGAACATCAGCCCCTGCCGCACACATGCCGGCTGTCAACGCGGCTTCGAGCATAGGGCCAGACAAACGCGTATCACGCCCAACGACCAGAGCCGGTTTCACCCCAGACCCAGTGTGGGCTAAGACATGGACAGCCGCCCGCCCAAGAGCCATGACCATTTCTGGCGACACAGGCGCCACATTCGCCGTCCCGCGGATACCATCTGTCCCAAATATCTGGGCCATACATGGTTTCCCCTCTATAAGAGATCAACAGGAAGATGGGGAAAAGCCCTGGCTAGTTCGTGGCGCTCTTCCTAGGACGTACAGCACTCACTCTGTTGCAGTACGGCAGTGCTAGACCACAGCGGCTATTGCGTCACCACTTGGGTCATCCCATGCAGCCACAAGGCGATCAATCTCTTCAGCATTGAGCTCTTCGCGTTCGATGAGTGCCTGCGCCAGAGCATGCAAAATATGAATATTGGCAGAGAGAATCGCCTTTGCCGTTTCATAGCCCCGCGTCACCATGCGTTTGATTTCTTCATCGATAGCAATGGCCGTCACTTCGCTGTAATCTTTATGTTGGGCTATTTCTCGCCCTAGGAAAATCTGCTCTTCCTTTGTCCCAAAGGCAAGAGGCCCCATACGTTCGCTCATCCCCCATTCACAGACCATCTTACGGGCAAGCTCAGTCGCCCGTTCAATATCATTGCCCGCCCCTGTCGTGGGATCTTTGAAGATGAGTTCCTCTGCGGCTCTCCCCCCCATATAAATCGCCAAATTGTTTAAGAGATACTCACGAGGATAGGCATGCTTCTCTTCGGTCGGAAGCTGTTGGGTGACCCCTAATGCCAGGCCGCGAGGAATAATCGTGACTTTATGAATAGGGTCTGTACCGGGTAAAAACTTTGCCACCAACGTGTGGCCGCCCTCATGATAAGCTGTAACGCGCTTTTCCTCATCGCTGATGACCAGACTGCGGCGCTCTACCCCCATCATGACTTTATCCTTAGCACTTTCGAAATCCCGCATATCCACCTGCATTTTATGCTGCCGTGCCGCGTAGAGCGCCGCCTCATTCACCAGGTTAGAGAGATCAGCCCCCGAAAACCCAGGAGTACCGCGTGCCAATACGGCAAGATCAACGTCGGAAGCCAACGGAATGTCTTTCGTGTGCACCGTCAGAATTCCCAAACGCCCACGGACATCTGGTCGCGAGACCACCACTTGACGATCAAATCGCCCCGGGCGCAAAAGCGCCGGATCGAGCACGTCGGGACGATTCGTGGCAGCAATCAGAATCACCCCATCGTTCGACTCAAAGCCATCCATCTCGACTAAAAGTTGATTCAATGTCTGCTCACGTTCATCATGGCCTCCTCCCAACCCAGCGCCCCGGTGCCGCCCCACAGCATCAATCTCATCGATGAAAACAATACACGGGGCATGCTTTTTACCCTGCTCAAAGAGGTCGCGGACCCGAGACGCTCCGACCCCAACAAACATTTCCACAAAATCGGAACCACTAATACTGAAGAAAGGCACATTCGCCTCACCCGCAATGGCGCGTGCGAGCAAGGTCTTCCCGGTACCTGGTGGCCCCATGAGGAGTACCCCTTTCGGGATTTTCCCTCCCAACTTCTGAAAGCGCTGCGGATCTTTCAGGAAATCAATGATTTCCTCTAGTTCGGCCTTCGCCTCATCCACTCCAGCAACGTCAGCAAAGGTGGCTTTCTTCTTTTGGTCTGAAAGCAAGCGAGCCCGACTCTTGCCAAAAGACAGCGCTTTACTTCCCCCACTTTGCATTTGCCGCATAAAGAAAACCCACAGACCAATCAGCAGTAAGACAGGAGCCCAGGACAGCAAAAACTGCATGACATACGAATTCTTTTCTGGCACATCAACTTTTATACTCACGCGTTTTTCGCGCAGGAGACGAATGAGGTCAGCATCTCGAGGTATGTTGGTCTTGAAGCGTCCACTGGCTCCTTCCACGCCGACGTACTCGCCCGTAATTTTTTCTCCTTCAATGCGTATCGCATGCACGTGGCCTTGCTCAACACGCTCTAAAAAGTCACTATAGGAAATCTCCCTTACAGACTGCCCTGTTTTGCTAAAATAATTCCACATAAAGACAAAGATAAGGCCAAACACTAACCACAAAGCAAGCTTCTGGTAAAATGAACTCAAAGGGACCTCCTTACCTGCGGGGGAATGCTCTCTGATGCAAACCCTCTCTCACAGCCCGCACCTAACACCCCCAATCCCCTTACGGCTTCTATCGGCATGTCCTGCGTGCAAGAACTGTCACAGACCCCGATATGACTCAAACTGCGACGCGTCCCCAAGGAAGCGCCACCCGCAAAATCAGCATGTTGTGCAAGCGCCATCATGCCTTATGAAAAATTCGGGCTAGAACTCGCCCCGGTGCAGAGCACCACATTGGAGACGCAAAACACGCTTTGTCTCAGGACGGAGCTTAAAAGGGTCAGCAATACGATAACCCACAACCCACACAATCTTCCTATCACTAACCACCAAGGGCACATATGGCCGCTCTGCTCGCGGAATCCTACTATCAATAAAAAAGTCCTGAAGCTTTTTTGAGCCTGGCGCCCCAAGAGGATAGAATCTGTCACCTGGTTGTCGAAATCGTACTTGGAGAGGACAGACAATACGTTCGAGGTCAAGCAGAGCCTCCTGGTGCGTCCCACTAAGACTGCGAGGCTTATCAATGATATCAGCGATCAAACGGATATTGAGTGCGGAGATATCAACTTCTCCTGGCACCGGTAACACGAGGGTGCAAGGTACTGTTGGGGTTCTGTCCACATTCCAGAGTAGCACAGTTTCCTTATGACGTTCAGCGAGTACCTGACCAGGCAGGACACAACGTCGCCCGTAACTTTCCGACAGGATAAACTGGCGCAAGTCCTCAATATGTCTGAAGCTCACCGTTTCAGGTGTGCTTGAGAGCGTCTCAATGACCCGTCGTAGAAGACGCCGCTGGATAGCTAGAGGGGCAGTCCCAAAGAGTCCACACCGTATCTCTGCCCTGTTGCTTCCTTGCCAACCTAATGTTGGCATCGCCCACTCATCCACCTGCTGCTCAAGCACCTGACTATCAGCCCGTAGCATATCTGCTAGCTCAGTGAGCCGTCTGACAATCTGGGGGTTGTATTGCTGCAGCTTTGGCAGCAAGTCAAGACGTACACGATTACGTAGATACACAGGATGCGTGTTAGAGCTGTCTTCGACCCATGGAAGAGACTCAGCTTGTAGGTACGAATGTATGGTATGACGAGAGACAGCAATTAACGGCCGTATGAATGGCAAGCGCACAGCCGGGATCCCTGCCAAGCCAGTAGGACCACTGCCACGTAACAAGCGCATGAGAAGAGTTTCAGCCTGGTCGTCGGCCGTATGCCCGAGAGCAACACGTGTTGCGCCAAGCGTTTGATATAAAGCATGGAAGAAATGATACCGCTCCTGGCGTGCCGCCTGTTGCAACGACATCCTCGAACTATGCTGTAACGTTTTGACATCAACGCGGGTTTGATAATAGGGGAGTCCTAAATGTACCGCCTGTTGCTCTACAAAGAGCGCATCGCGTTCTGCCTCCTCCCCTCGCAGTTGATGATTAACATGAGCTACCGCTAACGTTAAGTTATATACCGAACATAGCTGAAAGAGGGCAAACAACAAAGCCATTGAGTCTGCCCCTCCAGATACAGCAACGATAACTTTGTCCCCTTGGGACAACATTGCATGTGCCTCAATACATGCCTGAACCTCAGCAATAAACATCCTCACTTCCCAGTCACAAAGGGCACAAGGCTCTAGGATAGAGAAATAAGTGGAGAATGGCGGTGCAGGGACTTGAACCCCGGACACTGCGGATATGAGCCGCATGCTCTAACCGACTGAGCTACACCGCCAGAGCACTTGCATGTACAGAACACAAAGAAACTGCACAGCATCAAGCGATATCAATCAATAGTCCTACCAAGAGCAGGGACGGAACATAGCCAAACCGAGGAGGATCGATACCAGGTAAAACAAAGCATCCTACCTACGTTATGCACTCCTTTCCCCACAGCCCACCCAAGCACCAAACTGAGTAGCAAGACAGTCATCAAGATGGCCACCTCGACACCCTTGCGCCTGTGCTTAGCATCTGATTCGAGAGTAGTTATACGCATAATTGTTGGAGAATATAGCCTACTTCCCTATCAAAGTCAATTATCGTCCAGCAATTTGGCCTCGATCACCGTATCGGCTACTCCATGTTCTTTGGTCTAACCCACGGCTCGTCGCGGCGGACTGAGGGGAGCAGGTGGTATCTCGACAGATTCCAGTATGGCGGCAAACATCGACCGAGACTTCTGCCCAAAAAACCGTTCTGCCGCTGTCGTCCTGTCAGGGTACGTGCACAGGAGGTTGTACACCGCCGTGAGGCATGCATGCTTCCTGATGGGCGATAGTGCGGATCGTGTCGATCTAATGTTGGATATCCGCTCGCAATCAGCTTGCCGTTGCGCCGTACGCCTCGCTCTAGGTCGACGAAGTGGTCCGTGTGGCCGATAGCTCGAATGTTCTGCACCACCTTCTCCTGGTATTGCGTGAGGCGTTGACACGTATGGAGAGCTGTTTCTACCTTCTGCTGGGCCTGCTTCAGAGTCGGTGCTACCTTTGCACACGGGTGCGCCGCTCTTCAGCCGTCGTCACGGCCTTGTCGGCTGCACGCTGTGTGGTGGCCATCGGGGCAGCGACAGCCTTGCTCAACGCATGCTGCGCATGGAAAAGTCGGGCGAGTGATGCACGCCCAGGTGGTGTTCGACAGAAGCCAGAAGCCCCGGCGCTTGGTCACTTGTAGAAGGGATGACGGTGCACGTGCGATGCGCCAGGGCGCCTGTCATCAGCGCGCTCCAGGTGTCTTGATCTCGTGGCTCTGCAGTGTGCTCCAACAGGAGAGAGTCGCTCATAGGCTCAATCGCCCTCAGGCAAAGCCCACCGGTAAAGGTTTCATCCTGCGTCACGGTGCTATCCTTCGGCGTCATGCCCTGCGCCAGGCATGGCGTCTCCTATGGCGTCTCCTCATGGGTGTATACCACCATGGCTGCTTCAACCTGGTGATTGATCTGCTGCTGTGTCCCAAAGGAGGCGCCAACGAACCGATGCAGCCCCGTCATCTCCAAAAAGAGGCAGACGAGCCGAATCCCACACGCACCAACCTCGACAAACACCACCTGGAACGCCAGGACCAGTCGATGGAGGAAGGCAAGACCAGGAACGCTCAACGCCGGAAAGTAGCACACGAGCAGGCTATTCTATAAGTTCCGCTCCTACATGATACAAGCTGAGACGCTCCCAGACACCCTCAAGCGCTGGGAGTTGAAACGGCCCGGCAGGCTCGGGCTCTCGCCGCTGGCTGTCGTCGGCCACGTCGAGTTCGGTACCGTGAACAAGTTCATCCACATCTGGCCTTATCCAAGCTTGGACGCGCAGATGATGACGCGGAAGGGTGGTCAAGTCCTTTTTTCCCTGTAAAAGTTAGCGAGCGGACGCGGCGCTTCTGCGGGGTTGGGAGGCCATCGCGACGAGCGAGGGGGCCTCGGCGTGCTGATCCAAGCTCAACTCCTGACGCAGGGCGCGAATCTGGGGTTGCTCAAATCTCAAAAGTGACAGGTGACCATGACGGTCTTATGCGACATCCTTAGTATTGTCCAAGCATACGGCGCCATTGCAGTGCAATACGTGTCACGGCCTCCTGTGCGACCTCCCCGACAAAGCGTTCTTTGAGCTTGAAGAGGCTCCATTCCTTCGTGTGGCCCTCGTCACTCCCATACAGCCGGACCAAGAGCAGAGAGGCCACAACGGACAAAGCGACCGAGCGCATCACACGCTCTTTGTCCTTGGTCACTTGCCTCTGGCCCAGGTGCAACCCGCTCTTCAGCTCTTTTTCTTGTCAGCGCAATCCCCCAACGTCTGGCATCTATACTGAGGACTGCGCCTGCATGCACGTCGGTGAGATTGGTCACGAGGCTTTGCACGTTTTTCGGCCCAGAGTTACGCCGTTGCTTCGAGAGTACCATCGTGACATCGCCCAGATTATGCAGTGTTGCGTGGCGCAGAAAGACCCAATAATCCTGCCGGCGTCCATCCGGTTTGTCGCTGGCACGACGGTAGTAGCACGACTTGGGCAGGTGTTGGACCATGTCGCGCAGATGCTTCCCATTGGTAAATTTCCGTGTCCGTGGCAGCGCCAACACATAGTCGTATTGCTTTTCGGCTATCAGACGCATGGTCGCATTGGCGGCACAGCTCGCATCGGCAATCACCATGACTTGGCGCACCCAGCTTGGCGGCACAACGTCCTGCAACATGTGCCGGCACAGGGTGTTCTGATGCCAGCGACACTGCGGGTCGATCAGCGCCACAGCAATCGGCACACGCACGTGTTCCCAACTGGCAATCAGTAGGCCCATCTCGCAACCAAACATGTAAGGCCCATACTCACTCTGGCGCTTGGTGTGCCGCAAGGGGTGTTGCCGTCCGCGCTTGGCTTGCAACGTGCTGTCCCCGATCAGATACAAGACCCCGTCCGCCGGGGGCGGGAGTGTCCGGAGCGTGGTAGGTGCCATGCCCTCTATAACCGCAGCAGCATCCCACTGGCCCGACCGGATCATCCGCATGGTTGTCCAGTATGTGAGCTTGGGAGGCCGAGACGCCCCAAGCCCTTTGCGTGTGCCCTTGCCTGGAGCGCGGATCAACGCGACTACCAGCCAGCAGAACACCAGAAAGTGCCGCGCTTGGGCGCAGCGAAAGTGCCTCTTGAACGGGTAAAGCACCTGGTATACCTTGCGGGGGATGCATGTGCGATCCCACATGTGTCTCGCTCCTGTGTAGGTTGGGATGTTGGCTTGCCTCGGGTATCCGCTTAAGGCGGGACAGTTGGATGTCGGTCATGTACGCTTAAGGACTGAATTCTACCACGAGTTCAGCTCCCCTGCAGAGGACAGACCGACATGAGATTGTGGTGCGACAAGTTGCCTTGAAACGTAAGTAATACAAATACTTGCGAGGATATGGCGGACGCGAAAGCGTCTAAACTGTTTGACATGAGGGTGCAATTCCCTCCCTCGAG
>WNEY01012474.1_pt1 | contig 11833 bp, 11 predicted proteins | sample 5400531 | NCBI WGS metagenome assembly WNEY01 (sample SAMN13153338, study PRJNA577476) | soil metagenome | isolation source: 200 cm saprolite under Douglas fir tree site 1 | place: USA:California | collected 2015-04-18
TATCGCCCATAACGTGAGACTTCTCTCATAACTGTTTGCTGCCCAGAACTGCCGGGAAAAGCGGCCCGGAAGGGGACCGCGATTATGGACAGATTCCGTGCAGGCTGGGCATGGCGAGGCTCCCCATCGGGAGCTTCGGTCGTATTGCTCCCCGGCGTCGGCGGGCGACGGCCCGGCCTCGACGCCGCCGCGGTCCCCGCCGCCGGGCCGGAGAGGGCGCGCCCATGATGAGGACCGAACAGCTCGCCGTGAAAGCCGATCCCGAGACGGAGATCTCCGTCCGTCACCTGACGAAATCCTTCGGGTCGCAGACCGTCCTCGAGGACGTCACCTGCGACATCCCGAAGGGCAAGATCACGCTGATGATCGGCCCGTCGGGGACCGGCAAGAGCGTCTTCCTGAAGCACCTGATGGGCCTGCTGAAGCCCGATCGCGGAGAGATCTGGATCGACGGGATGAACCTGCCCTCGCTCCCGTCTCGCGACCTGTACCGGATCCGCAGGAAGTTCGGCGTGCTGTTCCAGGACGGCGCGCTGTTCGGTTCGATGAGCGTCTACGACAACGTCGCCTTCCCGCTCCGCGAGCACACCCACAAGGGCGAGAAGGAGATCCGCGACATCGTGGGCGAGAAGCTCACCATGGTGGGGCTGACGGGGGCGGAGAAGAAGCTCCCCGGCGAGATCTCCGGCGGGATGAAGAAGCGCGCCGGGCTGGCCCGAGCGCTGGTCCTCGACCCCGAGATCGTGCTGTTCGACGAGCCCGACTCCGGGCTCGACCCCGTCCGGACCGCGTTCCTGAACGAGCTGATCCTGGACCTCAACCGGCAGCTCGAAGCCACGTTCCTCGTGGTCACCCACGACATCGCGACGGCTCGCCGGGTGGCCGACTACATCGGGATGCTCTACCTGCGGAACCTGATCCAGTTCGGCCCGAAGGACGAGATGTTCACGTCCGAGATCGCCGCCGTCCGGCAGTTCCTGGCCGGGGCGACGAAGGGCCCCATCGGCATGTCCGAGGAGTCCGACCAGGGTCGGAAGGCCGTGTCCACGTCCGGTCTCTCGGCCGAGGAGACCGACGAGCTCGAACGGGCCGCCGGCGCATCCGAGGAGAACGGCCCGCCGCGGGCCGCGAAGCCCGACGAACAGGACGGAGCACCGCCGGCCGAACCCGCCACGGACCACGAGGAGATCGCCTCGCTCGAGGAGCTGTGGCACGGGGAGGAGATCTAGTCGTGCCCGTCAAGACCCGCCCCGCGTTCAAGCCCGTGGGTCTGGTCGACGAGGCCGGCAAGATGTTCTCGATCGGGCTCGAGTCGGTGCACACGGTGCTGCGCCGGCCGTGGCCGCTCCAGGAGTTCCTGGAGCAGATGTGGTTCCTCATCAAGGTCACGTCGGTCCCCGTCGTCCTGATCTCGATCCCGTTCGGGATGGTCATCTCGCTGCAGGTGGGGTCCTTCGCCACGCAGATCGGCGCGCAGGCGCACATCGGCGCGGCGATGGTGCTGGCCGTCGTCCGGGAGGAGGCGCCGGTGGCGACGGCGCTGCTGATCGCCGGCGCCGGCGGATCGGCGATGTGCGCCGACCTCGGTTCCCGGAGGATCCGAGACGAGATCGACGCGATGGAGGTGCTGGGGATCGATCCCGTGCACCGCCTGATCATGCCGCGCGTGTTCGCCGCGATGTTCGTGGCCATCCTGCTCGACGCGATCGTCAGCGTGGCGGGCATCGCCGGCGGCTACTTCTTCGCCGTGGTCGTCCAGCACGGGACCACGTCGAGCTACTTCGCATCGTTCAACGAGCTGTCCCAGCTGCCGGACCTGTACATGGCGCTGATGAAGGCCGCGGTGTTCGGGTTCGTCGGCGGGATGGTCGCCTGCTACAAGGGCTTCTACGCCCGGGGCGGCCCGAAGGGCGTCGGCGACGCCGTGAACCAGGCCGTGGTCGTGACCTTCCTCCTGCTGTTCTTCCTGAACTTCATCCTGACGGCCCTCTACTTCAACTTCGTCCCGCAGAAGTTCTGACCCCTCTGCCATGGCCACCACCGCGAAGAGCATCGGAGCGAACGGGTCGAACGGCTCGCGCCCCGTGCTGGTCCGCGGGGTGGATGTGGTCTCCCGGCCGTTCGACAACCTGCTGAAGCAGATCGGGTTCTATGTCCGCGCCATCAAGGCGCTCCCGGCGGCCCTGCGCTACCGGAGGGTCATCCTGTCGGTGGTCTCGGACATCACGATCGGGGTCGGCGCGCTGATCGTGGGGGCCGGGACGTTCTTCGTCATCTTCTCGATGTCGTTCTTCACCGGGACGCAGGTCGGGCTGGAGGGGTATCAGGGCCTGTCGCAGATCGGGGCGCAGGCGTTCACCGGGCTGGTGTCGTCGTGGGCGAACACCCGGGAGATCACGCCGCTGATCGCCGGTGTCGCCCTGGCCGCCCAGGTGGGGACGTCGTTCACGGCCGAGATCGGCGCCGCGCGCATCTCGGAGGAGATCGACGCGCTCGAGGTGATGGCCGTGCCGTCCCTCACGTACATGGTGGCCACCAGGATCTGGGCTGCGATCATCACGATCATCCCGCTGTACCTGGCGGCGCTGTTCTCCTCGTACATGGCCACCGAAGCGATCGTGACCCGGTTCTTCACGCTGTCCAGCGGGACGTACAGCCACTACTTCCACCTGTTCCTCCCGCCGCTCGACATCTTCTACAGCCTGATCAAGGCCGTGATCTTCGCCATCGTGGTCACCCTGATCCACTGCTACTACGGCTACAACGCGACCGGGGGACCCGCCGGTGTGGGCGTGGCCTCGGGGCGGGCCATCCGGAGCTCGATCGTGTCCGTCGTCGTCATCAACCTGCTGCTCTCGATCGTGTTCTGGGGAGCGCACAACACCGTGAGCATCGCGGGATGACCGGGGCACGGGGACGGTGACGGCATGATCGGGACCGGGCAGAAGACGACGCTCACCCCGGGCGGCGGCTTCCCGCCCGTCCGGATCAAGCGGAAGCGGCGCCTCCCGCCGCTCCTGGTGGGGCCCCTGGTCGTGGCGCTGGTCGTCGCGCTGATCGCGGTGGGCATCAAGGCGGCCTACGGCGGGTTCTCGCACCGCTACGCGCTGGTCGTCGACCTGCCCCGAGCCGGGCAGAACCTGGGGGTCGGATCCGACGTGCGCGAACGCGGCGTGGTGATCGGCCGGGTCGGCAGCATGCGGCTGGTCGACCGGCACGTCGAGCTCACGCTGCAGATCGACCCGTCGTACCAGGTGCCGGCCTCGTCGGTGGCCGTGGTCGACCTGAAGACGCTGCTCGGCGCGAAATTCGTCGACCTGCGGTTCCCTTCGTACGGCGCCCCTTTCCTCCAGAGCGGCGATCGGGTCCAGACCGGGCAGGTCGGGCCGGAGTTCGAGGACGTGCTGGCCGACGGCGTGAACGTGCTCGACGCGATCCGGCCCGGCGACCTCGCCACCGTCATCGGCACGCTCGCCCAGGGCGCGCAGGGCCACGGTGCGGACATCGCCCGGAGCCTGCAGGCGAACGCCGCCCTGAACCAGCTGTTCGCGCACACGCTCGAGCCGCAGCTCCGCTCGCTGCATGACCTGGTGACGATCTTCGGGGCGCTCAAGTCGAAGGGCGTCGACCTGAACGCGCTGGCGGACGCCGTGAACCAAGGTGTCCCGGTGTACGCGTCGGCCCATGCCCAGGCCGAGCTGACGAAGGCGCTCGACGCCGTCACGCCGTTCGCCAACAACCTCGCGGACCTGTTGATCCTGAACCGGCCGCAGTGGGACAAGCTGATGAACTCCGGCGACGTCGTGCTGGGAGCGATCGCGGCGCGCCCCGGCGGCCTCCACGACCTGGTCAAGGGGCTCGGCCGGTACGTGTTCAAGCTGAGCGGCACCCCGTACGAGCCGGCGTACCTCAAGGGAAGCGGCGCGGCCGGCTTCGTCAACTTCATCGGCGGCGACAACTTCACCAAGACGAAGCAGATGATCTGCGCCGCCCTGCCGATCCCGATCCGCGGTCAGGTGCCCTTGTGCACCGGAGGGGTGTAGCGATGCGCTTCCGGTTCTCCAAGGCCACGCTCCTCAAGGTCATCGCCTTCACCGTGCTGTCGGCGTTCGCCACGCTCCTCCTGGCGATGAAGATCGGGAACTTCCAGTTCTTCTCCCACACGTACACGCTGAACGCCCAGTTCGCCGACGCGTCGGGCGTGTTCAAGGGCGACGCGGTGAAGCTGGCGGGCGTGGACGTCGGCCGGGTGGACTCCGCGCACATCGTCGACGGCCGCGCGGTGGTGACCTTCAGCGTGGACCGCGACGTGGTCCTGCCCAAGGACAGCACCGTCGCCATCCGGTGGCGCAACGTGCTGGGCCAGCGCTACCTCTACCTGTACCCCGGCCACGCCCAAGCGCGGTACGGCGACGGGCAGATGGTGCCTCTCAGCCAGACCCAGGACGCCGGGGACCTGGGCGCGTTCCTGAACCACCTGGGTCCGATCCTTCGAGCCATCGATCCGAGCAAGGCGAACGCGTTCCTGGACGCCGTGAACGGCGCGCTCGGCGGCAACGAGACCGCCGTCCGGCAGCTGATCGACGACAGCGCCCAGCTCGCGTCGAGCCTGGGTGCCGACGACCAGCAGATCAAGACCTTGATCGACTCCTCGAACACGGTCCTGTCCACGTACGCCGCGCAGGACCAGGAGATCGCGCTGATCCTCGACGACCTCAACCAGGTCGGCGGCCGCCTGCACGGCATGACCGGCGACATCAACTCGCTGATCACGAACTTCGCCGACGTCCAGCAGCAGCTGAACCGCCTCCTCACCGAGAACCGGACCAACATCGACACCTCGTTCCAGGAACTGGACTCGGTGGTCGGCACGCTCGCCCGGAACAAGGCGAACCTCGTCCGCATCGTCGAGGTCATCCTTAAGGACAACAACGGCAACGTGGTCGGCCGCGTGCCGGAGCAGCCCCGCCCGACGAAGGCCCAGCCGGCCTACACGCACTGCGCGGGATCGCCGTCCGGCACTCAGACGTCGCAGGCCGCGCCGGCCCGGGCGGCCGGCGCGTCCGGGCGCACCGGCTCGAACGGCGGCGCGCCCCCGCCCGCCGTGCCGCCGACCCCGCTCCCCGGGTTCCAGGACGTCGGCTCGTTCGTGGACTACGTGCTGCAGGGGGGAAACCGTGCGTAACCCCTTCCGCGGCGCTCTGCGCCGGTCCTTCCTCGAACGCAGCCAGCGCACGATCGGCGTCCTCGGGCTGACCGCGCTGCTCGGCGGGTCGGCGTTCGCGCTGCTCCTGTCGAGCGGTGTGTTCGCCCGCGTGTACCACGTCCAGGCCCATTTCGCCGACGCGGCCGGCATCGTGCCCGGCGACGAGGTGACGGTGGCCGGGCTCCAGGCGGGCACGGTGAAGGGGCTGCAGATCGAGAACGGCCAGGTGGTGATGGACCTGGCGGTCAACCGGAACGTCGAGCTGCCGGCCGACTCCCGAGCCGAGGTCGTGGTCCAGACGCTGCTCGGCAAGGAGACCGTCAGCCTGGAGGCCGGCCAGGCCAGCGGGCTGCTGCAGGACGGCTCGGTCATCCCGCTCGGACGAACCACCACGCCGATCAACATCACGGAGCTGAACGACATCTCGGTGAACCTGTTGCAGAAGTCCGACCCCGGCGCGCTGAACGACTTCCTCAAGGAGGTCACCACGATCACCGCCGGCAAGGGCGACCAGATCCACCAGATCGTCTCCGGCCTCGCCGACGTGGCCCAGGCCGTCGACGAGCGGCGGACCCAGCTCGCCAGCCTGATCGACGCGTTGCGCACCATCTCCACGACGCTCGGCGAACGCGACCAGACGATCGTCTCGCTGATCGACAACCTGGATCCGGTCCTGTCCGACCTGGCCGCGCGGGAGAACGACATCCGGACCCTGCTGGTGGCCACCGACTCGGCGTCCCATCAGACCGCCGACCTGGTGGCGAGGAACCGGACGGTGCTCGACCAGACGCTCACGGCCCTCCACACCGATCTCGGCGTGATCGACCAGCATCAGCTGGACCTGGCGGCCGCGATCTCCTACCTCGACCAGGCGGTGCAGGGCTACTCGAGCGTCGGGTACTCATCCGGGACGGCGAACCACTGGGCGAACATCTTCGTGCAGTCGCTGGGGCCCGCCGGCGTGGACGCGCTGATCGGTCAGTGCGGTGTCGTGGACCAGTTGATCGACCAGGCCCTCGGGGTGAACTGCAACTTCGGCCCGAACGCCGGACAGGGCGGCGGCGGCACGGGCGGCGGCGGCCGCGGCAACGGTGGCCAGGGCACCGGGAGCGGCTCGGGCACCGGGGGCGGACCGCTTCCCACGCCGTCCCTCCCGTTCCCCCTGCCCTCGCCCGGGATCGGATCGGGACACTCTCTCCCGGCGCTTCCCGGCGGGCTCCCCGACCTCGTCCAGTGGTGGCTCCAGGGGCCGGTGCACCCATGAAGCGCGTCGCCCTGGTGGTGCTGGCCGTGTTCGTGCTCCTGCCGGCGTGCGCGCTCGCGGGGTCGAAGAACCCGGAGTTCAGCGCGGAGTTCACCCGCGCCGTCCAGATCTTCCCGGGCGTCAAGGTCCGCGTCCTGGGCGTGGAGGTCGGGCACGTCGTGTCGGCGACGAACGTCCCCGGCGGCGTCCGGGTCACGTTCCAGCTGGTCGGCGGCACGAAGGTGCCCGCGGACGTCCAGGCCGCGGTGGTCCCCATGTCGCTCCTCGGCGAACGGTACATCCAGCTGTTCCCGGCCTACCGGTCCGGGCCCGCGCTCCAGCCGGGCGCCACGATCCCGCTCAGCCGGACGGCGGTCCCCGCCGAGCCCGACGAGCTGCTCCGCGCGCTCCAGGACTACCTGGGCCGGCTGGACCCCACCACCGTGACCAGCTTCGTCGAGAACGCGGCCCAGGTCCTGCAGGGGCAGGGGAGCGACATCAACCGCCTGATCCAGCACGGGACGAGCGTGATCTCCACCCTGTCGGCCAAGCGCGACGACCTGGCCCAGCTGATCGTCGAGCTGAACAAGCTGACCCTGGCGCTGTCCACGCGCCAGGCCGCGATCGGGCGGCTGATCCGGAACTACGACGGCGTGGTGGGAACGCTGAACGCGAACCGCCAGGCCCTGGAAGGCACGATCACCGGGCTGAACGCGGCCGCCACGCAGCTGGCGTCGCTGCTGGTCGCCCACCGCGCGCCCCTCGAGTCGGACATCCAGACGCTCACCAGGACCGGGCGGACGCTCTCCCAGAACGTCGGCGCCTTCGCCCAGACCGGGTACTGGGCCACCCGGCTGTTCCGGGCCGCCTCGCGCGCGATGGACTACAACCGGAACTGGCTCCGCCTGGGCAACCAGGGGCAGGAGCTGGCCGCGCTGATCCTCCTCCGGCTCGAGGAGCGGCTGATCGAGTTCTGCCAGGGCATCGGTGTCCCCACATGCTCGACGCCCTCGTACTGGGCCGCCCACGTGCCGAACCTGTTCTGCTTCGACGCGGTGTGCCCGAAGCCCGGCACCAAGCCCCCGGCGACGCTGACGAAGGCCATCGCCAACATGCCGAAGGTCTTCCAGACGCTCCAGCAGCAGGCGAAGCGGTCGGGTGACAAGACGGTGGAGGACCTGATACGGCAGCTGCTCGATCAGACGATCGGGAACCCGACCGGACTCGGCGGCCTGGGCGGGCTCGGCGGGCTGGGCGGGCTCGGCGGGGGAGGCGGGCTATGAGGCGTTCGGGCGGGGCGCTCCTGCTGTCGGCAGCGCTGTTCGGCCTGCTCTCGCTCACCGCCTGTTCGCGCTCCCCGCGCATCCAGGTCAGCGCGCGGTTCGCCGACGTGGGGAGCCTCACCACGCACGCCCCGGTGATGCTCGACGACATCCGGGTGGGCGACGTCACGGGCATCCGGCTCGCCGGCCGGGACGCGCTGGTGACGATGTCGCTCGACCCGAGCGCGCATGTCCCCGACAACGTGATCGCCCTGGTCCGGCGGACCAGCCTGCTCGGCGAACAGATCGTCGAGCTGACCGTGCCGGCGGGGGCCCCGGACTCGGCCCCGTCCCTCCGGGATGGCGCGACGATCTCCCAGACCGGGATCCGGGCCGACCTGGAGGACCTGGTGCAGGCGGGGAACGCGGCCCTCGCGCCGATCACCGCCAGCGAGGTGGGGACGCTCGTCGACGAAGGCGCCAGGGGCTTCGGCGGCCAGGGCAGCACCCTGCGGGGGCTGCTCGGCGACCTCGGCCAGATCGTCCACGCCTACGCGGGCCGGACCTCCGACATCCACTCGCTGATCGCGTCGCTCAACGAGCTGAACACCACCCTCGCCGCGCACGCCTCCGCGCAGGGCCAGGCGCTGGGCAACACGGCGCGCGCCCTCACGATGCTCCGCGAGGAAGGGGCGCGGCTGCAGACGGCCGTCCACGCGCTGGCCCGGCTCGCCGTGGGGGCCCGAGGGATCCTCGATGCCCACGTCGACGAGATGAGCCATTTCTTCCAGCAGACCCGGACGATCTTCGGAGTGCTGCAACAGGAGCAGGCCAGCATCGTCCAGCTGCTGCGGGACGCGCCGCTCCACGACCGCAACACGCAGCTCGTCGAGTACCAGGAGATGAACCAGGTGCTCCAGGACTTCGTGATCTGCGGTCTGAACAACGACCAATCCGATCCCGCCAGGCGCTGCGTGGGGAACTCGTCATGATCACCCGCCGGATCATCCTGAACCTGATCGTGTTCCTGGGCCTGTCCTTCCTGCTGGTGTACACGGCCGGGACGCAGCTCGTGTTCCAGAAGGGCGGAGGTCGGACGCTGGCCCTCGATTTCACGGACGCGGCCGGGCTCGCTCCCCGCAACGACGTGACGATGCGAGGGGTCCCCGTCGGCGCGGTGCACAGCGTGACCCTCACCCCGCAGGGGGTGGCCCGCGTCGTGGTCACGCTGCAGCCTGGGATCACCGTGCCTGCTGGCACGAAGGCCGAGATCACCCGCCGCAGCCCCATCGGGGACCTGACCCTGGAGATGACCCCGGGGACCGGCGCGACGCTCCCGAACGGCGCCCTGATCCATCTCGCCGATACGACGCCGCCGCCGGACCCGGAGAAGACGATCGCGGACCTCGCCATGCTGCTGCACGCGGTGCCGTCGCAGGACCTGGGCTCGCTGGTCTCCACGCTGGCCACGGCCCTCCGCGGCCGGGGACAGGACCTGGCCACGCTCTCGGTGGCCACGGCCGACCTCCCGGAGCGGATCCTCCAGGTTCGCGCGGAGCTGGAGTCGCTGATCGTGAACGGGCCGAAGGTCGCCGACGTGTTCGCCCAGAACGCGGGGAGCTTCGCCGACGACCTCAGCCAGACCGCCGCGCTGGCCGACATCCTCCGCGACCGCCGCTACGACCTGGTGAAGCTCTCGACGAACGGGGCGGCGTTCGCCCAGGTGGCGAACCAGATCCTCGCCTCTCAGAAGCCGAACATCGCGTGCCTGATCACCGACTTCGGGACGGTGAACGCCACGCTGGCCCAGCCGAACAACCTGGCGAACCTGGAGAGCACGCTCGAGTTGAACCATTACTTCTTCGACGCGGTGTGGCAGTCGGTGCAGCCGGGCAAGGACGGGTTGGACTGGTTCCGGGTGCACATGCTGCCCGCCCAGCAGCCCGCCGGCCAGGCCTACAACCCGATGCGGCCGCCTCCGGACGTGTACGGCGGCGACGCGTGCCGCTCGATCTACGGTCCCGGGGTCGGACCGGGCACGCAACCGGGCCCGGTGTGGCTGGCGACCGGATCGAAACTCCACCGAGGAACCTGATATGAACGGTGCCGTGACCACGAGCGATCGGGAGGACGCCGTCCCGGTGGCCGAGGAAGACGGGGCCGCCGGCGTCGTCGATGAGGCCGAGGCAGAGGTCGTCGAAGAGACGGGGCTCGAAGGGGCCGAGGTCGATGAGGCCGGGTCGGAGCCCGAGGTCGGCGATCTCGCCGGGCGCGAGCGCCGGTGGCCGCGGGCATTGCCCTGGGCGGTGGCGGTCGTGGCCATCGTCGCCGCTGGCGTGTTCGCCGTGCTGTGGCAGCGGGCCGGGAGCGCCGAACGGGAACGGACGGCCGTGTCGTCCACCGCGAACCATTTCCTGACCGCGCTGACCAACTTCAAAGCGGCGACGATCTCGACGAACGTGAGCCAGATCCGGGCATTCGCCGTGGGCGACTTCGCGAGCCAGGTGAACCAGTTCTTCGGCCCGACCACGGTGACGGCGATCAAGAACGCCGATGTGCAGAGCGTCGGCGTTGTACGGGCGGCGTTCGTCGAGGACATCCAGGGGACCACCGCGACGGTGTTCGGCGTCGTGGAGGAGACGGTGACGAACAGGGCCAGCGCCCCCCGCACCGAGGTGCTCCGGGTGGAGGTCAACCTGATCCACACCAGCGCGGGTTGGAAGATCGACCGCGTGGACATCCTGCAGTCCCCGAACCAGGGTCCGCTGTCCGGAGGCGGTTAGGTCAGGAGGTCCTGGAGGGCCGCTTCGATCTGCGGGGAGGTCACCGGGCCTTCGAACCGCGCCCGGACGACGCCGGCGCGGTCGATGACCACGACCCACGGCTCGGTCGAGAAGCTCCACGCCTTGAACCCCGGCGACTGGTTCGCGAGCGTGGGCGCCGGGGGCTTCAGGTCCGGCCCGGGGAGGAACTCCTCGACGTGGATGAAGTTCGCCTTCGAGCCGAAGGACTGCGACGCCAGGATCTGCTCGTCGACCACCGGCCCGCACAGCTGGCTCTCGCACAGGAGCGGCGTGGCGAACGACACGACGGTCGGCTTGCCGTTCCGGAGGGCGGCGTCGAGCGAGGTGGCGTGCAAGTGGCAGGGCGGCTCACGCGTGCAGATCTGCTTCAGCTTCGCCTCGGTCGTCCCCACGGGCGTGGGGACGGAAACGGCCTTCGATCCGATCGCGGCGGGGACCTTCGCGTCGGTCACCGGCAGCGCGCCGACGCCGGCGGCGCGGGCGCCGTTCGCCACCCCGACGGCCACGGCCGCCACCAGCCAGTTGCCGGTCGAGGGCACGTCCAAGACGACAGCGTAGGTCCCCGGGAGCGGACTCTTGGGGGAGTGGTCGCCCGTCTGCGCGTACGCCGTGAAGGGATGCCACGTGGCCTGGAAAGGCCCGGTGGCGGGGCTCGTCTGGTCCTTGGCGATCCACACCTGCGGCGACCCGGCCGTGACGAGCCCCCCCGCCGAGGTGGACAGGTCGAAGCCGAACAGGACCTTCCCCGGGTTGACCGGCGTGTTCGTGCTGAGCAGCGAGAGTTGCTGAGCCCCGGCGGTGAGGGCGTTGATCGAGCCCGGAGCGCCGCTCGGCCCGGTCGCGGGCGGTGTCGGGTTGCCGGCGGTCCCCTTCGCTTTGGTGCAGGCGACGCCCACCACGGCGAGCCCCATCATGCCGAGGAACTCGCGCCTGGAGGGCCGGGGACCGAAGCGTCTCACGCCGACCAGGGTACCGAGTCTCGCCCGATCGCGGGGCTCGCGTGGAACGGGGACGAGGGCGCCACGGCGATCCTGCTCACGACCACCCACGTCACCTCCGTCAAGCGAGGAGCTTCCGGACGTCCGTGACGAGCTGCTCTGAGCTGATGGCGCCTGCCCAGACCGCAACCCTGTGTCCCTGACGGTCGAAGAAGACCGTCACCGGCACGCCGACGAAGCCGAGGTGATCCCGGATGTCACCCGTCGGATCGAAGACGCTCGGATACGGCCAGCCGAACTCTCGGATGAAGCTCTGAGCCGGTCCGCGCTGGTCCAAGATGTCGACGCCGAGGAACTGCACCTGCTTCCCGTACCGGTGT
>WNEY01004325.1_pt1 | contig 11831 bp, 11 predicted proteins | sample 5400531 | NCBI WGS metagenome assembly WNEY01 (sample SAMN13153338, study PRJNA577476) | soil metagenome | isolation source: 200 cm saprolite under Douglas fir tree site 1 | place: USA:California | collected 2015-04-18
GCGGCGGGTCGGCCCGCAGTCTGCCCCCCGGCCTGGTGATGAAGCACATCAGCAGCTCGTCGATCCCGTCCGCCGCGAATGGCGCAGCGAGCGGGCTCAGCGGCGCGCCCGCCGCCAGCTCCGCATCGGCGCGGTGCACGGCGGTCTCATGCGCCTGCCGCCGCGCCCACATCGCCAGCGGCGATGGCGCGGGAAGGAATGTCCAGCACTCTAGCTCCGGATCCGCCTGGGTGAGCGCGGTGATCAGCGAGGCGTGGCCCTGGCGAAACCAGTCGACCAGCTCCGCGTCGGCTGGCCAGCTGCTCACGACGTCGTCCAGGTCAACGCGCCAGGGCGCGGTCCGAGGCCGGGCGACGATCTCGGCGGCCCAGCGATGGACACCGCCCTGGTGCCGCACGAGGTCTCGTACGGTCCAGTCCGGGCAGGTCGGGACGCTGGCGTCAGGGCCAGCCGCCGCGGCTGCCGAAGCAAGCAGCTGACCTTCGCGCCGCAGCGCGCCGATGTACTCGGAGACCTCCACGATTGGTGTTCATAGCCAGCGCAGATCGGCCCGAGATAGTCCTGGTTGTGGTCAGAGGGGCGGATGTGACTCAGTTCCGCATGGCTGGCGAACTTATACCGGAATTGTGGCGAACATAAGCCGCATTAAGCCCAAATTATGGCTGAAATCCGGTATAAGTTGCGGATCAGCGCCCAGTGACCGGGCCGGGATGAGCGTGCTCGGGCCCGGCGCGGACAGCCCGCGCTCGATCGGCGAGATCAGGCTGGTTAAATCAGGGCTGTACATGCGGCGTATGGCTATTCGCCACCAACCTAGGAGGCCACGTGGCCACTCCCTCTCTCGCGGTTGCCCCGACGCCAGGCCGGATGGCCGTCGATTTCGAGGAGCGGGTGGACTTCGCCAGGCTCCGCGAGTACCGGCTCGCCCGCGCCAAGGCTGCCCTGCAGGCCTCGGATCTCGGCGCCCTGCTGGTCTTCGACAACAACAACATCCGCTACCTGACCGGGGTGGCGATCGGCGAGTGGACCCGCGACAAACTGTGCCGGTATGCGGTGTACACGCGGACCGGGGAGCTGATTCTCTGGGACTTCGGGTCGGCCGCGGTGCATCACCGGCTGTACTGCCCGTGGCTCAGGCCGGAGAACTGCATCGCCTCGTTCTCCACCATGCGCGGCGCCGCCCCGCCGGATGCCCACCTGGTCCAGCGCTGCGTCGCCGAGATCGCCGGCCGGCTGGCGGACGCGGGAGTGGCGGGCGAGCCCGTCGGAGTTGATTTCGCCGAGCTGCCCGTCCTGTTCGAGTTGCAGCGCCAGGGCGTGAATGTACGGGACGGGCAGCAGGTGATGCTGGATGCCCGGCAGCTGAAGTCCCGCGATGAGATCAGCCTGCTGGCTACGGCGGCGGCGATGGTGGACGGGGTCTACCAGGACATCACCGCGGCGCTGAAGCCGGGGATCAGGGAAAACGAGATCGTGGCGCTGGCCAACAAGCGGCTGTACGAGATGGGCTCCGATGATGTTGAGTCGATCAACGCGGTCTCTGGCGAACGGTGTAACCCGCACCCGCACAACTTCTCCGACCGCATGATCAGGCCCGGCGAGCAGGCCTTCTTCGACATCATGCACTCCTTCAACGGCTACCGGACCTGCTACTACCGGACGTTCAGCGTCGGGAGCTCGAACCAGCCGCAGCGCGATGCCTACCGGCGGGCCAGGGACTGGATGGACGCGGCGATCGCGATGATCAGGCCCGGCGTGTCCACCGATCAGGTGGCCAGCCTCTGGCCGACCGCTCAGGACATCGGCCTCGCGGACGAGAAGACCGCGTTCGGCCTGCAGTTCGGGCACGGCCTCGGCCTGGCCTTGCACGAGCGCCCGATCATCAGCAGGCTCACGTCCCTGGACGCGCCGATCGAGATCCGCCACGGCATGGTCTTTGCCCTGGAAACCTACTGTCCGGCATCCGACGGCATATCGGCGGCCCGGATTGAGGAAGAGGTAGTGGTCACGGCGGACGGCGTGGAGATCCTCACCAAGTTCCCGGCCGAGGAACTGTTTGTCACCAACCCCTACTGAGACCCGGCGGCCCGCGCGGGGCGGTGCCGGCGCCCTGGCCAGGACCCCGGCGGGCGCCACGGGCGCAGCACCACGGATCGGGGAGACGCGGAGAGAGATCGCAGTGGGCGTAACATGCAGAAGGTCCACCGGGAACATGGGGCGGCCATCCGGGAGCAGAGTGGGGGGCGTGACTGCCGATGCCTGACCGGCCGGTAACGCTGAAGGACGTGGCGTCGCGTGCCGGCGTGCACCCGGCTACCGCCTCGCGCGCGCTCAGTCCTGAGACCACGCTGCTGGTCAGCGAGGCGACAGCCAAGCGAGTGCGCGATGCCGCGGAGGAACTCGGCTACCGGCCGAACCCGGTCGCGCGGAGCCTGCGCACCAGGCGCTCCCATACCGTCGGCGTGCTGATCCCTGACCTCAACAACCCGCTGTTCCCCCCGATCGTCCGCGGCCTCGAGGACCGGCTGGCCGAGGCTGGCTATGTGGCGCTGATCGGCAACACCGACGGGGACGAGGAGCGCGAGCGGGTCATATTCGAGATGATGCGGGCCCGTCATGTGGACGGCTTCGTGCTTGCCACCGCGCATCTGCGCAGCGCGCTGCTGGTGGCGGCGGCTCAGGCTGACCTGCCCATCGTGCTGATGAACCGGATGGCCGATGACTACCGCTTCCCGTCGGTCTCGGCTGACAACGAGCGGGGCAGCCGGATGGCCGTCGCTCATCTGGTCAAGCTCGGTCACCGCCGCATCGCCCACATCGCCGGGCCGCAGGATCTGTCCACCGGGCTCAGCCGCTACAAGGGCTTCATCGCCGCGATGGCGACCAGCGGCCTGCCGGTGGAGCCCGGCCAGGTCGTCTTCGCCAAGTCATTCTCGGTCGAGGAAGGGCTGCGGTGCTGCCGCGAGCTGCTCGGGTCGGCCAGCCTGTGCACGGCCGTCGCCGTGAGCAATGACCTGCTGGCGGTCGGCTGCTACGCCGCGCTGGACGAGACCGGGCTGAACTGCCCGGACGACATGTCGGTCGTCGGCTTCAATGACATGCCGTTCATCGACCGGCTGAAGCCGCCGCTGACCACCATCCGGTTCCCGCACTACCAGGTCGGCACGGAGTCAGCGAACCTGCTGCTCGAGCGCATCTCCACCCCCAGCGCCCCGGTCAAGGTCCTCTACCTGGCACCGGAACTCGTCGTCCGCGGCTCGACCAGTCCCCTGTCTATGCGCAGCTGACCAGGCGAGGCGAGCAGCGCCCGGCTTCTGTCTATGCGCAGCTGACCAGGCGAGGCGAGCAGCGCCCGGCTTCGCGCCGCGGCGCAGTTCAGCCGCTGAGCTGGCGGGCCATCCAGTCGGCGGCATAGGGCCGGTGCAGGTAGGTCACGTTGGCACAGCCGTGATTGCCCGCCTCCAGCAGCAGCAGCTCAGCCCGGGCGGCCTGCTGCGACAGCCGGAGGGCGTCCTGCCAGGGAAAGATCCTGTCCTTCTTGCCCGCGATGATCAGCGCAGGCGCGGTCAGCGATCCGGCCCGGCCTGCCATCGTCAGCTCTGCGGCGCGCAGCCTGGCCTGCTGCTCGGTGGCCGACTTCGACCGGACGCGGAATGCCTCGCGGCTCAGCTCAGGTAGCTGCGGCCAGATCTCACCCAGGCTAAACGGCCCGCAGAGCGCTATGCAGGCACGCACCCGAGCGTCACCGCTGGCCAGCCGGGCGGCGTAGTAACCGCCGAGGCTGACACCCCAGACGCCGATCCTGGCCTGGTCGATGCCGGGCAGCGCCGCGATGGCGTCGATGACGGCCGCGCCCGGAATCTCCCAGTCGGCCCGGATCGCCAGGTCGTACTCGGCCTCGCCCTGCCCAGGGCCATCGACGGAGAAGGTAGCCAGGCCCCGGTCAAGGAAGTACTCCTCGGTGGCACCGAACTCCTCCTTGGCCGAGTCGAGGCCGGCGATCATGATTACTGCCGGGTGCGGGCCTGTCCCGGTCGGCCGGCGCAGTATCCCGGCGAGCTCGGCGCCGTCAAAGGGGATGGTTACTCGCTGGCCGGGCGGGTCGAGGTGCGGCAGGGCGTCGTTCAGGCATCTGACCGCGGCCTCATGGGCCGCGCGCATCTGCGCGAGATCCTGGACGAACATGAACTTGGCGAAGTGATAATAGACGGCTGCCCGCGCCAGGTGGTCACCGCCGGACCGGGTCAGGCCGCTGGCCAGCGCGGTGCGGGCGAGCCTCTCGTGCCCGGCTGCCTCGGCGGACCAGGCGGCGCACCAGAGCGCCCAGCGGTCGATCGTCGCGGTGACCCGTGCGAAGTCACTCGGGTCCACCCCGTTGGTGAATAGGCGGGGCGCCCAGTGGCTGATGGCGGATGTGACGCGCATGTCCGGCATTCCGGCAGCATTGCAGACGATTGCACACCTCGTAAATAGAGAGAAGGCACGCCGGCCGAAGCCCGCGTTCGGATGTCCCGCCTCGTAGTGTGTATTCTGCGTTACGTCATGACTACGGATAGCGACGGCTATGCTCGTACCCCGAAGATAACAGCTTGGTTGCAAGCCGTTGACAAGGGGCTGAAGGTTAGGCCACGCTCGGACCGCAAACGATTGTGACGGCGGTCGGGCCGTTCGTCGGCGACCTCCAAGGACAGCGGATCTCAGTGAATCCGCTGCGGCGCGGACGATCTGAGGTGAACAGATGACCGGTCAGGGCAACGAGAGCCGGCTCGGCTGGCTGGGCACCGGCCGGATGGGCCTGGAACTGGTCCGCCGGCTGCTCGCCGCCGGCTGTGACGTGTCGGTCTACAACCGGACCAGGGCCAAGGCAGAGCCGCTGGCCGCGCAGGGTGCGAAGATCGTCGGCTCGGCAGCGGACCTGGCCACCAGGGACATCGTGTTCGTCACCGTCGGCACGTCTGAGGACCTCATCGGCGCGCTGCTCGGTCCGGACGGGCTGATGTCGGGCACCTCGGCTCCCTCGATCGTGGTGGACTGCTCCACCATCTCGGCCGAAGCCTCGCAGCACGTCCGCCAGCGGCTGGCCGATCAGGGCACCACGCTGCTGGCCGCGCCGGTCATGGGGAATCCCAGGGTGGCGCGCGCCGGCCGGCTGACAATGGCGGTCTCCGGCCCGCAGGCCGCGTTCGAGCAGGCGCAGCCGTACCTGGACCTGCTGGGCTCGGGCGGGTGCTATGTGGGCGAGGGCGAGCTCGCCCGGATCGTGAAGCTCTGCCACAATCTCTTCCTCGGCGTCGTCACCCAGTCGCTGGCGGAGATCACCGTCCTGGCCGAGAAGAGCGGGGTCAGCAGGCAGGCGTTCCTGGCCTGTCTCAACAGCAGCGTGATGGGCTCGACATTCAGCAAGTACAAGACGCCGGCCTTGGTCAACCTCGACTTTCACGCTACTTTCACTGGCACACTCCTGCGCAAGGACTTCGACCTCGGCCTGGCCGCCGCACGGGAGCGCGAGGTACCAATGCCGGTCGCCTCGCTGGTCCACCAGCTCGTGCAGAGCCTGGTCGGCCACGGCGCGGGCGAGGAGGACTTCGCGGCCCTGATCCGGCTGCAGGCACAGTCGGCTGGCCTGGAACTGGTCAGCGAGGACGCGGATGTATCCGACGGGCTCGATCCCGCCGGCCCCACTGAGGGAGAGGACGTACGGTGAGCCACTGGCATCTGGTCTCACCACCAGCAGCCGGCTGCCCGTCGGCTGTTACCGCCACCCCGGCCGGCACTACGCGGAGTTAGCGCCGCATGCTGACGGCAGGCATTTGATCGGGCCATCCATCAATCGGAAGGAGGACCGGGGATGATTTCTCAGCACGCCCGGTTCCTGTCTCTCGGCGCAACGGCAGCCATCACGGCTGCCTTGCTGGCCGGCTGCTCAAGCAGCGGCACAACTAGCACCGCACCCGGTACCAAGTCGACCTCCAAGGCGCCCATTCTCATCGGCGCCTCGCTCTCGCTGACCGGCGACTTCTCCGTCGACGGCATTGCGTTCAAGCGCGGCTATGAGCTGTGGGCCAGCGACGTCAACGCCGCCGGCGGCCTGCACGGCCGCCAGGTTCAGCTGAAGATCCTCAACGACGCGAGCAGCCCCACCCAGGTGGTCACGAACTACCAGCAGCTGATCTCCTCAGACCACGTCAATCTGACCTTCGGGCCGTTCTCCTCGCTGCTGACCACGCCGGCCACGACCGTCGCGGCGCGCAGCGGCTACGCGTTCATCGAGGGCGCCGGCGGCGCCCCCAGCGTCTTCACCTCTCCTGCGAACGCGCAGGCCCACAACGTGTTTGACGTGAGCCTGCCGATCGTGGACGAGATGGTGCCGTTCGTCAACTGGGTGAAGTCGCTGCCCGCCAGCCAGCGCCCGAAGACGGCCGCCTACCCGATGGCCCAGGACCCGTTCGCCGACCCGCCCGTCCAGCTGACGCAGAGCATGCTGCAGAAGGCGGGGGTCAAGACCGTCTACTCAAAGATCTTCCCTGCGGAGGTCCCTGACTACGCTCCGGCGGCCAACAACGTGGCCTCAAGCGGTGCCCAGGTGGTCGTGCTCGGCTCCACCGACGTGCCGACGGTTGGCGCGTTCATGAAGGCGTTCCAGCAGCAGCACTACACCCCGAAGATCTTCATCGCCGCTGCGGGCCCCGACCAGGGCGCGGCCTTCACCAGTGCCGTCGGGAAGGCCAACGCCAACGCGATCATGGTCCCGAACGCCTGGTACGGCGGCTCGCCCAACCCGCAGAGCCAGAAGATGGTGCAGGAGTACATCGCCAAGTACGGCGGCACCGCCTCGGACATCAACGCCGACGTGGCCGAGGCCTACGCGGTGGGCCAGGTAGCCGCGCAGGCCGTGCAGGCCACCGGCGGCACGGACAACGCCAAGATCATCACCTACCTGCACAGCGGCGTCACGCTGAGCAGCGTCCAGGGACCGGTGAAGTTCGACTCGCTGGGCCGCAACAGCCAGGCCACGACTTTCATCTTCCAGTGGCAAAATGGCAAGTTCGTCCAGGTCCTGCCCGTCGGTACCGCGGGATCGGTCAAGATCCAGAACCCGAAGCCGCCCTGGGGCCACTGACCGGGACCTGCTAGCCGAAGGACGGCTGACGGAGAAGGTGCACGAAGCGGCATGTAGGGGAGGCGGTAGCAGTGGTACGCCAGCTCTTCCACGCCGTCATCGACGGGATCCTGGGCGGTGGTATCTACGCGCTGATGGCCGTCGGGCTGACGCTGATCTTCGGCGTGCTCGACATCATCAACATCGCCCAGGGCATCCTGGTCGTGCTCGGCGCCTACCTCAGCTACTCGCTCTCCGTGCACCTGCACATCGACTTGTTCGTCGGCCTGCTCATCACGGTCCCGGCGATGTTCGTCATCGGCATGGCCATTCAGTGGGCGTTCATCCGGCCGCTCCGCGGCCGCGAGCGCACCTCCATGTCGCTGCTGGCCTGCTACGCCGTCGCGATCATCATCGAGGGAGTCCTGTACCGGATTTACGGGCCCAACTACGTCCAGCTGAACGCCTCGTACATCACCTCCAGCGTGCACCTGTTCGGGTACTTCCTGCCCGTCATTGACCTCTACGGATTCGCCATCGCGGTGGCCCTGGTCGGCGCGCTCTACCTGATGCTGTACCGGACCAGGTTCGGCCGCAGCGTCCGGGCCACCATGCAGGACCAGACCGCCGCGCTGCTGATCGGCATCAACGTGAACCGGGTGGCGGCGCTCACGTTCGGCATCGGGGTAGCGGTCACCGCGGCGGGCGGCATGGTGTTCGGCGCCAGCGGCGGCGGATTCAACCCGAACAGCGGGTACGACCTGATCTCCCGCCTGCTCGCCATCATCATTCTCGGCGGCCTCGGCAGCATCGGGGGCGCGCTCGCCGCGGCGATCTTCATGCTCACGCTGGAGGCCATCGTCGACATCTGGTCGCCTACCTGGGCGATTGCCGTGTTCTATGCGGCGCTGGTGATCGTGCTGACGATCCGCCCGGCGGGCCTGTTCGGGCGGCGGGCGGCGAGGGCTCAGTGAGCACGCCCCGGCCAGAGCGGCGGTGGATTCCTGCTGGCCGTTCCCGCGGACTGGCCGCGCGGACCGGAGGCACCGGCATCCTGCTGGCCGTCCTGGCCGTCTTCCCGCTCGTGTTCACGAACGTGCTGACCACCACGCTCGCCGTGGACGCGCTCATCTACGTGGCAGCGGCAGTCGCCTGGAACATCTTCTCCGGGTACTCCGGCTACATTTCGCTCGGGCACGCGGTGTTCTTCGGCAGCGGGGCGTATGCGGCCGGGATCGCGGCGCGGGACTGGCACGTCATCGGCACCGCGGAGTTCGCGCTGCTGCCGCTGGCCGGCGTGGTGGCAGCGGCGATCGCCGTGCCGTTCGGCCTGATAGCGCTCCGGGCCAGGCGGCACACCTTCGTCGTGATCACGATCGCGGTGTTCTTCATCTTCCAGCTGATGGCACTCAACCTCTCCTCCTTTACCAACGGGACCAACGGGCTGGACGCCCCGTTCCTGCTCTGGTCGCCTGCCACCTTCAACAACCCCTTTTACTACCTGGCGCTGGCCATCGCCGTAGCCACGGCGGGCCTCTCCTGGCTGATCAAGGGCTCCAGGTTCGGCCTGCAGCTGCGGGCCATCCGTGACGACGAGGATCGCGCCCGAGGCCTCGGCGTGCGGACCATGCGCGTCAAGCTGGTCGCGTTCGTGATCTCGGCGGCGATAACCGGCCTGGTCGGGGGGCTCTGGTTCTTCTTCGTCAGCCAGGTTCTGCCGACCTCAGGGTTCGACCCGCTGTTCGATCTGGCCGTGGCGCTGATGGCCTTCTTCGGCGGTCTCGGCACGGTCACCGGGCCGGTGCTCGGCGCGCTGGTACTCGAGCCGGGGCAGCAGTACCTCAATCTGAAGATCACCAACAATTACCTCAGCGAGATTCTCTTCGGTGCCTTGTTCCTGGTGGTGATCCTCCTCCTGCCGCGCGGCGTGATACCCACCGCCAGCGAGAAGATCGCCTTGTGGCGCGCACGGCGCCGTACCGCCTCCGGCGCCAGCGCCGATCCCGCGCCGGGCAGCGGGCTGGTGCCTGCCGGGAGTACCCGCGGGAGCGGCACTGGCGCCGGCCGGCCGGGGAAGGAGACCGCGCGGTGACGGCGAGCCCGCTGCTGCGGGCCGAGCGAGTGTGCAAGGCATTCGGCGGCGTGCAGGCCCTCAGCGACTGCAGCCTGGAGGTGGAGCAGGGCAGCATCACCGGCCTGATCGGGCCGAACGGGTCAGGCAAGACGACTCTGTTCAACGTCATCACCGGGTACGAGCGGGTCGACTCGGGGGAGGTGTTCACCGGATCCAGGAAGATCACCAACGCGCCGCCGCAGCGGGTGTTCAGCCTCGGCATCGGCCGGACCTTCCAGCTGACCAGGATCTTCCCGCGGCTCACGGTGATGGAGAACATGCTCGTGGCCGCGCAGCACACCTCGCACGGTTTCTCCCGCAATCCGCTCGCACGGGCAGGCGGCGCCGTGGCCCGCCGGCGGGCGATGGAACTGCTGGAGTTCACCGGGATCGCGGGTCACGCCGCCGAGCTGGCCGACACGCTGTCCTACGGGCAGCGCAAGCTGCTTGAGCTGTCCTACGTGCTGATCGCCGATCCCGCCGTGATGCTGCTGGATGAGCCAGCGGGCGGGGTGAATCCCTCGCTGATCAACCACATCGCGGACCGGATTCGCGAGCTGAACGGGGAGGGCAAGACCTTCCTCATCGTGGAGCACAACATGGACTTCGTGATGGGGCTGTGCGACCGCGTCACGGTGCTCGACTACGGCACCGTCGTCGCCTCCGGGCCGCCGGCCATGATCCGGGATGATCCGCGGGTGCTCGACGCCTACCTCGGCACGGAGGAGGACGATGACGTCCCCGGCGAGTAGTCAGTTGCTCGTCGTCGAGGGCCTGGTGTCCGGCTACGGCGGCGGCGACGTGCTGCATGAGGTGTCCTTCAGCGTGGCCGAGGGCGGGATCACGTGCGTGGTCGGGCCGAACGGCTCGGGGAAGTCCACGCTGCTCGCGAGCATCAGCGGGCTGCTGCGGCCCAAGCGCGGCAGCATCACCCTGCACGGCACGTCGATCGTCGGCAAGAGCCCCCGCCAGGTCCTGAGCATGGGCGTGGTGCACGTGCCGCAGAACCACAGCCTGTTCCGCGAGATGACGGTCAGGGAGAACATCGAGCTCGGCGGCTACACGCTGGCCAGCCGGGCGCTGCTGGCCAGCCGCCGCGCGCACGTCGAGGAGATGTTCCCCCAGATGGCCGACTGGGCGGGGATGAAGGCGGGCAGCCTTTCCGGCGGGCAGCAGCGGCTGGTGGAGATCGCCCGCGGCCTGATGCTCGACCCGGCGCTGGTCATACTCGACGAGCCGTCCATGGGACTGTCCCCGAGGGTGCTCAAGTCGGTTTTCGACGCTGTCCGCATGATGAACGCCAGCGGCAAGACGATCCTGCTCGTCGAGCAGAATGCCAGGGCCGGCCTGCGGATGTCGACCCATGGCGTGGTCCTGGAGAACGGCCGGGTGCGGCTGGCCGGCACCGGCCGCGAGGTGCTCGAGCACCCGGAGATCGGCGCGCTCTACCTGGGCGGCACGGTGGCCCCCGTGACCACCAGGGACGGTGCGCAGGATCGGGGCCCCGGCCCGCCGCCCGGCAGCACTCCAGGAACCACCCCGCCGCCCGGCAGCACTCCAGGAACCACCCCGGCACCCGGCAGCACTCCAGGAGCTGATGGCCAGCGCGGTACCTGCCGACTGGCGTCCGGTCATCAGGCGCGACGACGGCCGTCAGGTGGTCGAGTTCCGCGGCCGGTCCCTGGACTCGATCGTTGGCGAGTTCACCGATATCGGCATGATGCTCGATCAGGCGGCCCAGGCGGGAGTGGACCACCTGCTGCTGTCGCCGTGGATCATGCTCGTCCCGGTGGACGCCGCGCTCGGCGAGGCACTGGAGGTGTGCCGCGTGCAGAACGAGGCGCTCTCGCGTGCCGCCGCGGTCAGCGCCGGCGCCGTCAGCGCGCTCGGCGCGGTCCCGCTGCAAGACGCCGCGGTGGCGGCGCGCGAGCTTACTGACCTGATGCGGCTGCCCGGCATCTGCGGCGCGGAGATCCCGGCGAGCGTCCAGGGCGCCTGCCTGGGCGAGGACAGGTTCCTGCCGTTCTGGGAGGCGGCGGAGGCGACCGGGGCGCTGGTGTTCGTGCATCCGACCACCCGCGGCCTCGGCCTGCCTGCCCTGGACGGCAGCTACCTGTGGAATTCGGTCGGCAACCCGCTGGAGACCGCGATCACGGCGGCGCACATGGCGGCCTCCGGGCTGCTGGAGCGGCACCCGCGGCTGCACATCCTGCTCGCTCATGGCGGCGGGGCGCTGCCCGCCGTCCGCGGCCGGCTGCGCCGGGCGCACGCGGTCCGCCGGGAGGCCAGGGCACGATCGGCAGCCGGCCCCGATGTCTCGATGCGGCGGTTCTACTACGATTCGCTCACCCACGATCAGGCAGCGCTCGCCGATCTCGTCGCCTATGCCGGCGCTGACCACGTGCTGCTCGGCTCCGACCGGCCGTTCGATATGGGCACCGAGCATCCGGTCGAGGAGATCCGCGCCCTGCACCTCGGCGAGGGCGAGCAGCTCATCCTCAGCGGCAACGCCCGCCGGCTCCTGCGCCTCGCACCTGCCTGAGACCGCCCGGCCGGGCCGGCCAGAGCGCCGCGGCCAGGGGCCAGAGCGCCGCGCGGCCGGGCCGGCCAGAGTGCCGC
>WNEY01003476.1_pt1 | contig 11823 bp, 8 predicted proteins | sample 5400531 | NCBI WGS metagenome assembly WNEY01 (sample SAMN13153338, study PRJNA577476) | soil metagenome | isolation source: 200 cm saprolite under Douglas fir tree site 1 | place: USA:California | collected 2015-04-18
CCGGACGTGTCGAAGTACTACATGATGGGCAGCCACCATCAGCAGATGGAATGTTTCGAGATCATCTTTAACAAGCAGAAGTTCGACGCACTGCCCGCCGAGCTCAAGGCGATCCTGCGACAAGCCGCATTCGCGGCCTCAAGCGATCAGCTTTGGTATTCCTACGACCGCTACTCCAAGGATCTCGAAGAGATCAAGAAGCGCGGCGTCAACGTCATCAAGACTGGCCCCAAGGTTCTTGCAGACCAATTGGCGGCCTGGGATCGGGTGATCGCCGCGCAATCGCAGGAGCCTTTCTTCGCCAAGGTCATCGCATCGCAGAAGGCCTGGGTAAAGCGCACCAGCGCCTATCTGAATGTGAACAACACCGACAGCATCGAACTGGAGAAGGCGTACAAGCACTTCTTCGGCTGAATGCAGCGGCAAGCTGCCGCGTTGATTTAAAACGCGGCAGCTGCACTTTCCTGCCATCGTTCGGGACAGGGGCCCCGATTACCAATGGACATATTTGCTCTCATCGGCGGGCCCAAGCAGATCCCGCTATACGCCTTTCTCGCGCCGCTTCCGATTGTGGTCTGGATGTTCGGGGCCGAGTTCAAGGACGCCGTGCGCCGCACGCCGAACGCTTCAACGGGGGAACGGCTTCTTTATCTCGTCGATTCGCTCAGTACGGCAGTCGGCAAGACCTATGGCTGGGCCATCCTCATTCTTACCTTCACCACCAGCTATGAAGTGTTCTCGCGCTACATGTTCGGCGCACCGACCGACTGGGCGTTCGACGCGAGCTATATGCTCTATGGCGCCTTGTTCATGCTGGGCGGCGCCTATGCCCTCTCGCGCAACAGCCACGTGCGCGGCGACTTCATCTACCGGGCGTGGTCGCCGCGGACGCAGGCGAGCGTGGACTTCGTGCTTTTCATCCTTTTCTTCTTCCCCGGCATGCTCGCCTTCATCTATTCAGGTTACGGCTTTGCCGAGGTATCGCGCTGGATGAACGAGCATTCCGCCGCCAGCCCCGACGGTCCGATCGTGTGGCCGTTCAAGTGGCTCATCTCGGTCGTCGGCTGCCTCATGGTGCTGCAGGGGATCGTCGAGCTAACCCGCTGCGTCATGACCATAAGGACTGGTGAATGGCCGCACCGGCTGCACGACGTCGAGGAACTCGAGAAAGTCATGATCGAGAAAGCCGAGCACGGCGAATACAAAGTCGTCCAAGAGCTCGAAGAACTCGGCGTGCGTAAGAGGGATGTTTGATGTTCGGCATCGGCAATCCCGAGCTGGGCGTGATCATGCTCGGGATGTTCGTCATTTTCATCATGTTCGGCTTCCCGATCGCCTTCTCGCTGATGGCGCTCGGCGTGTTCTTCGGCTACTTCGCGATGGGCGATCTGATCTTTCAGCTCGTCGTCCAGCGGTCCTATTCGGTGATGACCAACGACGTGCTGATCTCGGTCCCGTTGTTCGTGTTCATGGGCTATATCATCGAGCGCGCCAGCATCCTCGACCGGCTTTTCCGTTCGTTGCAGCTTGCCGCCGGGCCGGTGCCGGCTTCGCTTGCGCTGGCGACGCTCGCCACCTGCGCGATCTTCGCCACCGCGACCGGCATCATCGGCGCCTGCGTCACGCTGATGGGCCTGCTTGCCTTCCCCGCGATGCTGCGCGCCGGCTACGACGTGAAGATCGCGGCGGGCGTGGTTTGCGCCGGCGGCTGCCTCGGCATTCTCATTCCGCCGAGCGTCATGCTCATCCTCTACGGCGCCACTGCCGGGGTCTCGGTGGTCAAGCTTTATGCCGGCGCCTTTATACCCGGCGTCATGCTGGCTTCGCTCTATATGCTCTACGTGATCATCATGGCGCTGCTGAATCCGAAACTGGCGCCGAGGCTGCCGCCGGAAGAGCGCAATGTTTCCTACACTAAAGTCTTCTGGGCGCTGCTGACCTCATTCGCGCCGCTGGCCGGCCTCATCGGGGCCGCGCTCGGTTCGATCATCTTAGGGCTTGCCACGCCGTCGGAAGCAGCCGCCATGGGCTCGCTCGGCGCGCTTATGCTCGCCGTCGGCTATGGGGCCGATTACACCAAGCCCCGGAACGTCCTCATCGTTAAGATTTACGGCATGCTGATGGGGGCACTCGTCGCTTATCTGATCCTCTGCGCGGCCACCGAATACTTTACCGTGGACAAGCGGGTCCTCATGGCTGCTGTGCTGGTTACGTTTGTCGTCGGCTTGGCCCTGCTGCCGAACACCAATTTCAAGCTCGATCAGGTCAAGGAATCCGTATTCCTGACCGTCCGCACCACCGCGATGGTGTGCTGGCTGTTCATCGGCTCCTTCACCTTCTCGGCGGTATTTGCTTATCTCGGCGGCAACGAGCCGATCGAGAAATTCGTTCTGGCGATGAACCTCAACACAACGGGGTTCATGATTCTCGCGCAGTTCATCATCTTCCTGTTGGGCTGGCCGCTGGAATGGACCGAGATCATCGTCATCTTCATGCCGATCTTCCTGCCGCTGTTGAAGACCTTCAACGTCGATCCGCTGTTCTTTGGATTGCTGGTGGCGCTCAACATCCAGACGTCGTTCCTGTCGCCGCCGGTCGCCATGGCGCCATTTTACTTGAAGGGCGTGGCGCCGAGCTGGGTCAATATCAACGACATCTTCCGCGGCTGCATGCCCTACATGATCATCGTCCTCGTTTCGATGGTCATGCTCTATACGTTCCCGCAGATCGGCCTGTGGCTGCCGAACCAGCTCTACCGCTGACGCCGTTTGCAATCGGATCGGAGGAGATAAATGTTACTGATGATTTCCGGTGTCGTGGTCTTCGTCGTGACCGGCGCGGTGTTCTGGGGGCTGCTGCCGCACGGGGAAAAGTTGCATCGATGGGTCAATACCGAATGGGAGCCGTATATCAGCGTTGCCCTCTGCTCGGGCGTCGCCCTGGGGTTCACCATGATGATTGCGGGGGCGCTCGACTTGTTGAGCGCTTGATCAAGAAACCGTCTCGAAGACTTTATCCGAACTGATGGCGGACGAAGGGACATTGGTCTCGTTGACGGCCGCGGAAGCGGCGGCCCGGATCGCACGAGGAGAAATCTCGGCCGAGGAATATGCGCAGGTCTGTCTCGACCGCGTCCGGGAGGTCGAGGACAAGGTCGGCGCCTTCGCTCACCTCGATCCGATGCATGTTCTCGCCCAGGCGCAGGCGCTCGACGAGCAGCGCCGTAACGGAAAACCGATCGGTCCGTTACATGGAATACCGGTCGGAATCAAGGACATCATCGACACCGCGGATTATCCGACCGAAAACGGCTCGCCGCTGTTTGCCGGCCGCCGCCCCTTCCACGATGCGAGCGTGGTCGCCAAGTTGCGGGTCGCGGGGGCGATCATCTTCGGCAAGACGGTAACGACAGAATTCGCGTTCTATCATCCCGGCAAGACCCGCAATCCACGCGATCCGGAACGCACCCCCGGCGGGTCGTCGTCGGGATCGGCGGCGGCGGTGGCAGCCGGCATGCTGCCGCTCGCGATCGGAACGCAGACCAACGGCTCGGTGATCCGCCCGGCGGCTTTCTGCGGCGTGTTCGGGGCGAAGCCGAGCCACGGTTTTATCTCGCGCGCGGGCATGCTCGCGCATTCGCGGCTTCTCGATCAGCCCGGCGTTTTTGCCCGCTCGCTCGACGATATGGCGCTCTTGCTCGATGTGATCGTCGGCTACGACGAAAAGGATGCGGATACGCGCCCCGTCGCCGCGCCGTCCTTCCACACGATCGCGGCCGAAAAGCCGCCACTGCCGCCGCGCTTTGCCTTCATGCGGACGCCCATCTGGGACAAGGCCGACCCCGAAACCAGGGAGGCCTTCGAGGCGCTCGCAGATCATCTCGGTGACCGTGTCGAAGCGGTCGATCTGCCCGAACGATTTGCCGGCGCCTGGAACGTTCAACGCAAGATCATGGCCGCCGACATGGCGCATCAACACAGCGCGATCGTCGAACGCGGCGGCGACGCCGCGAGCAAGACGTTGCGCGATTTGCTCGCCGAAGGCCGCAAGGTTTCGGCTGTCGATTACTTCGCGGCGCTGGATGAAGCTCGCTGGCTCGGCGCCGCGATGGCGAGATATTTCGACGTCTACGACGCGATCATTACCCCGGCAACGATAGGCGTTGCGCCCAGGGGCCTCGGTACGACGGGCGATCCGGCTTTCTGCACCTTGTGGACCCTGCTCGGATTGCCCGCTTTATCGTTGCCCGTTCTGCAGGGAGAAAACGACTTGCCGCTCGGCGTGCAGCTCGTCGGGAAACAAGCGAACGATGCGCGCCTGATGCGCAGCGCCGGATTTGTTCTGGATATGTTGGGAAGAAAAAAATCAGTTCGGCGGAAACGCCAGGCTTGAATGCTCATACGATGCGGCACCGCCGGCATTTCAAGAGTGCAGGAAACCACTCGCCCAAAATAAATACTGCTGCAAAAACCGTATTCAGGACTTTTTGCCGCATTGTTGGACAGAGCTGGAATTCTTTATTATATCGGCACCGGAAATAACGACCCGGCCCGCGGAGGATTCCCTTTCGCGCTGGCCGGGAACTCGCTGGGGGAAACGCATCATGTGGAATCAAGTCTACAATCCGTTGAGCAACGCAACGTTGTCCACGATCGCCGCAGCACTTCCTGTGGTGACGCTGTTGGTGCTGATCGCATCCAATAAAGTAAAGGCGCATATCGCCGCGCTGATCGCGCTGTTGGTCGCCAATCTCATCGCGATCTTCATCTTCACCATGCCGGCGGGCATGTCGATCCGCGCCTCGATCCTCGGCGCGGTGATCGGCTTCTTCCCGATCGGCTGGATCGTGTTGAACGTCATCTTTCTCTACCGGCTGACGGTCGAGAAGGGCGCGTTCTCGAGGTTGCAGGCCACGATCGGCGGGGTCACCAACGACCGCCGGCTGCAACTCCTGTTGATTGCCTTTTCGTTCGGCGCCTTCTTCGAGGGCGCTTCGGGCTTCGGCACGCCCGTCGCCGTCACCGGCGCGATCCTGATCGGGCTCGGCTTCTCGCCGCTCGCGGCCTCGGGTCTGTCGCTGATCGCCAATACCGCGCCCGTCGCCTACGGCGCGCTCGGCACGCCGATCGCGGGTCTTGCCAGCGTCACCGGCATCGATCCGTTCCTGCTCGGCGCGATGGTGGGGCGGCAATTGCCGTTCTTTTCGCTGATCGTGCCGTTCTGGCTGATCTGGGCCTTCGCCGGCTGGCGCGGCATGGTCGCGATCTGGCCGGCGATCCTGGTCACCGGCGTCTCCTTCGCGATCCCGCAATTCCTTATCTCGAACTACATCAACCCGTGGATCGTCGACATCGGCGCTTCGCTGGTGTCGATGGCGTGCCTCATCGGCTTCCTCAAGATCTGGAAGCCGAAGGAAGTCTGGACATCGCCGGCGCTGCGCAGCCATGACGATTCGGGCAAGGGCCGGCCGGTGCCGAAGGCGGGTCCCAAGCCCTCGACCGCGCAGGTGTGGCTGGCGTTGCTTCCGTGGATCATCGTCTGCGCCGTCCTGCTCTTGTGGGGCACCAACTTCTGGAAGGCGCAGGTGAATCCGTGGGCCACCTGGAACTATCCGGTGCCGGACCTGCACAACATGATCAACAAGGTGCCGCCGGTGGTAGCGGCTCCCACGCCGGAGGGCGCGGTGTTCTCTTTTACCTGGCTCTCCTACACGGGATCCGGGATGTTGATCGCCGCGATCATCTCCGGCTTTATCATGGGCTTCTCGCCCGTGCGGCTGGCGCAGGTCTATGGCGCGACGCTTAGGCTTTGCGCCTTTTCGCTCATCACCATCTCGGCGATGCTGGCGATCGGCACGCTGACCCGGCTCTCCGGCGTCGACGCGACCTTGGGCCTCGCCTTCGCCGGCACCGGCGTGCTCTATCCCTTCTTCGGCACGATGCTGGGCTGGTTGGGCGTCGCGCTCACCGGCTCGGACACGGCGTCGAACATCTTGTTCGGCAATCTGCAGAAGATCACCTCGGAGCAGTTGGGCCTCTCGCCGATCCTGATGGGCGCGGCGAACTCCTCGGGCGGCGTCATGGGCAAGATGATCGACGCGCAGTCGATCGTCGTCGCATCCACCGCCACCAACTGGTTCGGACACGAAGGCACCATCCTGCGCTTCGTGTTCTGGCATTCGATCGCGCTCGCCTGCCTCGTCGGCGTGCTGGTGATGTTGCAGGCCTACGTCTTTACGGGAATGATCATCAAATAATCTCCCGCTTCTGTGGACGCAAACCTTGGCCCCGCGGGCATGCACCCGCGGGGTTTTACTTTTCGGCGTCGGCCTGCGCGGGGGTGACGAAGAGGGTGAGCGAGCCGGTCCGCCTTTTGACCTTGCTCCAGCGCTTGGCCTTAAAATCGATCACCGCCAGCGCGCCCGTCGGCATGTGCCGGCGAAAGCGCGCAAGCGCGTCCGCGTCGCCGGTGGCGATCAGTTCGTCGGCGAGTTCTTCGAAGGCCGGATTATGCCCGACCATCAGAACGCAACGCTGATTGCGCGGCAGGCTTCGCACGATGTCGAACAGGGCCTCGGCGGTTGCCTCGTACATCAACGGCTCGTCGCCCCGCTCGGGTGGCGGATGCAGGAAGATGTCGACGAGATCGAACGTTTCGCGGGCGCGAAGCGCGCTCGAAACGAGCGCGAGGCCGGGCTCAAGGCCCTGCGCGGCCATGAATTCGCCGATCCGGCGCGCCTCGTCGCGGCCGGCCGCGTTCAGCGGGCGATCGAAATCCGCCAAGCCTTCCGCGCGCAGGGCCTTGGCATGACGCAATAGCATGAGGCGGCGCATGCGATTTCCGTTTTGTGATCGGCGCGATTCCATTTAGGGAGAAGGGATCTAGGCGGTCGAAATCCTCGCGCGCAAAGCCTACCATGCGGCTATAAACGACAAGACGATGAACGAAGTTTCCCCCGCAACCTTCTATTCGGCGACCGCGCGCCCCGCCCCCGAGCGGCGAACGCTGGCGCAAGACGTGGAGACCGAGGTCTGCGTCGTCGGCGGCGGCTTCGCCGGCCTGTGGACCGCGCGCGCCCTGCTCGCGCGCGGCCGGGAGGTCGTCGTGCTCGAAGCGGGCGAGGTGGCGGGCGAGGCCTCGGGCCGGAACGGCGGCTTCGTTTCCGCCGGCTATGCCGAACGGCTCGCGAAGATCATCGAGCGCGTCGGCATCGATGACGCGCGCGAGCTCTACCGGCTGTCGCGCGACGGGGTCGAGCTCGTGCGCTCGATTTTGGCCGAAGGCGAATTCGGCTTGGATGCGGTGCCGGGGCGCCTCAACGTGCTGCGTTATGACGACGAGGTGGGCTTGCGCGACGAAGCCGAGATGCTCGCGCGCGATTTCGATCACGATGTCGTGGTGTGGCCGCGGGAGCGCGTGCGCGAAGTGCTCGCGACCGATCGCTATTATCAGGCGCTGCACGAGGCCGATGCCTTTCATTTGCATCCGTTGAATCTCGCCCGCGCGCTCGCCGCCGACATTGAAGGCCGCGGCGCCACGATTTACGAACGCAGCCGCGCGATCGCGGCCGATCTCGCCGGATTGCGCAAATCGGTTTGGACCGAGCACGGCCGCGTGCGCGCCTTTCAGGTGGTTCTCGCCGGCAGCGCCTTTCTCGGCGAGGCGTTTCCGGCGCTCGCCTCGATGGTGCTGCCGGTGCGCACCCATGTGGTGGTGACGGCGCCGCTCGGCGAGGCGCTGAAGGAGACGATCCGCTATCCCGGCGCCATCGCCGACACGCGGCGCGCGGCCGATTACTATCGCGTGATCGGCGAGCGATTGTTGTGGGGCGGGCGGATCACGACCAATCCGCGGCCGCCGAAGCAGCTCGCACGCCTGATGGCGGAGGACATCGGCAAGGTCTATCCGCGGCTCGCGGAAGTGCCGATCGACTACTCCTGGTCGGGCACGATGGGCTACGCCATCCACAAGATGCCGCAGATCGGCATGGTGCAGCCGGGCGTGTGGATCGCCAGCGCCTTCGGCGGGCATGGGCTCAACACCACGGCGATGGCGGGCGAGCTCCTCGCCTCGGCGATGGTTGAGCAGGACGACCGCTGGCGGCTTTTTATTCCGTTCGGCCTGGTGTGGGCCGGCGGCGGCGCCGGCCGCGCGGCGACGCAGGCGGCCTATTGGTCGATGCAATTCACGGACTGGATGGACGAGACGCAGACCAAGCGCGTCGAGCAGGTGCAGGCCGACATCGCCGCCGGCCTCGCGCCAGGCCTGGCTGCCTTTGCCGCGCGGCGCGCAAGGCGGAAATTCGCGGAAAGCAGCGCCGGGCGCGCGAGCGCGCGCTTTGCCGCGGTCATCTACTTTTTCCTCAACCGCCTGCTCGTCGGCCTGCGCTGGGCCGGCGCCATCATTTACGCGATCTCCGCCGCCATCGGCCGCCTGCTCTATGTTGTCATCATGGCGGTCGCCACCGTGATCGGATTTGTCGCCGGCTGGGTCGGCTGGGGCATGGAGATGATCGCAGCCGTCATCGCGGCTTGCGGGCGGGTAACGGGCAGGATCGCCGCGCTGTTGTGGCGAAGTGTCATGCTGCCGGCATCGCTGCTGGCCGCCGCCGCGGCGAAATGGGCTTGGCAGCGCGGCCGTTTGGGCTCGACGCGGCTCGCGCTCGCGGTGCAAGCGGGCGCGAGCTGGGCCGCGGCGCGCATCAAAGTGGGCGCACTGGCGGCCGGCAGCAAGATTCGCCAAGGCGCGATCTGGAGTGCGGCACGCGGACGCGAAGGATTGATCTGGTGCGGTGCGCGCATCGGCGAGGGCGCGCGATCGGCGGCGGCGGGGGCTAAAGCGGGCGCGAGCTGGGCTGCGGCGCGCGTCAAAGTGGGCGCACTGGCGGCCGGCAGCAAGATTCACCAAGGCGCGATCTGGAGCGCGGCACGCGCAGGCGAAGGATTGATCTGGTGCGGCGCGCGCATCGGCGAGGGCGCGCGATCGGCGGCGGCGGGGGCCAAAGCGGGCGCGCGCTGGGCCGCCGAGCGCGGAAAGCAAGCCGCCCTGTTGTCGGGCGCGCGCACCCGCGAAGGCGCGCGGTGGACGGCGGCGCGCACGAAGGACGGCGCTGCCTGGAGCGGGCAAAAGATCGCCGATGCGGGCCGCTTCATGCGGGACCGCGCCGTTCTGCCCGGCGTGAAGAAAGCCGCGAGCGGCGCCGGGCAAGCGCGCGCGCGGATCAAGTCGGGCAGTGTCAAGCTCGCGGCGGGCGCGCGCGAAAACGCAATTGCGTTCGCTGCGTGGAGCGCGAAACTGCCGGGCGTGGCGTGGACGACGTTGCTGGTCCCGGCGGGGAGATACGCGCTCGATCGGGCCAAGGCCGCGAAGAATGCCGTGACCGACGCGCGCAAGCGCCACGCGCAAGCGAGCGCCGCCGCTCACGCCGCGCGCAAAGAGGTCGATCAAGAAGCCTTGAATCGGGCAAAGATCGAACGCCAAACGGAAGCGGCGGCGGAAAAAGAACGCGGCGCAGAATCCGCTGCCGTCGGGAAGCCGGAACCGCCGGCTAAGCGGAAGAAAAAAAAGAAGACCAAAGCAAAACAGGATTCGGTCGAGGTGTGATCGGCGCGGCGGCCGGCCAGGGAGGAACATGCCGAAACATTCGGATCTGATTCGCGCGAGCGCGTGCGAGATCGTCGGGCGGCTGAAGCGGAGCGAGATCGCGCCGCACGATCTTTTGGCGGCGCTGCAAGCGCGCATCGGCGAGGTCGACGGCAAGGTCAACGCGTTGCCGACACTTTGCTTCGAGCGGGCGCGGGCGCATGCCGACCGCTTGATGAAGAAGCCCGTCGCCGATCGCGGGCTGCTCGCGGGCATGCCGGTCGCGATCAAGGACCTCACCGATGTCGCCGGCGTGCGCTCGACGCAGGGCTCGCCGATCTTCGCCGATCACGTGCCGGCGAAATCCGACATTCTGGTCGATATGCTGGAAGGCGAGGGCGGCATCGTTTACGCGAAGTCGAATACGCCGGAATTCGGCGCCGGCGCCAATACCTTCAACGAAGTGTTCGGCGCCACCCTCAATCCGTGGAACACGCGCCGCTCGGCCGCCGGCTCCTCCGGGGGTTCCGCGGTGGCGCTCGCGACCGGCATGGCCTGGCTCGCGCACGGCTCCGACATGGGCGGCTCGCTGCGCAATCCGGCGAGCTTCTGCGGCATCGTCGGCATGCGCCCGAGCATCGGCCGCGTCGCCCACACGCCGAATTGCAAGATCGACCGCAATCTCAGCCAGCAGGGGCCGATGGCGCGCAACGTCGAGGATTTGGCGCTTTTCCTCGACGCGATGAGCGGCGAGCATCCGGCCGATCCCGCCTCGCTGCCGCGGTTGCAGACCTCGTTTCTGGCGGCGGCGCGCTCCGGCTGGCGGCCGAAGCGCGTCGCCTATTCGGCGACGCTCGGCATCACCCCGGTCGACCCGGAGGTGGCCGAAATCACCAAGCAAGCGGCCGCGCGCTTCGCCGAAGCCGGTGCCGAGATCGAGGAGGCCTATCCCGACCTTCGCGAGGCGCACGCGTGCTTCCAGGTGCTGCGCGCGTTCGATTTTGCGGTGAGCAAGGCGAAGCTCTTGGCCGAGAAGCGCGCCATGCTGAAGCCCGAAGTGATCTGGAACATCGAGAAGGGGCTGAAGCTCTCAGTCGAGGAGCTGGAGCGCGCCGAGGCAGAGCGCGTGGCGATGACGCGGCGGACGCTGAAGTTCTTCGAGACCTACGATCTTGTGCTCACCCCCGCCACCATCGTGGCGCCGTTTCCGGTCGAGGAGCGCTACGTCGCCGAATGCGCCGGCAAGAAATTCGACAATTACGTCGAGTGGCTGGCGATCGCCTATGCGATCACGCTCGTTTGCTGCCCGGCGCTGTCGCTGCCCTGCGGCTTCACGCGCGAAAACCTGCCGGTGGGCTTGCAGATCGTCGGGCCGCCGCGGGCGGAAGGCCGCGTGCTCGCGGGCGCCAAAGCGCTCGAGGATATTCTCGGCCTGAAAACCCGCACCCCGATCGATCCGCGCGACGGGAGCTAGCGCCCGCCCTCGCGGCGGGTGAGGAAGGCGAGCCGCTCGAACAGGTGCACGTCCTGCTCGTTTTTCAGCAGCGCGCCGTGCAGCGGCGGGATGAGCTTCTTCGGATCGCGCTCGCGCAGCATCTCCGGGGTCATCTCCTCGACCAACAGGAGCTTCAGCCAATCGAGCAGTTCCGAGGTCGAGGGCTTCTTCTTCAGGCCCGGCACCTCGCGGATCTCGTAGAAGATTTTCAGCGCCTCAGAGACGAGGCGCTGCTTGATGCCGGGGAAATGCACCTCGACGATCGCCTTCATCGTCTCGGTGTCGGGAAAGCGGATGTAGTGGAAGAAGCAGCGGCGCAGGAACGCGTCGGGCAATTCCTTCTCGTTGTTCGAGGTGATCACCACGACCGGGCGCTGCTTCGCGATGATTGTCTCGGCGGTCTCGTAGACGAAGAACTCCATGCGGTCGAGTTCCTGCAGGAGATCGTTGGGAAACTCGATGTCGGCCTTGTCGATCTCGTCGATCAGGAGGACGGGGCGCTCGCCGGCGACGAAGGCGTCCCACAGCTTGCCGCGGCGGATGTAGTTCTTGATGTCGGAGACGCGCGGATCCCCGAGCTGGCTGTCGCGCAGCCGCGACACCGCGTCGTATTCGTAGAGCCCCTGCAGCGCCTTGGTCGTCGACTTGATGTGCCACTCGATCAGCGGCGCCTTGATCGCCTTGGCGATCTCGGCGGCGAGCACGGTCTTGCCGGTGCCGGGCTCGCCCTTGATCAGGAGCGGCCG
>WNEY01003477.1_pt1 | contig 11822 bp, 6 predicted proteins | sample 5400531 | NCBI WGS metagenome assembly WNEY01 (sample SAMN13153338, study PRJNA577476) | soil metagenome | isolation source: 200 cm saprolite under Douglas fir tree site 1 | place: USA:California | collected 2015-04-18
GGACATGACCACGTAGGGCGCGACGCTCTTGAGCTCGGCGACGGACATGAGGAAGACGGCGAAGTCGAACTGGCCGATGGACTCGCGCACCCGAGCCTCGTCTCCGGCGACGTCCTGGGAAACCTGCGGCAGCGTCGCGGCGATTTCCGCTGCGACCTCGGGAATCCCCTTCGGCGTCTGCCGCTCGTTGTCCTGGCGCGGCCAGCTCTCGTGACCCTTGGACGTCATCGCGGCGCGGATCCAGCTCGCGACCCATCCCGCGCTCGCCTGCGCCGGTTTCCAGAGGCCGACTTCGCGTACGAACTCCCATTGGCGCAGGCGTAGGGCGAGCGCGCCGAGGATCTCCGCGCGGGCGGCGGTCTCGAGCCAGAGGCGGGGCGCGCGGGCGTCGGTCGCGCCCCGAGCGACCTCGTTCTCGTCGAATCCGACCTCGAAGGCGCGCCGGAGTGCGTCGAGTACGTCCCGGGCCTGCGCGTCTGCGCCGAGCCGCAGGTACGTGCAGCCCAGGACGAGGAGGCGGTCGAGGATCGCCGTCACCTCGGCCCATGCGCCCTGGCCGAGCGCTCGACGCAGTTCGGCGTCCACCGATCCGAGGAGGGCGCGCAGCGGCACGTCGTCTTGCTGCCGGAGAAGCTGTTGTGCAGCGGCCGCGAGCGTGGCCGGCGCGACGTCGAACGACATTGACTCGGCGGGGTCGGCGGCAGGCGGAGCGACGGTGCGCTGCACCAAGAGGAGCCCGATCTGGTGTGCATCGCCGATGAAGAGCGCGTTGCTCGTCCCGTCGCGGATGTAACGCTCGCCGGCGCGGAACTCGTAGACGGGCTGGTTCTTCGCGTCGCGGTAGATGCCGTCCTTCGTCAGCGCGAGCGGCCCGCCGGCCGCGGCCTCGACTCGAACGAGGATGACCTCCTTGCCGTCGATGACGTGCGTCTGGCTATGCACGCGCAGCTCGGGCGGCAGGTAGCCGCGCAGGATCGAGCGGAGGCTCGCCTCGTCGTACACCTGCGCGAGTGCCTGCGTGACCCTCCCGGTCGGCGTCCCCCGGCCGTCGGCGCCGACGACGATGTCGCCGCCGAGCGCGGTCATCGCCGCGACGAGCTTCACGAGCTTGAGCCGGTGGCGCGGGTCGCTCTGAATGTCGAGGACGGTCTTGTAGTCGAGATCGAACGTCTCGCCTTGCCGTCCGAGCAAGTCCTGGAGGCGCGCCTCGGAGACCCAGCCGTCGGGTGCCGTCGCCATATCCCCCAAGCCTATGCGCGCCGGGGCCGACCTCTGCGCCCGCGCGCGTACGCTGGGCCGATGCAAGAAAGCGACCGGAATCGACTGCGGAAAGAGATCCGGCTGCTGCGGTTCGCGGGCGGTGACATGCGCCAGGCGCGGGCTGCGATCAGGGCGCTACTGGCGACGACCGAGCAGGACGACGTCGATCTCATGCTGGCGCTCGAGACCGGGATCGTGGTCTGCTACGCGAGGCCGTTCACGCACGGGGAGGGCGTCGGCCAGCTCGGCGAGGAGTGGGCTCCGGAGGACGATCACGACCGCGCCGTTCACGACGAGCTTCTCGTGCTGCGCGACGAGGCGGGCGCGCACACCGACAAGAAGAGCGGACGCGACGTCGTCGAGCGGTTCGAGCTGTACGACGACGGCCTGACGGGATTCGAGGAGTCGTGGCAGGCGCTCGACCGCGAGGTCCTCCGCACCGTCGTCATCCCGATCTGTGATCGGCAGGAGAGGCGCTTCCAGGACGCGGCGTACGAGCTCGCCGAGCAGCTCCGGCGCGAGACGTAGGTCGATTCTCTGAGACAGCGGACTGCAATACCGACGTTAGGCGACGAGCGCATCGAACTCGGCCGTGCTCATAGCGGCGACGTTCCGGAACAGCCAAGGCACTTTGCCTAGCTCGGCCAGCACCTCGAGATACCGACCGATCCTTCGGATCTTCGGCGTATGCCGATCGTCGCCAACGACGAATCCATAGAGGCCAAGCGCGCCTGCGTTGAGCATGTAGCCCATGATGTGCTTTGAAGAGCCGCTGTAGCACACCTCGATCGCGAGCAGACACCGCGGGTTTGGGTTGCTTGGTCTGCCATCGAAGAGTTCGCGGAGCCGGCGTGGTAGGAGCGCATCGTTGATGTCAGCGTCCGGACCGGGTGTCGTATTGAAAGGACCAACGGCGACGTCAACTCTCGGCGCATAGATCGTGACGTCTCGAGCAAGAGCGTCTGTAGCACTTCTCGCGATCGACCATTCGAGGCGGACGTCTTCGAAGTGCCGCCTGAGTCGCGCCTGGACGGCTCGCTGGTAGTCGCTCGCGGCCATGTCTGCAAGAGTCACTATGAACGCTGAGTCGCTGTTGCGAGGATAGGCTCGCATCTCGGTTTGAAGCTCTCGGGCTGTAATGGCGTTCACCCCGAACACCTGCGTGAGCTGTATTGAGAGGTTGGCGCGGATCAGAGCTCCCGCCGAATCCCGAGACCGCTTCCTCGCGTCCTCAACGCTCGTGCGCACGCGGCTGTTACGCCTTCAGGTTGACGGGGAAACGTTCAGTAGGGTGATCGTCGTGCGCGTTCGCGGCTGACCAAGACACGCGCTTCTCGAATGAACGTAACTGCCACTTGTGGCAATTCCCGGCGTAGTAGTCCGCGTCGAGTGCGCGCAGGTCCAGCGGCAGATGTCCCGGAACGTGCGCACCGTCGACGATCGAACGAATGCCATGCGCACGCGCGCGTCCGCAAAGCTCCCGGACCGGGAGCGTGAGCGCGGTGCCGGAGGTGTGATGGCTCAGGAAGAGCACGCGCGTGCGCGGCCCGACTCCGGCCCAGACCCTCTCCATGATCTCCTCAGCGCTCTCGACCGGAAGCCCAATCGGCGTCCGGACGTAGCGTGCGCCGAGATCGGTGCAGACGTGCTCCCAGGTCAGGTCGAGCGCGCCGTACTCGAGATCGGTGGAGAGAACCTCGTCGCCTGCCTGGAGCCCCACCGCCCAGGCAGCGACGTTGACGCCCGCGGTTGCGTTCGGGACGAAGACGAGGTCGTCGGGATCGGCGCCGACGTAAGCACCGAGCGCCGCACGCGCCTCTTCGAGCAGCTCCTCGAGCCGACGCGCGAGGAACAGCACCGGCTGCCGCTCGAGCTCGAGCTGCCACTCCTGGTAGCGCTCGAAAACCGCTCGCGGACAGGCGCCGAACGACCCGTGGTTCAGAAAGGTGACTTCAGGATGAAGAAGGAACTCGTCTCGCAGCACGCTCCGGAGAGCTAAGCAGCCGGGCAGACGAGATTGGGCGCGAACCAATCGCGGATCTTCTGGAGCTCGTCAGCGTTGTCCGCGGCGAGGCGAGTGTCGAGGTCGTCCTCGGCGGCCTTCGACAGCGTCCAGCCGAGTGGCGCCTCGGTACCCGGGTGTGCGCGAGGAAAGATGTGCGCGATGCGGTCGACCGCCTCGGTCCCGTTGCCGACGCGCGCCTGGACACCGTCGAACGAGGCCTGTCCAAAGGCGAGAGCGGCGGCCTGCCGCGCCTGCGCGTCACGTGCGTCCCGGCCGGCGCCGAGCGTCTGCAACGGCACGTTGCTCTCCCACGGCCGCCCGGCCGCAGCGGGCCCGGGGGCACTGGCGTAATGGTTGTCGATCTCCAGCAGAACCGGTACGACACAGGTCAGGTTGGGGTTCGCGTTGTGTCGAGCGATCGTGCCACGCAGCGAGTCCCAGACCTCCACGATCGTCGACGTTGCCGAGTTCTCGAAGTAGCCGCCGTCGACGACGTTGACGGGGGATCCACCGCCGCACTTCTCGAGACGACCTGAGGGCGTCACATAGGGAAAGCGTGCCGCGAGCAGCGCTGCGGTCGAGAGGCGAACGTCGTCGCCTGGACAGAGGTCGGCGGCGAGGTCGGTCGTAGCGCCCAGCGTCCACGTGCCTCGGTTCGGAGGCGGGACGTAGAGCGACTGCCCTGGGCTCATCCTTTCGAACAGACGCAGCGAGAGACAGTCGCGCACGAGCGGGTTGTCCGCGGTGACCGGGGAACCGTTGGGCCCCGACCCGACCGAGGTGATCACGACCGAGGTTTCGAACCGGCAGCCGTCCTGAACACGCGTGCCGTTCAGGAACAAGAGCGGCACGTGCCGTCCCTTCGTCGACGTCGCGTTCTTCTGCCACTGCGCGTAGAGGCCACCTGCGAGGGGGGACTTGTCGCCGTTGGCGCCCCAGCCGTCCTGCCAGGCTCGCTCCAACACTTCCGCACGGTCGGTTCCGCCCCCGCGCCGGACGAACGAGAACGGCAGGTCGACGAAGAGCGCCCAGCCGAGCGTCGGCGCGAGGAAGTCGTGGTCGAGCGTTCTGCGAGGCCAACCGGAATCGTTCGGCGTCTCCGAGGCATGCGTCGCGTAGGTCACGAGTCCCAGCGCCCCGCCCGAGACGCCGCTCATCGCAAAGACGCGGTTGCCGCGGGCGGGCGAGCCGCCACACGCATCGCCACCCTGGCCCTCGACCACGCAGCGAAGGGCGATCGCCGTCCAGTACGCGGCGCGGATTCCACCTCCCTCGGTCGCGACGAAGACGAGCGGCACTCCCGGCCGGCGGGTTGCTCCGCTCGGAACGGGCGGTGCGTTGCGCTCCAACCACGTGTCGAGGACGTCGCTCGTCGTCAGGTTGTGGCAGCGCACGCGCTCGGCGAGGTCGCCCGAGGCGGAAGCGGTCGTACAAGGTTGCTGCTTCGTCTGGTCCGCCCTGAGGATCCGTGCGTCGTAGTAGCTGCCGGAGCGGTCTACGAGCGCGGCGAGCAGGGCCCAGAGGAGCAGCAGGGAAAAGATCGGGATGCGGCGGAAGCGCACCAACGTGAGCGCCTGCATCGGCCGAATGTGCTCCGCGATCCATGCGAGCCCGTAGACGGCCAGCGCGGCGGTCACCATGAAGGCGGCGAGGGCGCCGAGCGTGCCGACGGCGGGATCGAAGGACCACGGGCTCACGATCGTCCCGACGATGACGACGATCGCCAGCGCGAATGCGACCAGCCGCAGTGATAGCGCGACGAGCGGCCCCGGATTCCAGCTCACGACGAATGGGTAGAGCCACCACGCGGCGAACTGGTATGACAGCGCGCTTGCGAGGAGCCACGTGTACTCCGGATGATCCGCGTACGCGATCTCCGAGAACGACGCGCGGAGGGCGACGACCCCGAGCGCGACGGGAGGAAGAACCGCGAGGAAGGCGATCAGCCTCGGTGCGGCTGACAAGATCTGGACCGGCTCGTCCGCCGGCAGGTGCGCGGCGAACAGGCTCAGGACGGCGATCCCGATCACGATCCCGCCGAGGACGATGAGACCGAGGCCGAAATCCCAGGTGGCATTCGTCCACACACCGACGGCGAGCACCATGCCGCCGCCGACAAGCAACGCGACCGGTCCCAGCCAGCCGTACCCGCCGGCGGGCCACAGGGGCTTCTCGGCGAGCCCGATCAGACTGCGCGCGTCGACGGCGAGCAGGAACGCGAAGAGCATGATCAGGAGAAACGGTGCGAGCGCCTGCGGCCAGTGCGGCTCCCACCGGCGGATCGAGTCTGCCGCCTGACCGGTCGGGTCGAAGAGCATGAGTCCGCAGAACAGCGCGGCGACAAGGATCTGAGCCCGGACCGCGACGAGAGTTCCGAGGACCCGCTGCCGTCGAGACCAGCGGAACGAGATCAGCGCGACGGTCGCGATCAACCCGGCCGCGACGACGAGGATGAAGAGCGCCGTCTTCAGCGCAGCGAACGCCCACAGCCACCAGAACCAGCGCTCGGGGTCGCCGTAGACGAGCAACGTGAAGCCGTTCTCGACCGCATCCGCCACGCCGAGAAGCGGGATGGCCACGAGCGCGATTGCGACGATCAACCGATAGGTGTGGATGAGCCGTCGAACGGAGGCCTTTGCCTGGTTTACGTCGCTGGCCGTTGTGAGATCGAGGCGCCGTGACGCGAGCTCCGTTACGAGCTGGTCGTCTTCGCGGGCTGCACGCAGCGCGCCGCCGACCTTGATCAGCCACAGCGCGAGCAGGGCGCAGTAGAAGACCAGGAAGCCCCAGTCGACGTACATCGCCCAGTGCAAGATTCTCTCCGGCCCGTGGACGTCGGTCTGGGCCGCGTCCGTCCACGTCTTGACGATCAGACCCGGCGCCGACGAGTCGGGCCCGTGGAAGCCGAGGTTGGCGAGGCTGCTGGGCCCGTACGAGCCCGCGCCGGGAAGGTGGGTCGACTGGAGCAGGCTGTTGAGCTCCTGGAGCGCTGTCGCAGCCGCGACCGCGAGGAATGCGAGTGGGGGCCCCACATACGTCCAGCCACTCCAGCCGGCGAAGCTGTCGAAGACCGCAGTGTCGCGAAGATCGCGGATCCACCTGTAGAGGCGGACCGGCCAGCCGATGGGGTTCACGCCACGAGTATCCGACCTCCCGTCCGCGCTGACAAGAGAGAGCAGGAGGCTCCGTCCGACGCCGTCCGTAGCGTGGAACGGCGATGCAACAGGGCAGCTGGACCTTGCGTCCGTGCCCGTACCGGCAGGCGAGCGACCTCGCGCGGGCGCTCGGCCTCAGCGAGATCACGGCAAGCGTGCTCGTCCGGCGCGGCTACGGCGACCCCGACGAGGCGCGGGCCTTCCTGGCCGGCGAGCAGCCGCTGCACGATCCCTTCCTGCTCGGGGACATGAGCGAGGCTGTCGAGCGCATCCGCGCCGCCGTGGCCGCGGGCAAGCGCATCTGCGTCCACGGCGACTACGACGTGGACGGGATCTGTGCGACCGTGCTCGCCGTGCTGGTGCTGCGCGAGCTCGGCGCAGAGGTGGAGTGGCACCTTCCGAGCCGGTTCGACGAGGGCTACGGCGTCAGCGGACAGACGCTCGAGCGTCTCGCCGACGAGGGTTGCGGCCTCGTCCTTACCGTCGACTGCGGCATCACTGCGCTGGAGGAGGTTGCTCGCGCGCGCGAGCTCGGGCTGGACGTCGTCGTCACCGATCACCACCGTCCTGCGGAGCAAGTGCCGACGTGCCCGATCGTTGCGACGCGACCGTCTGACTATCCGTTCACGGAGCTCTGCGGGACGGGCGTCGTCTACAAGCTCGGCCAGGCGCTGCTCGGCGCCGACTCCGATGCGCTCCGCCGCCACCTCGACCTCGTCGCGCTGGCGACGATTGCAGACGTCGTTCCGCTCGTCGGCGAGAACCGGTCACTCGTGACCGCCGGCCTTCGCACGCTCGCGCGGACGCAAAGGCCGGGACTGCAAGCGCTGATGAAGGTCGCCCGCGTCGACCCGGCGATCGTCGATGCAGGTCATGTCGGGTTCCGGCTCGCGCCGCGGATCAACGCTGCCGGACGCCTCGGTCATCCCAGAGCGGCGCTCGAGCTGCTCTTGACCGGCGACCGCGACGAAGCACGCCGCCTTGCCGACCGGCTCGAGGAGCTCAACCGCGACCGCCAGGCGGTCGAGGACAAGATCCTCCGCGCCGCGATTGCGCAGGTCGAGGAATGGCCCGAGGCGAAACGGGGCCGACGCGCGTACGTCGTCTGGGGCGAGGACTGGCACGAGGGCGTGATCGGGATCGTCGCGTCGCGGCTCGTCGAGCGTTATCACCGGCCGGTCGTTCTCATCGCGGGCACCGACGGTCTCTGGAAGGGCTCCGGCCGCTCGATTCCGTCCTTCGACTTGCACGCCGCGCTGGCCGCGTGCGCGCAGTTCCTCGAACGCTTCGGCGGTCACCGTGCCGCCGCCGGTCTCTCGATCGCGCCCGAGTCCGTGGAGCCTTTCGCCGACGCGTTCGCCGCGCAGGCGGAAGGCCTACTCGCGTCGGAGGATCTGATGCCGACGACCGTCGTCGACGCCGTGCTTCCCCGCGGCGCGAAGCTCACGCTCGATCTCTGCCAAGAGCTGCGTCGACTCGCGCCGTTCGGGCTCGGCAATCCGGACGTGACGCTGCTCGCGCCCGGCTGCGAGCTCGGCGACCTCGCGACGGTCGGTGACGGCAAGCACCTTCGCTTCCGCGTGCACCGCGACGGCCACGATGCGGGTGGCGCAATCGCGTTCGGCCAAGGGACGCAGCTCGACCGCTACCGTCGCATCGGACGCTACGACGTCGCGTTCCGCCTGCAAGAGAACCATTGGAACGGAACCGTCGCACCGCAGCTCGTCGTGCGGCGCGTGTTCGACGCCGAGGACCGTTTCGAAGAGCTCTACGCGTGGCTCCGTGCGCAGTGGCAGGCAGAGCCGCGCGACTCACATGCCCAGGCGATCTTCGACGAGCTCGAAGTGGAGGAGGGCGGACCGAAGCGTCACCCGCTCGAGTCTGAGACGTTCCGCGCGATGCTCGCGGAGCCGGCTCTCCTGCAGGCTGCGTGAACCCGAAGACGTTCGAGATCGCCCGCTAGCGGGCGTGGCCGAGCGACGCCCGCCGGACGCGGCGGGGCGTTCGTGCGCGGGAGCCGGCGAGGCGGTCGAGCGCGACGATGAGGCGCGCGGCGCGGGCTGCGGCTCGGCGTTCCTGTCGGTGTCTGTACCAGCGCATGGAAGGCTCGTTTTCATCATCGGGACGGGCTTTCCTGCCCTTGAGATACGAGGCCCCTCAAACGGTTTCGTCCTGAGCTCGATCGGGTCGACCGGTCATTTCAGACGGACGCGCGGGCACAGCCCGCGCGTCCTGGAAACGGCACCGCAAGCGGTGCCTCGGGCGGGGGAGGGAGCCATAAACACGCGGAGTACACTGGGACTATGGCCGTCCTCGAGACCCACGAACAGCATCAGGAGCTCATCGACGAGCTGATCGCGGACGTCTCCGCTTACAACACCGAGGTCGACCGCGACCTGATCACTCGGGCCTTCCTCTTCGCCGCCCATGCCCACGGGGGTCAGCAGCGCCGCTCGGGCGAGGACTTCGTGCTCCATCCCTGGGGCGCCGCGAAGATCTGCGCCCAGCTGCGCCTGGACGACGAGACGATCGCCGCCGCGCTCCTGCACGACGTCGTCGAGGACACCGACGCGGATCTGGAGGACGTTCGCTCGGAGTTCGGCAACGAGATCGCGAAGCTCGTTGAAGCCGTCACCAAGCTGACGCGCGTCCAGTTCCAGAGCCGCGAGCAGGCGGAGGCGGAGAACTATCGAAAGCTGATCGTGGCGATGGCTGCGGACGTCCGCGTCATCCTCATCAAGCTCGCCGACCGGCTCCACAACCTGCGCGAGATCGAGTACCTCGGCAAGCAGAAGCAAATTCAGAAGGCGAAGGAGACGCTCGAGGTCTACGCGCCACTCGCGCACCGACTGGGCATCCACGCGATGAAGTGGGAGCTCGAGGACCTCGCCTTCGAGACGTTGCACCCGCGTAAGTACGAGGAGATCAACGCGATGGTCACCGAGCGCCGCGCCGATCGTGAGGGACACGTCTCCGAGGCCGCGCGCATCCTGCAGCTCGAGCTCGACAAGGTGGACATCCCCGTCGAGATCTCCGGGCGCGCGAAGCACTTCTACTCCATCTACGACAAGATGGCCAAGAAGGGCCGCGAGTTCAACGAGATCTACGATCTCACGGCGATGCGTGTCATCGTCGAGCGTTCGGGCGACGAAGGGACGCGTGACTGTTACGGCGCGCTCGGACTCATCCACTCGTTGTGGAAGCCGATGCCGGGGCGCTTCAAGGACTACATCGCGATGCCGAAGTTCAACCGGTACCGGTCACTGCACACGACCGTGATCGGACCGGAGGGACGACCGCTCGAAATCCAGGTGCGGACACGCGAGATGCACGAGACCGCGGAGTTCGGCATTGCCGCACACTGGCGCTACAAGGGCGGCCGGCGCCCGAAGACCGACGAAGCGTGGGAGAGCTGGGTGCGCCAGTTGATGGAGGCCCAGCCCGAGACGATCGAGGAACCGGGCGAGTACAAGCGCGCTTTCTTGACGGATCTCGTCGACGACGAGGTGTACGTCTTCACGCCTAAAGGCGAGGTGAAGACGCTGCCTTCCGGCGCGACGCCGATCGACTTCGCCTATGCAGTGCACACCGACGTGGGCCATCGCACGGTCGGCGCCAAGATCAATGGGCGCATCGTCCCGCTCCACTACCGGTTGAAGAACGGCGACTTCGTCGAGATCCTGACCTCGAAGGCGGGACGCGGCCCGTCGCGTGACTGGCTCTCGCTGGCCGCGTCCTCGAAGGCGCGAAACAAGATCCGGCAGTGGTTCTCGCGCGAGACACGTGAGGACCAGGAACAGAAGGGCCGCGAGGCGCTCGAGCAGTCGCTGAAGGCGGCGAAGCTCCCGTACCGCAAGCTCGCCGGGTCGGCGGTGCTCGCCGAGGTCATCCGCGACATGAACTTCAAGAAGGCGGAGGACTTCTACCTCGCGCTCGGCTCGGGCAAGGTGAGTGCGCAGTCCGTCGTGAACAAGGTGCTCCAGCGCCTGAAGACGGAGCAGGTTGCGGAGGAGGAGGCCGTCCCGCGCAAGGCGCCGCGCGCCAAGCATGCCGTCGGGAGCGAGAACTACGGCATCAGCGTCCACGGCGTCGACGACGTGCTCGTGCGGCTCGCGAGGTGCTGTACTCCCGTTCCGGGCGACGAGATCGTCGGCTACATCTCGCTAGGGAAAGGAATCACGATCCACCGCGGCGACTGTCCGAACGTCAAGGCACTGGCGCGGCAGCCCGAGCGCTTCACGCCGGTCAGCTGGGACGGGGGCGCGTCGCAGAGCTTCCGCGTGCAGATCGCGGTGGACTCATGGGACAGGCCCCGCCTGCTGGAGGACGTCGCGCGGACCTTCGCCGAGCACGGTGCCAACATCGTGTCCTACGGGGGGACGGTCGAGGATCAGATGGCGAGAAACTGGTACGTCGCCGAGGTGGGTGACGTGAAGGAGCTGCGCGGCCTCTTGACGGCCCTGCGCAATATCGAAGCCGTCTTCGACGCGTACCGCGTCACGCCTAGCTAGCCGTCCCTCAAGCGAAGGCGCCGACTCGGCGGCGCCGCATAGAGGCCGTGCGGGCTTGGCCCGGGCGGCCGTCTGACGCCCGCTCTTTCATCGCGTCGACATGACGAGGCACTCCCTCGATGGAGGGATCGTCACTCGATCGGGCGAGGTACCTCGTCCCAGGGATAGCGCGCGCTGGGAATCCGATTACAACGTGTGGAGGGGGAGAGGGCACCAAAGCTGCGGCGCCCGTTCGTTCTGAGGACAGCGGGCGGGCGCGCGGCCTTTTGAGATTCGCTTCGCTCAGGTGAAGCGTACGCGCCGATCGCGATCCGGTCGGCGCGGGTCCTGAGGCGGTCGCTTGCGATGCCGGCCATAAGAGGCCGCGCTGGCTTCGCCAGCGCGGCCGTTTCCTTAGAGCTCATCGTCAGACGAGCTCTAAGGCGCCCAGGCCTCGCCGCCCGTGTCCCAGCCAACGAGGCAGTGCGGCGAGATCAGCAGGGCCACGCGCTCGAGAAACGTGCGGTCCTCGGCGGCGAACGCGGCCGGCTGGTCGGAGTCGATGTCGATCTCGCCGACGACCCTTCCCTGATAGGCGATCGGGACCACGATCTCCGAACGTGTGGAAGGGAAGCACGCGAGGTAGCGCGGGTCGGCGTTGACGTCGTCGACGATCTCCGTCTCGCCGCTCGCCGCGGCGGCGCCGCAGATGCCTTGCCCGATTGGGATGCGGACGTGCTCGGTCGCCTCCGGCCCCTGCCAGGGACCGAGCACGAGGTCGCGTCCCTCGACGAGATAGATGCCGACCCAGGAGTAGTGGTCGAAACGGTCGTGCAACACGGAGACGACCTGTCGCAGCACCTCGTCGGCGTCGCCGCCGCGGTTGAGGATCCGGTCGATCGCCTCCAGCGC
>WNEY01003780.1_pt1 | contig 11822 bp, 11 predicted proteins | sample 5400531 | NCBI WGS metagenome assembly WNEY01 (sample SAMN13153338, study PRJNA577476) | soil metagenome | isolation source: 200 cm saprolite under Douglas fir tree site 1 | place: USA:California | collected 2015-04-18
CGCCCTCACCCAATATTCCATAAAGCCGACTTACCCGCTCTTTGCAAGGCCATGTAACTGTCTTGGTTCGACGCCCCGGTGCTGTGACGAAGCAATGATCGAGCGCTGCGGTGACTTGGCCTCGTTTTGTTTAAGTAGGTCGTTTCAATACGACGCAAATTCCACCTCTCGCGTGGGGGGATTCGTAAACAGGGGTCAAGGTCCAAAGTCCGAAATTAAAACGCTGGCCGCTATCAAAATGACGGTCGTCCAGAGGGCCGGCTCGGCGAGGGCGCGGGTCATTGTTCGAGCGCAGCATAGATTCTCGGCGGAATGCGAGCTCCGGCGACTATCCCCATGAGGGGGGCTTCACACGGGCACGGTTCTTTTGAAATTAATGGATTTGTGTGACTGGAATGTCACAGCCATAAGCAGCGCAAAGGGCTATCATGCATGGTCGGCATGGTGGGATCGAGGCGCGGCGGGGGCAACGCCATAGCCGGCAGACGTGATTTCCTCCCGGACAGGACTCGGTCCAGGTGATCTCCACCGGGGCCATTTTCTTTAGTTCGGTGACCGAATGACGGGAATTTTGCTGCGGTGCATGAGTCCGTTCGTGGCACTTTCCGGCCCATGCGGAGCCTGCGCGTCACGGCGGCTGTCGGGGGTGAAGCGGACATGCTTAGAAGGTAGCGGATAGGCCGGTGGTGACCCATCTCGGACATCGCGGGATGGGCGCCGGGGGACCGCTGGAACGCCGGAAGCACTGCGCAGCCCACCTATGGCTTACCGGGAACCCCGCCGTCTGCTATCGTCCACGCCGTTCCAGAGTTCATCTGGGGAATGTTGGGATTGAACTGAGTAGCCGCTTTGGACATCAACCGGAATCAGGGAGAGGCACCATGCGATTCGTGATGAAGGTTTCGTGGGACGTCGAAGCGGGCAATGCACTCGCACGCCAAGGCAAGCTCGCCTCAACGGTGCAGTCGATCCTCGCCGATACCAAGCCGGAAGCGGCATATTTCACGGCGGAAGACGGCAAGCGCGGCGGCATCTTGATTGTGGACATAACTGACGCGTCGCAGATACCGGCCCTTGCCGAACCGTGGTTTCTCGCCGCCAACGCCAAGGTAGAGTTGTTCCCCGCGATGCGGCCAGAGGATCTGGCGAAGGCGGGACCGAGCTTCGAGGCGGCGGTTAAGAAATATGGCTGACCGGACGGCGGCGGGCCTCCGGTATCCTCCCCGCTACCGGGAGGTGCTCGACGGCTATGAGGCTACTCACCGAATCAGGGCTTAAGTCATTCATTTGGGCGGTGGGCGAAGAAGCTCCTGATGTGCGAACGCCTCTTAACTGGTGTCATCCTCGCCGTCGGGATGGAGAGTCGGGACTTCAGTTGTCAGAGGAGGAGATCATCCCGGTGGCGCGCAGCATCGACGTCCAGACATTTCTCAACGAGCATCCGTTTTCAAGTTTCCAGTGGCTGATCTTTGCGCTTTGTTTTTGCATCGTTCTGCTCGACGGGTTCGACACCGCCGCCATCGGGTACATCGCTCCATCGTTGATCACCGAATGGGGCGTAGAGCGGCCAGCGCTGGGCCCGGTCCTGAGCGCGGCGCTGTTCGGCTTGGCCTTCGGCGCCCTCTCCGCGGGACCACTGGGCGACCGCCTCGGCCGCAAGGCGGTTCTGATTGGCTCGGTGCTGATCTTCGGCGTTGCCTGTCTAGCTTCCGCGTTCTCGGGCAGCCTGACCCAGCTCGTGATATGGCGCTTCGTCACCGGCCTCGGACTTGGCGCCGCAATGCCCAACGCCGTCACCTTGATGAGCGAGTACTGCCCGGATGGACGACGCGCGACGCTGACCAACGGCATGTTCTGCGGCTTTCCGACGGGCGCAGCGTTCGGCGGTTTCCTGGCAGCTTGGATCATCCCGCAGTTCGGCTGGCGCAGCGTCTTCATGCTCGGCGGGATTGTGCCGCTGCTTCTGGCGTTACTGCTGTTCCTCTTCTTGCCGGAGTCGGTGCGCTACATGGTTGCCGAAAGTTATCCCGTGGAGCGCATCCGGAACGTACTGCGCCGCATCTCCGCAATGGTCCCTGACGCAACATCGTTCGTCATGCACGAGAAGTCGGCGACGCCCCCAGGCAAGAGCAGCATCGGCGTGGTGCTCTCCCGCGCCTACGTGGTGGGCTCGGTGATGCTCTGGGTGGCCTATTTCATGGGCCTGGTAATTTTCTACGCGCTCATCAACTGGATGCCGATCCTGTTCAGGGACACCGGGATGGCGCCGGGCACCGCTGCGCTCATCGCCGCCCTGTTCCCGCTCGGCGGGGTCGGGGCGATCCTCTCCGGCTGGCTGATGGATCGCTTCAACGCCAACATCATCATAGCGGTTTGTTTCGGGCTGACCGCCATAGGAGTCTACGTGATCGGCCAGGCGACCAGCCAACTCGGCGTACTGATGCTGGTCGTGCTTGTCAGCGGTACCCTTATGAACACAGCCCAGTCGTCGCTGCCCGCGCTCGCTGCCGCATTCTATCCGACGCACGGGCGCGCGACGGGGGTCGCTTGGATGCTGGGCTTGGGCCGCTTTGGCGGCATTGCCGGTTCGTTTCTCGTCGCCGAGCTGTCACGGCGGAACCTCAGCTTCACCCAGATTTTCACAACCGTAGCCGTTCCAGGACTGATCTCAGCGGTTGCGCTCCTGGTCAAGCAGTTCGCCCACCCGGAAGATAAATCAGCATATGCCGTGGCCAAAGGTGAAGCCTTGGGCCATTGAGGATAAGACCCTTCTGCCGGGGTGGTGCGGTTCAGCCGATCCGAAGCGCTCGAACTCGGCGAGCGCCTGGGCGGCGGGCGCGACGTACTCCAACGGAGGGAGCATCTGAGCCTCGCGATGCGCTGCGGGGGCGGCATTTGACAGCAACACCCGGAAGGACTCTGCTTTGGGCTCTAACCGACAAGGGAGAGTGGACATGGCGAACGTCACCGAGATCGCGAAGGCCGCAACGATCGCTTACAACGACAAGAACTGGGGCAAGGTGAAGGAGGCGTTCGCCGCCGACGCCGTGTACGACGAGAAGGGGACGCGCCGCCGCATCCAGGGCGTCGGGCAGATCATCGACGCTTGGAAGGGCTGGGCCACGGCCATCCCCGACTCGAAAGCGACGTTTATGCGCGAGTTTGCGAGCGGGGACACCGCCGTGATCGAGGTTGTGTGGAAGGGCGTTCACAAGGGATCGCTGCAGTTACCGTCGGGTACCATTCCTGCGTCGAACAAGCCGATCGAGCTCCCGGCGTGCCAGGTCCTCCAGGTCGAAGGCGGAAAGGTCAAGAGCTTCACGCACTACTTCGACATGCTGACACTGCTCACGCAGATCGGCGCAGTGAAGGGCTAGACTAGCGCGCACGATCACGTCCATGAGCGGAGACCGCAGTGCCGACGGCGTAGGAAGGCCGAACCCTCAGAGTGCGCCGTCACGCTGCGATTCGCTGATCGCTATCGCACCCCGCGCCAACTTCTCCTGTTGGCACGACTCGGACTTCTGCGATGCCCGCATTCCGGTCGCCATCAGGGGCAAAGCGGACTCGACGCGGACATCGTAAAAGCGACGAGATTGACCCATTTCGGACCTCATGGTGAGCGATCGCCGACCCATCTGCTGCGCGCTGGGCGATGAAGGTTCGATCGGGCGTTTGCCTTGCCCAGTGCGCGCGCTGATCACCGGAGGCACCGGAGGTACCCGCGGCATCGGCCTCGAGACCGCCCGCGCGTTCCTGCGCATAAATACTCCCGATCCGCTGCCCGCTGAAGTATTTGCGCGAGCACGGCTATGAAGGCACGGTTTATCGGAACGACGAATTGGTGGCGGAGGGACTGGCAGGTCAATACGGCAAGCCGACGTAATTCTCGGCGAGCACCCTCATGGCGGCTGTGGAGCCAAACAGGTATTCCAGCTCGGCCGCTTGGAGCTTCTGATCGAAGCCACTCGATTCCGGGAAACGATGCAGGATCTGCGTCATCCACCAGGAGAAGCGCACGGCCTTCCAGACGCGCGCGAGCGCCAGCGTCGGATAGGCATCAAGACCCTGCATGGTCTTGTTCTTGTAGTAGCTTATGAGCGCGCGCGAGAGGTAGGCGACGTCACTGGCCGCCAAGTTGAGCCCTTTCGCTCCAGTCGGCGGAACGATGTGGGCCGCGTCGCCGGCGAGGAAGAGCCGGCCGAAGCGCATCGGCTCGGCGACGAAGCTGCGCAGTGGAGCGATGCTCTTCTCGATCGCAGGGCCGCTCAGAAGGTTGGAAGCAGCTTGCGGGTCGAGACGGCGGACGAGTTCTTCCCAGAACTTCTCGTCCGGCCATTCATCGATCCGGTCGTCCAGGCGGCACTGAAGATAGTAGCGGCTGCGCGTGATGGAGCGCATCGAACACAGGGCAAAGCCCCGTTCGTGGTTGACATAGATCAGTTCGGGCGAAACCGGCGGTTTGTCGACCAGAATACCGAGCCATCCGAACGGGTAGACGCGCTCATAGGTGAGGATCGCCTGCTCGGGAATGGTCTGACGGCTCACGCCGTGAAATCCATCGCAACCGGCGACAAAGTCGCAGGCGATCTCGACTTCCCGGCCCTCTTTCCTGTAGCGGACCTTCGGGCGGGCGGTCTCGATGTCGTTCATGCCGACGTCCAATGCCTCGTAGACCGTCGGGGCGCCGGCAGCCGCGCGCGCGTCCATGAGGTCGCGGGTGACTTCCGTCTGGCCGTAGATCGTTACCGTCTTGCCCGTGCGTTCCTTGAAATCGATGCGGTGGCGCTTGCCGCCGAAGGCGATTTCGATACCGTCGTGCACGAGCCCTTCGTGCCGCATGCGAGCGCCGACGCCGACCTCCTCGATCAGATCGACCGTTCCCTGTTCGAGCACGCCCGCCCGAATTCGGCTCAGCACATAGTCCTGCGTCCGTTGTTCGAGGATGATCGTCTCGATCCCCTGGTTGTGGAGCAGCTGGCCCAGCAGAAGGCCCGAGGGACCCGAACCGATGATCACCACCTGAGTGCGCATCGCCATCGTGCACCTGCCGAGTTCAGGCCGGCGCTTGGCCGATTTCGGTCAACACGCCGGCGGCTAATTTGAACGAATGGTTTGCTGCCGGAACGCCACAATAGATCGCCTGCTGCAGGGTGATCTCCTTGACATCGTCGGCAGTGAAACCGCCCTCGACGAAAGCCGCCCGCGCATTCATGCGGAATTCGTCCCACTTGGCGAGCGCCATCATGGTGCCGATGACGAGCACGCGGCGCGTTCGATCATCGCCCGTTAAGATCCAAGATCGGTGCTGCGAGCCCCGATCGGACATTCCGGGGCCACGCTTGTCGAAGAGGATAAGACGGCAGAAAGATGCAAGTCGCCGTAAAAGCACGCTTCTTCCTGCCGATTGCCAGATCGCCTCGAGGTGCGAGACAAAGCCTGGAACGAGCAGGAGGTCGAACGAACCTTCCCCTAGCATCTGGTAAGCGATGTGAACGTCATCGCTTTTGACATAGCGGGTCGCAGGTATTGCCGCCATTGAATCCCAGCAGTCATAAATGCAGACAGCTCTTTGCATTAGCAGTTATCGACGTCCGGGCATCCTTCCAGAGTGCCCGCAGCGCCATTTGCAGGCACCGGTCGAGCTGCCAATCGCAAATCTTGTGGATTGTACCGCACTGGCGAGGGTTTTTCCTCTCCCTCGAACGCCGCAATCCCCCTTTTGACCAAGGGTGTATCGGCCTCCCCGTTCTCCAAAGTAAGACACGTGGCCGCCTGCTGCTGACGCCTCCTGGGCGGGGACAACATTGCTGTCCCAATACTCTGTTAGCGGCCGCGAGCGAGGGTATTATGGCCAGCGGTGATGCGACCGCGATGACCGCTGTTGGCACGACTGCGACATCATACTGTGCCGCTTGGAATTCCGCTTGCGGCCCCTAAGCGGACGTGTAGCGGAAACACCCAGAGGACCGGGTTTGACCCGTTTCGGACATCGTATTCTCCGTCGCATGGATGCCAGCCCCTTCAGCTATTCCGTATCAGGTACGATCCTGGGCGCGCTGAGTGCGAGGCTCGCGGGCGCCGAGCGCGCCCGGGGTTGCAAGGGGCAACGTCACCGGAAGCTGTCGGCGGACCTATGAACGTGTGCGGCCGAATGCGCGGATGCCGACAGGTCCACGTTGGGCGCACTTGGCTAATATCTGCTAGCTGGGTGTCTGGCTGTCGATAAAGCTGCGCGTCCCGGATCCCCCGCAAACCCCGCGCAGACCGATGCGCCACAGGGTAGCTGGCCACCGGCGGCGACGGCGCGCCACCTCGCGGGTGACGGTGACTCTTTTCCGAGGCCCTGAACGTCCTAGGTTTAGGAGGCGGATGAGCCTCCCTGGCGGACACGAGACACGGGAGCACTCCTATGAGCCTCAAGGACAAGACAATCGCAGACAAAGCAATTCTAGTGACGGGGGCCAATCGCGGTATCGGACAGGCGCTGGTCAAGGAAGCCTTGAGGAGAGGCGCGAAGCGGGTGTATGCCGCCACACGCCAGCCCTTGACCCACTTGGATGGGCGCGTCACGCCCCTGACCCTAGACGTGACCAACGCTGCGCAGATTCGGGGAGCCGTCGATAAGGTTGAATCTCTCGATATCCTCCTCAACAACGCCGGCGTATCGCCTTTCGATGACCTTAGTGATCGTCGTGTGCTCGAACAGCAGCTCGCCGTAAACCTCTTCGGCCCCTATGATGTGACGCAGGCTTTCCTGCCGCTGCTGACTCGGTCGCGGGGAGCCATCGTCAACGTTCTGTCGTTGTCGTCCCTTGCCGCCGTGCCGTTCAGTCCGGCTTACTCAATCTCGAAAGCGGCCGCGTTCTCCCTGTCGCAGTCGCTGCGAGCTCTGTTGGCCGGACGGGGTATCAGCGTCCATAGGGTCCTTCCCGGTCCCGTGGACACGGACATGACACGAGACCTGGACATACCGAAGGCCTCTCCGGAGTCCGTTGCACGGGCAATCTTGGACGGGGTGGAGAAAGGGGAGGAGGAAATCTTCCCTGACCCCATGTCAGAGTCCGTGGCGGAGGGCTGGCGCAGCAGTGCGGTCAAGGCGCTAGAGCGTCAGTTTGCGGCATACGTAGAAGCAACGCCCGTCCAGTCATGAGCACGAAAGAAGGAGAGAAACGATGACCACGATTAGATCACCTGAGAAGGGCCGGAAAGCAGGACAGCACGCCATGAGCTCGCCACCGATCGTGTCGCCGCAGGAGTGGAAAACCGCGCGCGAGAAGTTGCTCGTGAAGGAAAAGGCTGTGATGCGCGCCCATGACGCCCTGGCCGCCGAGCGACGGCGGATGCCGTGGATGGCCGTTGAGAAGGCCTACGCGTTCGACGGGCCGAAGGGCCAGGTGAGCCTGCTCGACCTGTTCGAGGGCCGCCGCCAACTGATCATCTACCGCGCCTTCTTCGAGCCGGGCGTGCACGGCTGGCCGGAGCATGCCTGCATTGGCTGTTCCCTAGGGGCCGACCAGGTTTCCCATCTCGCCCACTTGAACGCGCGCGACACGACCCTCGTGTATGCCTCACGGGCACCGCAGGCCGACATCGCGCGCCTAAAGGCGCGGATGGGTTGGGAAATCCCCTGGTACACCATCACCGACAGCTTCGACGCCGACTTCGGGGTGGATGAATGGCACGGCCACAACGCGTTCATCCGTGACGGCGACCGTGTGTTCCGCACCTACTTCATCAACAGCCGCGGCGACGAGGCGATGGGCACCACCTGGAGCTACCTCGACATGACGGCGCTCGGGCGTCAGGAGACGTGGGAGGACTCGCCGGAGGGCTACCCGCAGAGCCGACCGTACAAGTGGTGGAACTGGCACGAGAGTTACGTCCCCGACGCCGCGCCCGACCCGAAGTGGGTCGAGGTGTCGGACGCCGGAGAGGCCGCCTTTCGGAAACGCGAAGGCTAGTCCGGTGGACCGCCATGACGAGCACTAGGACCGCCGCGGCCGGAGCCGCGCTGACGGCGACACTCGGGCTCGCCGCCGCATGCTGGGCGGTTGCAGTCCGGCAGATGAAAGGAATGGACATGGGCGTTGCGACCCAGCTCGGTTCGCTCACGTTCTTTGTCGCCATGTGGGTGCCGATGATGGCGGCGATGATGCTGCCGGGCGCGGCCCCGGCAGTCTTGAAATGCGCGGATGCCAGCGGTCGTGTGCGCGCCGTGCTGTTATTCGTCGTGTCGTACCTCGCCGTCTGGACGCTCGTTGGCGTCGCGGTGTATGCGTTGTATCAGCCGCATGGGGCATTCGCCGCCGGCGCAATTACGATCGCTGCAGGTATCTACGAGCTAACGCCGCTCAAGCAATTCTTCCGCCGCCGATGCCGCGAGAGCGTCCGTTCCGGATTCGAGTTCGGGCTAGACTGCGTGGGCTCGAGCATCGGACTGATGCTGATGCTGGTGGCGCTGGGCGTCATGAGCGTTACGTGGATGTCCGTGATGGCCGTCCTCATCGTTGCCCAGAAGCTCCTGTCCGCGAGAGCCGCCATCGATGTGCCGGTGGCGCTAGCGATCGTCGGACTTGGAATCCTGATCGTAATCGCGCCCTCGTCGGTTCCCGGACTCATGCCACCAATGCCACCGATGTGACTCCTTTTCCTGGCCTCGATCGTCCTAGCTACACCTAGACACTGGAGCAGAACGATGAGCCTCAAAAATAAGAATATCGTCGTCACCGGCGGAAGCCGTGGCCTTGGCCTGGGACTGGTCGAGACCCTGGTCGCGTACGACGCCAGGGTGACGGTCGTCGCCCGCGACGCCGATGCGCTCGAGTCCGTCCGCGCCCGGCTGGGCGTCGCCACGATCTCCGCCGACGTGACAGACGAGACCGCGGCCCACCGCATCCTCGCTGACGTCCGCCCCGAGATCCTGGTGCTGAATGCCGGCGCGACTCCACGCATGGGGCGGCTCGATCAGCTAAGCTGGGCGGACTTCGCCATACCGTGGGAGACCGACGTGAAGGCCGGGCTCTACTGGATGCAGGCAGCGCTCAACCTGCCGCTCAAGCCGGGAAGCCGCGTCCTGGTGGGATCGAGTGGCGCGGCCGAGAACGGATCGCCGCTCTCGGGCGGCTACGCCGGCGCCAAGCGCATGCTCTGGTTCATGGCCAAGTACGCCAATGGGATCGCCAAGCAGAAGGGGCTGGGAATCCGCTTCCAGGCGATCGTGCCTCTGCAGATAATCGGCGGCACCGGCGTCGGCGACGAGGCGTCCAGCGCCTACGCCCGGGCGATGGGCATCGAGCCCGAGGCGTTCCTGGCCCGGTACGGCGCGCCGATGCCGCCCCGCCAGTTCGGTGACCACCTGGTCGCGGTGCTGGACGATCCGCAGTACGCCACGGGCTTCGCCTTCGGCCTGAAGGGCGATACGGGAATCACGGTCCTCGAGGGAGAGGCGGCTTGAGCGGAGGCCCATCCTCGCCGCCCACGGCGCGCCACGCGCAGCTCCTGGCGCTCGCCGGCGAACTGCGGCCGGAGCTTCACCGCTACTGTGCGCGCCTGATGGGCTCGGTGATCGAGGGCGAGGATGTGGTGCAGGACACCTTCGCCCGTGCTTTCGTCGCCCTGGACGAGCTGCAGGAGGACCCGCCACTCCGCGCCTGGCTGTTCCGGATCGCCCACAACCGCGCGCTGGACCTGCTGCGCAGCCGCGCGATCCGCGCGGCCGAGCCCATCGAGGCGGCCCACGAGGTCGCCGATCCGGAGAGCCCAGATCCTGTGGAGGTGCTGATGCGGCGGGAGGCGCTGGAGACGGCGGTGTCGCGGTTCGTGGAGCTTCCGACCGTGCAGCGCAGCGTGGTGATCCTCAAGGACGTGCTCGACCAGTCCCTGGAAGAGATCGCCGCCATGCTCGACCTGACGGTCAACGCGGTGAAGGCTCACCTCGCCCGCGGGCGGGCCCGGCTCAAGGCCGTCAACGCCCAGGCGCCGGCCCAGCCCGCGCCGCGCCCGCCGTCACCCGCCGTGGCCCGTTATGTCGCCCTGTTCAACCGGCGCGACTGGGACGCGCTGCGCGCGATGCTGGCCGACGACGTGCGGCTGATCCAGTCGACGTACCCGCTGCGCGCCGGCGCCGCCGACGTGGGCATGTTCTTCGGTATCTATTCGCGCAGCGCCCCGGTGAGGCTCGCCCCCGCCTGGCTCGATGGCCGGGAGGTGATCGCGGTCTGGGAGGATCCTCAGGCGGTGAAGCCCAGCTACCTGATGTGGCTGGAGTGGACGGCCGGCCGGATCAGCTTCATCCGCGACTACCGTTATGTCCGCTACGTCGTCGACGACGCGGAGCTGGTCCTGGCGCCAGACGCCGGGCCTCCGGGCGAGGGGACCGCCCACGGATGAGCCGCGCTCCGCGCTTGGCCGCCGCCGACCCTTCTTAAGTGACGGCGAGAGTTTCAAATTAGCACGGCTCAGACGAACCGATGAGGGCGGGACATGTCCGTTCATTGGGGTGAAGCGGTCAAGGCGACTCCTTGCTCGAAATGACGCGATTGACCCATCTCGGACATTGGCTGTGCCCTTACTCCGAGCCCCTTCCGGACGCTAGCTTGAACCGATACGATACCTGTTCAAAGCCTTGGGGGCGGCATGAGACGGCGGGAATTTATCGGTCTGTTCGGTGGCGCAGAATCGCGTGGCCGCTCATTGCTAGTGCCCAGCAAGCCGAGCGAATGCGGCGCATCGGCGTGCTGATGGCGCATGCCGAGAGCGACCCGGAATTTCAGGTTTACGTGGCCGCATTCCGGGAGGGACTCGAGAAGCTCGGATGGACGGAAGGCCGCAACATCCGAATCGACTTTCGCTGGGGGGCGCTCGATGACGCGGAGTCGAGGCAACGATCCGCGAAGGAACTCGTCGCGCTGCAGCCCGACCTCATTCTTACACAAAACACACCCCCCACCGCGTCAATGCTGCAACAAACGCGTACCATCCCCATCATTTTTGTGATCGTTGCCGATCCGGTCGGCAGCGGCTTCGTCCAGAACCTGGCGCGGCCGGGCGGCAACGCCACCGGTTTCACCGTTATGGAGCCGACGATCGCTGGCAAGTGGGTGGAGCTGCTCAAGGAGATTGCGCCGCGCGTCAACCGGGCCGCTCTTTTGTTCAATCCAGCAACAACGCCATATGCCGACATATACCTGAACCCATTCAAAGCCGCCGCTGCGTCCTTCGCACTGGAGGCGATCGCCGCACCTGTTCACGACGTGTCCGAGCTCGAATCCGTCGTTGCCGCACAGGCTCGCGGGCTGAATAGTGGCCTTATCGTGATGCCGGATGGTTTCCTGAATGTCCATCGCGCGGAGACGGTCTCGCTGGCTGCTCGCTACCGTCTGCCTGCCGTCTATCCGTGGCGTTTCTTCGCTGAACTCGGCGGCCTGCTGTCCTACGGAAGTGAGCAGCGCGATCTGTTTCGGCTTGCCGCGACCTATGTCGATTGCGTCCTGCGAGGCGCGAACCCGAGCGAGCTTCCCGTCCAGGCCCCAATCAAGTTCGAGCTGGTGATCAACCTCAAGACCGCCAAGGCGCTCGGCCTCAACGTGCCTTTGGAACTCCAGCGGCGCGCCGACGAGGTGATCGAGTGAGGATGCCCTTTGCTGCGGTGCATGAGTCCGCCGTTGGCACGTTCCCGAAGAACCGATTTACGCCTGAAAGGTCCGCTCCGCAGGGTTAAGCGGACAGAGTCAACGCGGGCTTGAATCGACGAGATTGACCCATAAGAGACATGCAGCCAACCGAGATCATTCGATCACTTCGTCGGCGAGTTGTTGGAG
>WNEY01028957.1_pt1 | contig 11820 bp, 10 predicted proteins | sample 5400531 | NCBI WGS metagenome assembly WNEY01 (sample SAMN13153338, study PRJNA577476) | soil metagenome | isolation source: 200 cm saprolite under Douglas fir tree site 1 | place: USA:California | collected 2015-04-18
GTCAGAGTGTAACGCGGCCGCGCGCGCGGACGCAGTTGTGCGGCGCGCGTCTTATCCAGCCAAAACTGCTCACCCCGTACGCTCATCCCGATGCCGGTTTTTCCCAGGATCACAGCGCCGCCGATCCAGCCCCCGCTGGGCGTGCTGTCGAAAATGTTGCCGTCCTTGTCGATGATCGAGATGTGCGTGGTGTCCCGGCTCGCGCCGCGAAGCGGCTCGGCGTTCGGCCCGATCGTGCCCGGCTTGGATCCGTCAGCGATGTTGGCCTTCCAGTAGCTCCATTCCTTCACCTTGGAGTCGAACGCCATCGGGTTTCCGGCAATGAAGGCGCGCGATGCATGATGCGGATCGATTAGCTTGGCGCGTTCGCTCGCGTAAGTCTTCGACAACAGGCCCTCAGCCGGCGTCTGCACGAACAGCGGATCGCCATAATACGTATCGCGGTCAGCGTAGGACAGCTTCAGCGCCTCCACCACTGTGTGGATATAGTCCGCGCTGTTGTGCTTCATCGACTTCAGGTCGAAGCGCTCCAGGATGTTCAGCGCCTCCAGCAGCACTGGCCCCTGGCTTCCGAACGCATGCTTGTAGACCTGATAGCCGCGGTAGTTGGTCGTGGCCGGCTCTTCCACCTTGGCGAAGAACTCCGCGAAGTCCGCCGGCTCGAACGGAGCTTGGTGCTGCTGAAGAAAGGCCACCATCTCGCTCGCGATATCGCCCTTGTAAAACCGGTCGCGTGCCGCGGCAATCGCGGCTTTACGGCCTTTGCCGCGGGCTGCCCGCTCAGCCTCCACCATGCGCTGGAGCGTGTGCGCGAGCGTGGGCAGTTTAATAGTCTCGCCGGGTTTGAACAGCGAGCCATCCGGCTTCAGCCAATAGGTCTGGTTTTCGGGCCATTTCTGGAAGAACTTGAGATTGCCTTGGATGGATCGCGCGGTGCGCGGCCGCAGTGGAAACCCTTGTTCGGCGTACTCGACGGCGCGCGCCGACACCTGCTCGAAGGTCATGGTGCCCCATTGCTCCAGCACCGTGAGAGCCGCGTGGAGCGCGCCGGGGATCACTGCCGGGTCGAGCCCCGCGCCATCCAGGTTCTTGTGACGAGCCAGATACCAGTCGATCGTGGCGCCCTTCGGGGCCCAGCCCTGCCCTACCACCGACGTAACCTTGCCCGCGCTGCGAGGATAGACCAGCACCAGAGCTTCTCCGCCGAGGCTGTACAGGTCTTGCTCCACCACGCCTCCGACCAGCAGCGCCGCGACCCCCGCATCGAACGCGTTGCCGCCGCGCGTGAGGATTTCGAAGGCCGCTGCGGTTGTGAGCGGATGACCGGCCGATACTCCAGCGTTGCGGCCCATGACCGGAGGGCGCCCCGCAGCCCGGCCGGCCACGCTGAAAACACACAGTGCCGCCAACACGGTGAACGCGCCGCGCAAGGTGAACATCTCTAGGTCCTCCCCTTCTGAAACCAGCGACACCCGGATATTCCACTTTGGACGCTCGGGTTGTGGCCAGTATACACCCAGCCGCATTCCTTCCGTGTTCTTCAACGTGCAAGATCCGGCGCGACCCAGGTTCAGTGCTTCGGCAGCCGTGTGATTTTGATGCCGTCCTTGCCCGTGCGCCCGGCAATCGCATATCATTTCCTAAACGGACGGCGGTCATGAACATTCCCAAAGTGATTGCGGATCTTCGGCAATACAAGGCCCAACTGGAGCAGGCCATTGCGGCGCTCGACCGGCTGGCGCGCAAGAGGGGCGGTAGACGGGGGCGCCCGCCGAAATGGATGGCCCAAGCGGGCAAGGCGCGTACCCGTAAGCTCAGCGCCGCAACGCGGATGCGCATGGCCGCGGCGCAGCGCAGGCGCTGGGCGAAGCAGCGGAAATCCAAGGATTCCACGTGAAGCGCACGTTTCCGCTGCTTCTTTTTGCGGCAGCGGCGGTAGCGCAATCCGACCAGATTTCCGGCGAGCGGATTCGCGCTCATGTGAAATACCTGGCCGGCGATCTGCTCCAGGGCCGCGGCGTGGGCACGCGCGGAGGCGATCTGGCGGCCGAGTACCTCGCCACGCAATTCGCACTGCTCGGCGCCAAGCCGGCCGGCGACAACGGCACTTATTATCAGGGACTCACGTTAGTAGGCGCCGAACCGCAAGCCACCACCGGATTGAGCACGACATTGAGCACGACGAGCACGACCGGCAGCGGAAAAACGATAGACTTCCGGTGGCTGGACGAGTTCGTTGGAGTCACCTACCAGCAGAAGCCGGACGTCGAGTTCGATGCTGACGCGGTCTTCGTGGGCCACGGAATCACGGCGCCTGAATATCAATGGGACGATTACAAAGACGCCGACGTGCGCGGCAAAGTGGTGGTGCTTTTCACGGGTGAGCCTCCGTCGGAGGATCCGAAATTCTTCAGCGGCCCCGCGCTCACCTACTACGGGCGCTGGACCTATAAATATGAACAAGCCACGCGCCAGGGCGCCATCGGCGCGATCATGGTTGGGACGTGGTGCGTTCCTCATGGGGCAGGGAAGACCAGCAGGTGAAGGCCGCACCCGGAGCGCCGGCGCTCGCGTTTGCTGGGTGGGTGACCAAGGATGCCGGCGAGAAAATCGCGGCGGCCCTCGGTCACAGCGCCGATGAGCTGCTCCGCATGGCGGATGCGCGCGGGTTTCACGCCATGCCGCTGCCGCTTCGGTTTCACCTTCACACTGAGACCAAGCTGCGCGAGATCGCGACACGCAACGTGGTCGCCAGGTTCGAAGGCAGCGATCCACAACTGAAGAACGAAGCAGTGATCTTCAGCGCCCATTGGGATCACTTGGGAATCGGGTCCGCCGTGAATGGCGATGCGATTTACAACGGAGCCGCGGATAACGCTACCGGCTGCGGCGTGCTGCTCGAAATGGCTCGGGCGTGGGCTGCGCTGCCACAGAAGCCGCGCCGCTCGGCACTCTTTCTCGCAGTGACCGCCGAAGAAGCCGGGCTGCTCGGATCCGAATATTACGGACAGCACCCGATTGTGCCCGCCGGCAAGACCGCGGTGGCGATCAATTTCGACGGATACGTGCCCTACGGCCGCACGCGCGACGTCCGGGCCAACGGAGCCGAGCGCACCACGATGTATCCTCTGGTCGAAGAAGCTGCCCGGCGCTTCGGCCTGCTGCTCGCGCCCGATCCGCGGCCCGCCGCCGGCGAGTATTACCGCTCCGACCATTTCTCTTTTGCACGCGTGGGAATTCCCGCCTTCACCATCAAGAGCGGCGAGGATCTACTGGGGCGGCCGCCGGGAACTGGCGCTAAGCTGTTCGCGGAATACAACAGTCTCCACTATCATCAACCGTCCGACGAATATCGCGACGATTGGGACTTCGCTGGATTGGAAGTGTACGCTCGCTTCGGCTTCCTGATCGGTATGAACGCCGCGAATTTGCCGGCGCTGCCCAGCTGGCGCGCCGGAGACGAGTTCCTACCTGCCCGGATCGCCAGCGGCCCTCGTTAGGCGAACAAATAGCGTAAGTCTAGTCTCTGCAACAAAAATATTGCAAAATCACAAGCCTTGGTATAAACTCAGTGGAGCAAACTGGCGAATAGTGGTAAGAAGTGGACGATCAAATGGCGGAAATCAGCGGCCTAAAGGCTCCCGGGGTGGAGCCACCCCACTCGATCGCCCAGGCGCGCGTCGACGACAAGGGCCGCTTGAAACTGCCGGCCGAGTTTCTCGAATACCTCAAAAAGCTCAACGTAGACAAGGTCTTCATCACCACGATGGATCTGGAGCTAGCTCGAATTTACCCCATTTCAGTGTGGAAGTCGAACGAAAACTTCTTCGCCAATGCGGGCGAGCTGGCGGAGCTGGCCGACGATGTGGCCTACATCGCGAAATATTTCGGCGGCGACTCCGAGATCGACGCACAGGGGCGCGTGCTGATGCCGGCCGAGCTGCGGCGCAAGCTGGAATTGGAATCGCAGCCGGTCTGGCTGGACTGCTACAACGGGCGGATCAACGTGGCGGGCAGGAGCATGCACGAGGCGCGCTTCCACCGCGCCATGGCGAATCTGGGCGAGAAGGTGAAGACGCTCGAGAAGAAGGGGCTGAAGTAGCGGTCATGTATGCACGTTCCGGTCATGTTGCGCGAGGTCATGGAATACCTGGCGGTACGCCCGGAGGGCGTGTATCTCGACGCGACCGCGGGAATGGGCGGACACGCCGGGGCCATCGCGCGGCAGCTGACCGCCGGCCTGGTTTTGGCGTGCGACCGCGATGCGGAGAGCCTGGCCCGGGCTCGCGCGAATACGGCGGATGCTTCATCACGGATCCGCTTTCACAAAGTTTCGTTTTCCCTGGTGGGAGAAGCGCTGGCAGCAGAACACATCACACAACTGGACGGATTGCTGGCGGACCTGGGGGTATCGCGGTATCAGTTGACGGAAGGCGAGAGGGGGTTCTCGCTGATGGCCGACGGCCCGCTCGACATGCGCATGGATCGCAGCCGGGGACGGACCGCGGCCGACATCGTCAACTACGAATCCGAAAAGGAACTCGCCGATTTGATCTTCAAATTGGGCGAGGAAAGGAGGAGCCGGAAGATAGCCAGAGCAATCGTGCGGGCGCGGCCCATTCGAACCACCGGTCAGTTGGCCAAGCTGATCGGGGGCGCCGCGCCCCGTACGGGCAAGCTGCATCCCGCTACGCAAACCTTCATGGCGTTGCGCATCGCCGTGAACGAGGAAATGGAAGAGCTGGATGCGCTGCTCGCATCCATACCGAAGCTGGTAAGACCGGGCGGACGTGTGGTGATCGTCACCTTCATGTCGCTCGAGGACCGCAAGGTCAAGCAAAGTTTTCAGGCGCTGGCGAAAGACGGGCGGGTGAAAATCCTGACGCGTCACGTCGTGCGTCCAACCGAGGAAGAGACCAGAGAGAATCCGCCGTCGCGCTCGGCGAAACTGCGCGCGGTGGAAATGATGTGAACGTTCGCCACCAAGGGAAATAAAAGCATGGCAACTCTAGCAACCGTCTATAGCAGGCTCTTCACCCCAGGTGCGGTGCGCAGCGCCGCGGCCCCACGATTGGAGGCCGCCATTCCGGTGCGCGTCTTTCCGAACGAGGACATCTATTTCTTCGTGAAGCGGATCGACAACAGCCGGCTGGTGCGCCAGGCCGATCCGCAGGCGCGCGGAGATTGCTGGAAGATGATTGGGTCGGCGGGAGTGGCCGCCATGCTGCTGATCGGCGTGCTGTTGCCGAGCGCCTACGGGCTGCTGGCCGGCTACCAGATTCAGTCGCTCAAGCAAGAAGCCAAGCGTCTGGCCACCGAGCAGGCCTCGCTCGAGCTCCGAGAAGCGAAGCTGCTGTCGCCCGCGCGCATGGAAGAGCTGGCGCGCATCCAGCAATTCGTCGATCCAGAGGCGCAAAAGGTCGTTTATCTCGATTCGAAGAATGGCTCGGCTGTGGCCATGAACAGCCGTAAGTGAGCACGGACAAGAGAGACCGCCATGCTGGAAACTCAATCTGCCAGGCGGCTGCGATGGCTGCTGTGGGCGATGCTGGGCTGGACGGGGGCGATCTTTGTGCGCCTGGTTTGGCTGCAGGTCATCCATCATGACGATCTGTTAAAGCTGGCCCAGCAGCAACAGCAGAAGATGGTCGAGATTCCGGCCCTGCGGGGCACCATCTTCGACCGCACGGGACAGCCGCTCGCCAAAACCTTGCCGGCGGAATCGATCTGCGTCAATCCCATGAAGATCCCCGATGCCGGCGTGGCGGCCGACCTTCTTTCGCGGGTGCTGGATCTGAACCGGGCCACCCTTTTAGAGAGGATTGGAGCAGCCAAGCTCCGCAACAGCGGGTTTCTGTGGGTGAAGCGCAAGGTTTCCGCGGAGGAGGCGCTGCGGGTACGGAGCCTGAAGCTGGATTGGGTGGAGTTCCGCCAGGAGATGCGCCGTTTTTACCCCCACGGCTCGCTGGCCGCGCACGTTCTAGGCTCGACTGGCATGACCAGCAACGACGACGTCCTCGAGCACGGCAACGGCGGCGTCGAGATGAGCTTCGATGATGAGCTGTCGGGACGGCCGGGCTTGGCGCGCGTCTATAACGATGTGCGGCAAAATGCCTACGATTCAGTGCTGGCCCGTCAGCCCGAACCGGGCGTGAGCCTGACGCTCACCATCGATCCGAATTTGGAATACGACGCCGAGCGGGCGCTCCAATCGGCGGTTGAGAAAAGTGGCGCCAAGAGCGGCTCGCTGGTGGCCCTGAATCCCTACACCGGCGACATCCTGGCCATGGCCAACTATCCGACCTACGATCCGAATTCTCCGCCGAGCCGGGGCGAGGCAGAAGATGCGCGCAGCAATCGTGCGATCACGACGCCGTTTGAGCCGGGCAGCGTCTTTAAAGTGATCACGCTTTCGGCCGCTCTTGAAACCACCAATCTGACGCCGGAGTCCGTGTTCAATTGCGGCAACGGACACATCACTCTGTTCGGCCGCGTCATTCATGACGCGCATCCGTATTCCATGCTCAGCATGGCCGATGTGCTGGCGAAATCGAGCAACATCGGCGCGATCCAGATCGGGCTCAAGGTCGGACAGAAGAACCTTTACGATTACGTTCGCCGTTTTGGTTTCGGTCGCAAGACCGGAATTGAGCTGCCGGGCGAGTCGGCAGGAATGTTGCGGCGTCTCAAAAACTGGGAAACCACTTCGATCGGCTCGGTCGCCATGGGTCACGAGATCGGGACGACGTCGGTACAACTGGCGCTGGCAGGCGCGGTGATGGCCAACGGAGGCATGCTGGTGAAGCCGCGGCTGATTCTTGCCCGCCAGACGCCGGGCGGGCCGGAGCAGCGCTATTCTCCCGAGAAGCCCGAGCGCGTGGTCGCGCCCCAGACCGCCATCACCATGCGCCAGATGATGGAAGGCGTGGTGCTGCGCGGCACCGGCAGACAGGCCATCCTAAAGGGCTACACCTCGGGCGGAAAAACGGGATCGGCGCAGATCTACGATTTCAAGACCCATACCTACACGCACCACTATAATGCCAGCTTCATGGGCTTCGCGCCGGTAGCGAATCCGCAGATTGTGATCGCGGTGACGCTGGTGGGCACATCCGGCGGCGGCGCCGGCTGCCCGACACCAAAATTCGCGCGAAAGCTAATACCACGGACGAAAATGATGTTGCCATCGCGGGCCTGGGTGCTCCGCCGGTGGAACTTTCGCCCGGCTTCGATATTGCCCGGCCTACACCAGGCTCGGGTTCACGATCTGTATCCTCCGTCACTCAGCCGCCGGCTCAAGGAGGCTCATCCGCTTCTGCGAATGAACCTACCTTGGACCGGCGGCCTTTTTTGAGCGCACAGACGGCCATTGGGCCGAGAGTGCCCGATTTTCGGGGGATGACGCTGCGTTCGGTGCTCGAGGAATCGGCGGCCACCAGAATGCCGGTACAGGTATTGGGAGAGGGGATGGCGCGGGATCAAGACCCTCCGCCTGGAGCGGTTCTCACGCCAGGCGCGCGCGTGCGGGTGCAGTTCTCACGTTAGGCCATACGCTGTGACGACCCTACGGGAGGTCCTAAACGGCGTGAAAATCCGAAGTGAGCTATTGGAAGATGAGGCGGAACGGGATGTCGCCGGGCTGGAGTACGATTCCCGCCGGGTGGAGAAAGATTTTGTGTTTTTTGCGTTTCCAGGGTCCCGCGTGGACGGGCGCCAGTTCGCTCACGATGCGATGGCCCGCGGCGCGTGTGCAGTGGTCAGCGAACTGCCGCGCCCGGAAGGTTTCCCCGGGGGTTCCAATGCCCCTTGGATTGAGGCGGAGCACGGCCGCCAGGCGCTGGCCATCGCCGCGCGGAATTTCTATGCGCGTCCGGATGAGCGTGTGGCCTTCACCGGCATCACCGGTACTAACGGTAAGACCACCACTGCATACCTGATCGACGCGATCCTGCGCGACGCCGGCCGCGTCACCGCGATGATCGGCACCATCGAGTACCGCCTGGCGGGCGAGCTTCGCAAGGCCGTGAACACGACGCCCGAATCGCTGGACGTGATCCGGCTGGCGGCCGGGCTCGAACAGCGCGGCGGCACGCACCTCACCATGGAGGTGTCCTCGCACGCCTTGGCGCTGGCGCGCGTCTACGGTATTCACTTCCACACCGCGGTGTTCACCAACCTGACTCGCGATCATCTGGATTTTCACGGGACAATGGAAGAGTACGCGGCAGCCAAGCGCATACTCTTTGTTCCGCCCGAAGGACCGGCACCGCGCTGGGTGGTTTTGAACCATGATGATCCGGCCAGCCAGGGAATGATGCCGCCCGATGGCAGCCGCGTCGTGTGGTACGGCTTGTCGGAAGACGCTGGGTTGAAAAATGGGCTGCGCAATGGGTTGCGCGCTGAAAACATCCGCTCGGGATTCGACGGGCTGCACTTCGATCTGATGTATGAAGGCGCGCGGCAGGCAGTGGAATCGGCGGTGATCGGTCGCATGAACGTGCTGAATATTCTGGCGGCGGCCGGCGCAGGGTTGAGCTATGGACTCGATCTGCCGGCGATTGCGCGCGGCGTCCGTGCTTGTCCCGCGGTGCCGGGAAGGTTTGAGCGCGTCGATTGCGGACAGCCGTTCCTAGTGGCCGTGGATTATGCGCATACCGACGACGCGCTGCGCAACCTGATTCAGGTGGCGCGCGAACTCACCTCTGGCCGGGTGATCACGCTGTTCGGTTGCGGGGGCGATCGCGACCGCACCAAGCGGCCTTTGATGGGCATGGCGGCGGCTGAGCTGAGCGACTTCGTCGTGTTGACTTCCGATAATCCGCGCTCGGAAGATCCGCTCGGCATCATGACTGACGTCATGGTCGGGCTGGGTCGCTTCGATACGCCGCACGTAGCTGAGCCGGACCGCGCCAGGGCGATCCGACGGGCGCTCGAGGACGCCAAACCCGGTGATGTGGTGCTGCTGGCGGGCAAGGGGCACGAAACTTACCAGATTTTGAAAGACCGGACCATCGACTTCGACGATCGTGAAACAGCGCGGGAAATTCTTCGATCCTTTGGCTATGAGAAACAGGGATGAGGCTTCCATTGCGGGAGGTAGCGCAGGCGCTCGGCCTTGCAGCCGGGGCGGACACGGGTGTCACGGGATGGTCCGTCGATTCGCGCACGCTCCAGCCGGGCGACTTGTTCTTCGCTCTGCGCGGGCCCAATCATGACGGCCACGCGTATCTCGCCGAGGTTCTGCGGAAGGGCGCGGCGGCCGTGGTGGTGGATCGCGAGGTGGATGACGCGGGATCGGAGGCTCCGGTCTTGCGCGTCGAAGATTCGCTGGCGGCGTTGCAGTCGTTGGCCGCGTGGGCGCGGCGGCGGTGGGACGGAGACGTGGTGGGGGTGACGGGCAGCGCAGGGAAAACGACCACCAAGGATTTGATCGCGGAGATGTTGGCCGTGGAGATGACAACGGCGAAGACCGAAGGCAACCTCAACAATCAGGTCGGGCTGCCCCTCTCGCTGCTCCGCCTGGACGAAAAGGCGCGCGTGGCGGTGATCGAGATGGGCATGAATCACGCGGGCGAGATCCGCGGCCTGGTGGCCATCGCGCGGCCGGACGTGGGCGTGGTCACCAACGTGGGTTCGGCGCACATAGAAAACTTCGACTCGGTGGAGGACATCGCGGCCGCCAAGCGGGAGCTGATCGAATCGCTGCCGACAAGCGGTATGGCCGTGCTCAACGCGGACGATCGGCGAGTTGCGTCGTTCGGCGGAATTCATCGGGGGCGAACCATACTCTATGGCGAATCGCCAGACGCGCAGATTCGGGCGAAGAACATCGAGCATTCCGCTGAGGGCGTCCGTTTCCGCGTCGGCTCGACGCTTTTTGAGAGCCCGCTCAGCGGCAGGCACGGCGTATCGAATATTCTGGCGGGGCTCGCCGTCGCGGGTATCTACGGAATCCCGCCCGAGCGTCTTCAGGAAAAAGTTCGGAACTTTCAGCCCGGTAAAATGCGTGGAGAACGCTTCCGTCACCGGGGCATTCTGGTTTATAACGATTGCTACAACTCCAATCCGGATGCAGTTCGGGCCATGCTGGACGTGTTGCGAAGCACGCCGGCGCGGCAGCGAATCGCGGTTCTGGGGGAGATGCTCGAACTCGGCCGATGGGCCGAGCCCTTACACCGCGACGCAGGTAAGTATGCGGTGCAGTGTGGGATTGATGTGCTCGTTGGGATACGCGGCGCGGCCTGTCATCTGTTGGACGCGGCCATAGGTGCCGGCCTCAGGGCCGACGCCGCGTTTTTTTTCGAGGACCCCGCCGAGGCGGGCCGCCTGGCGCGCGAAAAGGCTCGGGCGGGCGACGCAATCCTGTTCAAGGGCTCCCGCGGCGTACACGTGGAACTTGCTCTCGAGCAGTTTCTGTCCTCCGACGAAGTGACGGGAGGCCGGAACTGAACCATGTTCTACTGGCTGTTTTACGAGAAGCTGTTCCATCTCTACTCGCCGTTCCGCGTGTTTCAGTACTCGACGTTCCGCATCGCCATGGCGAGCCTGACCGCGCTGCTGCTTTCGATGCTGCTGGGGCCGTGGCTGATTGCGCGACTGCGCGCCTCTCAGATCGGCCAGCACATTCGCGAAGACGGACCGCGATCGCACCACAAGAAAGCCGGCACGCCAACCATGGGCGGCCTGTTGATCTGCGTATCGATCGTGGTGCCGACGCTGCTGTGGGCGAACTTGACCGAGCCCTCGGTTTGGGTGGCGCTGGCCGGGCTGCTGAGCTTCGGCGCCATTGGGCTGCTGGACGACTGGATGAAGATACAACGCAAGCGGAACCTCGGGCTCAAGGCGCGCTGGAAACTCGCCTTGGAGATTGTGGCGTCTCTGCTGGTGGGCGTGATGCTGCTGGCGATGAACGCACGGGGCTCCTACTCGACCAATATAAACGTACCGTTCTTGAAGAATTTCCAGCCGGATTTGCTGATCCATCCGCTGCTGCGCCACGCCTGGTCGTATCCGCTGGCCTTCGTGTTTTTCTACGGCTTCCTGATGCTGGTGCTGGTGGGATCGTCCAACGCCGTGAATCTCACCGACGGGCTGGACGGGCTGGCCATCGGGCTGATGATCATCGCCGCGGGCGCGATGACGATGCTCTCCTATGTAAGCGGGCACGCCGAGTTCGCGCGCTACCTGGAGCTCTCGCGAACGCCGGGGGCGGCGGAGCTGACAATTTTTTGCGGCGCGATGACCGGCGCTTCGCTCGGCTTCTTGTGGTACAACGCGCATCCGGCGGAGGTGTTCATGGGCGACGTCGGCTCGCTCGCGTTGGGAGGAGGCTTGGGCGTGGTGGCGGTGCTGCTCAAGCAGGAAATCCTGCTGTTGTTCATTGGCGGCGTGTTCGTAGTGGAGGCGCTTTCGGTGATCCTGCAGGTGGGCAGCTACAAGCTCCGCGGCGGGAAGCGGGTCTTCAAGATGGCGCCGCTGCATCACCATTTCGAGCAATTGGGATGGCCGGAGTCCAAGGTGATCGCGCGCTTCTGGATCGCTGGGCTGGTGATGGCGCTGTTCGCGCTGACCACTCTGAAACTGAGATGAAGCTGGAGGGAGCACAGGTGGTGGTGGTCGGAATGGCGCGCAGCGGCGTGGCGGCGGCCGAGCTGCTTCACGAGAAGGGCGCGCGTGTGCGGGCCGTCGACCAAAATTCGATGGCGCTTCCGGGTTTCAACATCGAGCCTCAGAGCGACGCCTCTTTCGCGGATGCGGATCTGATCGTGCTCTCTCCAGGAGTGCCTCCCGATTTGGAGGTAATCGACAAGGCGCGCCGGC
>WNEY01003480.1_pt1 | contig 11816 bp, 10 predicted proteins | sample 5400531 | NCBI WGS metagenome assembly WNEY01 (sample SAMN13153338, study PRJNA577476) | soil metagenome | isolation source: 200 cm saprolite under Douglas fir tree site 1 | place: USA:California | collected 2015-04-18
CGCGTCGAGGGCGGCGCGCTCACGCGGCGGCGGGTGGAGTGCGACGCCGCGGGTCTGGCGCGGATGAATTCCGCGGGCCTCGCCGCGCGCGGCGGCGGCTCGCTCGCCGGCCCGGCGTCGCCCGAACCCGACGTCAATCTTTACGGGCTCTCGCCGATCGTCTTGGCCGAACGACCGGGATTACTTGTGATTGAAAGAATCGATACCGCCGCCCCGCAATTGAAATTTTCCATTGCCGAAAAGGGGGTGGATCTGCGGCATAAAGACCTCGCGCTCGCGCCCAGCGGGCTCTACCGGTTCACCTTCGGCCAAGCCGCGATCGTGGTGCGGATCGACAGCCTCGCCGAACCGGGGGGCGCGCCCGCCGTCGGGCGGCTGGTGATCTTCCGCTAGAATCGCTTCAGCGCAAATCGAAGCGAATGGGGGCGGCGAAATCCATGTGCGAACGCCCCAGCCCCGGCGGGATGGGCGGGAACGGAGAGGCGCGGCGGACCATCGAGAGCGCGGCTTCGTCGAGGATCGCAGCACCGCTGCCGCGTCCGAGCGAAGCCGAAATCACCGAGCCGCTCAAGGCGAGCGCGAAACGCACCATCGCGGTGCCGGTGATGCCGTGGCTTTTCGCTTCAGCCGGATAAACGCGGTAGCGCTGCAGATGCGCGAGCACCTCCGCCTGATAGGAGGACGTGTTCGCCGTGCCGCCCGCCTGGGCATGGCCGCCGGCGCCGGCGCGGCCTTCGGAGCGCGCGGCGGCGGCGGGGCTGGGATTGGCGGCGGCGCTCTTGCTTGGCTGCGCGCGCTCTTTCTGTTCGCGCTTTGGCTGGTCGGGTTGCGGCGTTTCCTTGGCGGCCGGAACCGCCTCCACCGCCGCCTCGTCCTTCTGCGGCGGCGCGGATTCGCTTTTTTTGTCGTCGGCCGACTCGTTTTTCGGGGTCGTCTGCGCCGGCTTCTCGGCGTCGGGCGCGGTGGCGTCGGTGGGGACGGGCGCCGACGGCAGGGCGGCGGTGACCACGACTTCGATCGGGATGACGACCGCGCCTTCGGCGGCGACCGCCGCGGCGGCGCCGGCGGCGCGCTCGAGATCGTAGGCGTATTTCGCCTGGAAGATGACGGCGGCGGCGAGATGCAGCGCGATCGAAACCGCGAAGCCGATCTCCCACCACTTCGAGCGCGCGTCGGGCGGCAGTGCCGGGCGCTCGTTCCAATTTGCGGATTTGGGCGCGGCCGCGCTCGCCGGTGCTTCGCGCCGCGGGACTACGGAAAACGGCGGCGCGGCGGCAATCTTCGCCTCGCGGCGCGGCACCAGCGGAAACGGGATGACGACCGCGCTCGTCTTTTCTTCTTTGCGAGGTTTTTTCGCTTTCTTGGTCGCCATTCGAAAACGCCGCGGTGAGGCCGCTGTGAAAGTCATCGCATGAGCGGTTTGTGATGGGAAGGATGGCATGGAATCGGCGCTCGGAAGAAGGGCCGCCGGCGCTTCCTATTGAAGGAAGAGTTGCTAGGCTTCCGCCCCGATCGGCGCAATCCGCAGGGCGGAATATGGACTTCGAACTCGGCGAAGAGCATCGCATGCTGAAGGATCTCGTCGCGCGTTTCGTGCGCGACGAATTGATGCCGCTCGAGCGGGTCGTCTTGGAGCGCGAGGCGCGCGGCGAGGAGTCGCGGCTCACCGACGAGGAGCGCGCGCCGATCGACAAGAAGTCGCGCGCGCTCGGCCTGTGGGGCCTCGATGCGCCGGCCGAATTCGGCGGCTCGGACATGCCGGTCGAGGCGATGATCGGCGTCAACGAAGAGATGGGCAAAACGGTCACGCCCTATACGCTGCCGCCCGACTCGCCGAATTTGCGCATGCTGATGGTGACGGTAAATGCCGAGCAGCGCGCGGCCTATCTCGAGCCTTACGCGCGCGGGGAAACGGTTTCCGCGATCGGCATTTCGGAGCCGGGGGCGGGCGCCGATCCCGCCGCGATGATCACGCGCGCCGTCAAGGACGGCAATCATTGGGTGCTGAACGGCCGCAAGATCTGGATCAGCCGCGCCGACCACGCCGATTTCACGATTCTGATGGCGGTGACCGACAAGACGAAAGGCGCGCGCGGCGGCATCTCCGCCTTTCTCATCGACAAGGGCACGCCCGGCTTCAATGTGGTGCGCCAGATTCCGATGATCGGCGGACATTTCACCTATGAGATCGTGCTCGAGGACTGCCGGCTGCCCGCCTCGCAGCTGTTGGGCCGCGAAGGCGAGGGCTTCGCCCCGATGCAAGTTCGGCTGTCGACGCGGCGGCTGCAGATGGCGGCCTGGTGCGTCGGCGTCGCCGAGCGCGCGCTCGGCATGATTTGCGAGCATGCGCGGCAGCGCGTTACCTTCGGCGCGCCGCTTGCGGAGCGGCAGACGATCCAGTGGTGGGCCGCCGACGCCGCGACCAAGATCCACGCGGCGCGGCTCCTCGCTTACGATGCGGCGAAGAAGGTCGATCAAGGGCGCGACGCGCGGGTGGAAGTCTCGATGGCCAAGGTGTTCGCAACCGAAATGGCGTGGGAAATCACCGATCACGCCATGCAAACGTTCGGCGCGATGGGCATGGCGAAGGAAATGCCGCTGCAATTGATGGCGAACAAGGTGCGCCTGATGCGAATCTATGACGGACCGTCGGAGGTGCATCGCTGGGTGATCGCCCGGCGGCTCTTGGGCTTGCGCTGAAAGAAACGAAAAATCTTGCGGAGGTTTCATGTCGAAGTATGAGCAAATTCTGTACGCGGTAAAAGACCGCGTCGCCACCATCACGCTCAATCGGCCCGAGCGCATGAACGCCTGGACGGCGGTGATGGAGAAAGAGGTGCGCGACGCGATCAAAAAAGCGGGCGCGGACGACGACGTGCGCGCGATCGTGCTCACCGGCGAGGGCCGCGCGTTTTGCGCCGGCGCCGACATGGAAGGCTTGGGGGCGCGGGCGCAGGATCCGAAGCTCGCTAGTGGCCTGCACGAAATCAAAAAGACCGACGACAATTTCGATCAGCGCTACAGTTATCTGCTCGCCGCGCCGAAGCCGGTCATCGCCGGTATCAACGGGGCGGTCGCCGGGATCGGCCTCGTGCTCACGCTTTATTGCGACCTCCGCTATATGGCGGAAGGAACGAAACTCGCCACCGCCTTCGCGCGGCGCGGGCTGATCTGCGAATACGGCTCGGCCTGGATGCTGCCGCGGCTCGTCGGCACCATGAACGCGCTCGACCTGATGCTGTCGGGGCGCACGATGACCGCGGAAGAAGCGGCGGCGATGGGGCTCGTGAAGCTATTGCCGGCGGCGGGGTTTCACGACGCGGTGCACGGCCTCGCCAAGGATTTCGCCGAGCTCTCCTCGCCGCGCTCGCTGCGCATCATGAAGCAGCAGATCTATCAGTCGTATTTCCAGACGCTTGCGCAGGCGACGCAGCTCTCCATTGAAGAACTCGTCAAATGCTTCGGCACCGAGGATTTGAAAGAGGGCGTGGCGCATTTCGTCGAGAAGCGGAAGCCGAATTTCAGCGGAAAATGAGGACGGAATGAGCAAAGACGTAAGCGTTTCGCTCGATGGGCATGTGGCGACGGTCGTGTTTGACCGGCCGCCGCAGAATTTCTTCGACAATGCGCTGATCAACGCGCTCGCCGATGCCTTCGAGGCGCTCGACGAAAATCCCGCCTGCCGCGCGCTGGTGCTTGCTTCCGAAGGAAAAGTGTTCTGCGCCGGCGCCGATCTTGCTAACCGGCCGACCACCGGAACCGCATCGGAAACAGCGGGTGCGGCGAAGCACCTCTATAAGGAGGCGCTGCGTCTTTTCCGCACCAAGAAGCCGATCGTCGCCGCGATCCAGGGGGCGGCGGTCGGCGGCGGCCTCGGGCTCGCGATGGTCGCGGATTTCCGCATCGCCTGCGCGGAAACGCGGTTTTCCGCCAATTTTACCCGGCTCGGTTTTCATCCCGGCTTCGGGTTGACGACGACGCTGCCGCGCGTCGTCGGCGCGCAGCACGCCGCGCTCATGTTCTATACCGGCCGCCGGGTGCCGGGCGAGGAGGCGGTTCGCATCGGCCTTGCCGATCATTTCGTGCCGCAAGCCGAGGTGCGCCAGGCGGCGCAGGCGCTCGCGGCCGAGATCGCGCAGTCGGCGCCGCTCGCCGTCGTTTCGACGCGCGAAACGTTGCGGCGCGGCCTTGCCGATCAGATCGAGGCCTCGACCGAGCGCGAACTGTTCGAGCAGGAATGGTTGCGGCGCACCGCCGACTTCAAGGAAGGTGTCGCCGCCATGACCGCGCGGCGGGCGCCCGACTTCGCCGGCCGTTGACGGCGGGACGTAATCCATCGATTGTCCCGCTCAATCCGGCCATCATCAGACTGGAATTGCAGGGAGGATCACCGATGGATTTCTCAATTTCCGAGCGGCAGCGCCACTGGCGGGACCGCGTCGTCGCCTTCATGGCGAAACACATCTATCCGGCGGTCGATACCTACAACAAGCAGATGGAAGCCTTCGGCGCCAACCGCTGGCAGGTGATTCCTATCCTCGAGGAGCTGAAGCCGAAAGCGCGCAAGGAGGGCTTATGGAACCTGTTCCTGCCGCCGTCCGACAAGCACGACGAGGGCGATTTTCACGGCGCTGGGCTCTCCAACCTCGAATACGCGCTTTGCGCCGAGGAAATGGGCCGCATTCAATGGGCGTCCGAAGTCTTCAATTGCTCGGCGCCCGACACCGGCAATATGGAAGTGCTGCACCGCTACGGCTCGAAGGAGCAGAGGGAAAAGTGGCTGCGGCCCTTGATGAACGGCGAGATTCGCTCGGCGTTCCTGATGACGGAACCGGCGGTGGCCTCGTCGGACGCCACCAACATCGAGACCTCGATCCGCAAGGAAGGCAACGAATACGTCATTCAGGGACGCAAATGGTGGTCGTCGGGCGTCGGCGATCCGCGCTGCAAGGTCGCGATCGTAATGGGCAAGACCGACACCAGCGCCGCGCGACATGCGCAGCAATCGCAGATTCTCGTGCCGCTCGACGCCAAGGGCGTAAAGGTCGTGCGCATGCTGCCGGTGTTCGGCTTTGACGATGCGCCGCACGGCCACGCCGAGGTCGTTCTCGACAACGTCCGCGTGCCGGCCTCGAACCTAGTCCTCGGCGAAGGCCGCGGTTTCGAGATCGCACAGGGGCGGCTCGGCCCCGGCCGCATCCATCACTGCATGCGCACGATCGGCGTCGCGGAAGCGGCGCTCGAAAAAATGGTGCGCCGGCTGCAATCGCGCGTCGCCTTCGGCAAGCGCATTTCCGAACAATCGGTGTGGGAGCAACGCGTCGCCGAGGCGCGGATCGACATCGAGATGACGCGACTTCTGTGCCTGAAGGCCGCCGACATGATGGACAAGGCCGGCAACAAGGCGGCGAAGCTCGAAATCGCGATGATCAAGGTGGCGGCGCCCCGCATCGCGCTGAAAGTCATCGACGACGCGATCCAGGCGCATGGCGGCGGCGGTGTGACGAGCGACTTCGGCTTGGCGAAAGCCTATGCCGGCATCCGCACGCTGCGCCTCGCCGACGGGCCGGACGAAGTCCACAACCGCTCGATCGCGCGGATGGAATACGCGCGCCACACCAATCTCGACCTTGCCGCCGAATGAGCAAGCCTGCCGCCGTGCCGCCTGACGAGGCTTACACGGGCACGAAGCCCGTCGAGGAGCGGCACAGGATCGATGAAGCGAAGCTCGGCGCTTGGCTTGCGGATAACGTCGAGGGCTATCGCGGGCCGCTGAGCGTTCTTCAGTTCAAGGGCGGGCAGTCGAATCCGACCTACCGGCTCGATACGCCGGGCCGTTCCTACGTGCTTCGCCGCAAGCCGTTCGGGAAATTGCTGCCTTCGGCGCACGCGGTCGACCGCGAGTTCCGCGTCATCTCGGCGCTTCATGCGGCCGGCTTTCCGGTGGCGCGGCCCTATGCGCTTTGCACCGACGAGGGCGTGATCGGCGCCATGTTCTACATCATGGCGATGGTTGACGGCCGCGTGTTGTGGAACGGCGCGTTGCCCGGCTGCTCGGCTGCGGAGCGCGGCGCGATCTATCGCGCCGAGATCGAGACGCTCGCGAAACTTCACCAATACGATCCCGAGAAGCTCGGGCTTGGCGATTACGGCAAGCCGGGAAATTATTTCGCGCGCCAGGTCGATCGCTGGTCGAAGCAATACCGCGCCTCGGAGACGCAGGACATCCCCGAGATGAACCGGCTGATCGAGTGGCTGCCGCAAACGGTGCCGGCGCAGGAGCGCGTTTCGATCGTTCACGGCGACTATCGGCTCGACAACATGATCTTTCACGCCAGCGAGCCGCGGATCGTTGCGATCCTCGACTGGGAGCTCTCCACCCTCGGCGATCCGCTCGCCGACTTCACCTATTTCCTGATGAACTGGTCGATGCCGCCGGAGGGCCGCAGCGGCATCGCCGGCCTCGATGTCAAAGCACTCGGCATCCCCAGCATCGAGGAGGCGGAGGCGCTCTACGGCAAGCTCACCAACCGGACGGGTGTGCCCGACCTCAATTGGTATTTCGCCTACAATCTGTTCCGCATCACCGCGATCCTGCAGGGCATCGCCGGGCGCATCCGCGACGGCACGGCGGCGAACGTGCGCGCCGCGGATTCGGTCGCGCGTACGATTCCGCTCGCGCAGGCCGCATTCGGCTACGCGAAGAAAGCCGGCGCCTGACGTCGCGTTCCGTGGGGCGAAACACGAGCCGCTTGTGTTGAGCGGGTGAGCCGCTAAGTTCGGCAAAAATCAACAACAATGGGGAGTGACGCCACGTCATGTCGTTGTTCGATCTTTCGGGAAAAGTCGCGATCATCACCGGCTCCTCGCGCGGCATCGGGCGGGCGATCGCCGAGCGGCTCGCCGAGCACGGCGCGAAGGTCGTGGTTTCCTCGCGCAAGGCGGAGGCCTGCAAGGAAGTCGCGGACGCGATCAACAAGAAGCACGGCAAGGATCGCGCCATCGTCGTGCCCGCCAACATTTCCTCGAAGGACGAGCTCAAGAATCTCGTCGAGGAAACCAACCGGAAATTCGGCCAGATCGATATTCTCGTCTGCAACGCCGCGTCGAATCCGTATTTCGGCCCGCTCGGCGGAATCCAAGACGACCAGTTCCGCAAGATTCTCGACAACAACATCCTCTCCAATCACTGGCTCGCGCAGCTCGTCGCGCCGCAAATGATCAAGCGCAGGGAAGGCTCGATCATCATTGTCTCCTCGATCGGGGGATTGCGCGGCTCACCGGTGCTCGGCGCCTATTGCATTTCGAAGGCGGCGGACTTTCAGCTCGCGCGCAATCTCGCGGTCGAATACGGCCCGCACAACGTGCGGGTGAACTGCATCGCGCCGGGCCTGATCAAGACCGATTTCGCCCGCGCGCTGTGGGAAGATAAGGCGCGGCTGAAGGCGCGCGAGGAACAGACGCCGCTTCGCCGCATCGGCGAGCCCGACGAAATCGCGGGGGCGGCGGTGTTTCTCGCCTCCGCCGCCGGCTCCTTCGTCACCGGCCAAAACATCGTCATCGACGGCGGCGTCACCATCTGAGGAATGGCCATGTCCGATCTCGAAACCTTCCGCAAGGAAACCCGCGCGTGGTTAGAGAAGAACTGCCCGCCGGAAATGCGCAAGCCGATGCAGAGCGAGGAAGAAATCTGCTGGGGCGGGCGCAAATGGAAATTCCATTCCGAGGCGCAGCGCGTCTGGTTGGAGCGGATGGCCGAAAAAGGCTGGAGCGTTCCCGAATGGCCGAAGGAATATGGCGGCGGCGGGCTTTCGCGCGAGCAAGCGAAAATCCTGCAAAAGGAAATGCGTGCGCTCGGCTGCCGCTCGCCGCTCGATTCGTTCGGCATCTGGATGCTCGGGCCCGCGCTCTTGAAATACGGCAGCGAAGAGCAGAAACGCGAATACCTGCCGCAAATCGTGCAAGGCAAAATCCGCTGGTGCCAGGGCTATTCGGAGCCGAACGCGGGCTCGGACCTCGCCGCGCTTGCCACCAAGGCGGAGGACAAGGGCGACCACTTCCTCGTCAACGGGCAGAAGGTGTGGACTTCCTACGCCGACAGAGCGGACTGGATTTTCTGCCTCGTGCGCACGGATTTTTCCGCGCCCAAACACGAAGGAATCAGCTTCATCCTGTTCGACATGGAATCGAAGGGCGTTTCGACCAAGCCCATCCTGCTCATTTCCGGCAAGTCGCCGTTCTGCGAGACGTTTTTCGACAACGTCGAAGTGCCGAAGAAGAATCTCGTCGGCCCCCTGAACAAGGGCTGGGAGATCGCGAAATATCTCCTCACCCACGAGCGCGCGATGATCGGCGGCATGGGACTGCGCGCGGCAGGACGTCCGGTGAGCCAGATCGCCGCCGATTCGGTCGGGCTCGACCCAGAGGGGCGGCTCGCCGATCCGGTGCTGCGCGGCAAGATCGCGGAGGTCTCGATCGACGAGATGGCGTTCGTGTTCGCGCTGGAGCGCGCCGGCGACCTCGCCAAGGCGGGACAGGCGAACCCGGCTTTTTCCTCAGTGCTGAAATATTACGGCTCCGAACTGAACAAGCGCCGGTATGAGTTATTGGTGGCCGCGGGCGGCGCCGACGCGCTCGAATGGGAAAGCGCGCGCTCGAAGGAGGGCACGCTCGCGCGCGCATGGCTCCGCACCAAGGCGAACTCGATCGAGGGCGGCACCAGCGAAGTGCAGCTCAACATCGTCGCCAAGCGCATCCTCGATTTGCCGGGCGCCTGAGATCTTCATGCCGCTCGTCTTGAACGACGAACAAAGCCTCCTGCGTGACAGCGCGCGCGGCTTCCTCGCCAAGAACGCGCCGGTGTCGCATCTGCGCAAGCTGCGCGACCAGCGCGACGAGACGGGCTTCTCGCGCGCGCTGTGGAAGCAGTTCGCGGAAATGGGCTTTGCCGGCATTCTCGTGCCCGAAGCGTTCAGCGGTAGCGGGCTCGGCTATGTCGAGGCCGGCGTCGTCATGGAGGAGATCGGCCGCACGCTCACGCCCTCGCCGTTTCTGTCGACGGCGTTGCTATGTGCGGGCACGATCGCGCGCGCCGGCAGCGAGACACAAAAGCAGGAACACCTCGGCAAGATCGCGGCGGGCGAGCGGATCGGCGCCTTCGCCGTCGACGAGCATTCGAAGCATAATCCGGCGAAGATCGCGCTTTCGGCCAAGCGTTCGGGCAACGGATTTTCGCTGAACGGCGCCAAGAGCTTCGTCGTCGACGGTCATGTCGCCGATTTCCTGATCGTCGCCGCGCGCACCTCGGGCAATCCGGGCGACACCAAGGGGCTCACGCTCTTCATCGTCGATCCGAAGACGAAGGGGGTTTCGACCGAGCGCACGGTCATGGTCGACAGCCACAACGCCGCGCGCATTTCCTTCGACGACGCCCAGGTCGATGCCGACGCCGTGCTCGGCGAGGTCGATCAAGGCTGGAAAATCCTCGAGGGCGCGTTGAACGTCGGCCGCGCGGCGGTGGCGTCGGAACTCGTCGGCGCCGGCGAGGAGGCGTTCTCGCGCACGGCCGGCTACCTCAAGGAACGCAAGCAGTTCGGCAAGCGGATCGGCGAGTTCCAGGCGCTGCAGCATCGCGCGGCGCATCTTTACAGCGAGATCGAGATTACCCGCGCCGCCGTGCTGAAGGCGCTGCAGACGTTGGACGAGCATTTCGAGCATGCCGGGCCGATCGTGTCGGTGGCCAAGGCCCGCGCCGGCGCGAGCGCGACGCTTGCTGTCAACGAGGCGGTGCAGATGCACGGCGGCATCGGCATGACCGACGAGTTCGACATCGGCTTCTTCATGAAGCGCGTGCGGGTGGCGCAGGAATTGTTCGGCGATTCGAATTTTCACGCCGACCAGCTGGCGCGGCTGAACCGCTACTGAGGCGCGAAGGCGATGTCGAAGCCCGTGTCCGCGCCCCTATCCGCGCCAAAATCATGGCCCGCGGTCTCCATCGCCCAGGCGCATGCACTGCTGACGCGTCCCGGCTCGCCGTTCGAGATGGAAGAGGCGGTTATTCGCGGCGTGAAAACGCGGGTGTGGAAGAATGCGCCGCCGACCCTGCGCGAGGTCTTCGTGCAAGGGCGGACGCATGGCGACAAGATTTTTCTCGTCTACGAGAACGACCGCGCGAGTTTCGACGCTTTTGCCAAGGCCGCGCTCGCGATCGCCGAAGAGCTCGGCAAGCACGGCGTGAAGAAAGGCGATCGTGTCGTGCTCGCTATGCGCAATCTGCCGGAATGGGCCGCCGCCTTCTTCGGCATCCTGCTCGCGGGCGCAATCGCCACACCGTTGAATGCATGGTGGACGGGCGCCGAGCTCGAATACGGCCTCAAGGACTCAGGCGCGAAAATCGCCATCGTCGACGCCGAGCGGCTGGGGCGGATCGTCGAGCATCTGCCGAACTGCACCGCGCTCGAGCGGATCTACGTCTGCCGCGCGGACGAAGAGATCGCGCATCCGCGCGTGGTGCTGCTCGAGACGGTGATCGGGGCCGTGAACGACTGGCAGCTTCTGCCCGACCGGCCGCTGCCGGTGGTGGCGCTCGCGCCCGACGACGACGCGACGATTTTCTATACCTCCGGCACGACCGGAAAGCCAAAGGGCGCGCTCGGCACCCATCGCAACGCGACCTCGACGGTGATCGCCGCCGCCTTTTCGCCGTCGCGAAATTTCATCCGGCGGGGGGAAATGCCGCCGATGCCCGACCCGAAGGCGCCGCAGAAGGTGAATCTCTTAGCGGTTCCGTTCTTTCACACCACCGGCTGCCACGCCGTGCTTTGCCCGGCGCTGTTCAACGGCGTCAAGCTCGTGCTGCTTCGCCGTTGGGAGCCGGAACATGCAATGCAACTGATCGAGCGCGAGCGGGTGACGAGCACCGGCGGCGTGCCGACCATCGCTTGGCAATTGATCGAGCATCCGGCAAGAAAAAAATACGATCTTTCCTCGCTGGAAACGGTTTCCTATGGCGGCGCGCCGGCGGCCTCCGAACTCGTGCGGCGGATCAAAGAGACCTTTCCGAAATCGATTCCAGGCTTGGGCTGGGGCATGACCGAGACCTCGGCGACCTTCACGCATAACGGCGCCGAGGATTACGAGCATCGCCCCGATAGCAGCGGCCCGGCGCTTCCCGTGTGCGAGATGAAGGTCGTGGACGAGAGGGGCGAGACGCTGCCGCCGAACGCGGTCGGCGAATTGTGGGCGAAGGGGCCGAATGTCGTGAAGGGCTACTGGAACAATCCGCAAGCGAACGCGGAAACCTTCGCCGACGGCTGGCTCAAGACCGGCGATATCGCCAAAATCGACGAGGAGGGTTTTTGCTACATCGTCGACCGCAAGAAAGACATGCTGTTGCGCGGCGGCGAGAACATCTACTGCATCGAGGTCGAGGACGTGCTCTACCAGCATCCGGCGGTGATGGACGCCGCCCTCGTCGGCATTGCGCACCGGACGCTCGGCGAGGAGCCGGGTGCGGTGGTGACGCTGAAGCCGGACACCGAGGCGAGCGAGGAGGAATTGCGCGCCTTCGTCGCCGAACGGCTCGCGGCGTTCAAGGTGCCGGTGCGGATCGTGTTCTGGCATGAAATGCTGCCGCGTAATCCCAGCGGCAAGATCCTCAAGAACGAACTGAAAAAAGTTTTCGATAAATCGCAGGAGCCGCGCGCATGAAGATCAAGGATCGAATCGTCGTCGTCACCGGCGGCGCCGACGGTATCGGCAAGGCGCTCTGCGAGCGCTTTCACAAGGAGGGCGCAAAGGCGGTGATCGTCGCCGAT
>WNEY01003481.1_pt1 | contig 11815 bp, 12 predicted proteins | sample 5400531 | NCBI WGS metagenome assembly WNEY01 (sample SAMN13153338, study PRJNA577476) | soil metagenome | isolation source: 200 cm saprolite under Douglas fir tree site 1 | place: USA:California | collected 2015-04-18
GGCCCGATGATCGCCAAGTATTGATCAGCGGGCGGTCAGCAATCGCGGTTGCGTTTCGACCGCCGCTGCTTCGCTTGCCATGCGCCGCGGTCGTCGCAATCCCAGCGCAACAGCGGTCCGCTCGGCTGGCTCGGCTGCATGAAGCGGTCGAGCGGCGACGGCGTGAAGCGCTCACGCTGACGCCCGGGCAGCTCGCTCGACGGCACCAGCGGCGCGGCGGTGGCGGCCGCGGACAGGCCCGCGACCAGCAGAAGCACGGTGAGCCGAAAGGTGTGGATCAATTCCACGCCGACTGTCCTTCTGCCGAAGCCGATCTTCCGACGCCGCGTGCAATAGCGCGCCGGCGGATCTGCTGCCAGCCGGCGTATTCTACATGTTATCGCGATCGGATCGGCGACACCGCATTCGCCAACAGCACCAACGCGATCGCGATCGGCTCCGGCGCGCAGGCGACCGCCCTCAATGCGATCGCGCAAGGCAACGGCGCGACGCCGGCTCGGCAAGGAGGGCCAGACCGTGCTGCCGCTCGACGCGGCGCTCAACGCGCTCGCCGACGAGGCGGTGCCGCCGGACGTGCGGCGGCTCAAGCAGGCGGCGTAGCCGGCACGCTGCGATCGCGTCATTCGGCGACCTGCGCACGCGGAAAGGCGTGCTCGATCAGCTGCTGCTGGACCGCGTTGAGATGCGAGCGCATCGCCTCCTCGGCGAGCGTCGGGTTGCGTGCCGCGATCGCGCTGGCGATACGACGATGGGCAGCGGCGTACTCCGCCTGCCGGTTGATGCAATGGGCGGTCTCGCGCCCGTGCCGCCAGCTTCCCTCCGAGGCGATCTCCAGCACCGCGTCGAAGATCGCGATCAGCAACGGATTGCGCGCCGCCGCCGCGACGCGACGATGGAACGCGGCATCCGCCTTCTCGTAGGATACCGGGTCCTTGGCGTTGCGGCTCGCCTCCGCCGCCTCGAACAGCTTGTCGATGTCGCCGCGCGTCGCGCGCAGCGACGCGAGCCGCGCCTGCGGCGGCTCGATTGCCAGCCGCGCCTCCAGCGTGTCGACCGGATTGTTGAGCTTGGCGAGCTCGCGCACGAGGCTCTCGGTGCCGAGCCGCGCGTCGGTGACGAAGGTGCCGCGGCCCTGATGGCGGATGATCCGCCCCTCGGCCTCGAGGATGTCGAGCGCGTGCCGCAGCGAACGGCGGCTGACCCCGAGCTCGGCCGCCAGCAACCGTTCCGCCGGCAGCCGCCCCGACGCATCCATGCGGTCGGTCGCAACGAGATCGCGCAACCGCTTGAGCGCCAGCCGATGCGACTCCTCGGTCGAGACGCCGTCGCTCGTCGCATCGTCGATCCTCGGCGTCACCGGTGCGCGCTCGACGCCGCGCTTGCCGATTTTCAGCTGGGCCACGTTCTCCATCTGACACCCTCTCGTTTTTGGCGCTCGCTTGGAACCACGGCGTCGCTGCCGAAACATGCAGCCGCTACACAACAGCACGCCAAATGACATACCGAACCAATAAAGCAAATTGGTTCGGTCGAGTCGATTGACGCGTGAACCAATCCTGATACTTATTTTGCGAGCACCCTTCAACTCCGCATGCGGAGGCGCCGCAATGACCGCAACCGGCAACGTCCACCGTCTCGCCAACCGCGATGCCGCGCTGAAGTCGCTCTACGGCGACATCGCGGCCAAGCACATGTTTCCGTTCTGGGCCACCTCGGCGGATGTCGCGAACGACGAGGTGAAGCAGTTGATGGCGACCGTGCGCGCCGTCCCGTTCCTGTGGCGATGCGCCGAAGATATCGAACCAATCCTGCACCAAGCGGTCGAATTGATCACGATGGACGACTCCGAGCGGCGCTCGCTCATCCTGGTCAATCCCGGCCTCTCACCCAAGCGCGCGACCGTGAGCACGATGTACACCGCTTATCGGCTCAACGACGCCGACGAGATCATGCCGCCGCACAAGCACTCGCCGAGCGCGGTCCGTTTCGGCCTCAAAGGCAAGGGCAACTTCACCGGCGTCGACGGCGAGAACATCGTGTTCGGGCCGGGCGACATGGTGCTCACACCCAACGACACCTGGCACAATCACGGCACCGTCGGCGGCGAGCAGGCGCTCAATCTTTCGGTGCTCGATTTCCCCCTGGTCGAAACGCTCAACGCGGTCCACTTCGACCACAATTATTCCGAGGTCGAGAACGGCGTGGTCGTGCCGAAGCAGCAACAGACCCCGCGCTTTTCCTCGGACTACTCGCAACGCATCTACGGCTACGGTGGATTGATGCCGCGTTTCGCCGGCAAGGAGAAGCGCGGCGCCGGCTTCTCCTCGCCGATGTTCGTCTATCGCTGGGAAATGATGCGGGAGCTGCTCGAGCGGCACAAGGATTGGGACGGAGATCCGTACGACACGTTGACGGTCGAATATATCGACCCGGCCACGGGCCAGCCGGTGTTCAAGACCATCACGTTCATGGTGCAGATGCTGCGGCCGGGCGAGCACTCGCTGCCGGTGCGACAGACCTCGAACCTGCTGGTCGCGCCGTTCGAGGGCAAAGGCCATTCGATCGTCAATGGCCAACGCTTCGACTGGGAAGAATTCGACACGCTCGCGATCCCGGGCGGCTCCTGGTACGAGCACGCCAACGGCTCCGACAAGGACCCGGTGTGCCTGTTCATCGCCAGCGACGAGCCGACGCTGAAGAAGCTCGATCTCTACAAGAAGTGGGGCCGGACCAAGGACGATGCGGTCGTCCGCCTGGCGTGATGCTGTCCCGATCGAATACGACGTTGGTCGCGCGTTTCGACTGCCCCGGCGGCGGCCAGGTCTGGGTCGAAGGAACGATCATGTATGTCGGGCACCAACGCCCGACCAGCGGCACCACCATCGTCAACGTCGCCGACCCCAGCAATCCGAAGACGCTGGCGCGCATCGACGTGCCGGAAGGCTGGCATTCGCACAAGGTGCGCGTCGCCGGCGACATCATGATCGTCAATCACGAGAAGTTCGGCAAAGCCGCCCGCGACGAGATCGGCGGCGGTCTCGGCATCTATGACGTGTCGCGCCCGGGTGCGCCGAAGCTGATCACCAAGTGGCCGACCTTCGGCGGCGGCGTGCATCGCTTCGATTTCGACGGACGCTACGCCTACATCTCCCCGACGGTCGAAGGCTATGTCGGCAATATCGTGATGATCCTCGATTTGGCCGATCCGGCGAAGCCGGCCGAGGTCGGCCGCTGGTGGATCCCGGGCCAGTGGGAAGCGGGCGGCGAAGCCTATCCGTGGACGGACTGGGTGTCGCCACGCTGTCATCATCCGCTGCGCTACGGCGACCGGCTCTATGTCAGCTACTGGCATCATGGCCTGTTCATTCTCGACGTCAGCGACCTCGCGCGGCCGAAGCCGATCGCGCACGTCAACACCAGCCCGGCATTCCCGCATCCGACCCATACCTGCCTGCGTATTCCGCAGAAATTGCACGGCCGCGACATCATGGTGGTCGCCGACGAGGACGTCGCCAAGCTCTGGCCGTCGGCGCCGTCCTTTGCCTGGGTCTACGACGTCACCAACGAACGGCTGCCGGTCTCGATCGCCACCTATCAAGTGCCGGGCCTCGACCGCGACGGCAGCCCGCAACCGCCGATGACCGGCTGCCACCAGCCGTCGGAGCGCTTCCACGGCACGGTCATTCCCTTTGCCTGGTTCGCACAGGGCTTGCGGCTGGTCGATTTCGCCGACCCCTTCCGGCCGCGCGAAGTCGGCCACTATCTGCCGGAGCCTGCCTCGGGCGCGGAGCGGGCATCGTCCAACGACGTGACCGTCGATACGCGCGGGCTGATCTACCTGGTCGACCGCGTGCGCGGCGTCGACATCATCGAGACCAGTGCATTCTGACGAGGACCACAGCCATGGCCGGTCGCAAGGATGTCTATTCGATCGGGAAGAAGAACCCGAACCTGCCGTTCCACCCGGCCGTGCGCGCCGGCGACTTCATCTTTGTCTCCGGCCAGGTCGCCAAGGATGCCGACAACAACATGTTGCACGGCACGATCGAGCAGGAGACCGCCGGCACCATCGAGACCATCAAGCGCATTCTCGCCGAAGAGGGTGCGACGCTCGCCGATGTCGTGCGGGTCACGACCTATCTCGAGGATACCCGTGACTTCGGCCGCTACAACAAGGTGTTCGCCGAATACTTCAAGGACGCCGTTTTGGCGCGCACGACGGTCGAAGCCCGCGCCGTCATCAACACCAAGATCGAGATGGATGCGATCGCCTACAAGCCCCTCAAGAGCTGATCAGCGCATGTCCCGGAAAAGTGGAAACCGGTTTTCCGAAAAAGGACATTCGCCACTTAAGAAGGAGAACGTCACGTGATCAAGCTGCTCGGACGCAAGACCTCGGGAAACGTTCAGAAGGTGCTGTTCCTGCTGGAGGAGTTGCGGCTTCCCTATGCGCGCGAAGACTACGGCCGGCAGTTCGGCAACACGCTGACCGATGCCTACCGCGCGCTCAACCCCAACGCCAAGGTCCCGACCATGATCGACGGCGACCTTGTGATCTGGGAATCGCACACCATCCTGCGCTATCTCGCGGCGCTGCATGCGCCTGCCCTGCACGGCGCGACGCCGGGCGACCGGACCTGGGTCGAGCGCTGGATGGACTGGGGCCTCGGCGCGCTCAATGCGCCGTACGTGGCGGTGTTCAAGGACGTCAAGAACGCGCCGGCGGCGCGCGCCGCCGACTTCGCGGAGCAGGTGAAGACGCTCATCGAGCAGCTCAGAATTCTCGACGGAGAGCTCGCCAAGCGCGAGTGGCTCGCGCTCGACAGGTTCACGCTCGCCGAGATCGCGCTCGCCCCGATCGTCAAACGCTGCCTGGCATTCGAGCTCGAGCGCGCGGCGTTGCCGGCGCTGGAGAAGTGGCAGGCCGCAATCGACATGCGGCCGGCGTTCCAGGTGGCGATCGGCGCCAAGCCGAGCGTGACCGCGACGGCGGCGTAAGCGGACGCGGCGCACGATGGCCATCGACGTCGAGGCGCGGATGCAGGAGAAACTCGGATGACAATCGCCGTTCGTTGCGCCGCCGTTCTCGTTGCGCTCGTTTGGGCGGACGCAGGCCTCGCCCAAGGCGTTCCCGCCGGCGCCGGCGACGCCTATCCCAGCCGACAGGTGAAGGTGCTGCTGCCGTTCCCGCCCGGAGGCGTGGTCGATGTCATGGGACGGCTCCTGGCGCAGAAATTGTCCGACCGCCTCGGACAGACCTTCTATGTGGAAAATCGCGGCGGCGGCGGCGGCAACATCGGCGCCGCGATGGCGCAGGCGGCTGCGCCCGACGGCTATACCGTGCTCATCACCAGCTCGAGCTTCCTGATCAATCCGGGGCTGCAGAAGGTCCCCTACGATCCCGTCGGCGGCTTCACCGCCGTCGCCATCCCGAGCGCTTCGCCGAGCGTGCTCGTGGTCAATCCCGACGAGCCCGCCAGGACCGTCAAGGAGCTGATCGAAGCGATCAAGAAGGCGCCCGACAAGTACAGCTACGCGTCGGCGGGCATCGGCTCGACGCCGCACCTGCAGGGCGAGATGTTCAAGCTGGCCTATGGGCTCGATATGGTGCACGTCCCGTTCGGCGGCGGCGGCCCGGCGCTGCAGTCGACGATTGCCGGCCATACGCCGGTCGCCTTCACGGCGCTGCCGCCGGCCATCCCGCTGGTCAGAGCCGGCCACCTGCGCGCGCTCGCGGTCATCGGTCCCGGGCGCGCTTCGGCGTTGCCGGAGGTGCCGACCATGACCGAGGCCGGGCTGCCCGGCCAGGAAACCGAAACCGTGCTGCTGGCACTGGTCCCGGCGGGCACTCCGAAGGACGTCGTGAACCGGCTCAATCGCGAGATCGTCGAGATCATCGCAACGCCGGAGGTCCGGGAGAAGTTCGACACATTGGGTTTTGCGCCGGTGGGCACGACGCCCGAGGAAACGTCGGCGCGGATCAAGGCCGAGCTCGACCTGTGGGCGAAGGTCATCCGCGACGCGAAGATCACGCCGTAGCAGATCGGCCGCCGAGCTTTCAGCAGTCCTTGTTGCGCTTGGAGCGCTGCTTCGATTGCGGCGATCCACGGTCGTCGCAATCCCAGCGCAACAGCGGTCCGCTCGGTTGGCTCGGCTGCATGAAGCGGTCGAGCGGCGACGGGGTGAAGCGCTCACGCTGCCGTCCCGGCAGCTCGCTCGACGGCACGAGCGGCGCGGCGTTGGCTGCGACCAGTCCGGCGACGAGCAGAATTGCGGTGAGCTGGAAGGTTTGCATCGATCGCACGCGCCGCATGTTTTTTCTGCCCCAGGACCATGAGCCGGAAACGACATTGCATATAGCGTCACGATGGAGGCGCCGCCATCCGGCGGCACCCTCATACCTGCAGCGAATCGTATTCCACAATTTAACATTGTTAATTGCGCGCTGCGCCAACGATCAGGTGTGGCTCCACAGCGACAGTGTGCACCGCGCCGCCGATATACGATCGCGCCGGGGGTCCGCCCGTTGTGGCCCAATCTGCCGCCCCGGCAGCGCGTGGCGACGCAACGCGTGCGGTCGTGCCTGCAACGGGGGATGTCATGTCCATGTTCCAGCGTAACCACCGCGCGGCGCTCATGGCCGGATGCGCGAGCATCGCGCTCGCCTGGTCGGCACCGGCGACGGCGGGGTGCAACTCCGGCAACGTTGCCGATACCGACCTGCTCAGCAGCGCGAATTGCGAGGCCTCGGCGGGCGGGAGCGGCTCGACCGCGGTCGGGAACGGCAGCTCGGCCAGCGGCTCGCAGAGCCAGGCCTATGGCACGTTGAGCACAGCCAGCGGCGCGAGCGGCTCGGCCTACGGCTTCAACAGCGCGGCCACGGGCTCCAACAGCGCAGCCTACGGCAATGCCTCAGCCGCCGGCGGCACGATCCTCAACGGCGTCACCAACAGCGGGACGACCGCGCTCGGCGTAAATGCCCAGGCCGGATCGACCGCCGCGAGCCAGACCAACGCCACGGCGGTCGGCAACAGCGCGCTGGCGAATGCGGCGAACGCAACCGCGGTCGGGCAAAACAGCAATGCTTCGGCAACCGGCGCCAGCGCCTTCGGGCAAGGCAGCGTGGCCAGCGGCGTCGGAAGCGGCGCGTTCGGCATCAACACCACGGCGAGCTTCGCGAACGCGAACGCGCTCGGCGGCGGCGGCGACGGCGTCACCACGTTCGGCGCGCGGGCGACCAACACCAACGCGACGGCCGTCGGCTTCAACAGCACCGCGAGCGGGCCGAGCTCGGTTGCCTTGGGCGACACCGCGCGGGCGACCAACACCAATGACACGGCCGTCGGTTTCAACAGCACGGCGAGCGGGCAGAGCTCGGTCGCCGTCGGCGACACCGCACTGGCGAACGGCTTTCAGAGCACGGCACTCGGCAATTTCAGCCGGGCGACCGCCGTTGGCGCGACCGCATTGGGCGGCGGCGGCGATGGCGTGACCACCTTCGGCGCACGGGCGACCAATACCGACGCCACTGCCGTTGGTGCGTTCAGCCTGGCGGGCGGCACTGCGAGCTCGGCATACGGAGTGCTGAGCACTGCGACCGGCAACTTCAGCTCGGTCTATGGCACGGCCAGCACCGCCGTCGGAGATCGAAGCTTCGCCGGTGGCGCGAGCTCATTCGCCGGCGGCATCTCCTCGCTCGCGCTCGGCGACACCGCGCGGGCGGCGCAGGTCGATACGATCGCCATCGGGCACAACGCACTGGCAAGCGCGATCGGAGGGATAGCGATCGGATCGGCAGTCGGCGGCACCACCGCCAGCGGAAACGACTCGGTCGCGATCGGCACCAACGCCAAGGCAACGCAGACCAGCACCGTCGCGCTCGGCCTCAATGCGACCGCCAACCAGACCGATGCCGTTGCGCTGGGCCACGGCACCACCGCCAGCGGGCTCGTCGCCGCCGCCTTCGGGGCACTGAGCACCGCGAGCGGCGATGCGTCGATCGCGATCGGCTCCGGCGCGCATGCCACCAACACCAACGCCATCGCGCAAGGCACCGGCGCCATCGCCTCGGGCGTCAACTCGATCGCCATCGGCCGCGGCGCGATCGCCACCGGCTCGATCGCGATGGGCGATACGTCGCAGGCCTCGAACGGCGGCGCGGCGTTCGGCGATTTTTCCAACGCGACCTGCGCCGGCTGCGTCGCCAACGTGTCGTCGTCGACCGCGCTCGGCAACAGCGCGAGCGCCACCACGGCGAGCTCGGTGGCGGTCGGCCAGAGCGCGACCGTGCAGGCGGTCAACGGCACGGCCGTCGGTGCCGGCGCGACCGTGCAGGCCGGCGCCACCAATTCGGTCGCGATCGGCCAAGGCTCGGTGGCGAACCAGGCCAACACCGTCTCGTTCGGCTCCGCCGGCAACGAGCGCCGGCTGACCAATGTGGCGGCCGGCGTCGCCCCGACCGACGCGGTCAACGTCAGCCAGCTCTCCAGCATCGCGACCGGCGTGACGGCCGGCCTGCAATCGCAGATCGACGGGCTGCAGGGCCAGATCAACGGGGTCAACCAGCGCGTGGACAAGGCCAATGGCGGCGTGGCGATGGCCATGGCCTTGACTGGGGGCTATCTGCCGGATTCGAAGAAGTTCGCGGTCGCGATCAATTACGGCACATTCGTGGGTCAGAACGCGGCGGCGGTGTCGAGCTATTTCCGCATCAACGAGAACGTCGTTGTTTCCGGCGGCTTGAGCTACGGTGTGGAGGCGAAGCAGGTCGGCGGCCGCGCCGGCATGCTGTTCGCGTGGTAGGAAGGTCGAATGAGCGTCATGCGGTTCGTCCCGTCGGCCTTGGTTTCGATTATTGTCGCCTTGCCGTCGCCGGCGGCGCAGGCGCAACAGCAGCCGGCCGCCGCGTGGGACCAGCTTCCGCGCATGCAATTGGAACGCCAGTTCGCCGGCCCATTGCAGGACACCATCATCCAGCGCTGGCGCGACCCCGCCGACGGCACCATCTGCTACGTCTACCTGCCGATTACCGCCGCGCACACGCCGCCCACGGCGTCGGGCTATGTGCAATACGGCGCGAACACCATCGGCTCGATCAGCTGCGTCGCGTCGCCGTTGCGGCCGCCTCCGGCCCCAGCGTCAGCGGCCCCGCCGGCAAAGAAGTAGCCCGCCCGCCACGCTCGCGCTTGCTCACTGCAGCCGATCGACGAATCCGCGCAGCAGCGCGACCAGCGCCGCCTGGCTACGCGCGCCGGTCTTCTCGAACACGTGCTGGAGATGGGCGCGCACGGTGGGAAGCCCGAGCCCGAGCCGTGACGCGATAGCCTCGAGATCGGAGCCCGTGGCGAGCAGCGCGGTGACCTCGCTCTCCCGCCGGGTGAGGCGGAAGGCCTCGGCGATGGCGACGCGGTCGATCGCGACCGGCGCGTCCGGCTCGGTGATGAAGACCGCGACTTGCGGCGCGCCGGCGCCCGGCACCGTCGCGCCGAGCCGCCAGACCGGGATCACCGTCAGCATGAGCGGCGGACGATGCGACGGCCGCTCCACGCGGATGCGCCGGCTTTCGACCGCTACGTCCATGGCGGCGGCGGCGATCGCCGCGTGCAACGCCCGCGTCGCCGTCGCGGTTGCGAGCGCGATCCCATCGTCGTCCACCGCAAACCCGTCGGCGTCGGCGACGATCCGCGCCGCCGGCGCATTGATGCAAGCGGGGCGCCCCGCCGCGTCGGTCAGGATCACGCCGGTCTCGAGCCGGTCGAGCGTCCGCGCCAAGGCGGCGCTGCGACCGTCGGCAGCCTGCAAGCGCTGCTGAAGCTCGATCGCCGTGGTCAGATGCGGCACCAGCAACCGCAGCGTCGCCAAATCGACGGCGTCGAAATCGTCGAAATCGGGTCCGCGACAAACGTTGACGAGAATCGCGGCTGCCGAGCACAGCTGCCAGGTCGCCGCGGAGTGAAAGCCCTTCATCGGGCGAACGATCTCGTTGTAGTAAGCGCTGCGGGCAAACTCCCGATCCGGCATCAGCTGCGCGCGCGTGAACACCCGCCCCAGCGGCAGCGCGCCAAACGCCAGCGGACCCGCCGAGACCTTTTCATAGTTTGCCACGGCGCGCGCGACCTCGCCCGGGTCGATGCCGGCGCAGGCCAGGAAGGGCGCCCCGCCGGCGGTGCCTTGGGCGTACATCGTGGTGTGGTCGCCATGCAGCAGATCACCCATGCCCGCGAGCGCCGCCGACCATTCGGCCGGCGTCAGCGCCGCGGCATAGATCCGCTCCGTGACCCGCAAGAGATCGCCCGCGCGGTCCATGCCCCCCTCCCCCGAGTAGAGAAACCCCATCGTCCGGCTACGACCAAGGCGTGCAGCGTTTGCCATGGTCAACGCGAAATGCCCCCGCCGGCCAGTCGGAGGTAACCGCGGAGCGTGGCATTTTGGCGACACCGGGCGGGAAACCGCGCGTGCAGCAACAGCAAAACCCGCAAACTCATCAATTTACATGAAGCGCGCGGAATGGCCTCGCCCCTAACGTCGCTCGCCACAAAGGCTCGGGGGAGCGGCACATGGTCGGACGGTTGGGGAGTCTCTTGGTCGTTCTCGCGGCGGCCGCGGCTGCGCTTGGCGGGGTCGCCACCGCAGCCGACCTGCCGATCAAGACCCTGAAAGCGCCGCCGCCGGTCGTCGCGCCGTCCTGGAGCGGCTTCTACCTCGGTGTCGGCGTCGGCTTCCGCTCGACGCAAACCGATGCGACCGTGACGAACGCCACGCTGGGCGGCGCGAACAATTTGGCCAACAACTGCGCCGTGCTCGCTCCGCAAGGAGGATGCGTGACCGCCGAGCCTGTGAACGATACCGCGTTCAGGCTCAACCCCTACGTCGGCTTCAACTGGCAGGTGGCGCCGCAATGGGTGGTGGGCGTCGAGGGCGACTACGGCTGGGCCAGCAAGACGACGACGCTCAACGGCACGTTCTATCCGTCCAACTTCCCATTCGGTCTCGGCGGCTTGGTGCCCGACACCTTCAGCGTGAAGACCACCTGGGACGCCAGCGCGCGCGGCCGCGCCGGCTTCCTCGTCACGCCCTCGGTCCTCGTTTACGCGACCGGCGGCGCGGCATGGCTGCACGTCGAATCGACGTCGAGCTGCAGCACGAATCCCGTCGCGGGCCAGTGCCGCGCTAATCCTTTCACGTTCACCCCCGCCGTCATCACCGACTCGAAAACCAAGACCGGTTGGACCATCGGCGGCGGCGTCGAAGCGATGCTGTGGGGGAACTGGCTGGCGCGGGCGGAATACCGCTATGCCGACTACGGCACCATCACCAATACGGACATACGTGCCTTCACCGGCGGAGGCGCCATGGTCGTGACATACGACCTCGCCGTCAGGACGCATACCGCGCAATTCGGCCTCGCCTACAAGTTCGGCGCGAGCAATCCGGTCGTCGCCGACATGCCGGTCAAGGCGCCGGTCTTGAAGGCCCCTCCCGTCCTCGCCGCATCCTGGACCGGCGCCTATCTCGGCGCCGGCGTCGGCATGCGCTCGTCGGTGGTTGACGCGACCGTGACCAACTTCAGCGACGGCGCGGCCAACCTTGCCAACACCTGCGCCACCTTTGCTCCATTTGGGGGATGCGTCACCAGCGAGCCCTTGAACAATACGGCATTCAGGATCGGCCCCTATCTCGGCTTCAACTGGCAGGTGGCGCCGCAGTGGGTCGTCGGCGTCGAGGGCGATTGGGCCTGGGTCGGCAAGACCACGACGCTCAACGGCATGTTCTATCCGTTCCTCTCCCTGTTCACCGGCTTTGCCGCCGACACGTT
>WNEY01003485.1_pt1 | contig 11810 bp, 9 predicted proteins | sample 5400531 | NCBI WGS metagenome assembly WNEY01 (sample SAMN13153338, study PRJNA577476) | soil metagenome | isolation source: 200 cm saprolite under Douglas fir tree site 1 | place: USA:California | collected 2015-04-18
AAAGCCAGCCCTACTGTAACGAAAAGTTCGAAAGTCAGAGGTACATATGTGCCCGAAAGAACAATCGAAAACACCCAGATCGCAATCGAGAGAAAAAATGCGTAAGTCATTACGAACATCAGTAGCAGGGCCTTCTCCCGTGGTCCGCCGTTTCGCCAGATTAGGAGATGCCATCGAATGAATCCGACTGGTGTCGGTTTGTGGATGGCCATCGAGTTGCACCCATTTAGAAGCATCGTTTCGCCTGAAGTCCCAGGATGTGAATTCCGGTTTGAAGGGCTATCAGGCCCAGGGTAATCGCAATGCCCGCGGGATTGCTTCTCGCCGCAAGAGTTGCGCCAGCCGCAATCGCCTGCCACCAAGGAATTAGACTCCAAAGTACCCACCATGCGATCGAGAGAATAGTATTCAGCAAGAAATAGGGGCTCGAAAAGATAGCGGCACCGGCGATACCCCACTTCCAAACTGTCGTTATTCGGTACGCCACCTGTGCGACGATGTCCGCGCCCATCGCCAGTCCGAGGAAGGCGAAAGCCACCATGACCAGGAAGAGCGCGGTCATCGCGGTGCATTCAATTGTCCACCTGGGCCCATCGGTTGTTGAACCCGTGGCGGTCGAGCCGCTGGTCCCCGAAGATAGTGTGCCAGGGGGAGACGAACCAGGGGAAGCCCGGCACTCCCATCCCGAGCAGCCCTCGAACCAGCGCCCGGATGGGTCGACCCGACTCACCGCGTTGCCGCCTCCATAGTTGTATAGATTCGGACCATCGACCATGCCCGCCGGATCCTTCGACGTGAACCGCCCCGTGTCCGAGTCGTACGTCCGGGCACGGTAGTAGTACAGGGGCGTGCCCGAGTCCTTCTCCCGCCCGGTGAAGCGGAACGGGCTAGAGACCGTCTCGGACTCCGTCGTCGCCCGGCCCCAGGCGTCGTATCGGTACGTGTTGACCGATGCCTGGGCCGAGTCTGTCAACCGTGTAACGGAGCCTTCGGCGTCTGTTTGATAGCTGTAATACGAACCGCCGCGGAGCATCCCGATCGGCTCATCGATTCCGGATCCTCGGGTGTAGCGCGCTTGGCGCACTCCGGCGGAATTGTACTCGGCGGAGACATCGTCGTACCCACCCGAGCCCTGAAGGTCGTAGCCGTAGTACGTCGTCGAGGTGGAGGCGACGCTCATCCGCTGGCCGGTCGGCGTGTACGTGTACGCGAGCTGCGTGAGGCGGTTCTCGGCATCGTACGCATACGTGGCGAGGCGGTTAGTGCCCTCCCAATCCTCTTTTCGGTTCCCGTTCGCGTCGTAGATGTACGTGAGGACCTGCGGACCGCCCGTAATGCTCGTGAGCCGGTCGTCCGCGTCGAACGCGTACGTTACGACGGCGCTCCCGGCCTGCTTCTGGATCCGGTTGCCGACCGCGTCGTACGTGTACGTCGTCGTGAACCCGGACGGGGAGGAATCGTTTCCGGACCACTTTTGGACTCCTTGCCACCAGATTTCGAACGAATTTGCGGCGGCCACGACCTTCGCCACGTAGTCGTTCCCCGTGGTAATCGTGACGCCGTTGACGGTCGCGATGGTTGTGAGCGCTCCCGCGATCTTCTTTTTCAAAGTTAGGTTGCTACCCGACTGGGAGATATCGAGGTAGTAGTGGTTGTTCGAATCTTGAAAACGGAAGTATGCCTGCGCTGTCCCGGTTGCCGTGAACCGGATCTTGAACCCGAACCGCTGATCCGACCAGGAAGAACCGGCCCGAACGATGGTGCTTTGCTGCAGCTGCATGACCCCGCTCGCGAAGGTCCATGTCCCGGTTTCCTTCGTCCAGATGTCATTCGTGTTGTCGTTGAAGTTGTCCGCTAGCCAACCAATCTTGATGTTGTGGTCGCCCTTGTCTTCGACTGCGTCGGCGAACGTGCTCGATCCCCAACCAGCCGCCGCGCTCAGGGTCCATGTCGGATCGAGGTAAATGGGCCACTGGGCCGTCGTCAGCATCGTCGTGTTCAGGCGCATGACGATGGATTTTTCGTGGATTTCGACACCGAGCACCGGTTCGTTAAACGAAACCGCCGGATTCGAGGAATCCCACGCGACGTACGGAGCCGTGCGCCATATGACGGCCCCCTCCGCATCCCGAAGGGCGACGGATGTCCCTTCTGCAGTCGCGTTCAGGCTCGTGGACAATGCTGTGATAACGCCGGTGTCGCCTCTGTCATTCACGAGCATCGGAGGGGTCGTCCACGAGAATTCAATCGTCTCCTTGATCCGATCAGGCATGAATTCGTACTTTGCGCCCGGTACCTTCGCCTGGGTGAAGGACCCCTCTCTGGTGATCGCGGTGACGTCTCCTGACGCATCCGTCAGCTTGTACGGCCAATTGCCGCTCCTGAGATCGATCTGCGACATGTCGAACCAGGAACCATCCCACCGTCGGAACGTGGATAGATAGCGTGCCGTTGAGGTCCGGTCGGGTCTTGTGGTGATGGCAATTCCGGAGGAGGTAGTGGTCGCCGCGTCGCGCGCGCTAGCGACCTCGTCCCCGATACGTTGCGCGTGGTTCCGGCAAAAGCAACAAGGATCATGACGATGACGGCGAACTCCGCGAACAGCCGTCGGGAAATTGTCTTGGACCGCGCCCGCCGGAGTACAAGCGATTCTTCTACCCGGGCGGAGCGACCGAGGTCAACCGTCTTCGACTTGTCGTGCGAAACCATCGCCATCCCTCCAACCTGCCGATCGACAGGCAGGCTTCGGAAAGACGCCCACCCGAATCTCGGCCAGTCGGGAAAGTCAGGTTATTTTGATTTCAGGCTTTCGGTAGATGTTCTGTCTTGACCAAGAAACACTCGAACCTCGGGAGCTCGAGTCCCAAGGATGGACTGCCGAGAGGCGGAAGTCATTCGGAGGGTACGCGCTAGGTCCGATCTATCGTTGAATGACGCTCTACCAAGGGTCATCGATTTCTTCGCTTTCGAACCCCTTATGCGGGTTTCGACAACTCGTTTGCTTCGACAGTGAGCCTCACAGCTTCTCGCGGACGGCATCGAGTTTGTCCGCGAGTTCCTGACTTCGCGCGGCGACCGCGACCTCGCCGCGGGTCTTTTCGATCAGGCTCCGCGCGACGTCTTGTTTCCTCTTGAGGGCGACCAAAGCGGTCGGATAGTCGAACCGCATCAGGGAATCCAAGATCCGCTCCATCTTCTCGAGGAAGGCGGAGGCGAGCTTGATGTCCCCGCGGCGCAGGTGCTCGAGGGAGAATCGCCGCAGCTCGCCCACGACGTCTCCGAGGCCGAGGAGGTAGGCCGTGTCCGTCACCCCGACGTCCTTCGGGCCGGGCAAGCCCTCCGCATCGAGGATCGCGTGGACGAGGAACGCTTCACAGGCCTCCTGCATCGCATTCTCCACGATGCCGGTATGATACAGATCCGGATGGTCCTTGAGGAGGCTCCGCAGTTTCAGAATCTCCTCGCGGGTCTCCTGGAGTTGCGTATCGACATCGAGCCCGCGGTGCATTCCCTGGATCGCGGAGCCGCTCAGGCGGGCGATCGTGCGGGAGGACTTGATCGTGAGCTCGCGAACCTCGTCCTTCTCATCGAGACGGGACTCGATCTCTTCAATCACATCGTCGAGGTTCTTCACGGCGCGCGGATGGCCCATCCCGTTATTTGAGGGTTGGCCCTCGGGTGAACGGAGCGAAGGTGGCAACAGGCCGACCCGACCGCGGACCGACCGCGGGCGAGGTGGTTAACATGTTAACCAATTGGGATGAGTACTTTCGCTCACCTCTTGGAGAAACATTATTATATGACTGTATAAATATATATACTCATGAATGATACGTCCTCCCGCAGAGATTGCATTCTCGTGTCCTACGACGTGTCCGGCGGCCCCCGATCCGTTGCGGCCCGCGTCTGCCAAATCGTCTTCGGCAGGAAGAGGATCGTCCAAGGGAGGGCGAGAGACGAGCCCGGATTCATCCACCGGAGCGGCGTCATCTGGATCGGTCAATCCGTCCTGGTCATGCCGTCACCCGACGCGGAAGAGCTCGCGCCCCGCCTGCGATGCTTGGGCGTCCGTGTGGCCATCGCTCCCGTGGTTGTCTCGGGAACGGATCTCGAGGCGTTCCGGCGGCCGCGTGCGTAGTATGCTCGAAGACCAAGAATGGGAAAGGCTAAGTACACTCTACAACGGTTGGATAGACGATGTCGCCGATGTCCTCGAAGGACTCAAAGCCGCGTCTGAAGACGCTGAGCGAAGCGTTAAAGGAACGCCTCTCGCCAGAGCAGTGGTCCGAGATCTTCGGGCCCGGATCAACGCCGCCATCCGAGAAATCGTCGAAAGGACGAACACCCTGACCGTCGAGATGGCGAGGTTCCAAGCGTGAGCGTGGACGGAGCGAACGTCGGGAGGCATGGCTTAACATGTTAACCAAGAGCCACGCAGGTTCTCGTTTCCTCAACCCTGGCGGATCTTTCGCATCCGCTCGGCCTTTCGCTGGATCACCTCAGGTTTGCCGATGTCCCGGCGGGCGTAGAAGCTCCCCGCGATGAAGGCGAGGGCCTCTTCCGAGATCGACTCGGCCTCTTCCAGCTTCGTCGCGATCCCGACAATCGCGAGGGATCGGGACGTCGTCGTGTACAGGTGGCCGCCTTTTTCGTCGACGCTCGCGTAGTACAGCTTCGCCCCGGTCTGGCGGATGCTGTCCTCGTCGACTTTCAATTGCTCTCCAGCTCGCGGATGAGAGCCGTATCCCATGGGAACGATGTATTTGCAGACGGTCGCTTGACGCGCGAATACGAGCGAAGTGGGGAGACGGCCTTCCGTAAGACGCTGACACGTCTCGAGGAAGTCGTCCTCCAGGATCGGCAGGACGTTCATCGATTCCGGATCCGCGAACCGGACGTTGAACTCGAGGAGCTTGGGTCCGTCCTTCGTCGCCATGAAGCCGCCGTACAGGATCCCTTTGAACGGCGTACCGCGAGCCGCCATTGCCTCAACCGTCTTGCGCATCGTCTCGAGCGCGCCCTCGAAGTCCTGCGGCGTGACGAACGGGAGGAGATGGTCCGCGTCGCTGTAGGAACCCATCCCGCCCGTGTTCGGTCCCTTGTCCCCTTCGTAAGCGCGCTTGTGATCTTGGGCGAGCGGCGTGGGCGCGAGAGATCGACCATCGCAGAACGCCTGGAGGGAGAACTCCTCTCCGACCAACTTCTCCTCGACAAGGAACCGGGGGACACCGCCGATCTGTTTCGTCACGATCTCCTTCCCATATGCGAGCGCCTCCGCCTTCGTCGTGAAGTGGTCGCCCCAGACGCGCACTCCTTTGCCCGCCGTCAGACCGAGGGGTTTGATGACGAACTCGAAATCGGAGGTGTTCACGAATTTCTCGAACTCGGCGAAATCGCCGAAGGCCCAGAACCGCGGGGCACCTGGAATTCCTTGGTCTCGCATCAGCTCCCGGGTGAATTCCTTGTTCGTCTCGAGCTGGGCCGCCTCCCGGGACGGGCCGACGGTCGGGATGTGTGCCGCTTCGAGGGCGTCCGTGATCCCTTTCTCAAGGGGTCCCTCAGGGCCGATGATCGCGAGTTCGATCTGCCGGTCCGACGCCCACCGCACGATCTGATCGACCGCGGTCACGTCGACGAGGAGCACATCCTTCGACGCGCGTCGGATTCCCGGGTTCTGATTCGCCATCGCGGCGTAAATGTCCGCCCGGCTCCGGCGTAATGCCTCGACAATCGCATGCTCGCGTCCTCCTCCCCCGACCACGAGGACTCTCATGGCGACCCGCAGGAAACGGAGTTGTCGATAAGACCTTTCGTCTCACGATTCAGCGGAGAGTTCCGCGGCGCGCACCGTGTTCGTCAGGAGCATCGCGATGGTCATGGGACCGACCCCGCCTGGTACCGGACTGATCGCCTTCGCCTTCAGTCGCACCGCCTCGAAATCCACGTCGCCTACCGTCCGGTAGCCACCTTTCGCTGTCGCGTCGGGGATCCGATTGATCCCCACGTCGATCACGACGACGCCATTCCGGACCATATCCGCCCTCACGAACCGCGGCGAGCCCATGGCCGCGATCAGGATGTCCGCGCGCCGTGTGTGGGAAGGAAGGTCGCGGGTGCCGCTGTGCGCGACCGTCACGGTCGCATTGGCCCCGTTCGCCTTTTGCATGAGGAGGGCCGCGAGCGGCTTCCCGACGATGTTGCTGCGCCCCACGATCACCACATCCTTGCCGCCGGGATCGTTGCCGGAGCGAAGGAGAAGTTCCAGGACACCCGCGGGGGTCGCCGGTGCGAAACGCGGTCGGCCAATCAGGACGAGTCCCACATTTGTCGGATGGAAACAGTCCACGTCCTTCCGCGGATCCACCGCAGAGACCGCCGCTTCCACGCGGATCTTCGGAGGAAGCGGTTGCTGGACGAGGATCCCATGGACCTGGGAGTCCGCGTTCAGCCGGGCGATCTCGTCGAGCAAGCGGCGCTCGGAGACGTCTTCGGGCAACTCCACAGTCCAATGCGCGAGGCCCATTTCCTCGGAGGCCTTGCCTTTCATCTTCACGTACAGTTTCGAGCCCGGATCGTCCCCGACGATGATCGCGGCGAGGCCCGGCACGATCCCGCGCTCGGCGAGGGTGGCAAGGCGCGGCTTCAGGTCCGCGCGCACTTCGTCCGCAATCTTCTTCCCGTCGATCAGCTCGCCGGGCAATCCATCACCGGAAAAACGGGAAGACGGGCCGCCGGTTATAGCCTTGGAGACGATGGAGAGCGAGCGTCTGACAGCGAGGGCACACCGCGATTTCGTACGCTGATTTTGTCTGACAAAGACCCTTCGGCGGCGTTCCACAAAAACGCTTAAGACGGGTCCCGGCCTTTGACCCGCGGATGCACTCTACCGACTGGTCTCGACTCCTCACGGAACGCCAGCGCGAGGTCCTCTCGATCGTCGTCGAGAACAAGGTGTACCGGAACCGGGACTCGAAGATCGCGGAGCTGGCCGTCCAGATGGGGATCGCGCCTGCGGCGGTCGCGAAGCACCTGCTCGAGATCGAGAAGGAGGCTCTCCTCCAGGTCGTGGTGACCCCGTCGGAGCAGGGAAAACGGTTGTACGAGCGGATGGAACTCGAGCCGCGCCCGGAGAAGAGGCAGATCTCGGAAGTCCTCGACCGTCAGAAGATCGCGATCCTCCACTTCCTGCGGGATCATCCCGACGCGAGCGCGAACGAGATCGTGGAGGAGATGGGCCTCTCGGAATACACGACCGTGAACAGCCTCCGTGTCCTGACCGCGGTCCGGCTCGTCACGAAGCAGCGTGGACCGGCCCTTCGCCGCGGCGTGCCGCCGTACGTGTATCGTGCGACCGCCCACGGGGAAGACCTCGCGGGACGATTCCCCGCCGAGGCTACGGCGTAAGGCCGATATATCCGCATCCGACTCTCCGACCCGACGTGTTCGACGCCGTCGTCGTCGGTGCGGGTCCCTCCGGGGGAATGGCCGCGCGGCAGCTCGCCGCCGCCGGTTTCCGAACCGCGCTCCTCGACAAGAAGAAGGTCGTCGGTGAGCCGGTCCAGTGCGCGGAGGGAGTGAGCGAGTTCGGGCTCGAATCGAACGGTCTCCGACCCCGCGAGGAGTGGATCGCACAGCGAGTCTCGGGTGCGAAGTGCGTCGCCCCGAACGGGAAATGGTTCTACATCACGCGACTTCCCGGATACGCGATCGATCGACCGGCCTTCGACCGCTGGATCGTGGAGGGGGCGGTGGACGATGGCGCAGATCTGCGGACGTCGGCCCGCGTGACCGCGATCTCCCGGCACGACGGAGGCTGGCGGATCGACGCGAACGGCGAACACATCGACGCGCGAGTGGTCATCGGGGCCGATGGACCGGCGAGCCTCGTCGCGAGGCAGGCGGGCCTCGTGCGGAGCCTCGAGAAAATCGTCGCGTACGAGTATCGATTCCATCGCGAGGACGTGCCGATCATCGATCCGGATTTCTTCCTTCTGTTTGTGAGTCAGGCGTACGAAGGCGGCTACGCCTGGGTCTTCCCGAAGGGCGAGGACGTGAACGTCGGAGCGGGAGGCCCCATCGACGGGCACGCCGCGACGGTGGCCTTCTGTCGGAAATACGGGATCGACGTCGCCCGCCGCACGCAGACGATCGCCGGTTCGATCCCCTACCGGTACGATCTGTCCGCGCTCGCGATGCCGGGCCTCGCCATCGTCGGAGACGCGGGCGGCATCACGAATCCCATGAACGGAGCGGGGATCCATCCGGGACTCTTCAGTGGGCGGATCGCGGGCGAATGCGCGGTCGCGGCTCTCGGGAACGAAGACCCGAACGCGATGATGGCCTACGATCGGATCTTGCGGACCTCCCCGTTCATGGATCCCCTCCTTTCCTGGATGATCGAGCGCGTTCGGACCTGGAGCGATCGCCTGATGGACTCGGTGACGGAGGAACTGTACGGGCTCGACTGGCGTGCCGTCGACGCGAGGTTGACGCTTCGAGTGGTCCTCCGGAAGCCTTGGCTCGCGTTCCATGCGCGGGACTTCCTCCGGATGATCCGCACATTGGAACTGTGCGATCGATACGGATGGTAGGGTCTCGGATTCCAGCGAAGCTTAGATAGCGCTCGGCGCGTTGCGTCGCACGATGGCGGCGGCGGTTGGGGTCCGCACGATCCGCTCGGGCAGTCGTCTGGAACGCATCTTGGCCTCGGGTGCGTTTGCGGTGACGGCCGAAATTGCGCCGCCGGCCTCCGCCGATGCGACGGAGATCCGGAAGAACGCCTCCCGGTACCGGGATGCCGTCGACGCGTGCAACGTGACGGACTGCACGCGCGCCCGTGTGAAGATCTCCTCCCTCGCGGCCGCGGCGATCGTGCTCCAGGAAGGCGTCGAGCCGGTCATGCAGATGGTCCTCCGCGATCGGAATCGGATCGCGCTCCAGGCGGACCTCCTCGGGGCCGCCGCGCTCGGGGTCCGGAACGTGCTGTGCCTCTGGGGCGACCCTCCCGCTGCCGGGAACGAGCGCGATGCGAAGGGGGTGTTCGACATGAAGACGGAAGAAATGATCGAGATGTTCCGGAACCTTCGAGACACCGGGACCCTCCGAGGCGGCGACACGGTCGAAACGCCGCCGAAGGTGTTCATCGGTGCCGCGGCCGACCCGTTCCGCGGCTCGAAAGAGGAATCGTTCGGCAAACTTCGGGCGAAGGTGATGGCCGGCGCGGACTTCGTGCAGACCCAGGCGGTCTACGACGTCGACGCATTCGAGGAGTGGATGCGCCTCGTACGAAAGGAGTGGCTCCACGAGAAGGTGTACATCCTCGCGGGCGTGATCCCGTTGAAAAATTCGAAGATGGCCCGGTTCATGGTGGAGAAGCTCGGGGCGGTGGTTCCGAAGCATATCATGGACCGCATGGAGAAGGCACCGAATCCGAAGGCGGAAGGCGTGAGCATCGCGGTGCGGACCATCAAGGCCCTGAAGAAGGTCGAAGGGGTCCGCGGTGTCCATCTGATGCCCGTGGGCTGGGATAGCGTCGTGTCGAAGGTGGTGAAGGACGCCGGCCTCGCGCCGCGTCCCGACACGCCGGAGTGAACGACGTAGTCCTCGAAATCATTCCGTCTGGTGTCCCAACCTTTAATTGCATTCTCCCCATTGGCACTCGGTAATAGGGATGGTTTCTCCCCCGCGGGCGCTCCTGAGCGTATCGGACAAGGAGGGCCTGATCGAGGTCGCCCGCGGTCTGCGGGACCTCGGCTTTGAACTGATCGGCACGGACGGGACTGCGAAGACCCTGAAAGACGCCGGACTCTCTGTCACGACCGTCGCTGACTACACGGGCCTGCACGAAGGACTCGGCGGTCGCGTGAAAACGTTGCATCCGCGCATCTTCGCGGGAATTCTCGCACCGATCGGCGACGAGAAGGACCTCAAGGATCTGGGCGCGGTTGCCATCGATCTCGTCATCGTGAACCTGTATCCGTTCGAGGCGACCGTGGCCAAACCGGATGTGACGGCGGCGGAAGCGGTCGAGAACATCGACATCGGCGGGGTGTCCCTCATTCGGGCCGCCGCGAAAAACGCCTCCCGGGTCGCCGTCGTCGTGCGTCCGGCCCGATACCGCGACGTGCTCCGGGCGTGGCGGGAACACCAGGGAATCCCGGCGAAGCTCCGGGAAGAACTGGCCCTCGAGGCGTTCGAATACACGTCCCGCTACGATGCTGCGATCTTCAACTACCTTGCCTCCCGCCAAGGGGGACCGCTCCCGCCGGCTCTCCGCCTCGCTTACGACAAGATCGCCGACCTCCGATACGGCGAGAACCCCTACCAACAGGCCGCCCTGTACCGGGAACCTTACCGATTCGCAGGGACAGCGACCGCGGAGCGACTCCAGGGCCGGGAACTCTCGTACAACAATCTGATCGACCTCGATGCCGCTCTCCGGGTCGCGACGGAATTCGAACGACCGGCAGCCGTCGTGATCAAACACACGAACCCCGCCGGGGTCGCGCTCGGGCCGACCCTCGCGCAAGCGTACGAGGCGGCGCACGCCGCCGATCCAATCTCCGCATACGGTGGCGTCGTCGGCGTGAACCGCACGATCGACCTCGCCACCGCGAAGGCGATGAAGGGGGACGTCCTCGACGCGGTGATCGCTCCCGGATACGAGCCGCAGGCGCTCGAGATGTTGAAGGGAAAGAAAAAAGGGGCGTTCCTGATCCTCCGGACGCGGGGGGCGCTTCGGAAGGATCACGGGGTCGACATGGTCCGCGTACTCGGCGGCGTGCTCCTTCAGACGACCGGATTTCCCGAGCCGAGGCCAGAATCGTTCAAGGTCGTGACCAAGTCCTCACCGACCACCGACCAGATGCGTGACATCCTGTTCGGGATCACCGTGAGTCGCTACGTGAAATCGAACTCGATCGTCCTCGCGCATGGAGAACGGACGGTCGGCGTCGGCGCGGGTCAGATGAGCCGGGTCGATGCATGCATGCTCGCCTGCTACAAGGCGAAAGGGGCGGCACGTGGGAGCGTCGCGGTGAGCGACGCCTATTTCCCGTTCCGAGACGGCCTGGATGAATTGGCGAAAGGGGGCGTCGCGGCAATCGCGCAACCGGGCGGTTCGATCCGCGATGCGGAAGTCATTGCCGCCGCAGACGGGTTCGGAATCGCCATGGTCTTCACGGGGACCCGACTGTTCAAGCACTGAGGGGTCAGATGGAACGTCTGCGTGTCGGGGTGCTCGCGTCCGGGAGGGGCACGGACTTCCAAAGTCTCGTGGACGCACGCGACCGCGGGGATCTCGCTGTGGACATCGTCGTCCTCGTCTGCAACGTGCCCGGAGCGCCGGTCATTGAACGGGCGAAGAAGGCGGACGTCCCTGCCGTCGTGATCGACCACAGGCCCTTCGGGAAGGACCGGGCCGACTTCGAACGGGAGGTCGTGAGGGCCCTGAAAGAGAAACGAACAGACCTCGTCGTGTTCGCGGGTTTCATGCGCCTCGTCACGAATTACTTCGTGGGCCAATTCCCCATGCGGATCATGAACATCCATCCGTCCCTCCTGCCGGCATTCCCCGGAGCCCACGCCCAACGGGATGCGCTCGCGGCCGGCGTCAAGGTGACCGGATGCACGATCCATTTCACCGATACCTCCGTCGATGGAGGACCGATCATCCTCCAGAAGGCCGTCCCGGTCCACGAGGACGATACGGAGGAAACGCTCGCGGCACGAATCTTGGAACAGGAGCACATCTTCCTTCCCCTCGCGGTCCGCCTGTTCGCGGAAGGACGACTGAAGGTGGAGGGCCGCCG
>WNEY01003486.1_pt1 | contig 11808 bp, 12 predicted proteins | sample 5400531 | NCBI WGS metagenome assembly WNEY01 (sample SAMN13153338, study PRJNA577476) | soil metagenome | isolation source: 200 cm saprolite under Douglas fir tree site 1 | place: USA:California | collected 2015-04-18
CGTCGGGCCACGAATATTCCCGCCAGAAATTGCCGTAGTGCTCCCGCAGCGCGCGCTCCTTGGCTTCCCATACGTCTCGATAAGCCCTGCCGGCGCGGCCATCGCTGCCAACAACCATGGCCACTTCAAACGTCGGATGATCGATAAGCAGGGCAGCAAGCCTGCGCCCAACCATGCCAGTAGCGCCGACGATTGCAACCTTCTGACGTTCGGCCTGGTTGGAATTGGAAGCGTATAGATCGTTTAGATCATTGCTCAAGGACCATTACCTCTCTTTCCCCGAGATTTGGCGAAGTTGTGCTGGCGGCCAAAGCTGGCATTGTTCATAGCAGTGTGCCGGCCTCCTCCCGGATGGTTTCCGCCACGCGGTCCGCCAGCGCCATAATCGTCAGATAAGGATTGATTTCTAGTGCGTTCGGGAAAAGGCTCGCGTCCGCCACAAACAGGTTGCGATGGCCATGGACTCGCCCACGGGAGTCGGTCACCGAATCTGCCGCCCACGACCCCATCGCGCATCCGCCTTGCAGATGTGCCGCGGAGACCGTAGTTCGCCCGGGAAGAAATCGTGCGCTGGTCGCAAGCTCATCCACTTTCTCCGGAGTGGTTGCCGCGACGGTGCTGTTCTTACCGACCGGAAAGTGAGCGCGGAGCCCGCCCGCGGCGAAGAAAATCTTCAGCGACGTCGCGGCCCCGCGAATTAGTCCGCGACAGGTTTGCCGACTGAACCCATAGTGGACCACCGGAGCGCCCTTTCGGTCGATGGTCACACGATTTTCTTCCGATGCGTCATCGCAGGCCAGCACCAGGATCATTTGCAGGCGGGGAAACGCTTCCATGAAAGCGCTATGATCTTTGCCGAATCCGGAGATGCTCTTGGCTGTAATAAACGGGAAGTACATGCAGGTTTCCAGCACAAAACTTTCCGTGGCCGCGAACTGGTCGAGGAAAAAACTCTTCGGATGTCCGACAAAATTCGTAATCGGCGACTCATGTTCGGCGACCATAATCAAAGCCGGGTGGCAAGTGAATCGCTTTCCGAGCTGTGGCAGCCTGTTGCCGAGACCCGACCGAAGCAGTAATGCCGGAGAGTGCACCGCGCCGGCGCAGACGATAATAATGTTGGCTTGGATCGTGTATTCGCCGGCTTGCCAGGCTGAAGGCTCTCCCTTGGCCCCCTCTGGCTTGTTCGAAACCCGAACGGAGAGGGAATGTTCGTCGATGCGCAGGACCTCGCAGCGCGTAATCACGTCGACGCCGTTGCTCTCAGCTTTTGGAAGCTGGACCTGATTCGTCCCTTGCTTGGCCTGATTCGGACAGCCCAGGTTGCAGAGGCTTGACCCGCGGCATGACTTTACGTTGATGGGAAATTGCCGCGCGTTGTAACCGAGGCGCTTGCATCCCTCCACAAACAGATGATTATTCTGGTTGATGCTGCCGGCATCGAGAGGATGAACGTTGTTCTGCAACGAAAACTTGCGAGCCCGCTGATGAAGATCCGCAACGGATAGTCCGGGTATATTCCAGCGAGAAATCACCCGCTCGGGCGGAAGCAGCGACGTTCCCGTATAAACCGTCGTAGATCCTCCGTAGGTAGAGCCCATCGCCAGGCTCATCGTCCGGTCCGCCGTCAGAAAGCCTCCGCCTTGCTCGTAAAGCGCCTGAAACATCTCAAGCTCTTTTCCGGTGAACTCCTGCGGCCGCAACTTCGGACCCTTTTCGAGAACGGCGATTCGCGCGCCGCGCTTGCACAACGGCGATAACTCTTGCGCCACCGTGCCGCCCCCGGCTCCGGAACCCACAATCACAATGTCGTAGGAAGCGGTCTTCATCCCGCCATCTCCCAACCGTCGCGATGGGCGGCATAGCCAAGTTGTTCCCGCACCTCCGAGCGGCCGTAATAGCCCAGCAGAGCGAGAGTTCGAATTCCCCAAAAGCCCACGCGAACGCTTTGCAGGCGGTGATTCTCGAGAGAGCGCAAGAAAAGTTCGCGCCCGGTGGTGTCGAGAGCAGTGAATCGACTTCCTGCTTGAAGAAGCGCGCCCCACTGGATCGCCCACAGGCCCAGCCGAAGCTGCCGTTTCAATCTCGCGGGCTGCGACTCCAGCGTCGATTCCACAATTGTTGTGAGCGCGCCCCAACCTTCTTTATCCAACCGTTCCGCGTGCGGCGCAACCGTGGTTGTCACTGCGCGAAATACTGGGTGCGAACAGATCGAAGGCGCAAGTGCTTGCCGTCTTCCGACCTCCTGCACGGCAGTCGCGGATCGCATCGGGTTTTGTCCTGTTCGCATTACGAATTGCGCAATTCGGCAAATCTTGGCTGTACCGGACTGACCATGCGTAACCATTCGGGATGAAGCTCGGCCGCAACTGTCCGCATCATCATCTTGATCGAGACGACCAATCGATTTTGTTTGTTCACGGAAGTTAATACGCCGACGGCTCCCCGCAGCGGGCCGCCTTCTACTCGAACCAAGTCGCCCTCCTGGTATCCGATGGAGGTGGAAGTGGGAACGCCCGAGTTCACCATCACGCGAATCGACCGAATCTCAGCCGCATCGATAGCCGCGGGCTTGCCGCCAAAGCTGACAATGCGAATGACCCCCGGAGTGGTAATGATCGGCGCTCGCGCGTGCGCGCTCATCCGGCAGAACACATAGCCAGGGAATAGCGGCGGAGCAGATTCCGATGTCGCCCTCGGGCAATGAACCGTCGGCAGGAACTGCTCGTATCCTTTCGAGTTCAGGATCGTCGCTACCTGATGCTCCTTGCGCGTCCTGACCAGTAACGCAAACCAACTCGGCTCGTTGTTGGAGAGTAATATCAATTTCTCCTCCATTGCCCGCCGTTGCGCCGGCCGACATCTGACACGAACTAACGAAGCACCCTCAGGTTCTCGTGCGCACACTTCATCGCCAGCCTGCGTGACATGGCAGGCTAATCGGTTACGGGGGCGATGGGTCAACTATGAGCCCAGTTAGTGAACGAAGCTTAACCTCAAGATAAGAGGTGTTCCCCACTCAGAACACCGACTGGCGAGGTATGAGCGATTCTCCAACTGCTCCCTTTTTGGGCGAGACAAACCTCGAATGCGCCCACAATAACCGTTGATTAGGAAATCTTCAACTTACGGAATTGAACAGCGTCGGACACTTTCGGAAAAATTGTAGGAGAATGCGCCGGTTTCTTGGGATGTTCGGTCTGGCTCAGCGATTCGACGCAGATCACGCGCCGACTGCTGGGCAATCGGCGCCAGTGCACCCAGCCGTGGTCGATCCAGTAATAAATCGTGGAGCGGCAGACGCCGGCGACCTGGAGCGCTTTTTGTATCGGCAGGAACCGTGTTTCCTTGTTGCAGTTTTCACAGAAGAATAAGCTGGGCATGCCGTCCTCCATCTTGGCCCCAGGAAGCGAATTCTTGGGGACGTCGTCGGAATGGGTCTGAACGACCAAAAAGCATCTGAGGATGATGCAGCCAATGTCACCCGTGTCGTACGGGAAATAGCTGGCGCCTGTCCAAGTTCACCTCAGCATACTTATACCGCGACATGCTCGGAATCTGTTCCTTGCGAGGGTTACCAGTTTCCTGGATCATATACATAGCGTGTAACTGATCCGCACAAACTTAGATATATTTACGAAAGCCGAACAAATCTCGAGTTATGTCGATGAAACCGCGTAAGGATTGTTGAAAACGTTAATAGATATAAGTGTTATCTGTTTCTACACTATTCATAACGAACGGAGTTACGCCTGTAGACGCACGTGTCATCGAACGGACGAGCGTCACAGAACAGCCTCAACGCCATAATGTTCGTCTTTGAATGTCAGGAGGACTGCCGTTCGGTAGTTTCTGATGGGTCGCCGAACCCGCATCGTAAGTCGGAATCGCTTGGGTTCGGTTCAGAAGACCAAGTGGCCTGGATCGCCTTCCGGTTTCCTGATAGCAGTCAACAACACTTGATTTATATATGCTGCGTTGTCCGGTAGTGGACGCACAGCTTCGATTGAAGGTTGCGGAAGTCGAGTACCAGAGCTTCAAGGTAGAGCTCGAGAGCGATCTGATGACCCAGAAAGCGGGTGCCGCAACGGCGACCGCAGAGGCAAAACAAGAGGCGGAAACGGACAAAGCCCTTAATGATCTCGGCGTAATCTCAGGTCTGGGAATCCGGCGTCCGCTTATCCAGTCCTGCCTGGCGGGCGGTCCTCGTTACTTTCTCGTGTACTGGCCGTCGACAGTGCGCAGGGGGACGCCAAATCCGGTTCTCCGACCTTGCATCCAACTGGCTGTTCCGGGCAAAGGGCCTGTCCCTCGGCACACGGGTGCCCTTCTCCCACGAGCCGGTTCCCCTTTCCTGTGCTATCGGATTTGGGAACCTTTCTTGCTTCGTAGCGGTCGATAACTAGTTCGTCGCCAATCTGAGTCCGGCTTCGGAAGATGGTGTGAGCGGGCAGTTCGATGACACTTTCGGCACGCAGCTTGGGCAGAATCACCCTGAATGGCCGCACCAATTCCTTCACGCACACGACCTTAAAGTCTTTGTCGATCATCACGACGTCGAATGAAAACAGCATCCCGATGGTGTGGATCGCGTTGGCCGGAACGATCCAAACACCACCATCGGGCCTGAGAGACCTCCTGCCCAGCAAGCCGATTAATCGGCCCACAATCGAGTCGGCAATATTGACTCGAAAGGCCAGGAAGGTCTCCTTCGTCTTGTTGTAGACAAACACTTGTCCTGACGATCCAAACATGTCGGTTTCCTTGCGTCGTTTTTCGGTGAGTTACTTTGGGGCTTTTTTCTTCATCCGGTAAATGAGGATGACAAGGGTGCATACCGCGAGAATACCCGCAATCACTCGAATCAGCGTAACGTTGTCCATAGTTCACCTCGGTTTGATTAGACTGCCAAAACTGTCACTTCAAAAAATGTGCTAGAAAATCCGCCACTGCGATCAGTGCCGGTCCCACGACCACTATGCCCATGGCGGGAAAAATGAAGAAAACCAGCGGAGGCACAAGCTTGATGGTCGTCTTAGCGGCCATCTCTTCTGCCTTTTGCCGGCGCTGGGTTCGCAGCGCATCGGAGAACGTCCCCAGCGACTTGGCGACCGGTGTTCCGAAACGGTCAGTTTGAATCAGCATAGCGACAAACGATCGTGCGCTCTCGAAGTCCGACCGAGTGGCAAATGACTGCCAGGCTGCGTTGCGCTGTACCCCCGCGCGTTGCTCAAAATTGACCAGGAGAAGCTCCTCACTGAGCGCGGGGTGACTGATTCGCAGTTCCTGCCCCACCCGGACGACGCCCTGGTCCAGGCCGAGACCGGCTTCAAGGCAAATGGACAAAAGATCCAGGCCATCGGGCAGGCTGAGCCGGAGCTGTTCGCGCCTCCGCTTGGTGGCGTGCCCGAGCCAAAAATCCGGCACGAAGAATCCGAGCACCAGCGCAAGAAGGAAAATGAAAACTGTGTTCTGGCTGAAGATCAAGGTCACGGTCAGACCCAGAACAGCGGGAACTGCGAGCCTCGAGCCTATAAAAATGTCAGCGTGATGGGGCTTGCGATAGCCAGCAAGCAGAAGCCGGCGCACAATTTCAGGATTCGGCTCGGACGCGAAGAACCGCCGGAATGCGGTGAAGGGCCTTGCAAACGAGTCGCTGCTGACTGCTGAACGCCAGAGTGGGGAGGTCGTCCCGATCCCGCGCACATCCCGGGTCACTTCTTCGAGGAGCGCGCTTTGCGCCGACGACCGCGCGAGTAGGAGTAGCAGCGCAAGCGCGAACACAACAAACAGAACCAAGCCGAAGATTATTGCGAACTGCATGGTTTAGACCTTGATATCAATGATTTTTCGGATCACCAGAACTCCGAGGACCATCAGTCCCAAGCCCCCATAGACCAGCTTGAGGCCGAATGGATCGGTAAATAGAACGGCCTCGTACTTGTGGTTGGTGATGCTGATCAAGCCAAACATCAGGAAGGGCGCGGCACAAAGGATCCATCCTGTAATCCTGCCCTGGGCCGTGTAAATTCGAAGCTGGCCACGCAGTCGCGCCCGCTCCCGCAACACCGCCGCCGTTTTGTCGAGAATCTGCACCAGGTTGCCGCCAGATTCCTTCTGCAGAAGAATCGCAGTGGCCAGGAAACGCAGATCATCAACGGGCAGGCGCTCGATCAAGTTCATCATGGCTTCGCGAGTGGGAAGACCCAGACTCTGCTCCTTGTGCAGCAAGCGGAACTCCGCGCCGACCGGATCTGCGATTTCGTTACCCACCATCTCCATGACCGATGCGATCGAGTGCCCCGCCCGCAATCCTCTTGACATCAAGTCCACGGCCTCGGGAAGGAGAGCATCGCACTTCTGGAAGCGAATTTCGCGAAATATATACAGACACACATATGGCATCAGGCTGGCGGCAAATCCCAGGCCGATCGTGACGGCAGTTTGCGAGGTTATCGCCCAGGCGAGCCAGCCTACTACCAGAGCGGCCCCGAAGGAAAACATATGCACCGAACCGATGCGCCAGGCCGTACCTGATTGTTTGATCAGACGGGAGGCCGCCGGCGACCAGGGAATCAGCCGGACCACATCATCTACCAACGGACTGGAGTTGGCCGCTTCGTCCTTGAGGATGGTGGTGGGTCCAGCGAGGCTCCGGTTGGAACCTTCGATGGTGGCCAGTTGCTCCGCCACAGCCTTCTCCATGGAGGTCGGCTTCAAGAAATAGAGGAGCACTGCAAACGTTAGGATGAGAAGCGCGACGAATAGAAGTACAAGCATCATAAATCTTTGCCTTCAGTTCCAGCGGTTTAGTGTTTGCTCGAAGTAATTTGCCGGCAAGTTAATTCCGGAGGCCTGTAGCTTCTCGGCGAACTTCGGCCGGATACCGGTGGCCGAGAACGCTCCGAGGATGCGGCCGTCGGACGCGACGCCTTGCTTTTCGAACACGAACACATCCTGCATGCTGACCACGTCATCCTCCATGCCGGTAATTTCGCTGATGTGGGTGAGGCGGCGCGTTCCATCATTGAAACGCGCCACCTGAAGAACGAGAGTTACGGCGGAGGCGATCTGCTTCCGGATGGCCTTCTCGGGCAGGTTCAGATTGGCCATCAGCGCCATCGTCTCCATGCGCGCGATGGCATCCCGGGGACTGTTGGCGTGAATAGTGGTCAGGGACCCATCATGGCCGGTATTCATCGCCTGCAACATATCGAGCGCTTCCTCACCGCGCACCTCACCGACGATAATGCGATTCGGGCGCATACGCAGGCTGTTGATAACAAGTTGCCGCTGCATGACCTGCCCCTTTCCTTCCACATTGGCAGGGCGGCACTCCAGCCGAACCACATGGCGCTGCTTCAATTGCAACTCAGCCGAGTCCTCAATGGTGACGATGCGCTCCTTGCTGGAAATAAAACCGGAAAGGACGTTCAATAGGGTCGTTTTCCCGGAGCCGGTGCCGCCGGAAACAACGATGTTAAGGCGCGATGCAACCGCACCGCGCAACAGTTCCAGCATCGCCGGCGTCAACGTCTGGTTGGCCAGCAGATCGTCCTCCGTGATGGGGATGTGGCCGAAACGGCGGATCGACATATGCGGGCCATCGACCGCCAGCGGAGGTATGACTACATTCACGCGCGATCCGTCCGCCAGACGGGCGTCTACCATGGGCGACGACTCGTCCACGCGGCGCCCGATGGCGGAGACGATTTTGTCGATGATATGCATCAGGTGGGCGTTGTCCTTGAACATGATCTTGGTTTCTTCCAGGATTCCGGCGCGCTCGACGTACACCTCTTTGGCTCCATTGACCAGGATGTCACTGATGGTTGGATCCTGGAGCAGGGGTTCAAGGGGGCCCAGGCCGAAAACCTCGTCCAGCACCTCAAGCGAGAGACGCTCTTTCTCCGGCCCGCTCAAAGGCGTCTTAAGATTTGCGACCAGGTCATGAATAACTCCGAACACTTGGCGGCGGGTGCGTTCGTCGCGAACGGTGGCAACCTTTTCCAGGTCGACCTTGTTCAACAAGTCGCGATGGATTTCGGTCTTCATCTCCTGATAGACCCGGAAATCGAGACCGCCTCTTTTTTTTGTCTCGCCAGAGACCAGAGAGTTCAAAGGATCTGGCAACGTCGTTGCTTGGTTGAATTCAGCCATCTATTCTCTCCGCTCTTAATGCAGCCCTCACCGATTCCACAATCCGAGGATGCGGCCGCCTTCTTTTTTCTTGGTCTCCGTCCCCGCCTTTTTGCCGATTGTTTCCGCCCATCTCTTGAGGCTGCGGGTCACCTCCGAACTGGAAAGCTGGGCAATTGGGTCGCCTTCATAAATTGTCTTCACCACTTGCGGATAGTGATTCGGAATTCGCCAGTAAATCTCCTGTTCGATGACTTTTTCGATTTGGTCATCGGCAACCGCACTATTTTTGTGATGCCGATTCACCACCACTTTGACTTTGTGCCGGGGTATGCCATGGCTGGATAGATACTCCAATTGACGCACTACATTGCGGACCGCCGCCACCTCGGCCACCGCAATTAAATAGAGTTGGTCGCACTTCTTGATCACATCCATGTTTTCCGCATTGAAGGACGGCGGAAGGTCGGCCAGAATGAACTCATAGCGGAGGCTGAGAAAATCAAGCGTTTGCGACATTGCGAGGGGCGGTAACCCTTCCCGCCCGGTCAAGCTGCCTTCGGAAGCGGGAATCAGATCCAGACCGCTGGAGTGTTTGAGCAGGAAGCTCTGCAGAAAGTCACCATCTAGACGGTCGATGTTTTCGATCAGCTCGAAGAAGTTATAACGGGCCTTGGTCAGCTTCAGATAGAGCGCCGCATCCCCAAAGTCGGGATGCAGATCAACGAGAAGGGTGTTCCGCGAAAACTCGGCAGCTAAAAGGGCTCCTATTTGGGATGCCAGTGCGGTCACACCGCAGCCACCCTTCGCACCCATGAAAGTCAAAATCTGCGCCCGGGACTGGTCAACCTTATCTTTTCGCTGAGCTCCAATGCGGAGCATGGCGCTGACCAGTTGCTCGCGGTCGATGGGTTTGCTCAGGTATTCACGGCAGCCGCAGCGCATGGCCTCCAGAATCGCCTCCGGATGGGCCTGGGTTGAAACCGCGAACAGAGAGACGGATGGCAGACCGAAATGAATGCGTTCGGCCAGCATCGCCGCGGCCCGGCGGTCTTGATCGAAGTCAATCAGGCAAACGTCTGGAGCGGGGCTGCCAAGTTGCTCCAACATGGAATCTTGATCCTGCAGTTCGCGATAGCCAGCGATATGGCGGCGAACGCGAAACACCGACGCGGCCCCCGCAATCAGATCAAGAAAACGGCGGGTCTCTTCGTCCAGGCAAAGCCCCACCACCGACAAAGTCTCGCCCAAACTCAGATTGTGCGGTCCAGACACGCGCATAGAGTCTTTCAGCAACGTCATTTTGCTCCTGTTTGTGGTTGCTTCGACTGTTTGCTTTCAGGGTACCGTTCATCAAATTTCTTGTTGTCGAGGAACGGCACAGACAGTGCTGGAGGACTCGGTGGGGGAGACTCGACGTGAATGGGATCCAAAATATGCGCGGTCACGAACACCAACAGTTCGGTATTCGTCTTATTGATCGATCTTGAGCGAAACAGTTGTCCCAGAACAGGGATATCGCCGAGGCCGGGGACCTTGCTCAGTTGCGTGGTGGCACGACGGTCCAACAAACCTGCAATGCCGAACGATTGCCCGTCCTTGAGTTCGATCTCAGTTTCGGCTCGGCGGGTCGAGATCGCCGGAACTGTGAATCCCGAGAGCACCAAGGCATTGGTGAAATCCAGAGTGCTGACTTCTGGGGCAACATGAAGTCGGAGTGTGTTGTCTTCCTCAATGACGCCGGTGAAGTCCAGCTTCACGCCGAAGGGTTTGAACTGAATGGTCACGGTGTTGAGTCCGGCCGAGGGCTGAACAATCGGGAAGGGAAATTCGCCACCCGCCAGGAAAGTGGCCTTCTGACCGCTGATCGCCGTCAGGTTCGGTTCGGCCAGAATCTGGAGAACATTGCGGGCTTGCAACGCCTGGATGACAGCGCCCAAATGGAGATCGGGCCTGAAGAGGAAGATATTGAGAACTTGACTGATAGTGTCCTGCGAAGTAAAGGGAACGTGAACGGGGCCGGCCGTGGGCACAGGAATATCCGGCTGCGGAGATGCCCGAACCCCGGTGGTGTCGGTGATTTGTTGTGGGCCGAAGCCACCGAACTGGCCCGTGGTGGTCGTTCCGATCGTATTCGTGGCACCCGTGGAAAGAATATTAACCCCGAACTGCGAGAGCGCCGTACGATCGACCTCGGCAAATTTTACTTCCAGCATGAGCTGCCGTTCGTGGGCGATGGGAATACGAACGGAGTTGACCACCTGGGTGGAGTAGACTCCCGCCATCTTGCTCAAATCCTCGACGATATGGGCATTGGAAGCCGTTCCCGTCAGCACCAGCCGGCCCGCGTCAGCTTCGACCTCCAGGTTCTCGTTAGGATAGGAGCGCTGAATCGCGCTCCGCAGTCCGGCAATGTCGAGGTCCACAGCCACGTCCAGAACCTGCGATCGCCCCGACTCATCCCAAAGAATCAGGCTGCTGTCTCCAGCCGCTTTTCCTTCGACCACGACCTGGGTGGGAGAAGTCGCCATAGTCTCGACAGCGACGGGATTGCTTGAAAGTATTCGCGTGAGCGGCGCTTGAACATTGATGACCACCGACTTGCCGACCAACACGTGAACCGTCTCTCCCTCAGCCGGAGGCGCTGCCGCGGGCACTCTGTTCTGGCCAGCCGCGGAAACGGCGCCGATTGCAAGAACAAAACATATGCGGCGCACAATCGTCGAATTCATCATTGTTGAGTTCCTGGTTGAGTTCCTGTTTCCTTCTTGCCTTCGTCGAACTTGTGAACTGTTTTCTGAGTTCCCTGAATAATCTCTAAGACGTAGGTTGGGCGTGAAGCCGCGGGTGCTTGCTTTGCCACCCTGCCCGGTTTTGCAGAAGGCGGTTTGGGGGAGGTAGGAAGCAACTGGTCGACGTGGGTGGGATGAAGATCCACGGTGGTCTTGTCGGTGCCGTTGCGCAAGACGAATTGGATCGTGCCCTGGGTGCTCGCCAGTTGCAATCTTTGCGAATCCTGCGGACTGAGAACCAGCGTTACCACATTGACCTGTTCCGGTTTGCCCTGAGGATCGGGTTCAATGGTCTGCCCCGCGGCCAGAACTTCCACATCCTGCAGCACCGTCTGGGTCAGCGAGCCCGCCACTCCGGGCAGAGCATAGGTTGCCAGCACATCAACGTGCGAGCCCGGGAACAGAAACCCGGCCACTCCGACGATTTCATTGGATCGAACCGCGGTCGCCCGCATGCCGGGAGGAATCTTGGTGGACAATCCAATACCCGAACCTTCCAGGGCGAGGTCCCTCTGCAAAACCGGTTCCTTCGCTCCCAACCCATGAAGCAGCGGATGCCCGAGAACGTCATCGGCCTTGGTGAATGACCCGGTGAGCGGCACATCGCTCGGCCAGTCGATCAGGGCCACATCCTTGGCGGTAAGCGCGACTCCCGCAGGCAAAGGATTCGAAGCGGCAACAATCTTAGTGACCTGCGATTGCCCCATCCCGGCCCGCAGACGCTTGAAGACCAGCAGAGTGAGAAGTCCCGCCATTATGGCGGCCATCCCGAGTGCGAGCAAAATACGCCGAGTGTTCGTAAAATCACCTCCACCAAATTGCGCTTCCGGCACAGTACAGAGTGGCCATGGCGATCGCTACGGCATACGGCACCCGC
>WNEY01003487.1_pt1 | contig 11808 bp, 10 predicted proteins | sample 5400531 | NCBI WGS metagenome assembly WNEY01 (sample SAMN13153338, study PRJNA577476) | soil metagenome | isolation source: 200 cm saprolite under Douglas fir tree site 1 | place: USA:California | collected 2015-04-18
GACGAGGTAGAACGCCTGCTCGCGGCGATCAGCGGGACCGGGCACCAGACGTGGTTCGGGGTCGCGATCGCGCCCGCGCGGCTCGACGCCTGGCTCGCGCTGGGCGACCGCGCGAGCGTTGAAGCCGAGGCGCCGTCACTCCTCGTCTCCGGAGCGTACGTCGAGCCGTTCGGCCGCCGCGCGCTCGGGGTCCTGCGGGAGGACGACGAGCTGGTCGTGCGGGCTGCCGCTTGCTTCGAGGCGATGCGGCTCGACTGGCACGCCGGTCAGACTCGGGCCTTGCTCTCGGGCGGTGCGGCTCTAGACTCCCGCTCATGAGGTTGCACAAGGACGCCAAGACGGACCTGATCAGACGGGCGCCGCTGTTCGCGCGCTGCTCGAAGCGCGAGCTCGCCCGGATCTCGTCGATCGCAGACGAGATCGACTTCCGCGCCGGGAAGGTGCTGACGCGCGAGGGCGACCGGGGGCGAGAGTTTTTCGTTTTGATCGAGGGAGCCGCCGAGGTGCGCAAAAGCGGCCGCAAGATCAACACCATGGGAGACGGGGACTTCTTCGGTGAGATCGCGCTCGTCTCGAACGTGCCGCGGACCGCGACGGTGACGACGACCTCGCCCGTGCGCGCGCTCGTCATCCGTGACACCGAGTTCCGCACGCTCTTGCGCGAGTCGAGCGAGATCCAGCGCAAGGTGCTCGAGACGCTCGCCGACCGGCTCGCGCCTTCAGTGCTCTAGAACTTCAGCATCGACCGACGGTCATGGCGCTCGAGCGCGAGCTGGATCAGGCGGTCGAGCAGCTCCGGGTACGGGATCCCGGACGCCTCGAACAGCTTCGCGTACACGCTCGTCGCCGTGAAGCCGGGGATGGTGTTCAGCTCGTTCACGATCACCTCCCCGCCCTCGCGGACGAAGAAGTCGACCCGGGCCATCCCCTCGCACTCGCTCGCGACGAACGCGTCGACCGCGAGCTTCTGCACGCGCTCGATCGTCGCCGGCGGCAGCTCGGGCGGGACGATCAGCTCCATGCCCCCCTCGTCGTACTTCGACGCGAAGTCGTACCACTCGTGGTCGAGGGTGTCGATCCGCCCGGGCAGGGAGGCGACCGGCGGCGGCTGACGGTTCCCCAGCACGCCGCACTCGACCTCCATCCCGGCGACGAACTCCTCGACCAGCACCTTGTCGTCGTGCGCGCGCGCGAGCTCGACCGCCGGCCCGAGCTCGCCCTCGTCGTGGGCCTTCGAGATCCCGACCGACGAGCCGAGCCGAGCAGGCTTCACGAACACGGGATAGCCGAACGGATTCTCGACCGGGTCGCCCTCGCGCAGCGCGACGTGGCGCGCGACCGGGATGCCGCTGTCCCGCATCACCTTCTTGAACAGATCCTTGTCCATGCAGAGCGACGAGGCGGCGACCCCGGCGCCGACGTACGGGATCCCGGCGAGCTCGAGCAGCCCCTGCACGGTCCCGTCCTCGCCGAACGGCCCGTGCAGGATCGGCAGCACGACGTCGACCGCGCCCAGAGTCGCCGGCGCGTTCCTTGCCGGGACGGGCAGCGTCTCGGCCACGGTCTGCTCCTTGCCCGTGCCGAGCTCCCAGCGGCCGTCTCTGCCGATCGCCACGGTCTCGACCTCGTAGCGCGCCGGGTCGAGGGCCTCCAGCACCGAGCGCGCCGAGGCCAGCGAGATCTCGTGCTCGCTCGAGCGGCCGCCTGCGAGCACCACGACCCGCACGCGGTGGTTCTGACGACTGCTCACTGGCCGCTGTAATGGCCGACGACGATCGTCACCGTCGCCCCCTGCTTGGCCTGCGCTCCGCCGGCCGGGTTCTGGCTGATGACGGTGTTGTCGAAGTTCGGGTCGCTGGTGTCCTGTTGCGTGCGCTTCACCTTGAAGCCGGAGGCCTCGAGCGTCGCCGCCGCGGTGTCCGGATCCTGGCTCGTCACGTCGGGGACCGGCGAGGTCTGTGGACCCTTGGAGACGCTGAGCGTGACCGTCGAGCCCTTGGCGGCGGACGTTCCCGCGGTCGGGCTCTCGGCGATGACCGTGTCGGCCGGCTGCTCGGAGTCGACGTCGGTGCGGCTGACGTTGAGGCCCTGCGCCTGGAGCTGCGAGGAGGCCTGGGTGAACGGTAGGCCCGTCACGTCGGGGACGTTGACGGGCTGCGGGCCCTTCGAGACGTTGATGTGGACGACCGTGCCCTGTTTGACCTTCGTGTCCGGCGGCGGGTCCTGCGCCAGCACGGTGTCGGCCGGCTGGTCGGACGGCACCTGGTTCACCTTCACCTTCAGGTTCGCGTCGTTGAGCGCTTGAACCGCCTCCAGCGACGACCTGCCCTTCACGTCGGGGACGGTCGTCTTCGGCGGTCCAAGCGAGACGTAGATCGTGACGTCGTTCCCCTTGTCCGTGCGGTTGCCCGGGGCCGGATCCTGGCGGAAGACGTAGGTCTCGGGCTGCTCCGTGCTCGCCTGCCGGCTGACGACGGGGTGCAGGCCGTGCGAGGAGATGATCTGCACCGCGTTCGGCTCGCGCAGCCCGACGACGTACGGAACGGCGACCGGCTTCGACGAGTTCAGCTGCCCCTGGACCTGCTTGTAGACGTACCAGCCGGCGACGGCGGCGCCCGCGAGCAGGAGCAGCGCGAGCAGCCAGGGCCAGATCGCGCGGCGGGTCGGCGCCGGCTCCTCGTAGTAGACGGGCGGCGGCGCGTAGACCGGCGGGCGCGACCCGGACGAGCGCTGGATCATCGTCGCCTCGGTCGCCGCGGCGCCCGCGAGGATCATCGTCGCCGCGTCCTCGGTCTCCTGGCTGACCGGCAGGCCGCGCGAGACGCGGTCCAGCTCGGCGTCCATCTCCTCGGCGGACTGGTAGCGGTCGGCCGGGTCCTTGGCGAGCGCGCGCAGCACGACCATGTCCAGCTCGTGCGGCACCTCGTCGCGTAGCTCCGACGGCGGCTCGGGCACGGCCGCGAGGTGGCGCATCGCGATCTCGACCGCGGTGTCACCGGTGAAGGGCACGCGCCCGGTCAGGAGCTCGTAGAGCACGACGCCGGCGGAGTAGATGTCCGACCGCGCGTCGACCGGCGTCCCCTTCGCCTGCTCGGGCGAGAGGTACTGCGCCGTGCCGACGATCGAGCCGGCCTCGGTCATCTCGCTCGCGCCCGCGCGGGCGATGCCGAAGTCCGTCACCTTCAAGCGGCCGTCCGAGTCGACGAGCACGTTGTGCGGCTTGATGTCGCGGTGGACGATCCCGTTGCGGTGCGCGAAGCGCAGCGCTCCGAGGATCTGCCGCGCGTAGTCGATCGCGACGTGGATCGGCGCCGGGCCGCGCTGGACGATCAGCTCCTTGAGCGACCGCCCGTCGAGGTACTCCATCGCGATGTAGTAGGTGCCCACGGCCTCGCCGCGGTCGTAGATCGAGACGATGTTCGGGTGCGACAGCCCGGCCGCGTTCTTGGCCTCGCGCCGGAAGCGCTCGACGAACTGCTCGTCCGAGGCGTGGCGGTCGTCGAGGATCTTGATCGCGACGCGGCGCCCGAGCTCCTGGTCCTCGGCGAGGTAGACGTTCGCCATCCCGCCTGTGCCGAGCTTGCGCACGATGCGGTAGCGCCCGTCGAAGAGCGAGTCGATCAGGGTGTCGGTGACCGCCATGCCGTGAGCGAAGGGTAGTCGGCCTACTTCGACGCCTGGGGCAGTAGCGCCTGCAAGAGCGCTTTCGCGATCGGGCCGGCGGTGGTGGCGCCGAAGCCGGTCTGGTTCTCGAGCACGACCGCCACGGCCACCTTCGGCGCGTCGGCAGGGGCGAAGGCGACGAACCAGGTCGTGTTCTTGTGCGCGACGCCTGTCTCCGCCGTGCCCGTCTTGCCGGCGACCTTCACGCCCGGAATCTGATCCGACGTCCCGGTGCCGCCGGTCATGACCGCCTGCATCATCGAGTTCAGCACCGCGGCCGTCTCCGGCTTGATCGCCTGCCCCAGCTTCTGGGGATGCGTCCTCGTGACGACGGAGCCGTTCGGCGCCACGATGCGGTCGACGACGTAGGGGCGCATGACCGTGCCGCGGTCGGCGACGGTGGCGGCGACCATCGCCATCTGCAGCGGCGTCGCCAGCATGCGCTCCTGCCCGAAGGCGAGCCGGCCGGGGTCGACCTGGAACTGCGGCTTCCTCGGCGCGAACAGCTTCGAGCGGTTGTAGAGGCCGCTCGGCGCGCGCTCGTTCCGCGGCGTGTCGAGCGGCGGGATCGAGTAGAAGCCGAAGCGCCTCGCGTACGTGAGGATCGCGCCGGCGCCGATCTTCTTGCCCACGTTGCAGAAGACCGAGTTGATCGAGTGCTGGAAGCCCTGGGCGAGCGTGACGTTCCCGAACGACTCCGGCCCCTGCTGGTCGGGGTTGCCGGCGTTGGAGACGCGCTTGCCGTACTCCTCGCAATAGCCGGGGTCGTTGAACTGCGAGTTCGGGTTGAACGCGCCCGTGTCGAGCGCCGCCGCGGCGGTCACGATCTTGAAGGTCGAGCCCGGGGTGAACAGCCCCTCGGTGGCGCGGTTGAGCAGCGGCGCCGCGCCCGAGCAGGAGGACTTCGTGAGCCCGATCTGCCCGAACTTCTTCTCGATCAGGTTCGGGTCGTAGGTCGGGCTCGAGTACATCGCCAGCACCTTCCCCGTCGCCGGCTCGAGCGCGACGGCGGCGCCGCACTTGCCGGCGAGGCCGTTCTGCGCCACGCGCTGCGCCTTCACGCTCAGCGTCAGGACGAGGTTGTTGCCCTTGACCGTGACGCCCTTGAGCCGGTCGAGCTCGGTGCGGAAGACCGTGTTCAGGTTCGAGTTCGACGCGGTCAGGTAGTCGTTCTCGGAGCGCTCGAGCCCCGCCTGGGAGCGGCTCTGCGTCGAGTAGCCGACGATGTGCGCGGCGATCCCGCGCGCCGGATAGCGGCGGAAGTAGAGCGTCTTCCCCTGGACGTTCTTCGACGTGTTGGCCGCGAGCACGACGCCGTCCGACGAGTAGATCAGCCCGCGCTCGATCGTGAACTGGGCGACGCGCTGGATCGCGTTGTCCTGCCGGTCGGCGAGCCCCGCGCTCGCCCAGGTCTGCCAGTAGGTCGTGGCGACGATCAGCGCGCCGAGCAGCACGACGGCGGCGACGGCGACCTTGGCGATCTGGGCGTTCATCCGCGCAGGGAGTTGGCGCGGTGGGAGACGAGCAGGAGGCCTGCGAGCAGGAGGAAGTTCGCGACGACGCTCGAGCCCCCGTAGGAGACGAACGGGAGCGTGATGCCGGTCAGCGGGATCAGGCGCAGGATCCCGCCGACGATGATGAAGGTCTGCAGCGCGAAGCCGAACGTGAGCCCGGCGGTGAGCAGCTTCGAGAAGCCGTCGTCGGCTCGCATCGCGATCCGGAAGCCCCGCAGCAGGAAGATCATGTAGACGAGCAGGAACGCGGCGGCGCCGATCAGGCCGAGCTCCTGCGCCAGGGCAGAGTAGATGAAGTCCGTCTTCAGGTACGGGATCAATGGCTGCCCGCTCGTCGTCGTAAAGGTGCCGCGGCCGAAGCCGGTGCCGCCCCAGCCGCCGTTCGCGATCGAGTAGAGCGACTTCACGAGCTGGAGGCTCTGGCAGTCCTGGCGCAGGTGCAGCTGGCCGTCGAAGGGGCAGTAGACCGCATGGCTCGTCCACGGGTGCAGCCAGATCGTCACGCGCTCGCGCACGTGGCCCGCGAACTGGTAGATCACGACCGAGCCGGCGACGAAGAGGCCGAGGCCGATCGCCGAGTAGAGCACGCGCCCGGTGGCGACGTACAGCATCGCCAGGAAGATCCCGAAATAGAGCAGCGCCGAGCCGAGGTCGTTCGTCTCGACCAGGACGAGCATCGCGCCGCCCCAGATCACGAGCAGCGGCCCGAAGTCCTTCAGCCGCCCCTGGGCCAGCACCTCGCGCTTCTCGCGCAGGTAGCCGGCGAGGAAGACGATCAGCGCGATCTTGGCCAGCTCGCCGGGCTGGAACTCGAACGGGCCGACGTGTACCCACAGCCGCGCGCCGTTCACCGTCGAGCCGAACCCGGGCAGCGCGGGCAGGAACAGCAGCGCGATCGAGCCGAGCCCGAACAGGTACTTGTAGTTCTCGAGCTCGCGGTAGTCGCGGCGGAGCAGGAGCAACGCCGCCGCGAAGACCGCGACCGCGATCACGATCCAGAGCCCCTGCTTGAACGCGTCCTTCGGGTCGAGCCGGTAGATCTCGGTCACGCCGACCGCGGTGAGCAGGCCGGTGAGCGGCAGCAGGTACGGGTCGGCCTCCGGCACGGTCAGCCGGGCGACGACGTGGGCCGCGAGGTAGAGGGCGAAGAAGAACGCCGCGTAGGAAAGCGAGGCGGTCGAGACGACCGACTTCTGTGCGATGTAGACCGAGGCGAAGCCGAGGCCCGTCAGGATTCCGACGACGACGAGGTTGAAGAGCTCGCGGTTTCGGGCGCTCACTTCTTCAGGCCCCAGACCGCCAGCGCGACGAGCCCGATCACGATCACGATCAGCAGGAGCAGCGGCAAGAGCGGCCGCCGCCGCTCGCGCGGCGCCGCCGCGGCGACGTCCTCGGCGCGCACGATCATCGTGTCATCGACGGCCGGCACCGCGTCGAGCTCGTCGAGCGTGTCCTCGTCGACCGCGTCGAGAACGTGCTCCTTCGTGCGCTCCAGCTCACCGGCGCCCCCGTCGCCGCGCTCGGCGATCTCGAAGCAGACGACGGTGATGTTGTCCTCGCCGCCGCTCTTGAGCGCCTGCTTGATCAGGGCCTTGACCGCTGCGTCCAGGTCGTCGCGGTGGCGCGCGAGCGTGGTCTGGATCGCCTCGTCCGCGACCATCGAGACGAGCCCGTCCGAGCAGAGCAGGAATACGTCGCCCGTGCGCGCCTCGACCGTGTAGACGTCGACGTCGACGTCCGGGTCGGTACCGAGCGCGCGCGTGATCACCGAGCGCTGCGGGTGTATGCGCGCCTCCTCGGGCGAGAGCTTGCCGCTGCGCATCAGCTCCGCCACGAGCGAGTGATCCTCGGTCAGCTGCTCGAACGCCCCGTCGCGCAGGCGGTACGCGCGGGAGTCGCCGACGTGGCCGATCGCGACCGTACCGTCCTCGACCAGCGCCACCGTCATCGTCGTGCCCATGCCGGACACGGCCGCGTCCTCGGCCGAGCGTTTGTAGACGCGCCGGTTGGCCTCCTGGATCAGCTCGGCGACCTGCTCCTCGCCGCCGCCGGCGACCGAGCTCTCCTCGAGCGCGGCGGCGGCCAGGCGTGAGGCGACCTCGCCCGCCTGCGGCCCGCCCATGCCGTCGGCGACGGCGAACAGGGGCGGCTGGACGACGTAGGCGTCCTCGTTCCGCCGGCGCTTGCGCCCGGTATCGGTGCCCCCCGCGACGCGCCCGACACTCATCCGTCGAACCGAAGGTCGGTCTCGCCGATCCGGACGACGTCGCCGGGCTTGAGCCGGCGGGGCTCGTCGAGGCGGACTCCGTTCACATACGTCCCGTTGGTGGAGCCGATGTCCTCGACCCAGACGCCGTCGCGGCGCGGCTCGAAGCGCGCGTGCCGAGCGGACGCGAACTCGTCGGCTTCGAGTCCGAGGTCGTTCTGGCGTGAGCGGCCGATCGTCACCGGCGCCGCGTTGAGCGCGAGCTCGTGGCCCTCGTCGGCCGCCGGGCTCTTGAGCACGGTCAGCCGCCCGCTCGCGGGCGTGCCGGAGCGGCCCCCGGCCGCGAGCTGCTGCGCCCCCGGGCTCGACGGCGCGAGCACGAAGCTTTCCTGCGGCAGGCGCAGGTCGCGGCTCGCCGTGCGGACGATCCGCCAGATGAACAGGTAGAGCAGGACGAGGAAGGCGATCTTGAGGATGAGGAGGACTTCCTCGACCGCGACGGAGCCGACCACGCTCGCTGTCACGGCAGCTCCCGGCCGAAGACGACCTCCGTCGAGCCGAGCTTGATCGTGTCGCCGTTGTCCAGCTTGGCGCGCCTGGTGTGCTGGCCGTTGACCTCGATCCCGTTGGTCGAGTCGAGATCGACGATCCAGTAGGTCGCGCCCTCCTGGCGAAGCTCGGCGTGCCGGCGCGAGACGTTCGGATCGGCGAGCTGGAGGTCGCACTCGCGTGACCGACCGAGCACGACGCGGCGCTTCGTCACCTCGTGGCGGACTCCGTCGCTCGTGAGCGTGACGAGCTCCTTCTCCATCCCGAGCTCCTCGGGCGAGACCGCCTCGGTCTGCTGCGCGACCGGCGTCTTCTGCTTGTAGATCATCGTCGCGCCGGCCTCCGGCTGGGGCTCGGCGGACTCGCCGCGCGGCTGCACCATCCGCGTCGCGATGCCGAACTCGCCGACGCCGAGGTCGTCATCGGTCTCGAACAGGATGCGCGGCGCGGACAGCAGCGCGTAGCTCTCGCGGCGCGCGTGCTCGGTCAGGTACTCCTGCAGCTCGACGCGGAGCGACTCCTCGTAGCTGGCGAACTGGCCTCGGTCGTCGGGCGCGAGGTAGATCGTGTACTCGTTCGGGACGTACACCCGCGAGACGGAGATCGTGCGGTGGTCGTCCATCTCCTTCGCGAGCTTGCGCGCCAGCTCGACCGGCTGCACGTTGGTGCGGAAGGCGCGGCCGAAGACCCCCTCGAAGAGGGCCTCGATCTTCTGCTCGAGCGTGCGAAGGACCATGAGTGCCGGAGGGGATTCCCCGTCGACGCGATTCTAGGCTCGGGGCGAAGCCCCCGTCCGCGCGGGCGCAGTGGCCGTGTCCCAGGGCTGACCCGGGTCAGACCCTGCTGGTAGGTCTACCGCGAGCCGAGCGCCAAACAGGTCACCCACACGCACACGGCGAGCGGCGCAGCGGCGACCGCTCCGAACGGCAGCACGGTCGCTGCGAGGACGGCGGCACCGAGGGCGGCGATCCCCCAGAGCCCGCGCGTACGGGCGAACGGGATCAGCGCGGCGGCGGCGGCGAGGACGAGCGCCTCGACGCCGAGCGCCGGGTGGGCGGCGAGCGCGCGCCAGAGCTCCGAGGCCGCGGCGCTCGGGCTGTCGGAGCCGGCGATGCCGAGGCTGAGCGGCGGGTTTGTCTCGGTGAAGGGCAGCGGCGTGCGGCGGATGCCGGCGACCACTCCGGCGAGCAGGACGGCGCCGGCGGTCGCGCAAGCGCGGCGGAGCGGCGAGCGCACGCTCTGGGCGGCGAGCGGCAGCAGGCCGAGCGCGGCGAGCGGCGCGAGCAGCGGCCCGAGCGCGACGAAGAGACCCGCGCGCGGCTCGCGCCAGGCGAGCGCGAGCACGAAGACGGCGACGGCGGCGTAGACGAGGGCGAGCCCGAGCGAGACGTTGCCCAACGGGAAGAGCGGCACCGCCAGCGCAGCAGCGAGTCCGAGCCGCTCACGGGCGAGCGTCAGCCCGGCCGCCGCGGCGCCGAGCGCGAGCGGGAAGTGCGCCGGGAAGAACGGCAGCGCCGAGGCGGTCCAGGCGGCCGCGGCTGCCGCAAGAGCGGCGGACGGAACCTGCTCCGGGACGGTGAGCTTCGGCTTCTGCCGCTGCCCCGGCTTCGCCGGCTGCACGCCCCTGCGGCCGCGCCGGAGGCGGAACGCGTGGCGGATGCCCTCCGCGAGCTCCTGCGCGCGCGGGCGGCGCGCCGGCTCGAGCTCGAGCGCGCGGTCGACGAAGGCGAGCAGCGCTTTCGGCAAGTCGGGCCGCTGGCTACCGAGCGGCGGCGCGCCGCGCTCGATCGCCTTCGCCGTCTCGACCAGCGACGACGTCCAGAACGGATGGAAGCCGGCGAGCGCCTCCCACAGCAGCACGCCGACGGCCCAGACGTCCGCGGCCGGGCTGCCGTTGGCGCCATTCAGCCTCTCCGGCGAGATGTACGCGAGCGTCCCGGGCACGTCGCCGGAGGCCGTGATCGTGTGTGCTTCCTTGATCCGGGCGAGCCCGAAGTCGAGCAGCCGGATCGAGACGCCGGGCCCGTCGGCGAGCAGGACGTTGGACGGCTTGACGTCGCGGTGGACGATCCCGCGCCCGTGCGCATGCGCAAGGCCCTCGAGGATCTGCGCCGCGGCCTCGATCGCGGTCGGGTCGTCGAGCTCGCCGGCGCGCATCGCCTCGCGCAGGGTCTTCCCGGCGACGTACTCGTAGGCGATGTAGACGTTGCTCGAGTCGGACTCGAAGGCGTATGCGCGCAGGCAGCGCTCGTGGCGCAGGCGCGCCGCCGCGGCCGCCTCGCGCTCAGCCCGCGAGGCCTGCTTGCCCTCGCGCGGGACGATCTTGAGCGCCACCTCCAGCCCGTTCTGCTCGTCGCGCGCGAGCCACACGGAGCCCGACCCGCCGGTCCCCAGCGGGCGCAACGGACGGTAGCGCCCGAGCACGAGCTCGCTCGGGACGAAGGCGGGGGCCGCGTTCGACACGTCAGGGATTCTTCGCCCGAGGCAGGACGAACTCCTTTTCCTGCCGAAATCAGGCCGGTAGGCTCCGGCAAGCTCCGATGAGCGATTTCGGCGACGACATCGAGTTCGACTTCTTCGACGAGCCCGAGACGCGGGAGGGTCAGCCGCGCCAGAGGACCGTTCGCCGCTCCGGCGGCGGGCCGCCGCGTCGCTCGGTCCGGCCGCCGGCGGGCTTCACGCCGCTGCTCCGGCTGGCCGGCCTGATCGCGTTCGCAATCCTGATCGTCGTCCTGCTCGTCTTCTGGGTGCAGAGCTGCCAGGGCGCGTCGAAGCGGAACGCCTACCGGAACTACATGGAGAAGGTCGGCGCGATCGGGCAGAGCTCGCAGCAGACGGGAAAGGAGCTGAACGACCTGCTGACGACGCCGGGCCTGAAGGAGGCCGACCTCGAGCAGAAGCTCAACAGCTTCGCACAGCAGGAGCAGCAGAACGTCGCCCAGGCGCAGACGCTGAAGCCGCCGGGTCCGCTGCGCGCCGAGCACGAGCATCTGACCGAGGCGCTGCAGTTCCGCGTCAGCGGCCTGCGCGGGCTCGCCGACGGCTTCCGCACCACCGCCGGCCAGAAGGCCGACCAGGCCGCTGCGGCGCAAGCGGGCACACTGCTCGCCTCGCAGGCCGACCGGCTGGTCGCCTCCGACGTGATCTGGGACGATCTCTTCAAGAGCCCGGCGACGGACGAGCTGCGCAAGCAGGGGATCGGCGGCGTCGTCGTGCCGGAGTCGCGCTTTCTCTCGAACCCCGACCTCGCTGCCGCCCGCTCGATGGTGCCGGTCTGGCAGCGCATCCACGGCGCGACGACCGGGGTCACGCCGGGCGGTCTGCACGGCACCGGCCTCGTCTCGGTGAAGGCGCTGCCGCAGGGCCAGACGCTGTCGACGTCGACCGAGAACACGGTCACGGCCTCGACGGACCTGGCCTTCGCAGTCACCGTGCAGGACACGGGCGACAACCAGGAGGTCTCGATCCCGGTGACGCTGACGATCCAGCGCAGCCCGCAGAACATCGTCAAGAAGGCGACGATCGACCTGATCAACCCGGGCGAGACGAAGACGGTCACCTTCAGGAACCTCGGCCAGCCCCCGTTCGGCGTCAAGACGACGATCAAGGTCGACGTCCAGCCGGTACCGGCGGAGAAGAACACCGGCAACAACTCCGCCGAGTACCCGGTCATCTTCTCCCTCGGCTGAACCGGAGCGGGCCCAGACACGCCAGATCGCGCACCCGAGCGCGCGAGATCGTGGCATCAACCATCTAGGATCGGCGCGTGCACATCTCGGTTTCCGTCGCCGGCTGGATCGCGATCGGCGCTGCCGCGGGCGCCCTGGTCGCGTTCGTGGTCGCAGCGTGGGCTGGCTTGAAGCTTCGCGCCGCTCG
>WNEY01006026.1_pt1 | contig 11807 bp, 8 predicted proteins | sample 5400531 | NCBI WGS metagenome assembly WNEY01 (sample SAMN13153338, study PRJNA577476) | soil metagenome | isolation source: 200 cm saprolite under Douglas fir tree site 1 | place: USA:California | collected 2015-04-18
ATTGCGCCAACATTACGTTTTCGAGCGTGGTCAGGTACGGCACCAGATGAAATTGCTGGAAGACAAAGCCAATTTTCTCGGCGCGGTAGCGTGTTAGTTGTCTTTCGTCGAGTGTGCCCACGTCGGTGCCGTCCACCCGAACGCGGCCCGATGTGGGCATCTCCAGGCCCCCGAGGATATTGATCAGCGTGGTCTTGCCGGAGCCAGACGGCCCCATGATGGCGATCCACTCGCCCGCGTCGACGGTGAAGCTAACATCGGCCAGCGCGCTCACGGTGCCAAACTCTTTGGTGAGTTGCTCGAGTTGGACGAGAGTGGCCATCATTCGCCTCGCAGTATCACGGCAGGACGCACCCGGCCGAGTAGACGCAGTGGCAGCGCTCCGGCCAACGCCACCCCGACCATGAGTGCCACGGTCAGCGGCAGAACTTCCAGCCGCGGCGTGACGGCCACGCCGAACACACGTCGTCCCATCCACTCCGAAAGGAGGATGCCCACGACATAGCCGAGCAACCCTCCCAACACGCCCAGCGAACCCGCCTCGGTCACGAACAACCGAAACACACGCGACATCGAACCGCCCAGGGCCTTCATCAAACCCACATCGCGACGTCTCTCCATCGCCAGCGCCGCCATCGTCGCCAGCACGCACAGCGTGGTTAGTGCCAGGATCAAAATCACGGTGGAAAGGATGAGCACGCGGATGCGGCCAAGCAGATGCCCTTCGGCCTCGGCAAGCTGCCGCACGGGCCGCACGTCGAATCCCGGAAGCGCAGTCGCCAGCCGGCTGGTGAATGCCTCCATCTCGAAGGGCGAACCGCTCACACTCAACTGCACCAAGCCGATGCGCCCCTCCAACCCGGCAAGCTCTTGCGCTCGAGGTAGATTGACGAAAACCTGGTTGTCTTCGGCACCTCCGGCGATCATAACACCAGCCACCGTGAACACTTTCGAGCGATCGGCAAAGCGCAGCTCCAGTGTGCTGCCCGGCTTGACCCCCAGTTGCCGGGCGGCGTTGCGTCCCACCAGGCAGCGCGGCGTGTGCTCGCGCGCCTCCACCCATTGGCCTTCAATCTTCCACCACGAGGCCATGCGCCGCACTTCGTCGAGCATGGTGCCGCCCACAATCACCCTCTGCTCGGCGGCGTTTACCACGGGCGACCGAGCCACAAGATAGAGATATGGCGCGGCGGCCACGACTCGGGCACTGCGGAGGGCTGCGATTCGGCGATAGACACTTTCGCTCATCAGCGGCGACTCATTTCCGGCCGCACGAGCCTCGCGCAGGGGCGAGACGATGACGTTGGCGCCCAATGCGCGAAACTCCCGCGTCAGTTTTCGCTCGGCGTCGAGCTGCAGGTTGATCAGCGCCGAACAGACGGCGGCACCGCTTCCCAAGGCCAACAGCGCCACGCCCAGGCGGCCGCGGCTGGCGCGAAATAACTTCCAAAGTATCCGCCAGAACATCACTCGCCTCGCAGAATCGGCGCAGGCTCATATCGTGCCGCGCGCCGCAGCGGCACGAGGCTGCCAGCCAGTGCCACCAACACCGCCAGCGCCAGGATCACCGGCAGCAGGATCAGGCGCTCGGTAGGCGGAACGCCGAAGACGCTTCTCCCGAGCAACTGCGCCAGGCCCAGGCCGAGTGCGTAGCCCGCTACGCCGCCCGCCAGCGCAAGCAGCGCCTGTTCAGCGAGGAAGAAGGCCCCGACCAGCCCATTGCTCGCGCCCAGCGCTTTCATCAATCCGACTTCGGCGCGGCGCTCAATCACCGTTGTTGCGGAAGTGGCACTGACCGCGAGTGCCGCGGCTACCAAGGCCGCCAGCGTCATCAGCCACATCAGCGCACCCAGGCGCGTCATGATGCGCCCCTCCCCTTCCGCCACGCGGCGGATGGGACGCGCCTCGACCCCTGGCAGCACTAGCTGCACCTGGTGCGCAATCGAGGAGATGTACGGAGTACAAAACCATCGGTCGTACTCCGCCGCGCTCATCTTGTCCGGGTCGCGCCGCGCGAACTCCTCCTCGGGCTTGGTCAGCGCACTCACCAGCAGGCGCCGGAAGCTCCCCGGGCGACCGGCCAGCTTCTGCGCCATCTCGAGCGGCGCTACCAGACCTTCGTCTTCTGGCCCTCCGGTTGAAAGGATGCCAACGACCTGCAAGGTGGCTGCACGCCTGGTGGCCACAGAAGAATCAGAGCCCGCACGAACGTCCACCGTGTCGCCAGGTTTGATTCCCATGCGGTGGGCCAGCGCTGCGCCGACCACGCACTCTGCCGCGCCATCGGCGAACCAGCGGCCGTCCACGCGCCACCACGGGTGCGTCTTGGCGACGCCTGTGGCAAACTTCGTGCCATCAGGCACTGCCACGGCGTGGTTGTACCACGTGCCCAGGAGCGTCGCCTGAAGGCCGCTGCGCGTCGCGCTCGCCTCGGCCGGGGTGCCGGAGATTTGCGCTTCCACTGGAACCTCGAGGAACGGCGCAAAGCCGATGATGTTGTTTCGCCAAAAAATCGTCTTCAGCTTGCCCAGTTCGGCCTCCGGCAAGTACGAGCCGGCGTCCACGGGACGATAGTCCACCCCTCCGATTTCGAGTGGAAGGGTATCGGCCTGCGGGGTGACCAGTAGATTGGCGCCCAGGCTGCGGAACTCCAGCGCCAGCCGGTCACCCACATCGAGCACCACACTCAGCGTGCCAGTGGCCACGGCCATGCCCAGCGCCAAGGCCGCCGCTGTCAGCACTTTGCGACGCGGCGTGCGCGCGAACGACTCTCGTACGATGCGAAGGAACATTTGTGCTCAGGGAGCTACTTGGGGACTTGCGTCGAAGCCTGGGCCAGCGCGGATAAATCGATCACCAGCTCGCCAGCTTCCACCCGCGAAGGCAAGCGGACGGGGTTGCATCCCCCTGCGTCGCCGATCGAAGGAATGTAGATCGCCGAGCCGCAGTGCCGGCAGATCACATTGGAGGCGTCTTGGCGGTAGCCGACGGGGCCGCAAATCTGGCAGGCATCCAGCGCCGTGCCCCAGCCATTGGGCTTGCGAATCACCAGAAAACGCACGGTGGTGCCTTGCATCTCCACCGTATAAATGTGCAGGTCCCCGTCGCTCACCTCGGCAAGCGGGATGGCGACGTGCCCGCCCTGCGCCGAGACCAGCCGGGCCTCCGGCGGCGCCGCTTTGACGCGGTCATAAACAAAATCGGCGGCCAGCGCCGACACTACTGCCAGGCAGGTGAATGCCGCGGCGAACATCCACCGGCGCTGCTTGCGCCGTTCCCACTCGACCCGGCGGCGTTCGGCGTCATTAGCCGTGCCGGCGGGCGCGCCGGCCAGCGGAATCGCGAGCCACTCGCGCAAGACCAGCAACGCGGCCGCGCCCAAGATGAAGACAAAGAAGAAGACATCATTGCGCACGATGGGGCCAACGATTGCCATCTCGCGCTTGCTCGAAGGGATCCACTGCGCCTCGCTAATTTCATGCAGACCCGTCGTCGCGAGCTGAAACGCCACCAGAATCAAGATCGTGCTGGTAGCAGCGAAAAACCGCCCGAGCGGGATCCGCAGTGTGCCCTGGAAGAAAAACAGGCCCACGGCAACAGCCACGCCCAATCCCAGGCCTGTGCCGATCCAGGTGCCAAGGCCTTCGCTGGACAATTGCACTGCGCGGAGGATCAGCGCCAGCTCTGCGCCCTCGCGGAGTACCATGAGAAAGACGAATGTTGCCAACCCTATGCCTGCGACTCGCGTGGCCCGGCGGGCGTAGGTTTCTACGCGCTGTTCAATTTCCTTCTTCAGGTGCCGCGCGACGCGGTTCATCCAAACGATCATGGTGACCACAAAGAAGGCGGCCAGCAGCAGCAGCAGGCCCTCGAAGCCGTCCTGACTCACTTGCCAGCGCTCCAGGGCCAAAGAGACTGCGAGGCTGGAGGCCACCGCCATCGCCACGCCGGCCCAGACGTAACGCGCGAGCTGGGGACGGCCGGTGCGGTTCAGATAAACGAGGACGATGCCGACGACCAGGGAGGCCTCGACACCTTCGCGCAGGGCGATAAGCAGAGCTGAGAGCAACAGACATCTCCTAGTTGCAACTGAGTTACAACTACGCTTTCCAGTCTACCTGCCCTGCGAAACCCCGTCAAGGAAATTAGCTCGCTTCGTGTTCACCTCCGATTACAATACTCTGGAACCCCTGATCGCAATGCGGCGCGCTGGCAAAACTCGCTTTTTCTTCGCTCTCGCGGCTCTCCTGCTGTGGCTGGCGCCGGCATCGGCGCGGTCCCCAGCTCCGCAGAATTCCCCTGCCGGCACATCAAAGAAGAGACCAGACGCCCGAAGAGCGAAAAGAGCTTTTCAGAAGGGTTTGCGAGCCGAGCAGACCGAGGATTGGCGCGCCGCGTTTGACGCCTACTCAGAAGCCGCGGCCTACTCGCCCGGCGACACTGACCTGGTCCTGCGGCGCGAGGCGGCACGCTTCCGCATAGTGCAGCAGCACACCGACCGCGCCGAGCGAGAAGCCCTGGCCGGAAGGATGGAGCACGCCCGCGAGGAACTCCGCGCCGCGTTGCAGCTCGACCCAGGCTTCTCGGTGGCGCGCGAACGCCTGGCGCAGTTTTCGCCACCAGAGCCGCCGCAAACAAAGCTGACCTCTTCGCCCCTTCCGGGCGGCTCTGAGGCCGAAGCCCCCGTGCAGCTCCAGCCGCAAGCTGGTACCCGCGACTTCAATCACCGAGGCGACGTCCGCACGGCCTATGAGGACATAGCGCGCCAGTTCGGTGTTGTCGCATCGTTTGACCCCGATCTGCCCGGGCGGCCGGTCCATTTCCGGATAAGGGGCGTGGACTTTGCCACCGCGATGACGGTGCTCGGCCAGGAGACCAGAACCTTCTGGAAGGCGCTCGACGCTCACACGTTTTTCGTGGCGGAGAACACACCCGCCAAGCGGCACGAGTACGCCCCGGTAATCGTGCGGACAATCCTGCTGTCTGCCTCGACCACGCCGGAGGGAATGACGGAAACGGTTCGACTGTTGCGCGAGATTGTCGGCATCACCCACGCCGAGCTGGACACGCGCACTCGCACGCTTACCCTGCGCGACTCCCCCGAAAACGTGGCACTGGCTGTGGCTCTCGTTCAGGAGATCGAGCAAGCCCGCGGCGAGCTCATGCTCGAGATCGAGATCCTGGAAGTGAACCGGAACATGGCTCGCCAGCTCGGCATCACACCGCCTACCACGGCGCAGGTGATTACCTTCAGCCCGACAGATGTGCGGGCGTTGCGGCAGGCACGGACCACCTCGGAGCTGCTGGCGATCATCCAGCGCATCTTCGGCACCACGCTGCCACCGCTGGTAGCCTTCGGCGGCGGCCAAACGACTTTCTTAGCCACGCTACCCGGCGCGGTCTCGACTTTCTCAAAAACCCTCAACCTGGTTCGCAGCGGGCGGCGCGTGCTGTTGCGCGCCGAAGAGGGGCAGCCGGCCACGTTCTTCGTCGGGGAGCGTTTTCCCATTGCTCTGGGCGTGCTGGGACCCAGCTTTCTTCCGCCCGCGGCCGGAGCACCCTCGAGCCAGCTCGCCTTTCCCCGAACCGACTTCCCCACCGGCACGAGCCCGGTGGCGGTGGTGGCAGCCAGCTTCAGGACCGGCAATTCCCAACAACTCGACCTCGCCGTGGCTAACAAGACTTCCAACAACGTCTCCATCCTGCTGGGCAAACCCGACGGCTCATTCGGAACAAAGACCGACTTCGCCACCGGTGCGAGCCCTGTGGCCCTCGTCGCCGGCGATTTCAATGCCGACGGCAAGCTCGACCTGGCAATCGTCAATCAAGTCGACAGGACGGTCTCCATCCTGTTGGGACAGGGCGATGGCACGTTCAAGCCTGCGAGCGGAACGCTGCCTCAGACGGGCAACGGGCCCAGCGCAATCGTCGCCGGCGATTTCAATGCCGACGGCAAGCTCGACCTGGCGGTTGTGAACCAGACAGACAGTACCGTTTCGATCTTTCTCGGTAATGGTGACGGGACATTTAAGGCCCGAACAGACATTCCGACCGGCTCCAGTCCGACGGCCCTGGCCGCCAGCGATTTCAATGGCGATGGCAAGCTGGACTTGGCTGTCGTCAACAAGAATGCCGATACGGTTTCGATCCTACTAGGCAAGGGCGACGGCACCTTCAACCCAAACACCGACTTTGCAACAGGGAAGGGCCCCGTCGCCATCACTACCGGCGATTTCAACCGCGACGGTCGGGCCGATCTGGCCGTTGCTAATCAAGCCGCCAACACCGTCTCCATCCTGCTCGGCAAGGGGGACGGCACCTTCAATGCCAAAAACGACTTCAGTACTGGCACGAGTCCCGTCGCGTTGGCTGCCGCAGACTTCAACCTGGACGGCCGGCTGGACCTGGTGGTTGCCAATCAGGGATCAAATACGATCTCCATCCTGCTGGGTAACGGCGACGGCACCATCGGCCTGCGCGCCGATGTTAACACCGGAAACAGCCCCAGCGCTCTAGCGGCGGCTGACTTCAATCAAGACAACCGGCCCGACGTAGCCATCACCAACCAGGCAGATAACACCGTTTCCGTGATCTTGAACACGGCGACCTTTACTGCCCCAAGCGCCATACCGCAATCTGCATTTCCGGGCGCCGAATACGAAGAGATCGGGCTGAAGGTCCGCGCCACACCGCGGATGCACGTTAATAACGAAGTCACGCTTCAGTTGGAATTTGAAATCCGCAGCCTGTCTGGCACGGCAGTTAATGGTATCCCCGTGATTAGCAACCGTACAGTCCAGCAGACCGTGCGCCTGCGCGAAAACGAACCCGCGGTGCTCTCCGGGATTATCGAGCAAACCGAAACGCGAACCATCTCCGGGTCACCGGGATTCGCCCGCCTCCCCGGCGTGGGCTACTTGGGCGGGGTGCGCAACACTGAGGCACAGGAAACTGAGCTGCTCATCGTCATCACGCCCCGGGCACTGCGCCTGCCATCGCAAACCCGCCGATCGATCTATGCAGGCCGCGGAGAACCCTCTCCTGGCGGCGCCCGGCCACCACAATAGCGTCGTAACTTCTCCGCGCTCGCACTCGAAAAACTGGAGCGCCATGTACGCGACGACTTTTGCGCCCGCCGAGTAGTGGCAAGATGTCAGGGAGCAAGGGCGACGGAGGAATCTCTCCAAAAAAATCCATTGCAGAACAGATTCTGGGCGAGCCGGGACACCCGTGGGTGGGGAATCGCCTTACGGCTCGGCGTCGAGGACGACGACGGGCTGGTAGGTGCGCGGCACAATGGCTTCGGCGATGGCGATGAGCTTCTCCTGCTGGCTATAGACGCGCAGCCGCGCCGGCCGCCAGTCGCCGGAATCGAGCACGGCTGGAGCCCCCTGCGCGGTCGAGACGCGACCCGGCTGGATCTGAGCGATCGCGACGTTGAATCGAGTACCGTGCCGCACGCGCCGCTCGACGATCGGGAGCACGGTGACGCGTGGCAGGTCGGGTAAGAGCCGCTCGAGCGGAAGCACCCACTCGGCGAGCCGGGCCTTTCTTGCCTCCAGCTCGAGTTCTTCCAATGTGACCGCCTGATCGAGAGTAAACTCGCCCACGGCGGTGCGCGTGATCTCTGTCAAGTGCGCGCCGCAGCCAACCGCTGCTCCCATTTCGTGCGCGATTGAGCGAATGTACGTGCCTGAGGCGCACTCAATCTCAAATCGCGCAAACGAGGCTTCCACCCCGGTCAAACGCAACTCATACACTTCCACTTCGACGGGTTTCAACGTGATCGGCTTTTTCTTGCGGGCCAGTTCGTGGGCCGGGCGACCGTGAATTTTCTTGGCCGAAAAAGGGGGAGGCATCTGTGAGAAGCGCCCCACAAATCGGGCAGCTACCCGCTCGATCTCGTCGCGACGGAGTTCCGGCGCGGTGTCCGGTCCGAGCGGCTCCCCATCGGCGTCATACGTCTCAGTCGAGAAGCCGAAGCGCACCGCGCAGGCGTAGCGCTTGCGCCGACCGGCATAGAATTGTGCCAGCCGCGTGGCCCGGCCCAGCAGCAGCACCAGCACGCCTGTCCCTAGGGGGTCGAGCGTGCCCAGATGTCCGATCTGACGGAACCCAGCGATGTGGCGAACGGCTTCGACAACATCATGTGAGGTTTTGCCTCGCGGCTTGTTGATCACCAGGGCGCCGTCGAACGGCGCCAGTTGTGGCTTGCGCGGCACGGCAGAAAGTTTCGGCGTTCGCGTCCCTGGGCTTGGCCAGCTTCAGTCCGTTTTCTTGGTCTGGCGCAGAAGCTCTTCAATCCGCTGCCCGTACTCCTCGGTGTGGTCCAGCACGAAGTGAACCTCTGGGGCGCGGCGCACTTGCAACCGCTCGGTCAACTCGTGCCGGACGTAACCCGCAGCGGCAGCCAAGCCTTGGAGCGTGGAGGTCTGCTCAGCCTGAGTGCCCATCACGCTGACATAGATGCGGGCCTGTTTCAGGTCCGGCGAGACGCGAACTTCGGTCACCGTCACCAGTCCGGCTAGGCGAGGATCTTTCAGCTCGCCGGCCAGCATAGCGCTGACCTCGTGCCGGATTTCTTCGGCGACCCGCTCGTGGCGATGGCCTGCCACGGTCATGTGTTGTGGTCACTTTCCGCACCAGCATCAGCGCTGGTGGCCCGTCCTCAAAGCAGTTCGATCTCGTGTCCGATCAAGTCGCGGCCCAGCAGCCGCTCGGACTCGGCAAACACCGCTTGCAGGGATTGTTCGAGATGCGCTGCGTCGCCCGAGAGGCTTACTACTCCCACCACCGACCGCTGCCACAGCTCCTGATGATCGAGTTCGGCGACGGCCACGTTGAACTGCCCGCGCAGGCGGTCTTTCAGGCTGCGGATCACCTGCCGTTTGTCCTTCAGGGAATGGGCATCGGGGATGTGAATTTCCAGGGTGAGGAGTCCGATCGGCACGTCTGCCCTCCGGCCCGCAGGTAGGGGCGGACTGAACTCAATGTGTTCTTAGGCTGTCGGCCACGTCGACGCCGACTTGTTTCACGATGGCGAAGCATTCCAGGATGTCGCCGACCTTCACGTCATTGAAGTTGGAGATGCCTACGCCGCACTCGAACCCGGCGCGCACCTCGTTGGCGTCTTCTTTGAAGCGGCGCAGCGACTGGACCCGCCCGGTGTAGATGACCACGCCATCGCGCAGCACGCGCACTTCGGCGTCGCGCTTCAGGATGCCGTCCTGAACGTAACTGCCGGCGATCGTTCCCACACCCTTGATGCGGAAGGTATCGCGGATCTCGGCGTGGCCCAGAGGAGTCTCCTTCAACACAGGCTCAAGCAGCCCGGCCATGGCCTTCTTGATTTCGTCGGACACCTCGTAGATCACCGAGTGCGGCCGGATGTCCACGTTTTCCTGTTGGGCCAGGTCCGCCGCCTTGCGGTCGGGTCGCACACCGAAGGCAATGATGATGGCGTCGCCGACGCTCGCGTGAATGATCTTCAGCTTCACCTGGTCAGTGGAAAGCTTGGGTAGCATTTCGCTCAGCACTTCGACCGAGCCCTGCACGTCAGCCTTGATGACGATGGGCAGTTCCTTGACGTCCCCGGCCCTGAGCTGCTCGTGCAACTGATCGAGCGTAATGCGTGAGCCGGCGCTGCGGGCGAGCGAGGCCTCGCGGAGCTTGGCCTGGCGGTATTCGACGATATGGCGCGCCCTGGCCTCCTCGGTCACCTGGAATTGGTCGCCGGCCTCCGGCACGCTCTGCAAGCCCAGCACTTCGACGGGGGTGGACGGCCCAGCCTGCTTCACCGGGCGGCCCCGGTCGTCAAACATGGCGCGCACTTTCCCATAGACGGCGCCGCAGATAAAGACGTCGCCGGTGTGCAGCGTGCCGCTCTGCACCAATACGGTCGCCACGGGGCCGCGACCCTTGTCCACGCGCGATTCGAGCACGGTTCCAGTCGCCGGCGAATCCGGGTTGGCTTTCAGTTCGCGCAAATCTGCGACCAACAGGATCATCTCCAGCAGCTTGTCCAGATTCTTCTTCTGCCGCGCAGAGACCTCCACCATCACTGTGTCGCCACCCCACTCCTCCGGCATCAGTCCGCGGTCAGAAAGCTGCCGCTTCACGCGCTCGGCCTGCGCCTCGGGCTTGTCGACTTTGTTGATGGCCACCACAATGGGCACGCCAGCAGCTTTGGCGTGGTCAATGGCCTCCTGCGTTTGGGGCATCACGCCGTCATCGGCGGCCACCACCAACACGACAATGTCGGTGACCTTCGCGCCACGCGCGCGCATTCGCGTGAAGGCCTCATGGCCTGGCGTGTCTATGAAGACGACGCGCCTGCCGTCCACCGACACCTGGTAGGCGCCGATGTGCTGGGTGATTCCGCCGGCCTCGCCTGCGGCCACGTCGGTTTCACGGATGCCATCGAGCAGGCTGGTCTTGCCGTGGTCCACGTGGCCCATCACCGTCACCACCGGGCCCCGCGGCTGTAGGTTCTCTGCCTTCTCTTCCTTGTGGACTTCCTGGACCACTTCCTCTTCAAACGAAATGACGTTGACGATGCCGTTAAAGGCTTCGGCCAGCGTGGTGGCGGTCTGGACGTCCAGCGCCTGATTAATGCTGGCGAAAATGCCGCGATCGAGCAGCGTCTTGAGCACCTCTTTGGCGCGCACGTCCAGCCTCTCGGCCAACTCGCGGACGGTAATGCCTTCGGTGATGGTGATCTCGCGCGGCTCGCGCGCCACCGGCTGCGGAATCGGCACAACGCGCACGCCACGCCGCTCGGCCACGCCGGGCCGCGTGCGGACCGGATGCAGTTTGCGCTCGCCTTCCTCAAAGCGTTTCTCAATGGTCGGCCGGGCGCGGGCTGCAGGTTTGCGTTCGTATATCGGTTTGCCCGGCTCCGCCTTCGGCGGCAGCTTCTCCGGCAGGGGCGGACCCCCGCCGGGCCGCATGGGCCGCTGACCGGGCCGTGCAGGCATAGGTCGGCCGGGGGCCCCGGGGCGCTGTGGAAAGCGCGATGGCGGCAGGCCCGTCTGCGCGGGCCGCGCGCCAGGCCCAGACGACGCAGGCCGAGCACCGGCGGCCGCGGGACGCGCTGCAGCCGGCGGCGTTGCCGGACGCACCCCCGCCACCGGCGGGGCGCTGCCAGGACGCGTTGGAACTCTTGCTGCCGGTTGTGTGACAACTGTTGGATGCTTCGGGGCTGCAGGGGCATGGGGTGGTGGTGCAGGATGCGCATGGGGCTTCGTCACTGGAGGTCCAGGGGCGACGGGCTTTGCGACTGGTGGGCCGGTGGCGGCAGGTTTGACCGCTGCAGGAGTAGTCCCAGGCTTGGCTGCCGGCGGAGCCGGAGCACCCGGAATCGGGGGCTTTGCTGCCGGAACCCCGCCAGCGGCCGGTTTGAGACCGGCCGGCACTGCAGCGGGCACTGGGGGCTTCGCTGCCGGCGGCGCTGCTGGGCCTGCGGCAGGCACTGGCGCCACTGGTTGAGGTTTCGATCGAACCGTTTTGGCTGCGGCTTCTTTTGCGGCTTTGTCCGCCGCGGCAGCAGCCTCAGCAGCCGCTTCGGCGTCGGCAAGGTCGCGAAAGTGTTTGCGCACTTTTTCCGCGGCAGCCAACTCAATCGAGCTGGAGTGAGTCTTATTCTCGGTGACGCCGGCCTCGGGCAAGTAGTCGATAATCGCCTTGGCCTTGACCTCGAGTTCGCGGGCCAGCTCGTTAATGCGAATTTGGTTTGGGTCGTTCATCCACCGGCGACTTATTCTTCTTCCTTGCGCGGCTCAGCGGGTTCCGCGGTCTCGTCAGCGGCG
>WNEY01003488.1_pt1 | contig 11806 bp, 12 predicted proteins | sample 5400531 | NCBI WGS metagenome assembly WNEY01 (sample SAMN13153338, study PRJNA577476) | soil metagenome | isolation source: 200 cm saprolite under Douglas fir tree site 1 | place: USA:California | collected 2015-04-18
GTGAGCCTGAGCGTCCCTGAGCCCTGACTGTCGTTCGGCGACGGGCAGCTGGCCAGCGGGTTGGCGGTGGAGTTGCCCGATGCCGTGAGGCAGGCGGAGTTGACAACCCCGCTGCTTGGACCGGCGGGCACCGAGACAGAACCGGCCGAACCGTCGACCGTTCGGTCATTGAAGGGCTGATTGAACAGCACCGTGCCCGCCGCCTGGGCCGGGGAGAATGAGGTCACCCCGGCGACTACCAGCGTGCCGGCGGCCAGTATGGTCGTCGCCAAAGCACGCGGAAAAAGTCGCGGGCCGCGCCTGCGGGTCCTCATCAGTCTGCCCACACGCGGCCGAGCCTGGCGACGCATTTTATCCCCCCGGAATGCCAGCGCCTTAATCGTTCGGCAAACCTCGCCGGCCGAAAGGTCGCGGCGATGCCAACCAGGGGGCAACGCTAATCCCGGCGGACGTAAGGATCTCGCCAGCTGATGGCAGTGATTCGGCTAGCGCTGACGGCTTGCCCTGGGCCGGTGCGTTTTGGCCGCTGGCTTATGGCCGGATTCAAAAGACTTGCCGCTGGCTCTCCGCATATGACGGCGGGCGGCGGCAATCAGCTCATGCGCCCTCAGGTGTCGGTGCCGCGCGAAAGGCCCAAGGTGGCCAGCAGATCCTCGTGGAACTGGATCCAGATGAGATGAACCGAATCGCGATCAGCGGCGTCAACCCAGGCTGACTGCCCGGCTCGGGCTTGCGCAAGCGCGGCCGAGAAGCAGCCGGAATAGGCCTCGAAACGCCGCAGGCCCGCGACCAGCCGGCCGCAGAGCCCTGAGAAAGATTTCTCCAGGCCGGCCAGTTCGCGGAGCACCCGGTCGTCCCAGCGCCAGTCGGAATGGTCGTTGAAGGCCATCGGGTCGCCTGCCGTCGGGCGGATCTGCCAGTCGGTGCAGGCACGGCCCAGCCGGGCGTTCAGCGGAAGGAACTCGGTGTGCACCGCAATCGCCGTGTCCCTGGCCTCGGCCTGGTCAAGTTCGGCGGCGAGCCGACGCTGGTTCTCTAGGCGGCCAGCGTCGGTCATCGACCATCCCGAGATCCCGGCGAAGCTCAGCTGGCGGACCCAGCCCCTGGCCTCGTAGTCCAGCAGGCTCTCCCCCGTCGCGTGCGGGTCAAGGCCGTAGCGAGCGGCTATCCGGGCCGAGGTTGGGAACCCGAGCACGCGAACCCCGTGCAGCGCGAGGTCTTCAGCCGCGGATCGGTAAGTCATTGGCCCCCCGCCGGGTCCGCGCCAACCCGGCGGGCGATCCGGCCGAGACGCTGCTGCGCCGCCTGAGGCGACCGAAGGCCCATCGCCCGCGAGATCTGCGACCAGGAATAGCCGTGAGCCCGGGCCGAGAACAGCAACGCCGATTCGAGCTGATCAACTTCAGCTCTGGCGGCGGGCACCAAAGTCAGCGCGGCGAGCAGGTCAGGGCCGCTGAGCCGGGAAATGCCCGCCTGCCAGGCCGCGAATTGAACCAGATCGATCGCCGCCGGAGGCTGAGCGTCATGCAGCCAAGGCGCACGAGGAATGACACCGCCGCCGGCCTCAAGCAACCGCTTGCGGCTTTCCCCTACCCTGGCTGCCTCTTCCTGATCAGCACCAGTCATACCCGTATCCTATGTCTTCAACACTTTGTTGTCAACGATATGTTGATTGCGGACGGCGTGACTCGGAAAGATGACGGCGCGACACGGAAAGATTTTTTTGCTTTGACGCTCTAATCAGGCATTAGAATTTGCTAAGACACGGTATCGTGTTTGTTAAACGCATCCGCATTTCCATGCGTCTCCCGGAATGCCCCCCCGGAGAGTTGCGGCGCGAGAGCGCCTTTCGCATGGCTCACCTAGGCAGTGGAGTGACATGTCCAAGACAGTGAGCGTAGTGGTAACCGACGACCTCGACGGCTCTGCTGGCGCCGAGACGGTAGCTTTCAGCTTCGAGGGTCAGGGTTATGAGATAGATCTCGCCCCTGACAATCAGGCAAAGATGAAGGCATCCTTTCAGCCGTTCATCGATGCCGGCCGCCGCCTTGCCCAGCGCCGTCCTGCCCGTGCAGCCAGGTCCAGGTCGGACCTGTCGGCCGTCCGGCAGTGGGCTCAGGAGCAGGGAATGGCAGTGGCCGAGCGCGGCCGGATCAGCGCCGACGTTCTGAGCAAGTACGACGCCGCGCACTGACCTTCGAGTCGGTAACTGGGTCGGCCTGGCCTGACGTACTGTCAGCCGGGCCGACCGCAATACTGATCATCATGGCCTGGCAATTGGGTATGACGGGACCATGGTGACAGAACGAGACGTAGACCTCGGCGAGGTCCGACTTCGGATCGCCGAGTCCGGAGCCGGGCAGCGCCCGCTGCTCCTGGTGCACGGCTTCACTGGCGCCAAAGAGGACCTCACGCCCTGGCTCGACGAGCTCGCCGCCCTCGGCTGGCATGCCGTCGCAGTTGACCTGCGCGGTCACGGCGAAAGTTCAAAGCCGCCCGAGGAGTCGGCCTACTCGTTCAAGCTGATGGCCGATGACGGACTTCAGCTAGCTGACGCGCTCGGCTGGAACAAGTTCGTCCTGCTCGGGCACTCGATGGGCGGCATGATCGCCCAGTTCATGGCCATTGCCGAGCCTTCCCGGCTAGTCGGCCTGATCTTGATAGATACCGCGCACGGGCCGCTTGAGCATCTAAGCGCAGAACTGGTCGCGGGCGCCGTGGCCGTGGTCAGAGCCGAGGGAATGGACGCTCTGGCCCAGGTCATGGCCGGGCAAGAGGGGCCGTTGCACACGCCGGCGCATCAGAAACTGCTCGACTCCAAGCCCGGCTACGCCGAGTTCTGCGATCGCAAGCTCCGCGCGACCTCGCCGGGGCTCTACGCGGCGATGGCACCGGAATTCATCAATGCACCCGATCGGCTTGAGGCCTTGCGTCAGCTGCCCGGCTCGCTTCCCGCTCTCGTCATCGTCGGCGAGCAAGACACGCCGTTCCTGAGTCATTCACAGCGCATGACGGACGCCATTGGCGGCGCCACGATCGCCGTCATTCCCCAGGCCGGGCACAGTCCGCAGTTCGAGAACCCCGACGCTTGGTGGAAGGTGCTCACCGGCTACCTGCCCGCCCTCGAATCAAGCTAGCGCCGATGGGCGGCCAGGAAACGCCAGCCGACTTGCTGGCGGCCGAGCGCACCAGCGCCGTCGAGGCAATAGCCGGACTTGACCGAGAACTGGCCGGGATCATCGAATCGGCCGCAGCGGGCTCCGACGACGAGCACGATCCGGAGGGCGCCACGCTGGCCTTCGAGCGCCAGCACATCGCCGCCTTGCTCAGCCAGGCGACCAGGCAGCTCGCGCAGATTGACGCGGCGATTGGCCGGGTCGCAGATGGCAGCTACGGCCGGTGCGTGAACTGCGGCAGGCAAATCGGCGCGGCCCGCCTAACCGCCCGCCCAGCGACTACTACCTGTATTCAGTGCGCTTAACGGCTTTCGGTCGCATACGCACGCTCCGTACCGGTCACTGATCTTCTGGTCTCCGTGGCGACCACGGATGTGCCGCGGGTTACGGCGGCCGCAGGCTCTCTTCTGGTTCCCAGGAAGACCAGAGGAGAGTCAGATGCTCAGGAAGTTCGAAGGGATCGCAGCTGTCTCTCCACGAGTTATCCGAGCAAGCGAGAGAAGAGTCAGATGACCCAGATTGACGATGCGAGGCTAGAGCAGTTTGTCGGCCAGGCCGTCGGTGACATGGCAGCAGCGATCTCCGGGCTGCTGGTGCACCTCGGCGACCGGCTTGGCCTGTACCGGGCGATGGCCGGGGCCGGGCCGATCACGCCGGACGTGCTGGCCGAACGCACCGAGCTCGCGCCGAGATACGTGCGCGAATGGCTGAGCAACCAGGCCGCCGGTGGCTACGTCACCTACCGGGCCGACGACGACACGTTCGAGTTGCCGGGTGAGCAGGCCATGGTGCTCGCCAACGAGAACAGCCCGGTGTTCCTGAGCGGGGCGTTCGAGGCGATCGCGTCCTGCTATTCCGATCACCAGCGGTTCGCCGACGCGTTCCGCACCGGCCGCGGAGTTGGCTGGGAGAGCCATGACGAGCGGCTGTATTCGGGTGTCCGGCGACTGTTCGCCCCGAGCTATGCGGCCCACCTGACCGCGGCGTGGATCCCCGCGCTGGACGGCGTCGAGGCCAAGCTGCGGGAAGGCGCGAGCGTCGCCGACGTGGGCTGCGGGCTGGGCGCGTCGACGATCATCATGGGCGAGGCGTACCAGCGCTCGACCTTCGCCGGGTACGACTACCACCTGCCGTCGATCGAAGCCGCCCGCAAATCCGCCGCCGATGCCGGGGTGAACCGGCGGGTCAGGTTCGAGGTGGCGAACGCCGTCGATTTCCCGGGCACAGGCTTCGACCTGGTCTGCCTGTTCGACTGCCTGCACGACATGGGCGACCCGGTCGGTGCCGCCAGGCACATCCGGCAGGCGCTCGCCGACGACGGCACGCTGATGCTGGTCGAGCCGATGGCCGGTGACACGCTCGAGGAGAACCTGAACCCGGTGGGCCGGGCCTTCTACGGCCTGTCGACTGTGATCTGCACGCCGGCGTCGGTAGCCCAGCCGGTTGGTCTCGGCCTCGGCGCCCAGGCCGGACCGGCCCGGCTGGCCGAGGTCCTGACTGAAGCGGGCTTCTCCCAGGTGAGGCGGGCAACGCAGACGCCGTTCAGCCTGATCCTGGAGGCACGACCGTAACAGAGTGCGCGGTCATCGCCTGGGCGTGACCGTGGCGCCCATCGCCGCCAGTTCGTCCTCGCCGCGGGCCCGGTGCGGATCGCCGGCGAGGACGAGCGTGCGGGCCCACTGATAGCGACAACCCGCCGCGCTCAGCCGCTCGGCCGCCGCCAGCATCGCCTCGGAGTCCCCGGCCGCGAAGGCGGCCGCGCGGTCGATCATGGCGACCGCGATCGGGTTGCCTTCGGCGCATCGCCGCGCCCGCTCGATCCGGTCGGTGGCGGCCGGATCACCGGCAAGCACGGCCGCCTCGGCCCACAGCGCCGCGTACCAGGGCCGCCAGAGCCCGCTGTACCAGGCCGTGAACTCCTCCGGCGGAGTGAGGAGCAACGCCAGCGCCTCCTCGTGTTCGGCCCGCCAGCTCCCAGCCGTCCTTGAACAGCTCGCCCAGCTCGGCGGTCTTGTCCCAGTCGCCAGCCAGCGCGGTCACCACGAGCAGCCGCGCGGTCGCCAGGTGCCCTTCCTCGCGGTAGAACGGCAGCGTAAGGACATGCTCGGCGAAGCCACGCGCGGCCGCCAGGTCGCCGGCCGCGGTGGCCGTTTCGGCGGCCATCTGGTAGGCGTCGGGAATCTCGATCCCAGTCGCGGCCGGCCGGCGTCGAAGCGGAGCGAGCAGAGTGGTCCGGCGCGAGGCACTCGCCATCGCGCCCAGGATCTCGCCTCGAGCCAGATGCATCGAGGTCACCAGGTCAAGGGCGGCGCTCTCAGCCAATGGATCGGCTGCTTGCTGGGCGAGGGCGATACTGCGCTCGATCAGCCCGGCGCTGTCTGGGTGCTGCTCCCGCAGGCGGAACGCCTGGGCGACAAGCACCCGTGCCTGCGCGGCCGGATCATCGCCGGCGAGCGCGGACGCCTCAGCGATCAGTCGTTCCGCCAGGTCGGGCGACTGGACCTGCGACATCAGGCCAGCGCCGCGGACGATCAGCTCGGCGATCTTGGCTAGGTCATAGGCCGCGCGGGGCCCGTCGCCGACCCGGAGGGCCGCGTCGGCGCAGTCGCGAAGCAACCTGATCGCATCGTTTCCAAAATGCCTGGCCTCCGCCGCTGAGGCCGCGTGCCGCAGGGCCCGCACCACCTGATGGTCGTCGAGGGCGAGACCGGCCGCCTGCTCATACCGCCGCCGCGCCTCGCCGGGCAGGCCGCGCGCGAAACACAGCTCGGCCAGGCGAATCGCCAGCTGGTGTCCGCCGACGCGCTGATCGGGTTCGGCCGACGACGGGGGTTCCAGGGGGTGGTCCCCCAGGGCCGACACAGCCCAGTCCAGCGCGGCGCGCAGCTCATCGGCCAGTCGATCGAAGGCCGCCCGTCCCTCGGGCCGCTCAAGCACCGAGGACTCATCCAGCGCCTCCGCCTCCGCCAGGCACCAGCGCAGGTGCCTGGCCTGAGCCTCGGCCAGCTCGCCCGCCTCGTCAAGACGCTCGGCTCCGTACTGCCGGATCGTCTCCAGGGCGCGGTACCTGGTGCCGTCTGTACTCACGGCGGCGATCAGCAGGCTGTGATCAGCCAGGGCCGCGAGCCCGGCGGCGGCCCCGGCCGCCTCGGCGGGGGGCCAGTCGGTGACCAGCGTCGCAGCCGCCTCGGCGGTGAAGGTAGTCGCGAAGACCGACACGCGGCGCAAGATCGCCCGCTCCGCGTCGGTCAGCAGGGCATAGCTCCAGTCCACGGTGGACCGCAGCGAACGATGCCGGTCATCGAGCCGCCGACCGCCGGCCAGCAGGCGGAGCCGGTCGGCCAGCCCGTCTTCCAGGCCGTCCAGGCCCAGCGCGGGCAGCCGGGCGGCGGCCAGCTCGATGGCCAGCGCCACGCCATCCAGGCCCCGGCAGATCCCGGCGACGCGATGATGATCGGCGGTGCCGGCCGCTATCGGCGTGCAGCCGGTGGCCGTGACTCGGCCCAGAAACAGCTCGACGGCATCGCCGCCGTCTTCGGACACCGTCATGCCGGGGACCGCGAATACTCGCTCATAGGGCACCAACAGCCGCGCCCGGCTGGTCGCGAGCACCTTGACGCCCGGGCACGCGGCCAGCAGTCGCTCGACCAGCAGCACCACTCCGTCCACGAGGTGCTCGCAATTGTCCAGGACAACCAGCACCTCACGGCCGCCGAGCCAGCCGAGCACCGTATCTTCGGCCGACTGGCCGTGCTGCTCACCAAGGCCCAGGCCCGCGGCCAGCGCCGGTGCCACCATCGCGTTGTCGGTAACCGGCACCAGGTCGACGTACCAGACGCCATCGGCGAACCGATCGGCCACCTCGGCGGCCACCGCCAGCGCCAGCCGCGTCTTGCCGATACCGCCCAGGCCAACGGCGGTAACCAGCCGGTGCCCGGACAGCGCCCCATGCAGCGCCGCCAGCTCAGCGGCCCGGCCAACGAATGGCGTGAGCGGTACCGGCAGTGACCTGGGCCGAGTAGCTGCCGGCGGCGGCACCTTACCGGCAGCCAGGCCAGCGAGCGCCCGCCGGTCGCGGGCGTCCAGCTTGCGAAGCAGCGAGGAGACGTGACTTTCCACGGTCCGAACCGAGATGAACAACCGCGCCGCGATCTCGGCGTTGGTTAGATGCGCGGCAATGCCCGCGAGTACCTCCGCCTCCCGGGTCGATATGCCGCCAGCCATCTCCGCCAGCCCGTTGTAGACCGCTTTGGAGATCACCGAAGAAAGCCGAGCACCAAGTCCAGGGCGCGGGTGACGGCGGCTCTCGACTCGGCGGTGTGGTCGAGGTGTCGAAGCCGTGATGTCCGTTCGGGACGTCGATGATCTCCAGTCGCGCGTTGCAGGCGTGAGCGGCATCGACGAACGCGGCGACAGTGGCCGCCACGGCTGGTCGTTCGAGTCCGGCCCGGGTAAGCACGATCGGCAGGTCACCGGCTCTGGCGACGGCCTGCGCCGGGCGGAACCGGTCATCCCAGTCCGGCGGTGCGGCCAGCACGGGGTAAGTTGCCGCCACGCAGCGCAGCCAGTCCGGCGGTGTGCGCAGCCAGTCGGCGATCAGCAACCCGCCGCCGGAGAAGAACCACAGCGCGACCCGATCCGCATCGACCCGCGGGTCGGCCCGCGCCAGCTCGACGGCCTCGGTGACATCGCCGGCTGCCACCGGATAGCTGCTGAGGTCGTCCAGCCGGTGGTCGATAGTGACACCGACCACGCCGCGGGTCGCGCAGAGCGATCCGTACCCCTGGAAGACGGGCCAGTCCCTGGGTGTCGGCCGCTGCTCGGCTGGAATAGGCCCTCCGTGCACGAAGACCACCGCCGGAGCGGGTCGCGCCGCCTCGTCGGGCAGGTACAGGTCGATCCGGCGGTGGCGCTCCGCCTTCCTGGTCCGGGCGTCGAGGACAAACGACTGCACATGCGGGGGAAGCTCCACCCGGAGAGACTATGCAAACCGGCTAGCTGTCGCCGACGACTGCCGGGCCCCAGCAGCGCTGACCCGCAGCCGCTGCGGCACCCCCGAGCCCCGCGACAGCGCTGACCCGCCACTGCTGACATGGCAACGCCCGCGGGCCGGCGCTGCTGCTCACCCCGGGCCAGCCACAGCAGCGCCGGCCCGCAGCCGCAGTAAACCCAACGCCAGCCCCGGCCAAGCCGGCCAGACCCGGGCCGCAACCTGCCGCCCGATCCGATCATGACGTCCCAGGCCCCGCAGAACCCATTTTTCAGGAGTCCAGGAACCCGCCATCTCCTCGAATCACCGGCAAGCCGTCGAAGGCGGCACGTTCCATGTGCCCGTAAAGGCCACCGACACATCGGGTCCAAGCGGCACGACTCGGGTCAGGCCACCTTTACCTGGGTCGTGACCAAGAAGGCAGCGACGACATCCTGAAGGAACTGGCGGCGCTGGTGCGGAGTTCCGGTCTGCGTCAGCGCTCGCCGCGCCCCACGGCAGCGGGGGGAGAAAGTCAGCACGGCCAGGATCCGGCTGTGGTCATCCGGGGAAGAAGCCAGCCGCAAAGTTTAAAATATTCTTGACGTGCTTTTCAATGGTGTGTTCGGGCGGCAGGGCGTCACCTTACTTGCTAACAACGAGGGTCTTGCGGCCGGACCTGGAGCCGACGTAGGTCTGGCTGCCGCCATATGCCGCCGTGAGCTGGTAGTGGCCTGGCTTAAGCGCCTTCGCACCGAGCTTGCACGAGCCCTTGCCGCCAGCCAGCTTGATGACGCAGACCTTACGAGCGCCCGCCAGAACGGTGACCTTGCCGCCCGGCGTGCCTCCAGCGCGTCCGCCGACCTTGACGGTGATGTTCTCTTTCTGTTCCTGCCCGAACTTGCCGTTGCGCTCCTCGGCTATGAACGCGCGGGAGTTGTCGGTCTCGAAACCGCCGACCGCCACGCATTCGCCCGCGGCCGGGCAGGACGCCTGGAAGAGCCCGGGGAACTGGCCGACGTTGGCCACTCCGGGAACCTGCTGCGCGGGTCCCCACCGGCCACGAGCTTCGTCGGCGACGAAGTCCTGCCGGTTGTTCTTGGCATCGAGGTAGGTACCGCCGATGGCGCAATTACCTGGCGAGGCGCAGGAGACCGTGCTCGGGGCCGCACCGGAGTCCTTGAGCGACGACGTGTCGATCTGCTGCGCCATGCCCCAACTGCCCTCGCGCTCATCCACGACAAAGACGTGCTCCGGAGCTGAGCTGTCCCTACCGCGCAGTCACCGGCGGTCGTGCAAGACACGGTCAGCGCCTGGCTGCGCACGCCTTTGCCAGATACCGAGACCGACTGAAGCCACGCTCCGTTCTTCTCGACCGCGTAGAACCCGAAATTCCCCCCATTGAACGAGTTGCCGGCGTCGAAGTCCCCGGCAAAGACGCAGTTGCCCGGGGCACCGCGCGACACCTCATGCAGAGCCGAGGTCGTGAAGGCCGGATCCGGCAGGAGCACCGGTGTCGCCGTCCCCCAGGTGCCGTCGTGCTGCTCGAAGGCGGCGAAAGCGTGCACGAGACCGTCGCTGGCCATCGTCCCGCCCTCGGCGCAATCGCCGGATGGCGCGCATGAGACGTGGATGAACGTGGCCTCCAGCCCGGTATTGCCGGGGCCGAGCACCGGCTGCGCGTTGCGAAAGTGCCCAGTGGGTGGCGTCACGGCGCTCGCCGAGGCGCCCGCGGCTCCAACCGCGAGGGCGCCGCACGTTGCGGCGCTGGTCAGTATCAGGACGGTAAGTCCGTTCTGTTTCACTGGATCGCTTCTCATTCCGGCGTCAGGCTGGTCGCCGCGGCGGGCTAAGTCCGCTGAAACCCGCCGCGGCCGCCTTCCACCTTGCCCGCCCGGCCTGGAACGGCTCTGGAGCGGCGCTGAAACGGCCGGCGGCGACTGCTGACTCAGCCTGGAGCGTGCCCGCCTAGTTCGGCCGACCGCACGCGGGCGGCTTGACGGACCAGGTGTTCGCGCTCGGTGACGTCGGTGGCCCGCCGGGCGGACTCCGCGTACGCCGCGCCCGCGGCCGGCAGGTTGCCGTCGAGTTCGTGCAGGTAGCCGCGGACAGCGTGCCACCGGTGGCGGTCACCGAGCACCTCGCGCAGCCGGTCGGTCTCGCGCAGCCCGGCGGCGGCGCCGAGCACGTGGCCGACCGCGACCGCGCGCCCGAGCACTCCGGCCGGATCCTGGCGCACCGGGTCCTCGGTGAGGGCGACAAGGTCGTCGTACCAGGCCAGAATCTGCGACCAGTCGGTCTCCTCGGCACTTGCCGCGTCGTCGTGCAGGGCGGCGATAGCGGCCTCGATCTGGTAGCGGCCAGGGCGCTGAACGGCGAGTGCCGACTGCAGCACGCGCACGCCCTCGGCGATCTCGCGGGTGTCCCACCGGCCGCGGTCCTGTCGGTCGAGCGTGACAATTCGACCCGTTGAGTCGAGTCGCGCCGGGAGGCGGGCGTGGTTGAGCAGCATCAGCGCGAGCAGTCCGCGCGCCTCAGGTTCCTCGGTGGCGAGGGTGAGCTGGCGGGCCAGCCGGATCGCCTCGCGGGTCAGGTCGACCCGGTCCGTGTGGCCGGTCGTGTAGACGAGATAGAGCACGCGCAGCACGACGGCGAGGTCGCCGGGCTGGTCCAGGCGGCGTCCCTGCAGAGCGCGCTTGGCCCGGCTGATCCGCTGCGCCATCGTTGCCTCCGGCACGAAGAAGGCATCGGCGATCTCCCTGGTGGTCAGGCCGCCGACGGCGCGCAGGGTCAGCGCCACCTGGGAAGCCGGCGCAAGGTCGGGGTGGCAGCAGCAGAAGAGCAGGAAGAGCGTGTCATCGCCGTCCTCGGCGGCTGCGGCGGGCTGCGGCTCGGCGTGCGTAGCCTCCTCGCGGCGGAGACGGGCGGCCTCGCTGCGCCGGGCGTCGACGAGCCGGCGGGTCGCAACCGTCGCCAGCCATGCGCGCGGGTCGCGCGGCGGGTGCTCGGGCCACACCCGCAGTGCCTCAAGCAGCGCCTCTTGCAGCGCGTCCTCGGCGGCATCAAAGTCCTCGCCCCGCCGGATCAGGCCGCCGAGCACCCGAGGGACGAGGGCGCGAAGCGCGCCCTCGTCCAGCCCTGCCTTCGGCTCCTCGATCACGCCGGATCAGCCGTCCGAGGGCGTCTCGGACATAACCTCCCGGATGTCGATCCACTCATACAGCGGATCTCCGCCCGGGCCGGGCTCGGAAGAGACGTAGGCCGCGAGTTCAACCGCGCGTTCGTGCGACTCGACATCGATCATGTACCAGCCCGCCACGAGATCGCTTGTCTCAGGCAGCGGGCCGTCGGTGGTGACCGGCGCGGCGTCCGGGCCGCCATAGCGCACCCAGGTGCGCGCGGGCGTGAGCGCCTGCGCATCAACGAACTCGCCGTTCTCCTCCAGCAGCTCGCTCACGTGCCTGAGGAAAGCCATGTGCGCCTCCACGTCCTCGGGGGCCCACTGATCCATCGGGGGCACGGGACGGTGCGGCTCCGGGCCGCCGCGGTAGTGCTTGAGGAGCAGGTACTTCGGCATAGTGGCCTCCTGGGGTGTCGTGGGCCGCGCCGGTCGTGGCCCGTCACCTAGGGAGCGGAGCCAGCCAGAGCTTCTCGACACGAT
>WNEY01003490.1_pt1 | contig 11802 bp, 9 predicted proteins | sample 5400531 | NCBI WGS metagenome assembly WNEY01 (sample SAMN13153338, study PRJNA577476) | soil metagenome | isolation source: 200 cm saprolite under Douglas fir tree site 1 | place: USA:California | collected 2015-04-18
AGCTCGGCTGCTCCTTGTCGCCGGCGAGCGGCGCGCAGATCCCAAGCCCTTCCGTTGCGTTGTGGAGGCCGAAGCCGATGATCAGCACGATCGCGAGGCTGATCTGATTCGAGGCGGCCGACTGGCCGATCGCCAGGCCCTCGGAGAAGTTGTGGAGGCCGATGCCTGTCGCGATGAAGATGGCGAGCCAGCGCGCCGGCGACATCCCCGTGAAGTGATGGTCGTGCTCGAACTCCGCCGTGGACGCGGCGCCCGGCCCGAGGAACGCGCGGCGGCGGCGGCGCTTCATCCAGGTGTCGTAGTACACGAGGCTCATCAGGCCGGCGAAAAACCCGGCGGTGAGGAGGAACCCGAGCCACGCGAACCGTCCGCCCCGGCCTTCCTCGAGGGCCGTCTCGACGGGCCCGACTGCGCCGCTCATGACGTCCCAGAACAGAAAGATCAGGATGCCGGTCGCGGTCGCGGCGAGGAACGCCTTCGTCGCGGCGGTGACGTTCTGCATCCGGCCGAGCGGGAGCCCGAGGAAGATCGTCAAGCCGGCGAGCGCGCCGAGCAAAAGAGTCTGGACAGTGCCCATGTAAGGGTCACCTTACAGGCTACGATCAGCCGAATGGCGCAGGGACATTCGGTCGACGAGTACCTCGAGACGATTTATTTCCTCGCGTTCCCGATCGGTGAGTACCGGCCGCTCGGCACCGGATCGCCCACGCTCGCGTCCCGCGTAGCGGAGATGCTCGGCGTTTCGCGTGCGTCGGCCGGCGAGATGTTGAAGCGGCTCGAGGGCGAGGGGTTGATCGAACGCGGCGAGCACAAAGAAGCGTTGCTGACGGGGAAAGGTCGCAAGCGTGCGGAGCGTGTCGTCCGCAAGCATCGAATCATCGAGCGGCTGCTCACCGACTTCATGGGCTACACAGCCGCCGAGGCGCACGTGCAGGCCGACCTGCTCGGGGACACGTTCACCGACGACATGGTGGAGCGGATCGAGGTGCGGCTCGGGAATCCGGACCGCTGCCCACACGGGTGGCCCGTCGATCCCGACGTCGAGCAGGCCGAGAACCGCGACCTCGCGCCGCTCTCGGACCTGAAAGCCGGCGCGCGCGCGACGATCGTGCGGCTGGCAGAGCACGACGGCGACCTCCTGCACTGGTTCTACGAGGAAGGCCTCGTGCCGGGCAGCGAGATCGAGGTCCGAGACGCGCAGCCGGCGGCGGGCCAGGTCACGGTGAAGCTGAACGGCCAAGAGCGGGCGATCGGCGAAAAAGCCGCCGCCGGCCTCTTCGTGCGGCCGGCGTAGTTCTCGGACCCGGCTACTCCGGACCCGTTGGGGACTGTCCCCACCATGGCCAGCCCCGCCATGGCCCGAGCTGGTCGGACGGGACATGGAGTTCGTGGCGAGAGTGTGACTTTTTATCCACAGGAGCTTCGGGCTGGCTCAACCATGCGACTCTGCTGGGTGGGGGTCGCGCCTTTCGCCGTGGGACATGTCCGCGGCGGCCGGCAACGTCCTTCGCTTCCGTGCGGCCTCAGAGCCGCTTCTAACGGCTGCGCTCCCGCGCGCCGATACGAACCTGGTGAGCGCCGTTCCCACGACGCACGCTCAGACTGCGGCCGAGGCTGTTGCGTTCCCGCGTACGCTCGCACGGACGCTCACGTTGCCGCTGATCTTCCTCGCGGCCACCGCGTACCACTTCCTGCAGTCGCGGGGACACGCGACCACGACCGTGTTCAACGACGAGCTGCTCTACGCGAAGCTCTCGCAGTCGATCGCCGCAGGGCATGGACTCGCGATTCGAGGGGAGCCCTTCTTCTTTCCGGCGCCGCTTGCCCCGCTCATGCAGGCGCCCGCCTGGCTCATCTCCTCGATGCCGGACGCCTACGCCGCGGCCAAGCTCCTGAACGCGGCCGTCATGTCGGCTGCGGTCTTCCCGGCGTACTGGCTCGCCCGCCAGGTGGTCCGCCGATCGTTTGCGCTGCTCACCGCTGCTGCAGCAGTCGCGACGCCCGCGATGTTCTACCACGCCTATCTCATGTCAGAGGCGGTCGCCTATCCGGTCTTCCTCGTCGCCGTCGCCGTCCTTGCCCGCGCGCTCGCCGGGCGATCCAATCGGTTGGCGCTCGAGGTCCCGGCCGTGTGCGTACTGGCGATCGCAACGCGGGTCCAGTTCCTGGTCCTCCCGCTCGCATACCTCGTCGGCGTGGCTGTCTGCGGTCGAGGCGCTTATCGCCGGCACGTCATCCCTGCTGGATTGACGGCACTGCTCGTCACTGCGCTCGTCGGGCTTCCCGGCGTGCTGGGTCAATACGGCCAGGCGGGCACGCAAGTCGGTCACGCACCGGGCGCGCTCGCGCACTGGGCACTCACGGACGGAATTCTCTTGGCGTACGGCCTCGGGCTGGCGGTCGTCCCGGCCGCGGTCTTCGGACTCGGCCTGATGCTCGCGCGACCACGCACACCGATGGAACGAGCCGTCGCAGTGCTGACCGTCGTCTGCACGACCTTCTTCCTCGGCCAGGCGTCGCTGATCGCAGCCGGGGAGGCGCAGCGGCCGTTGGAGCGCTATCTCTTCTACGTCACACCGCTCTGCTTCCTCGCCTTCTTCGCGTACGTGGAACGGGGCGCACCGCGCCGGTTCCTGTGTTCCGGTCTGGGTTGTATCGGGGCACTCCTTCTTGCGGGCGTGTCCCTGCCGGGGATGACCGGAACGAACGCATTTTTCTTTGACGCGCCCACGCTGACGGGATTCGCCCGCGCGTCCTACTATCTCGGGTTCCCCAACGCCGCACTGCTCTACAGCGCACTCCCGCTAGTGCTTGCGTTGCTCGCCTTCACGGTGCCGCTGACGCGGCGTTATGCGCCTCACTTCTTCGCGCTGGTCGCAATCGGCCTCATGGGAACGGCAGGCATGGCGGTCTATGCCACCGACAGACTTTCAACCGGATGGGATGCCCGCACGTTCGGCGCCGACCCGCAGGACTGGCTCGACCGCTCAGGTCTCGGGCCGGCGCGCTACCTCTCCCTCCCGAAAAGCAACGACTTTCTTGGCACACAAGTGGAGACCTGGAACAGAAATCTTCAGGGGATCGTCGTGCTCGGCAAGCCTGCAACGGACCCGTATCCAGTCGAAGTCGCCCACGTGGCAACGGATGGGACACTCGTGATCGCCGGTCGGCCGACGCGGTCAGAGGTATTCGTCGTCAACGTCAATGGCTCAGCCATCGATCTCGAAGGACGCGTGGTCGCCCGTCCACGCGACGACCTCCTTGCCTACCGCGTTCCCGCGAATGCTCATGTCCGCTCGCTCGCACGCGGTCTCTCACCTGACGGCTGGGCAGGGAAACAACTCGACTACCGGGTCTGGCCGCGGCAAGCTGGTCGCTACGAGCTGACCCTCTCCCTACCCGAGGGCTCGCTGCCGAGGAAGGTGACGCTCACGGCGGGAGGCGAGAAGCGCACGGTCGTTCTCCGTGCGGCCCACGATCTCCGCCTGAGCATTCCAACCACCGGTGCGGCACTGGAACTCGTCATAGAGGTGCCGAGCGCACTGCTCGGCGGGCGAATTCTGGGCGCGCAGGTCAGCGCGCTCCACTTCGTTCCGGCCTAAGCGGGCGCAGCCGAAGCGACGCCGGCGGCGTCACGCAGCGCGTCGGCCTTGTCGGTGCGCTCCCACGTGAAGTCCCGGTCCTCGCGGCCGAAGTGGCCGTACGCAGCGGTCTTGGCGAAGATCGGCCGCCGCAGGTCGAGATCGCGCAGGATCGCCGCCGGGCGCAGGTCGAAGTGCTCGCGCACGAGCGCTTCGAGCTGGTCAGTCGGGATGTGCTCCGTGTTGAACGTCTGCACCGCGATCGAGACCGGGTGCGCGACGCCGATTGCGTACGCGACGTTGACCTCGCAGCGATCCGCCAGTCCCGCCGCAACGATGTTCTTCGCGACATAGCGGGCCGCATAAGCGGCCGAGCGGTCGACCTTCGTCGGATCCTTGCCGGAGAACGCACCGCCGCCGTGCCGCGCCGCGCCGCCGTAGGTGTCCACGATGATCTTCCGGCCCGTGAGCCCGGTGTCCCCCATCGGGCCGCCGAGCACGAACTTCCCGGTCGGATTCACGAACACGAAGTCACGGTCGTGCATCAACCGCTTCTCGTCGTACAAGTCCACCGGCAGGATGGGACGAAGGACACGCTCGACGATGTCGGGCTTGATCAGATCCTCGGAGGAGATCCCGTCGGAGTGCTGTGTCGACACGAGCACCCGCTCGATCTCGACAGGACGTTGCCGCCCGTCGTCGTCCACCTCGTAACGAACCGTCACCTGCGCCTTGCCGTCGGGCCGCAGGTACGGCAACTCGCCCGCCTTGCGCACCTCGGCGAGGCGCTTGCAAATCTTGTGTGCGAGCATGATCGGAAGGGGCATCAGCTCCTTCGTCTCGTTCGACGCGTACCCGAACATCATCCCCTGGTCGCCCGCGCCGATCCGGTCGAGCGGATCGTCATCGCCCGGGTCGTGCTGAACCTCGTACGAGGAATCGATTCCCTGGGCGATGTCGGGCGACTGCTCGTCGAGCGCAACCACAACGCCGCAGGTCGTCGCGTCGAAGCCCCACTCCGAATGCGTGTAGCCGATCTCCGAGATCCGCTCCCGCACGAGCTTGGGAATGTCGACGTAGATGTCGGTCGAGATCTCACCGGCCACGACGACGAGGCCGGTCGTGATCAGCGTCTCACAGGCGACCCGTCCCTCGGGGTCCTTCGCTAGGACGGCGTCGAGGACGGTGTCCGAGATCTGGTCGGCGACCTTGTCGGGGTGCCCTTCGGTGACCGATTCGGAGGTGAAGAGGAATTCGCGGGCCGCCATGACGGGCCACAGGCTACCCGGAGGGGCTACTTGATGCGCAAGAAGAAGGAGACCTGGAACTCGTGGGAGCGGCTCACGGCGTATTCGACCGCCGAGCGCAGCGGCTTCAGGTTCCGCTCGACGTCCGGCGGGATCTGCACGTTGCCGAGCCGGCGGAGCGCCGGGATCGTGCTGTGGATGTCGACGTAGAGCACGACCTGCGGTGAGGCCGGAACACCAGAGGTGGCGTCCTTGTACTCCTGATTGTTCGTCAACGACTTGCCGCCGCTCTGCGCGAACACGATCCCCGAGGGAAGGTCGGTGACGATGAGCTTGCCCTTGACGTTTGCGTACCGCACCGCGATCGGCCCAGCACCGATCACTCGGGTGGACACACCTGCGATCTTCGTCCGCTGCGGCCGCCCGCCGAGCTCCGTCGCGAAGCGCGCGAGGATGCGGTCCAGGGCTGCCGCCCCGTCGACGCCGCCTCTCGGCGACGCAATGAACGTGACCTCGGGAACATCTTTCGTACCCGCAGCGCGGACGTAGAGCGCGTTCTCGCCCTCCAGGATCGTGCCGAGCTGCTTAAAGGCGTCGCCGAGCCCCTTGGCGCCGAACTGCTGCAGGATCGGGTTGCCGCCGAGCCCGCCGAGCATCCCCTTCGAGCCGTGGAATGCGAGGTAGAGGAGCGCATCCTTCGGCACGAGCTTCTGCAGGCTGCCGTCTGAGGCGTGCACGTCGACGTTCTTGAACGCCTTGCCGGGCGTTCCGTGCACGGTCGTGTCCCACGCGATCCCGTCGGACTTCGCCCGCAGCGTCATCTGCAGCCAGTCGAGCGTGCCGAGCTTCTTGAAGTAGGACCCGCCATCCGGGCCCATGAAGTTCCGTGCCGCGGCCATCACGCTCGCGCCGTTGAGGTACGCACGGAAGATGCCGTCACCCGCCTTGCCCATCGCCGCCGAGAAATTCTTGTCGTCGGAAAGCGTGCGCTTCGCAGCGTCGCTCGCCTGCTTGAAGGCGTCGATCGTCGTCTGCTTGTCGGACATCACCGTCCAGCCGTGGAACTTCTCGTAGACGAGCTTGCTCGAGGGATCAGCGGCATTGCCCTTCTTCACGGCTCGCTCGAACGCGCCCTCGTCCTTCAGCTGCATCAGCGCCACGGTCTCTTCCGGGTGTGCGAAATCGAGCGTCACCACGTCGAGCTCCGGACCGAGTGCGGGCTTGAGGTCATGCTCCCAGTCGAGCCCTTTCTTGCGCAGCTGCTGGTTGATCGAGTCGACAGCCTTCTGCTTGTCCGGGAACTTGCTCGCGAGCTGGTCCACCTTCTGCCACTGCGACGAGCTGAGGTCGGTGTCGAGCGAAACGAACAGCGGGACCGATGCCGGGACGATGTCGCCGGCGCCGGAGCTGGGATTCGTCGTGCCGCCGCAGCCCGCCAGTCCCAGAGCGAGCAGGGCAAGCAGGCATCCGAGCCTGCGCATTACCGGATTGTCAGGCGCGCGTCGAGCCTGCTCATCGAACCGGAACGTGCTCCGAAGGCGACGAGCGTCCCGAACTTCTCGAGCTTCGGGGTGACGGAGGGCTTGGTCTGTCCCTTCCCCGTCAGCGAGGCAAGTGCCTGCAGGATCGGCGTGAGCCGCTGGATGTCTGCGTATGCCAACCATGTGACCTCGGCCGGAGCATCGGCCGCGGCCAGCGCATCCTTGAACGGCTGATCCTCGACGAGGGAGCCGCTGCCAGGACTCACCCCTGCCGCCGCGTTGGTCAGCAGAACTTTGTTGCCGTGCCGCTCGACGTGGAGCGGCAGCACCTTCGCGGCCTTTGCGGCGAGAGCGCGAAGCGACTTCATGGCCGCCCCGGGATCACGCGGTTGAAGCTCGAGCGTCACCACCGGCAGCAGCGTCCCGGGTAGGAGGTACAGCACGCCTTCGCCGCCGAGCGAGCTCAAACCGCTGAGAAACGGTGGCAGCGCTGCGCGAAGGGTGGGCTCGGCCTGGATCCGGGCGAGCAACTGATTCACGTCCTTGAACGAGACCGCGAGGATCGCGCCCGAGGGAACGTCACTGAGCAGCGCCGGTTTGTACGCCGCCGGTGTCGATGCACCGGCGGCGCGCGCATCGAGGTGCAGCGCGCTCTTGTCGGCCGTGATGCGCGCGGCGACCCAGCGCGGGGAACCTGCGACCCGTACCAGCGCGCGCAGCTTCGCCGGCAGCTGCTCCGCGCCAGACCCCGACGCGTACGCCGTCGCGAACGCATCGCCCCCGACCTGAGACATCGCGCTCTTGAAGTCGGCGCTGTCTGCGAGCGAGCTGCCCGTGTTGGCGTCGCGTACGGCCTGGAACGCCGCCGCCGAATCTGCGACGACCGACCAGCCGCCGATGTTCTCGACGGTGTAGTGCTCGGTCCCCTGGTCGAACTTCTTCGCGAGCGCCTGCAACTTCGCGACATCCGTCGGCTTCACGATCGCAACGGCGTCGGGCTTGCCGTTGGCGACACCCAGCACCGCGAGGTTCACGCGGTCGCCCAGCGCGGGCTGGATGTCGCGTTTGTAGTCGACGTTGGTTCCGATCGGTCCCACGAGGTCGGAAACGACCTGCCAGGACTGCGAATCGAGATTCGCATCGACGCTGACGTACGCGAGCGCACTCGCGGGAACGAGACTTGCTGCATCGGTGCCGGAGGAGGTTTGGGTTGCGGCGGTGCTGTTACCGCAGCCGGCTGCGACGAGCACGAGGCCGAGTGCGAGCGCTGCGAGGGCGGCACGCATCACCTCATGGTAGCCCTCACTCGTCCGTCGGCTGACGTCCCATCAGGCTCGCGAGCAGATCGTTGAGGGCTTCGCCGCCCAGCACACGGCAGACGCCCTCGGTGATCGGCAACTCGACGCCGACCCTACGTGAGAGATCTCTGAGAACGGGCGCCGTCGTGAGGCCCTCCACCACCTGTCCGATTTGGGCCGCGGCCTCGTCTGCGGTCGCTCCGCGTGCGATCAGCTCGCCCGCACGGCGGTTGCGCCCATAGCCCGAGTAACAGGTGACATTGAGATCACCCATGCCGGCGAGGCCGGAAAAGGTCTCGGGCTGTCCACCGCAAGCCTCGCCAAGCCGCGCCATCTCGACCAGGCCGCGCGTGATCAGGCTCGCCTTGGCGTTGTCGCCGAGCCCGAGCCCATCCACCCCACCAGCCGCGAGCGCGATCACGTTCTTCGCGGCCGCGCAGAGCTCGACGCCGACCAGGTCGTCGTTCACGTACACGCGGAAGACCATGGAGTTGACCGCTTCCTGCAAACGCTCCGCAAGCTCGCGATCCTCGCTCGCAATCACGGTCGCGGACGGCAGGCCCTGCGCGATCTCTTCCGCCATGTTCGGCCCCGACAACACGGCGACCGGGCGGCCCTGCACGCGTGTCGACAACCGGTTTCCCGTCGCGGGGTCGAGGCCCTTCGTCAGGATCAGCACCGGGGCGTCGCCCGGCAGTGCCTCGGCGACCTCGGCAAAGGCACGACTTGGAACCGCGAGCACGACCAGGTCCGCCTCGGCGACCGGCGCCTCCTCGACGGTCGACGCCTTGACGCCACGAAGGTCGGCCGTCGTGAGGTAGCGGGGATTGCGGCCCGTCGCTGCGATGGCGCGCACCTGCTCGGCGTCGCGACACGCGAGCGTGACGTCATGACCGCGGTCGCGCAGGAGGGCCGCAAACGCGGTTCCCCACGACCCGCCTCCCACCACGACGACTTTCACCCGGCTCCTTCCCTAGGATCGCGGCATCCTAGGCCGGATCCAGGAAGCGCTTCGTCACCACGCCCCACGGGGACGCGAGACCGCACGCATTGGCGCGTTCCTCGCGACGTTCACGCGCGACTGATCGCACAGGGAGGGGTGCTGCACATCTCTCTCTAGCGCGGCACGAAGTCGATCGTGACCGGCACGCCCTCGAGCTCGAAGCGGTCGCGCACCTGATTCTCCACCCAGTACCCGTAGTCGCGCGTGACCAGGGACGGATCGTTGACCGAGAACCGGAAGCGCGGCGGGCGGGCTGATACCTGCGCCCCGTAGAGCAGATTCAGGCTCCTGCCCTCGCGCGACGGGGGCTGACGCTTCTCGCGCAGCTCGGCGAGGAAACGGTTGAGCTCGGCCGTCGGCACGCGCGCCGTGTGTTTGTCATAGAGCCTCTCGATCGCGTCCAGCAGCCGCTCGACTCCGCGCCCTGTCTTCGCAGACACGGCGACGTGCGGGGGACGCTGCTTCAGCCGGCGCTCCAGCTCGGGCCTGATGTCTTCGATGCCGAGCGTCGTCACGTCCCACTTGGAGAGCACGACGATCGTCGAGTCCTGCGCCTTCCGCGCGATGTCGGCGACCGTGAGATCGTGGTCGACGAGCCCCTCGGAGGTGTCGACGAGGATGAGCGCGATGTCTGCACGCTCGGCCGCGTCGCGCGCACGCAGCTCCGAGTAGTACTCGATGCCCTGGCGGTGCCGGCGCTTACGGCGGATGCCTGCGGTGTCGACGAAGACGAAGGTGCGATCGCCGCGCAGGAAGACGGTGTCGATCGAATCACGGGTCGTGCCCGGCGTCTCCGACACGATCACGCGGTCGTCGCCGAGGATTGCGTTCAGCAGCGACGACTTGCCGACGTTCGGCCGCCCGAGGATCGCAACGCGGATCGCATCGTCGGGAGTCTCCTGGCGCCCGGCGCCGGGAAGCTGCTCGACGATTACGTCCAGGAGGTCGCCGCTTCCGTGCCCATGTAGCGCGGAGAGGGGCCGCGGCTCGCCGAGGCCCAGGCGGTACAGGTCGAGCGCCAGGCTCTCCTGGGCGGGATCGTCGATCTTGTTCGCGATCAGCAGCACGGGCTTGCGTGCGCGCCGCAGGATGTCCGCGACTTCTTCGTCCCCCGGCGTCACTCCGGCGCTCGCGTCGACGACGAAGAGGACGAGATCCGCTTCCCCGACCGCCAGCTGGGCCTGCGCCGCGATCGACTTCGTCATCGGCGACTGATCGGCGATGTCGACACCGCCGGTGTCGATCAGCAGGAAACGCTTGCCGTTCCACTCGCCGATCAGCTCCTTGCGATCGCGCGTCACGCCCGAGGTCTCGTGCACGACCGCTGCGCGCGACCCGGTGAGCCTGTTGATCAGCGTCGACTTGCCGACGTTCGGGAAACCGACGATCGCGACCGTCCCGTGCAGCGGCTCCTGCTCTTTCTCTGTCACGCCGGCGGGATCGCGTTGCGCGGCCGGCCCTGCTCGTGCGTTGTGACGAGAAACTCCCACAGCTTCCGGAGCTCTTGCTGGATGTCGACCGCCGCCGCGCGGTACCCCTTGGAGTTGCGCGGATGGTGGCTCACGTCGAACGGCTTGCCGAATGCGACCGAGACCGGGTGAAAGTTGCCGAGCCGCCAATCCTGCGAGCCGTGGATGGCGCCGCAGACGACGGGAGCCTGCTCCTGCACGGCGATCATCGCGGCTCCGGGCATGACGGGACCCGGCTCGCGCTCCTGCCGGGTGCCTTCGGGGAACATCCCGAGCGCGTCTCCTCGATGCACGATTTCGCGCATGATGCGAACCGCTTCGCGGTCGGACTCGCCTCGGCGCACCGCGATGGTGCCGAACGTGCGGATCAACGGCCCGATGATCGGATTGTTGTGGGCCTCCTGCTTGGCGACGTAGTAGAGCGTGCGCGGCACGTAGGAGCCGATCGCCCAGGGGTCGAGCCACGAGAAATGGTTGAAGCACAGAACGAGCCCCCCGTTCGCGGGGATGCGGTCCCGGCCGTACACGCGCAACGGCGTGACGAGCCGCACCGCTCCCGCGAAGAACGGTCGCCCCACGACCTGCGCGATCTGCGTCCGGTTCATCGCCGCGACGCTGCGAGCCGCTCGTGCACGAGCTGCTCGATCCGGGTCACGACGTCGTCGACCTGGAGGTCAGTCGTGTCGATCCGCTCCGCGTCGGCAGCCGGCTGCATGCGGACCGCATCGCTCTCGTCACGGACGCGGAGATCTGTTGCCAGGGCGTCGCCGCCGATGTCCGGGCGTTCCGCCTGGCGGCGACGTGCGCGCGTGCCTGCGTCGGCGTTGAGGTAGATCTTCACCTCGGCGTCGGGCGCGACGACCGTGCCGATGTCCCGTCCTTCGATGACGACGTCCCCCTGTAGACCGAGCTCCCGCTGCCGCTGGCGCATCACCTCGCGTACGGCCGGATGCCTGGCGACAACAGGGACCTGCCGGTCGATGTTCGACTTGCGAATGGAGGCGGTGACATCGGTGCCGGCAATCGAGACGCGCCCGGACTCACTGAACTCGACCGGGTTCTCGGCGGCGAGCTCGCCGAGGCGTTGCCCTTCGCTGAGGTCGAAGCCGCGTTGCATCGCCAGCCACGTCAGCGCGCGGTACATCGCGCCCGTGTCTAGGTAGCGAAAGCCGAGCCGCTCGGCGAGTTGCCGCGCGACCGTGCTTTTCCCTGCCCCTGCGGGGCCGTCTATGGCGACAATCATCGTCTGGAGACCGAGTTGAGGAGGTCGAAAAACCCGGGGAAGCTTATAGCCACCGCATCGGCGCCCTCGACCTCCACGCCTTCGCGGGAAAAGACTCCGGCAACCGCGCCGAGCATCGCGATGCGGTGGTCTCCATCCGACGGCATCCGGCCGCCGTTCGGACGTGCTGGTACGCCTCTCACGTCGAAGCCATCGTCGCGTGACTGGATGCGGATGCCCAGTGTCTTTAGGCCTTTCGTCACGGTTTCGATGCGGTCCGACTCCTTGAGCCGGAGCTCACCGGCTCCGGTCACGTGGCTCACGCCGCGCGCGACTCCGGCGGCCAGGGCGAAGAGCGGCAACTCGTCGACGAGGCGGGGCACCTCCTCTTCGGTCACGTCGGTCGCCGTCAGCTCGGCCGAGTGCACCTCGAGGTCTCCGATCAGCTCGCCGCCGACCTTCCGGCGGTTGAAGACGCTGACACGCGCGCCCATGCGTTCC
>WNEY01004523.1_pt1 | contig 11800 bp, 21 predicted proteins | sample 5400531 | NCBI WGS metagenome assembly WNEY01 (sample SAMN13153338, study PRJNA577476) | soil metagenome | isolation source: 200 cm saprolite under Douglas fir tree site 1 | place: USA:California | collected 2015-04-18
TTCGAAAGGTTTTCTTTGTCGCGCTTCTGGTTCTCGGCGCTTACATTATTGCTAGCGCACTGGCATCCTTTACGTAGCAACCGTTCAGCCGAGTAGTAATTAGGGCCGGGTTCACATTTCTGGAAAAGCGGACCCGGCCCTATTTATTTTGCGCGGTCTAACGTCCGCATTGAGGCGCGCGCGGCTTCATGCGCGTCGCCTCCAATGCGCGGTTAGAAGCCGCCGGCTCAAAGGGCATAGGAGACCTTGTTCTCCGAGATTGAGACTTTGCCCGTTGACTGCAACTGCTGAATGAGGGCGGTAAGTTCAGTTTCAACGATCCCCTTGGGGAAAAGCGAGGCGACTGTGCTCGTGAGAGTCTTGAGTGTTCGCGGCCGTGAACTGCCGCGCTGCGCTAGGTTGGCGACAACCATATTGAAGTTGTCGGTTTTCGACTTTGCACTAGCGGGAGCCTTAGACGGAGAACTAGCCCGCAGCGGCGTCGCTCTTGCTGCACCGCTAGCGTTTGGGCACTTGAATTGACCTTTCTGGTTGAGCACCACCTGGAATTTCTCTTTGAGCGACATGCTTCCGAGAAGCGCATTGACGGATTTGCAGCAAGCGACGCAGTTTTCATCTTTATTGCTCCCGCCGTTGGAGCTGGCGAAAAGATGCTCAACACTGGCCTCTGCCTTTGGTAGCGGTTGCTTGCAGAAGAAGCAAAGGCCACCCTGCGCGAACATGAGCCGGTCGAGAGGTGTCGTGGGCATTAGGCTTCTAACGTTCGCGCCCACCGGGCCGACGAGATGAAGGATGCCACAGGGTGCGCGGCTTCAGAGGCTCCGCGTGGGGCGCGCTGTTAGAGCGCACCACCTGCCGGTCCAGAGAGTGCATGACTGGTTCGTTCACAGATGTATCCCGCTTCAAGTGGATAGTGCCTGTCATGGTTCTCCCACGTTCGCACTTGAGCGGGAAGACCCTGCGATTTCTGAAATCCTGCGATATCGAGTGGAAGAGCGAGGACGACCGCGAAGGGGCACCGAGTGCCCGCCGGTCGATCGACGCGTGCCACGCGATTACCCCGAGCGAGCTCAAACTGGAGAATCGGTTGTAGTGCCGCACTAAGTTCTGACGTGGCGTCCAAAGTTGTGCGCTCTAACGTTCGCGCTAACCGACCGCCGACGAGCGAAGCGAGGAGGGTACCCGCAAGCGCCGCTTGCGGGCGGTCCGGTTGAGCGCGGGGTTAGGCCGGGTAGTTCTCATAGCCTGGCATAGTCTTCAGCGGTAACTGCTCTGGGTGTTCGAAATGCCCCTTTCCGGGAACGAAGTTGGCCTCCAACCGCATTCCTTCGGGATCTTCGAAAAGCACCGAGTACCAAGATCCTTCCTCGGGCGGGTGAACTACCTTCACTTCGTGTTCGAGGAGAAACGCATATAGGGCGTCGATGTCGTCCCTTGACCGAGCGCGGAAGCAAATGTGATGGAGACCAATGCGCCGCTGATCGAACCCGTACTTTCGGTTCTCTTCAGATGAACGAGTGATAGCGACCCCGGTTCTTCCGCCGATCATGTAGAGACTATTGGGGGCTTTCACAACTGCTTTCATTCCCATAAAACCCAAGACCTTTTCATAGAATGGCATGGCTCGCTGCAGATCATTAACCGTCAGTTGTATGTGAGCGATTCCAGTGATCTCCATGCTTGGGCACCTTCGATTGAGTTGAGGCCTAAACGTCTGAAATCAGCGGCGGGCCGCTGCGGTGCCACAAGGAGCACCATGCTTCCGGCCCGTCCGCTCTGGATTGAGGGGTTAGGCGGCATGCTTCACCTGTCGGCGTCTACTTAAGCTGTGCTGTCTCAAGGCCAGGTATGAAAATCAGGTTCCCGCCGTTTGTAAGTTCGTCAATGCGTTTGGCCTTCAATGGCGCATATCCCGGAGACTCATACATTGCGACCGCCGCTTCTTTGGAAGGAAAGCGAATAATGGCGGTAAAGTTTCCGCTCGGCTCGCCCTCCTTGACTACGACATCACGCGAGGCCGCGAGAAACTGGCCACCAAATTTTGCTACTTCCGCGCTCATCAGCGAACCATAGTGCTCGAAGTACTTCGGAAAGTCCTTCACGTTGAACTGCACGAGGACAAACATGGGTTGTGCCATTGGTCCCTCTTCAAAAAAGCTGACTGGGCGAAAGTGTATGACGCCTAACGTGCACGCCCACCGGCGCGTGCCCCACTTTCGCTCATAGAACGCGGCGCCTCGCGCGCGTCCGGGTGGGGCGTGGGGTTAGCCGGCATGGTGATAGGTGCTTGACCCGTGAGGCGCCGCAGCGAACTCGGGTAGCTGCTCCGCCTTTGCAGAGAACTGCTGCAACGCGGGGGAATCCGACGTACGGACAACGTCGGGCAGCATCATTTGGGTGAAGTGCCATGCCACTGCAGTGGTGACGCCCGCTTGGTTGATCGGTTCAATGGCCAAAGGCTTGCGCAGAAGCTCAGACTCAAGCGCGTGGTAGGCAGCCAGGAGCTGACCCGTGACCCTGGAGACCCATGGCTGATGCAGCTTTTCGACCGGCCGCAGGTTGCGCTCGTAGATGATCTGTATGCTCTTCTCGCACGCGGCGAGAGCCAGCCCGATAACGCGCAGAGCGTGCTGACGCTCAGAAATAACGGCAGGCATGAGTGACTTGCGTGGAGCGGCAAGGCTCTCGGCGTACTCGAGGATGAGCGTGGAATCCATGAGCACGGTTCCGTCATCGCACACAAGCGACGGAGCCTTGACGACGGGATTGATCTGGCGGAACTGCTCGAAAGTGCTAAAGACGGAGATCGAGCGATGCTCAAACGGTAGACCGAGCAATTGGAGTGATACCGCGACCCGGCGGACGTACGGCGAATCGAGCATTCCGATGAGTTGCACAGTTCCTCCCGTTGGGACTGACGGCTAACGTCCGCGATGACGCGCGCCATACGGAGTGCGTAGCGGCGAGCGGACGGGTGTGATCTTCATCCGATTTTATGGACACTTCTTCAGGACGACTCATCAGTTATGCGTCCGCTCGCCCCCTGTTAACTAACGCCCCGCCAACTAGGACAATACAACGTGCTCTCAAAGGAGAAATGCCGGTCAGGTATCTGTCAACCTCTACGGCGAAGCGACAGCTGTCGATCTCACTCGAGAAGCACCCAGCGTTAGGTCGAGGTGTCCACATTATCGGATGAGGTTCCGTGTCGCTGTCGATCGCGCGGTTAGGCCGGAGCGCTCGCATCGAGCTGACCTGTGACTAGAAAGACTGCACTTGCGCGAGCGATACGTTGCCCGTTTACAGTGATGTAGCAGTTTGCAAACGAGAGTCGGCTACCGCGTTTCTGAACGTCGACATGTGCCTCAAGCCAATCACCAATCTTCGCTGTTCCGGCGAAATCAAGCGTCAAGTTCGCCGTGGCTAGGCTCGCCGGAGGCGTGGATGAGAACGCTATCGTGTACCCGAGCGCAACGTCGGCGAGAGTTGCGAGTATACCGCCGTGTACAGTCCCTCGCGCGTTGCAGTGTTTTGCCTCCACACGCAGGCCGACGACGAGATCGACGCCCTCGCCACGGCAGTACAGGGGGCCAATCAAATCGAGAACAGGACTCGTGCGGAATAACGACCGGAACTCGCGCGGAATTTCCATTCTGTTACGGTCTTCCTCGCGAATGGCGGGTTCCTTCTGGCCTCTTCCTCCCGACGGTGCTGTCAGGCTGCACTGGCTTGCCGCCCTTCGCCGCGAGTTGTGCGAGCCACTCGCCCGCCTCCAGCAGGGGCTCACGCGAGCGCTCAGCCCGCCCACGGATATATCCGCCTTCGATGGCAGAGATTACGAGCCCCGCGAAGGAGCGAGTGCGCGCACGGCTGCCCATGGGCAAGTAGCGCGCGACAATGGCCTGCCACGACGCCATGACGTTCGCCACAACCGCCCGCAATTCCACGACATCATCCTGAATGTCGAGAGCCACTGCGCCGGCGGCGCAGCTCTGCTCAAAGTTGCCCTGTTCGAGTCGGCTCGCTATCAAGCGAAAGAGCGAGCGCACTTTTTCTGCAGGATGTTCTTCCGAAGCAAGCGTTTGCTCGAATGCCACGGCTACGCGATCGCCGTGGAGCTTAAGCGCCTCAGCGGTGAGCTGCAGCTTGCCTCGCGGGAAATAGTAGTACATCGAGCCCTTAGGAGCCTTGCTGTGGGCGAGAATCTGGTTGATTCCGGCCCCGCTCAGACCTGATTGGCGCATGAGAAAAATCGCCGATTCCAGGATTTGGTCCTTCGCTCCCGGCGATGGCGCGGTGTGGGCTTTCGAGGGCATCACATCCTTGTATGTAGACCAGTCTCCTTAGGCTAGCACGCCTCGAGATCCCGATCCTATTCGCGAGGACACCCCTAGTCGCAGCCCGGAACACGCAACCCCATTCATGGGAGGAGAAAGGACGAACTGGAGGCTGGATGCGCGGGCATGGGAATGCTTGTGTATATAGACCAGTCTATATATAATACTCTCGCCTATACCCTCTTGGGGGGCTCCATGGGTCAGATGCCGAAGTTGCAAGCCACTTTGCCCCGTATTACTGGATTCAATGTCAGGGCAGTTCGCGTGCCAATGAGTGAGCCGCACCGCACGGCAAGTGGTGTGATCACGGAATCACCGTTGGTGTTGACCGACGTGATGACCGATACGGGAATTGTCGGTCACAGTATCGCCTTCACCTACACCCCCGCGGCGCTTAAACCGACCGCCGATCTCATCAAGAGCTTCGAGGCCCTTGTGGCCGGCGATCTCTTGGCCCCGACCGAGGTCGAGCAGAAGCTCGCCGGGAAGTTTCGGCTGCTCGGGCCCCAGGGTTTGGTGGGAATGGCGCTTGCGGCGATCGATATGGCGCTATGGGACGCGCTCGCGCGCCTGCACGACATATCCCTCGTACAGCTCCTCGGTGGAGCGGCCAAACCGGTTCGGGGATACGGAGCGGTGGGCTACGAAGGCGCAGAGGGATCCGCCAGAACAGCGGAGAGGTGGGCGAAGCGCGGATTCACCGGCGTGAAGGCGAAGATCGGTTACCCCACAGCGCAGGAGGACGTAGCAGTCATCCGGGCCATTCGTAACGCCGTAGGTAACTCCGTGGCAATCATGGTGGACTACAACCAATGCCTCAAGCCGGCCGAAGCCGCGGAGCGGGCACGGGTCCTCGACGAAGAAGGTCTTACCTGGATCGAGGAGCCCACTCTCGCACACGACTACCTGGGACACGCTTTCATCGCGCAGGCCGCACGGACCCCCCTTCAGTGCGGAGAGAACTGGTGGGGGGTCCTGGATATGCAACATGCAATCGACGCGAAAGCGTCGGACTACATGATGATCGACGTAATGAAGATCGGCGGGGTTACGGGCTGGATGCGCGCTGCGGCACTCGCAGCCGCAAAAGGAATTCCCGTTTCAAGTCACCTTTGGTCCGAAATCAGCGCTCAGCTGCTGTGTTGCACTCCGACGGCTCACTGGCTCGAATATTGCGATTGGTGGAACCCGGTCCTTGAAGAACCCCTGCGAACCGAACAAGGCATGGCGCTTGTTGACGGTGTGGTTGGCACGGGGGTGAAGTGGAATGAGGAAGCGCTCACGCGTCTTACAATGTGAGTCACCATATAGACGGCGGCGAGCAGCGTGATTACGAAAGGCGGCCTGGCTTGCCCGCTGTTGATCACATGACCATGCCTGGACCGCAGTTGCAAAGCGCCGGGGCCGCGCTGACGTTCATCATTCCGTCGCTTGAGAAGCCGCGTGTACTGATGTCCATGAATCACGCTGAAGAAAATCGGCGGACTGGCCAATACCACTCGGTACCGGTCGCCATCTACGATGCCCGAAGGTCACCGGAGCCCCCCAGCTTGGATCGCGAAGGCTTTGCCCTCGTGCAGCATGAGACAAGCGTTGTCGACTTCTACGATCCGGCCTCCGTGGAGGGGATTTACTACGTTGAGGTGATCGAACTACTGAAGCGCGCGACGGGAGCCACTGAGGTCCGCGTTTTCGATCATACGTTGCGCGTCGAGGATGAGGCCAAGCGGCGAACCCATGGAACGCGGCTGCCGGTGTCCGTCGTGCACAACGACTACACGGAGCGCTCGGGACCGCAGCGCGTAAAGGATGTCCTTGGGTCGGCAGAGGCCGGACGACTGCTGGCCAATCGCTGGGCTATGGTCAACGTCTGGCGATCCTTCGGAGCTTCGGCCGAACGCTTTCCTCTGGCTGCTGCCGATGGCCGCACGGTGCAGCCTACCAATTACGTAGCGGTGGACCTAGTCTACCCGGACCGTATTGGTGAGGTGTACTACAACGCTCATTCGACCGAGCAGCGCTGGTTCTATTTCCCGCGGATGCAGCGGAATGAGGTGATGCTGCTGAAATGCTTCGACTCAGCGCGCGACGGGCGCACGCGGTACACGGTGCATACCGGCTTCGCCAATCCGCATGCCCCTGCGGGCGAGCCGCCGCGGGAGAGCATCGAGCTACGGGCGTTCTTGTCCTTTGCCTGACTCATCGGCCGACGGACGCCCACAGCCCGCCTTTTCCAATCATTGACTGCCAATCGCCGATGAACGAGCTACAGGGTCGCTGCCACTGCGGGAACGTAGAGTTCACCTTCTACACGAAGAAAGATTTAGGCAGTCTCGTGCCCCGTAGATGCTCCTGCTCAATGTGCAGAAGGCATGGAGCGAGTTACATCTCCGATTCGGATGGTCGACTATCCTTGCGATACCGCGACCGATCGTTGCTCAATATTTACAAGTTTGGCCATGGCACGTCGCAGTGGGTGATCTGCTCCACGTGCGGCGTGCTTACAGCGGTACTTTGTGAGATCGAGGGACGTCTGCTCGCAGTGGTCAGGGTGCAATCCATGTGCGAGCACACCTTCCCGGCACCCGATGTGGCGACAAACTTCGACTCCGAGTCCGTCAATGAGCGGCTTGAACGAAGGGCGAGAACTTGGATCGGCACCGTCGACGTGTTTCCACGGCTTTAGTTTTGCGGGCGAATCAACACCGGAGTCCTCCCATCAGTGGGCGAAAAACATCGCTCCTTCATGTCTCATCGCGCAAAGGATGCATCCGATGATCGTCACCGTATTTCGTTCGCGAGTAAGGCCCGAGATGAAAGAAGAATATATGCAGTTAGCGGCTCGCATGGGCACGCTAGCGAAGGAAATACCCGGCTACATCTCGCATAAGGGTTTCGCTGCAGCGGATGGCGAGCAGGTGACCATCGTCGAGTTCGAGTCCGAAGAGGCACAGCGAGTGTGGAGCGTGCATGCCGAACATGTTAAAGCGAAGAAGAAGGGACGCAGGGATTTTTACGTCGAGTACCGTGCCCTAGTCTGCAGCGTGCTTCGAGAAATCGCGTATCCAAAAAAGTAGGCAGTCGCATTGACGGGGCGGCTGCCATAGCGCCCGAAGGTGAACAGCGATGCAAGCGGGGGCGAAGGACGCGCACGAAGGTCCGTCTCGATGCGCTTGTGAGGACAGGGGTAGCTTGGAACGAAAATGCTGTAAAGCGTCTCGCAGCCTGATTTCGCAAAGGAAAGGTACCAAAATGCAGACCCTCATAACGACCAGATTGAAAGATACGACGCGAACGCTTCTGTTGCAGCGACTAGCTCGCTGCTATTCAGGAGATAAAAGTGACTGGAGCTTGTTCTACCAACCCCGGCAGGAGAGGGCGAACATGGCGACCCGTTATCACCTCGTCTATCCTGCGCTTGCGTATTACGTTCTCTTGCAAGAACAACCGGGGCTCGCTGACGAGCTTAGGCCCAAACTGGACACAATGTATCGCAGCTTGCTAGACCCGCGCTGCTGGACCTATTGGCACACCGAACTGAAGGAAACGACCTGGCCTCTTCAAGAACGCAATCTAACCTACGCTGGCCGCTTGGCGACCTTTGTGGGGTTTTACATAGACGCTTTTGGAGAACCGCCGGCAGAACGCATTGAGCTTGACGGTCGCTCGATCACTTACAGCGCTCTATCAGAGAGCCTATGGAAACAAGGTGTGGCTTCGCCGAATTGTGGCGTGAGTTGCTATCACCATCAATCAATGGTGATGTGCAACGCACATCTTCTGATTAACAACGTCTTGCATGATCGACTCTTCGGAACTAATTATGCTTCTGGCAATGAAGGTTGGCTCAGAACGCTCGATGAGTATTTGCTGACGAAACAAAGTTCGGGGCCGATTTTCTATTACGGCACCAAATCGAATGACAGCGCCCCGGAGCAGCAGAAGATATCAAAGGGTGCCGATATCTGGGCATTGTTCCTCATGAGCGGGGTCGTCCCGGAACGGGTCAGGTATTGGTTCCGTGGCTGGCAACGGAACATCACATATAGCGATGGCAGAGCGCTTATCGAGGTCACGGACGAGGAAGCGAAATCCGAGTTCTCCTCTGATCTCCTTGCAACGTCGTGGGCATTCTGTCTGGCAAGAGAACTTGGCGATGCTGACCTGGCCGTGTCGCTGCGCAAGACGCTAGACGGCGGGGTTGCGACGGGTTTCGATCTAGATCCGTTATTGTCAGGGCTTTATCTGCTTGGTGAATCACTGAAACCGGGGTCCTTCCGACAGCTCGTCGCGGGTGAGCATCCATAAGTGATAGTGCTATTGACCTGACCCCTTCGAGCAGTGCGCGTAACATGCCCCTCTCGAGCCACCTATGGCCTGAGATCAGCGCGCAGTTACTGTGCTGCACAACCGACGGCGCACTGGCTCGAGTACGCAAGCTGGTGGAACCCGGTCCTCGCCAGCCGCTGTGCATCGAGCAGGGCATAGCGAAACTGGGTGGTGTGCTCGGGAGCGGCGTCGAATGGAATGAAGAGGCCGTCAAGCGCTTCGCCGCTTGACTCATCATTCTCGGCGTCACGGCACCGCGCTTCGGATTTCGAGAGCTACCACGAACGCCGAGTTCAGCCCAAGTGCCGCTCATCCGCGGCAGATACGGCCTAACGAGGCTGTAGAAAAAGTCCCCGACTCGGAAAACACCGGGTTTTACGGGGTACATTTGCCCCTCCCACAAGCGCGATCGTCGAATACAGCGCGTTCTGAGAGGTCGATTTTTTCATCATCGTGGCGTAATCAGAGCGACAGGACTTTTTCTACAGCCTCAACGTTCGCAGCCACCGGCGCGCGACTGCGATGTCGGCGAAAACTGCGACGCTCCACGCGCGTCCGTGTGCGCTGCGCGGTTAGGTTGCATTCGGCTCACGCGCGAGGCGCACATAGACGAATTTGGCGAGAATCCACACCGTGAGTGCTATCAACAGTGCGCCACCTAGAAGAATTGTCCATAAAGTGTCGGAGGGTACATAGAGGGTGAAGGCCAACCCAGGAATAACGATCACAAACACCAATACAGCCACGTAGTTTGACTCTAGCCCAATCCGACAGCCCGGGCATTCGAAGCGCCCACGGAGATTACGCCAGGTGAGCTGGTATTTGCATTTGGGGCACTTGGGTGGCGAGAAAATCATCTAATGCAACCTAACGTCGCCCATGAGCGGCCGAGCAAGCGGGCGAAGCCCGCTTGCGAAGGTCCGTCTCGATGGGCCGGTTAGGCCACATGGTCTCGTTTCCTCCACTGCAAAATGAACTGGATGATGATGCCGAAACATCCCAAGCCGCCACCAAGTAAAACACCCACTGTCGCTCCGAGAAATGTGGCGACGCCGACCGGCTCAACATCCCGCCAAGGTATGATGTGTCGGAAGAAGTCGGGCGCCATCTTGCCGGACGCAAAACCGAACAGCCCGCCCATGACCATGCCAGCGAGCGCGCAACCCGTGACCACCAAGAACGTGTGCTTCCAAGTCATAGCGTGTGATGTGGCCTAACGTCGTGTTGTGCCGCGGGCGAGCACGGCACTCAAAATGGCGCGGCTGCCGCCGACCGTCGGCACCAACACATAGTTAGCCTCTCGGCGGTAACGTACACCATCCGGCATCACCAAACTGCTCCCGCATCTTGGCCTCAATGATTGGCAGCTCAGTCTCCTGTTCCGTCAGATCGACCAGAAATTCGCTTTGCGCGATCCGAAACGGTACAGCGTAGCCGGCGCCGTCATTCCTGAATGGTGCCCAGGCACTGTTCCTGTATTCACTATCCTGTGAGGCGGATAAGAGTACATGGCGGTCGCCTTTACCCTCGAGTACGAAGCTCCGCACGGCATCAAACGACGAGTCTTGAGCGAGTGACGACCCCAAAAAATACGTAAGCGCCGAAAATGCGATCTTTGTCAATCCGCGAACAAACTTGGGATTTGCCCCAAAAGGGACATCGAAGGCTACGGTTGCGGTGCTGCCTTCCTTAGAGAATCTTGCTCGGATGTTACGAGGCGAGCCGCGAAAAGCCGCGAGCGCTTGTCCATTGTGCGCCCTAACCGAGTAATTCTCCATATTGAAGCTATACGTCGGCCCAGTGCTCTCTATGGATGCGAGGACATTTCCACGGCTGCTGATGATGGGTGGCTTTCCCCCTTTTCGGGGAACGCTCGCCATGAACGCCAAGAAATCGAATTCATCCGCCACCGCCTTGTCGAGGTGCCCGAGCCCGTTATTGCACTTGCGGCAGACAGTCGTACTCGGAAGAACAAACCCAGGCGGACAGCCTATTGCTTCCGGAAAAATGTGTTCCTCGTGACCGCCGGCTGTCGGTCCGAGACACCAAATACACCGCGCGTCGGTCACTGGAGGCTAACGTTCGCGTTGAGCGGCGCGCCGCTGCGGACGCAAGCCCAACGCGCGCTGCTTATCGGCGCGTCCGCTCTCGAACGCGCGGTTAGGGTGCAGCGCGTCGGTCAATTTACGGCAAAACTTCAAACCGAAAGACAGTATTTGCGCCATTTAGTGGTCCCTCTACGGCTGCTCGCCGTAGTCGGAATCTTTCTTCAAATATTGATGCACCCAGCGCCGAGCATACAAGTGGCACTCTGTTGCGATAGCCGAGCGCGTCGTGCACGTCACCTGCACGAATCGAAAATGTATTTTCCCCTCGAGTACGCGCAGGCTCGACATACTTCTTTGCGCAATAGGCGTGAACCTCATCCGCGTGACTCATGGTACCCCTCTGATTTCTGCGCCCTAACGTAATATATGCGGACCGTGCAAGGTTACCCCTTCGGAACTCGATTCGCTCGGCGCGACCCCACGCTTAGCGTACCTTGGCGCATTGAGGTCAATTTGATCCGTTGAAGCCATCGAGTTAATCGCTTCCTTGGTCATGTCATTCCCCCCGTTGAAAGCCCGCCTAACAACTAGTAACACGCGCGCGTAGCCGTCAACTCAGCGCAGTCGCTCTGAGAGGGCGACGATCAATCGCTGCGCGTCTTTCCTGATCTTGTCTTAGCCAATATTCAAACGACCGTGCCATCGGCAGCGCAAAGCTCCACGCCCACATAGTCCTTGGTCAGACAGCGTCGGGCTGTTTCGAGGGCTGCGCCTGGATGAATGCCTCGAGCTTCATGCACGTTCCGTGTATGCGCGTCACCGTTGGATAGGGTTTGAGGTCGCACTTGTAGGCAATTGCGTTGAACACCTGCGGCACCAGGCAGCAATCGGCCATGGTAACCTGATCGCGGTAGCAATATTTTCCGTGCTTTCGCTCCCGCGCGAGAAACGATTCCATCATTTGGAAGCCTTCGGCGATCCAATGGCGGTACCAGTTGTTTACGCCCTCCTCGTCGAGCTTGTACGTCTTGCTGATGTATTTCCGCGTGCGCAGGTTGTTGAGCGGATGGATCTCGCAGGCGATGA